>Ga0070670_100006315_pt1 | contig 10033 bp, 6 predicted proteins | sample KBSS63metaG_FD_64665 | JGI IMG/M metagenome (GOLD analysis project Ga0070670, IMG submission 64665) | Switchgrass rhizosphere microbial communities from Kellogg Biological Station, Michigan, USA - KBS S6-3 metaG | ecosystem: Host-associated > Plants > Roots > Rhizosphere > Soil ... | reverse complement strand
CACAAAAAGCGCAAATAGATTCAGCCTGATTTTTTGAGCTTTTTGTGCCTCTTTGTGGCTAGCAATAAGCTGACCAGTCCAGCGTGATCGAGTTTTGTGGCAAAGCCTTGCCCGAATCGCAAATGAAAGTAGATTGATTGGTCCAAGCCCGTTGGTCACTGAAATGAGACGCCTCATCACAAACCTCGGCGACAAAATACTCACCGCGCCTATCCTGCGCCCCTCCCCGAATTCCTCGAAGCACTCTTCATAGGGTAAGCCAAGTCAGTGCGAGCGCTTCGATCATAGCTTGCGCAACGCCGCCGCGCGTCTTTCCTTCGACAAGGAGTCTCATGAAAGTCTCTAGCCCCTCTGCCCATAACTATCTCTTGCCCGCTCTCTTCATTATTTCCGTTGTTCTGCTAATCCTACCCGGAAGCGCATCAGTCAACAGTCCCCTCCCTGAAAACAAAGCAAATGTTTTACCAGCACCGCAGTTGTCGACTAATCCGGGAATAGTCGGGAAATGGAGCTCGACCTTGATCCCCTTCAAAACCGTACCACTGCACATCAGCCTGTTGCCGAACGGGAAGATCCTCTACTGGGGACGTGACAAGGTGCTGAACGGCGCCAATCTCGAAGACGTGCGTGGACACTCCAATACATACCTCGTCGATCCACAGTTCTTTTTCAACGATCCGTTGGGCCATACCACCACTTATTTCAACGATACGACCAACCTGTTTTGCAGCGGTCATTCGTTTCTGCCTGACGGCCGGCTCCTTGTAACAGGCGGCCATGATAAGAACGATCTTTTCCCCTACACCGAGGCTCTCGGCGACAAAAATATTAATATCTTTGATTACAACAACACCGTCACTCCATGGTCCAAACACCCGACCGGGCTCAGCCTCGGCCGCTGGTATCCATACAACGTCACCTTAGCCAACGGTAACGTGGCAATCCTGGGCGGCAGCTATTGGACCAATCGAAACACGCCAAACCTGCAACCGCTGTCAGACCCGAACCCGATGCCCGAAAAATATACTTTCGATCCAAATGGACCAGGCAGCGTCGGCGTCTATCAGCAGGATACGGAGCCCGCCGGCCAGGTTGAGGTTTACCCGTTGTCACACATGATCGGAGACGGCCGCATTCTCATCCCGGGACCCGCAACGCGTTTATTCGATCCGAACGATGGCCTCGTCGGACACTTTGTTAATTATCCCTTTCCATGGCAGAGCAAGCCTCCGGGACAGAGTAAGTTCAACGGATCTTCCGCGCTGTACGACGTCGCCACCGGCAAAATCCTGGTGATGGGTGGAACACCGGGCATCGGCGGCGATCCGGTGAAGGAAGGAGTCACTACTGACACGAGCATCTCGAGCGACTGGCAAAGTGCCGGATCGATGCAGTTCAAACGGAAATTTCATACGGCCACGATCCTGCCGGACGGCAAGGTGCTTGTTTCGGGAGGAACGCAGTGCACCGGCGGCAACCACATTATATGTACGAATTTTCCGACTCTGGCCAGTGGCGCCGCTGTGATAACTCCTGAGTTGTGGAGTCCGAGCTCGCCGACCGTCTGGACCACCATGGCCGCAAGTCCCTCGCAGATACCGAGGGTCTATCATTCGATCGCTTTGTTGCTTCCGGATGCGACCGTGCTGGTCGGCGCGGGCGGGTTGCCGGGCGCTGTGGGCGAGCCGGGCGCGGGCGAATCCAACACCAATCAGTTTCGCGGCTACGGTCATCCAGACGCAGAAATATTTTCGCCTCCATATCTCTTTGACTCAGCCGGAAATCCAGCAGTGCGGCCTGTCATCACCTCCGTTGGGGCGACGAAGATCGGCTTCGGCCAGGCGGTGCAAGTTGGCTTTAGCTCGAGTTCGGCGATTTCGTCAGTCGTATTGGTCCGGTTGGGATCAGTTACACACGGAACGAATCAGGATCAGCGTCGCATACCACTCAACTTCAGCGTCAGTGGCAGCAATCTCAGCGTGACGATGCCTGCCACCGGACAAATATGCCCTCCTGGTCCATACATGCTGTTTATCCTCAATGCGAACGGCACTCCGTCAGTCGCAAAGATCATCACCGTGACTACGACGACGCAGCCGAACGGAGACACAGTGTGGGTCGAGGACAGTTTGCCGGCAGGCGCGATTCCCGACGGCATCGCCGAGGGTTGGAATTGGGTCAGCACCAATCCACCGCCGTTCTCAGGTGCGGTAGCAAATCAGTCAAACATCGTGGCGGGTCTTCATCAGCATTTCTTTTACGGAGCCACCGCGACGTTAACCATCAACACCGGCGACAAGCTGATGGCCTATGTCTACATCGATCCGGCAAACCTGCCCAGCGAGATAATGCTGCAATGGAACGACGGGACGTGGGAACATCGAGCTTACTGGGGCGCAAACCTGATCGGCTGGGGCGTCGACGGCACAAACAGCCGTCGCTACATGGGACCACTGCCGCCAGCCGGGCAATGGGTACGACTGGAGGTGCCCGCGAGTCTCGTCGGATTAGAAGGCAGGACACTGAATGGTCTCGCCTTCTCGATGTACGGCGGCAGAGCGACGTGGGACCACGCCGGGAAAGCAAGCGGTTCATCGCCGACTTCACAGAACGTAGCGGCCACGGCCAACGGAGGCTTCGCAACCGCTTCGTCCACAGTCAACAGTAACTTCCCAGCCTCCGCGGCGATCAATGGAGATCGCACCGGCACGTCATGGGGAACTCCCACCGGCGGCTGGGCCGACGGTTCGCAGGGCGCCTATTCACAGGATTGGGTTCAGATCGATTTCAACGGAACCAAGACCATCAACGAGATCGACGTTTACACTTTGCGCGACAACTACGCCTCGCAATCGACCGATCCCACTCTCACTGAGACATTCAACACGGCATTGAACACGGGTCAGGGAGTCACGAGCTTCGATGTGCAATATCTGAGCGGCTCGGGCTGGGTAACGATCGACTGCGGCAATCCCACGAATCCATGCGGCCGCGTTTACAACAACAATAAAGTCCGGCGTCAATTCATCTTCTCGCCCGTGCAAACTTCAGCCGTGCGTGTTGCCGTGCATGGTTCAGTTCCCTTCTCGTTTGCCAACAACTACAGCCGCCTGATCGAGATCGAGGCGTACCAGAATGTCGGCAGCGTTAATCTCGCTTTAGGCCGTCCGGCTACGCAGTCGAGCACGTTGTACACCTCTGCTGCCGTCGCTGTTGACGGTAACCGTGACGGTAATTTCGCGAACGGTTCTGTAACCCACACCAGCAGTACTTTCGCACCGTGGTGGCAAGTCGATCTGGGCTCGATACAAAACCTCGACTCGGTGAAACTCTGGAACCGCACGGATTGTTGTGCCGATCGCTTGAGCAACTTCTACGTGTTCGTTTCCGATCAGCCGTTCACCTCGACTGACTTGATGACAACGATTGGCCAGTCCGGTGTGAGTGGATACTACACGCCCGGCCAGGCTGGTCCAACCATCACGATCGGCGTCGGACGTACCGGGCGTTATGTGCGTGTGCAGTTAGCCGGCACGAATTCCCTGTCACTCGCCGAGGTCGAAGTGATGAGTGCGGTCAACTTCGCATTAGGAAAACCGGCGACACAGTCGAGCACGTTGTACACGTCCGCGGCAGTCGCAGTGGACGGTAATCGCGACGGCTACTTTCCTAACGGCTCGGTGACGCACACGAATAGCACGTTCCAACCGTGGTGGCAGGTGGACCTCGGCAATTCTCAAACTCTGAATACCGTCAGACTCTGGAATCGAACGGATTGCTGCGGCGATCGACTCAGTAACTTCTATGTCCTGGTATCGGATCAACCGTTCGTTTCGACGGACTTGAACACGACGATCAATCAGGCGGGAGTGTCGAATTACTATACTGCGGGTCAGGCCGGGGCCATGACTACAATCAACGTAAACCGCACCGGCCGTTACGTGCGTGTGCAGTTAGCTGGGACCAACTTCTTATCATTGGCCGAGGTTGAGATCTCCGGTTCAGGCAAGCTCAACGTGGCCCAGGCGGTGACCGGAGCTCTCCTGCCGCGCGCTACGGCTTCGTCGACTATCAACGCCAATTTCCCTGCTTCCGCTGTGATCGACGGCGATCGCCAGGGCCGCAACTGGGGCAGTGGCGGTGGCTGGAACGACGCCACGGAAGGACAGTTCGGCAGTGACTGGTTGCAGGTGAACTTCGCCGGAACCAAGACGATAAACGAGATCGACGTTTACACGTTGCGTGACAATTATGCTTCGCAAACGACTAATCCCACGTTGACTGACACATTCAACGTTGCACCGAACACCGGTTTCGGGATCACGAGTTACAACGTGCAGTACTTGAGTGGTACCAGTTGGGTGGACGTTCCCGGCGGTCAGGTCGTGTTCAATAACAACGTCTGGCGACGATTCACGTTTACTCCGATTTCTACGAGCGCGATTCGCGTGATGGTGCGCGATGCGGTGCTGTGGACGTCGGCGCCCAACAACTACTCTCGCATCGTGGAGGTCGAGGCCTGGGATGTGCCGTAATCCTTATCGGGGGCGGCACACCGGATCTCGATCCACGTCGGGGCGGCCATAAAAAGCCGCCCCTTACAAACAGGGAAAAGCGTTATGAACAAGCTCGTAATTACAGCGCTGCTGCTCGTGGTTCCGGTTGCTTTCGCAGCGGTGGGCCAATCTCCGCAGCCTCAAAAACGATCCGGCGCGGTTACCGTCGGCAAAATACAGATCGAGATTCCCGATCTGATGGTCCAGGATCAGAATGGCGTCAAGCGGCGCTTCTATTCCGACCTGATCAAAGACAAGATCGTAATCCTCAGCTTTTTCTTTACCAGTTGTCCGACGTTCTGTCCCGTCATGAATAATAGACTGACAAAGCTGCAAGCGACTCTGGGCGATCGCATCGGCAAGGATGTCTTCATCGTCACGGTCACGAAGGATCCTGAAACCGATACGCCCGCGCGTCTCAAGTCCTTTGGAAAAACTCTTCAAATCAAGTCGGGTTGGACGATGGTCACCGGAGATGTGAACGCAATCGGCAAGATCGTCTACGACTTCACCGGGGATACGCTAGGAAAAGATTCGCACAACACGATTTTTATTATCGGCAACGATAAGACCGGCGATTGGGCCGACCTCTCGGGCTACTCGTCGGTAGACGATCTTCGTCAACAAATCGACGCCGTTGCGCCGCGACGTTGAACTAGCAGCGCCTCTTGCATTAGGATTCACCGCGATGCAAACAGATGGCCGACCCAAAACCGTCGTGATCATGCCCGCGTACAATGCCGCGAAGACGCTGAAAATGACCTACATGGCGTTGCCGCATGAAGTTGTCGATTTGGTGCTGTTAGTCGATGACGGCAGTACTGATGAGACGATAGACATCGCTCGACAACTCAATCTCGAGATCTTTTTGCATAACCGGAACTACGGGTATGGCGGCAATCAGAAGACCTGTTATATCGAGGCTTTAAACGCGAACGCGGATATCGTCGTGATGGTCCACCCTGACTACCAATACGATCCTGCTTGTCTGCCGGACATCATTCGACCGATCACAGCGGGCGAAGCAGACGTCGTTTTCGGCTCGCGTCTGATGGGGAAATCTCCGATTGAACAAGGAATGCCGTGGTGGAAGTATTGCGGCAACAGATTGCTCACCAAAATCGAGAATAAGATTTTGGGGCTTGAACTATCCGAGTATCACACCGGTTACCGGGCATTCAGCAGAAAGGTCCTGGAAGCCGTTAACTTTCGTGCAAACTCCGACGGCTTTATCTTCGATCAGGAAGTCGTCATGCAGATCGTCGACGCCGACTTTAAGATCGCGGAAGTGTCTGTGCCGACGCGGTATTTTCCCGAAGCGTCTTCGGCCAGCTTTGTCGATAGTGTCGAATACGGAACGCGAATTCTTTGGCTAGTCTTCAGGTATTTCCTGCATAAGAAGAACCTGCTTCGACAGACGAAGTTTCAGAGTCTGGAGCGGAGATACAAGCGGATCGAGGCGAGCGCTTCGTAAATCTCACTTGCCTTCGTTTACGTATAGCGCAAAAGAATATTTCTCGTTCTGATAAAACTGCGGGTCTTTCAACTTCAACACATTTCCATACTCCGTCAGTTCCGCTGGTAACGGACCACGGTTCATGATTTCGTTGTGCCGGCACTCAATCACTACTTCTCTTCCATCGCGTAACATCTTTGGCGTCCAGGGAATCCTTACGTGTAACCCCTCGAGTGGCAAAGGCGTCATCCTGGTTTCGCGCGGCTGCAACGCCGCAAATATGTACGTCTCCCAGTAGCCACCCATTACAAAACCTCCGGGCGCCTTCTGTGCGAGAGTCAGCGCGGTCTCCTTCTCGAATTTGTAGTTGTCACTTAGTTGGACGTGTGGGAATTGAACAGCAAGGTACAGAAAAGCAGCCACAATCGCGGTAGGTAGGACGTATCGGGTGAGCCGCAGTCTGTCAGCGAAGAGGCGTAACATGAGGAATATTGTCATCAGCCCGGCGATCGAGCCGAGAAAGAACGTTGGACTCAGATACCGGCTGCTATAGCCGCTCTCGCGTACGTGACTGAGAGAGAGCATCAGCACCAGATTGATCAAGGCCATGCCCGCTAATGCCGTGATCATTATTACGGTGTCATCAAGAGCAAAGCGCATGAGTGTCGCTCTCAACTGATGTTTCCTCGTCAAGATCGTATAGACAAGCACGGCTGTGATCACCAGCAGGAACGCACCAGCCAGAACGAGTAAAGGCCCGAAATCGAAATCCATTAGATTGCGCCAGTTTCCCTGCACGTTCTCCCACAGGTGGCCCACATCGATGCTCACTTGGGCTTTGTAATCACCGCCCCAGTGTTTTCGGCCATGCCGGTGGTAATTCGCCTTTATCAGCATGTGTGAAACTATCGCGGCAGCAAGCAGTAGCAGAGCCGTAACGTATCTGGTCCATTTCCGTTTATTCGGCGAATCGTCACGGTTTAAGAAGTAGGACCGCAAGCTTTCCAGCAGTAAGAGGAAACATACGTAAGGAGCACTTGCCTCCGAGCTCCAGATTGCAAGGAGAGCACTGACGTAGAAGCTCAGGCTCCAAAGAATCCGTTTTATTTGCGCCGTCGCGAGCAACCGGCGCAGACTGAACCATGCCAACAAGACTGCCGTTAATTGCCAGCCGTAAACCTGACTTAAATTGAAAAGCAGCCATCGGATCGTCGGCTCCAGACAAAGTGCTATGAGCCCACTTACCAACACCGCCAGTCGAAGGCGGCGGTCCATCCATGCCAAAACCAGCAATCCAAGAAATACCCAAGTCGCTCTGAAAACATGAAGACTGTAATTGGTCCATTCAAACCCGGTGGCGTGATGCACCTTCCGGGCCAGCATCATGGGCCAACCACCCCATCGATCGACGCCCCAGTAATACATATCGAAGATAATTACGGGTCGATCCTCGTTTGCCATCAGTACGGGAATCGCACTATCTGAATCAAAGCCGACATAGATATTTTCCGGACGGAATACTCGGATGGATAAAATGAGGAACAACAACCACGCGAGAATGATAAGCGTCGTTCCGAGAGCGCGTTTCTTTGCAGTCGGAGGAGCGGAGTTTGCAGGGAAACGTTGGATTGAGTCGAAACTTGTTGTCGCAGTCGCAGCAGTGCCTGTCTTTTCACCAATCAATCGCGTCAACTGATCGGGTTTGACGATTGCAAATCCGAGTTTATCGAACGTCGTCAGACCAAGTGCAACCGCCGGCCACCACAGCGGCAACGGAACTGCGCGATAATGCTCGCCGATGCGATACGCCAGCTCCGTCCCGCTTAGATCTTCAGGACCACACACGGTTTCGATTCTGACGCCTTCGCGGTGTTGCTGGATCAGTTCAGCGGCGACCTTGCTAAAATCGTCAACATGCATCGGCGCAAACTGCAGATTGGAGTGGCCGAACAGCGCTGGAGTGATTCGCCACTTGCGCGCCACTGCTAACATCCGATCAATCCCTTCTTTACCTCCACCTCCATAAATTTCCGCAGGCCGGATGATCAATAAGCTCTGCCAATCAAACTTTTGAAGTTCCTGCTCGGCCGCGAGTTTCGACTCGCCATACGCTCCACTCCCCTGCGTCGCACAGCGCGTGCTGATGTACACAAAACGCCGACACCCGTTCGCGTACACTGCCTCGGCGAGTCGAACTGTTCCTTTCGAATTGACGTTCCAGTATTGCTGCTCGTCCGATGAGTGAGTCACTCCCGCAAAGTGAATCACCATATCGAAATGCATACCCGTTAAAGTTCCGCTCAAGTCCGATTCGAGATCCAGATCGATCACGTGCAATCTCGGATCGACAATCGGAACTTCTTTTCGGTGACGGCTACACCAAAGCTCGACATCGCTATTCAGAAGCAACTGGCGCATCACGCCAACTGCGAGAGGCGACGAGGCACCGGTGATGAGGATTCGCATAGCTTTGCTCAAAAGTCTCTTAGCCACAAAGAAGCACAAAAAGCGCAAATAGGTTCTGCTGATTTTTTGAGCTTTTTGTGCCTCTTTGTGGCTAACAATAAGCTGACCAGTCCAGCGTGATCGAGTTTTGAGACGCGTTGTTGCAGCCGGAATCGATACGTACTACCATCGCCGCGTGACTGAGCCCCATTTTTCATTAGTGGTCCTTTGTTATCGCAGCGGCCAAAGCATTATTCCATTCGTTGAGCGTTTGCAGCGAACGTTGTCGCGATGCAATTTTTCCTGGGAGCTCGTGCTCGTCGGAAACTACATCGAGGGTAGCGATGACGAAACCCCTCAGGTAGTTAAAAAACTCGCCGAACAATCACCCAACATCCGCACGGTCGTTCGCCCCAAACAGGGAATGATGGGATGGGACATGCGTATGGGTCTCGACGCCGCGCGCGGCACGTACATCGGAGTTATCGATGGCGACGGGCAATTCCCGCCGGAGTCGATCGTCGCATGTCTGCTGAAATGTGAGCTGGAGGATCTGGATTTAACGAAAACATATCGCGTCATCCGCGACGATGGTCTGTATCGACGCCTCATCTCAACGGTGTACAACGCAATCTTCAGTCTGCTTTTCGGATTCAAAGTCCGCGACATCAACTCCAAACCTAAAATCATTCGACGCGATAAGTACGAGCTGCTACAGCTTCAATCGGATGACTGGTTTGCGGATGCCGAGATAATCATCCGCGCTCGCGAGCTCGGGCTGAAGATTGGTGAAACACCGGTACATTTCTCCATCAACGACAATCGAGGCTCATTCGTAAAACCGAAAGCGATTATCGAGTTTACCTCGAACCTCTTGAAGTACAGGTTCTCACCGAGACAGAACACGAAAGCTCGTTCGCTTCCCCGCTCCGCCGTGGAGTAAAACTAATCCGGTTCTTCTACTCGCCGCGCAATACAAACTGCTGACACTCCGAACGGAAGTCGCCCGCGTTTAAGAATGAAACGCTCGGCGGCAAACAACGAACTGAATGGTCCATTCATCGGCGAAATGTTTATCCCGTATTCTGTCTCGGCGCGCAGACCCAGCCAACGCATCACGGAACGCACGAGCAGCACGGGCAGAAAGAAGCTGATGTTTGCATAGCTGGACCACTCGACGGAAAACCCTGCCGCTTCGACCGCCTTCAGTAAACCCGGCAACGTGTAACGGCGACGATGGTTGCTCACGTCGTCCTGAACGCCCCAAAGAAACATGAACGCTGGAACAAACAACAGCACGCGTCCGTCGCGACGTAAGACTCTTCTCATCTCGCGCAGTCCGGCAACGTCGTCGTCGAGGTGCTCGATGACGTCGAGTGCGGTGACCAGTTCAAAAGAATCATCGTCATATGGTAGCTGCTCTGCGGCTCCGAGCTTCACCGAATCCAAACCACGTTCGCGGCAGAAGTCGACGGCTTGTGTAGAGATGTCAACACCTTCGGCTTTGCCGTAGGCCGCCAGCATCTTGAGATTCGCCCCGGTGCCACAGCCGACGTCGAGGATTCTTGGATTCGGA
>Ga0070670_100006312_pt1 | contig 10037 bp, 10 predicted proteins | sample KBSS63metaG_FD_64665 | JGI IMG/M metagenome (GOLD analysis project Ga0070670, IMG submission 64665) | Switchgrass rhizosphere microbial communities from Kellogg Biological Station, Michigan, USA - KBS S6-3 metaG | ecosystem: Host-associated > Plants > Roots > Rhizosphere > Soil ... | reverse complement strand
CAGGTCGCTTCGATTTTCGCCGGCACCCAGGGTTTCCTCGACACCGTCGATGCCAAGGACGTCGTCCGCTACGAAGCGGCGATGCTCAGCTATCTCCGCTCCGACAAGCCGGAGGTCCTCGCCAAGATCCGTGACACCAAGGCGCTCGACGACGACACCGCCGCCGCGCTCAAGGACGCCCTTGGCGCGTTCGGGAAGCAGTTCGCCTAAATGGCGTCACTGAAGGCCCTCAAGATCCGCATCGGCTCGGTCAAGTCGACGCAGAAGATCACCAAGGCGCTGAACATGGTCGCGGCGGCGAAGCTTCGCCGCGCCCAGCAGAATGCCACCGCCGCGCGACCTTATGCGCAGCGCATGACGGAGGTCGTGGGGTCGCTCGCGTCGCGGATCACGCCCGGCCCGCAGAGCCCCAAGCTCCTCGCCGGAACGAGCAAGGACGATACGCACCTGATCATCGTCGCGACCAGCGACCGCGGCCTTGCCGGAGCGTTCAACACCAACATCGTTCGCGCGACGCGCAAAAAAGCCGAAGAGCTGACCGGCCAGGGCAAGACCGTCCTCTTCTACATCGTCGGCCGCAAGGGCCGCCCGGTGCTGCAACGCTTCTACCCGAAGCAGATCATCGCCCAGCACGACACCACCGAGATGAAGAATCCGTCCTACGCGGACGCTCAGGCGATCGCGAACGACATCGTCGACCGCTACGTCACCGACGGCATCGACGTGGTGCATCTCGCCTACGCAACCTTCCGCTCGACGCTGGTGCAGGAGCCGACGATCGAGCAGATCATCCCGGTTGTGCCCAGAGCGGCCGAGCAGGAGGCCGGAAAGCCCGCGTCGCTCGCCGCGGTCGAATATGAGCCGGACGAGGAAGAAATTCTCGCCGACCTGTTGCCGCGCAACATCGCAGTCCAGGTCTACCGCGCGCTGCTTGAGAACCAGGCCGGCTTCTACGGCTCGCAGATGACCGCGATGGACAATGCGACCCGCAACGCGGGCGACATGATCAAGAAGCTGGGGATCGTTTACAACCGCCAGCGCCAGGCGGTGATCACCACCGAGCTCATCGAAATCATTTCGGGCGCCGAGGCGCTCTAACCCAAGTTGAAGGCAAGGAAGACAAACATGGCCACCGCCGCCGACATCAAGCCCAAGCCCCGCGCCCGGAAGGCGACCGCGACCTCCGCGACCGGCTCAGGTCCCGCGAACGTCACCAGCCCGAGCAACCTCGTCGGCCGCATCGCCCAAGTGATCGGCGCCGTCGTCGACGTCGCCTTCGAAGGCGAGCTTCCGCCGATCCTGACCGCGCTCGAGACGGACAATGGCGGGAACCGCCTGGTGCTCGAGGTTGCGCAGCATCTAGGCGAGAATGTCGTCCGCACCATCGCGATGGACTCGACCGACGGTCTGACCCGCGGCCAGCAGGTCCGCTCCACCGGCTCGGAGATCCGCGTCCCCGTTGGGCCCAAGACACTCGGCCGGATCATGAACGTCATCGGCGAGCCGATCGACGAGCGCGGCCCCATCGGCAGCGACATCACCGCGCCGATCCATGCCGAGGCTCCGGCATTCGTCGACCAGTCGACCGAAGCCTCGATCCTGGTCACCGGAATCAAGGTCATCGACCTGCTCGCGCCCTATGCGCGCGGCGGCAAGATCGGCCTGTTCGGCGGCGCCGGCGTCGGCAAGACCGTGCTGATCCAGGAGCTGATCAACAATATCGCCAAGGGTCACGGCGGCGTTTCAGTGTTCGCCGGCGTCGGCGAGCGGACTCGCGAGGGCAACGACCTCTATCACGAGTTCCTCGAGGCCGGCGTCATCGCCAAGGACAAGGACGGCAATCCGACGCCCGAAGGCTCCAAGGTCGCGCTGGTGTTCGGCCAGATGAACGAGCCGCCGGGAGCGCGCGCGCGCGTCGCTCTCTCCGGACTCGCACAGGCCGAATATTTCCGCGACCAGGAAGGGCAGGACGTGCTCTTCTTCGTCGACAACATCTTCCGCTTCACCCAGGCGGGATCCGAGGTATCGGCGCTTCTCGGCCGAATTCCATCGGCCGTCGGCTACCAGCCCACGCTCGCCACCGACATGGGCACGCTTCAGGAGCGCATCACGTCGACCAACAAGGGTTCGATTACGTCGGTCCAGGCGATTTACGTCCCCGCCGACGACTTGACCGACCCGGCGCCGGCCACCTCGTTCGCCCACCTCGACGCGACGACGACGCTGAGCCGCGCAATTTCCGAGCTCGGCATCTATCCTGCGGTCGACCCGCTCGATTCGACCAGCCGCGTGCTCACGCCGGCGGTCGTCGGCCAGGAGCATTACGAGACCGCCCGCGCCGTCCAGGAGACGCTGCAGCGCTACAAGAGCCTGCAGGATATCATCGCCATCCTCGGCATGGACGAGCTCTCCGAAGAGGATAAGCTGACCGTCAGCCGCGCGCGCAAGATCCAGCGCTTCCTGTCGCAGCCCTTCCATGTCGCCGAAGTGTTCACCGGCATTCCCGGCAAGTTCGTGCAGGTCGAGGACACCGTCCGCTCGTTCAAGGCGGTGGTCAGCGGCGAGTACGACCACCTCCCCGAGGCCGCCTTCTACATGGTCGGTGGGATCGAAGAAGCAGTCGCCAAGGCCGAGAAGCTGGCGCAGGAAGCCTAAGCCTTGGCCGACCTCCACTTCGAGCTCGTCACCCCCGACCGGCTGGTCATGGCCGACGACGTCTACATGGTCGTCGTCCCCGGGACCGAGGGCGAATCCGGCATCATGGCCGGACACGCTCCTTACATGACGACGCTTAAGGACGGCGAGGTCGCGGTTTACCGCAGCGCCGGCGCCCAGCCCGAGCGAATCTCCGTCACGGGCGGCTTTGCCGAGGTCAGCGAGCAGGGGCTGACGGTACTCGCGGAGAGTGCGACCTCCACCGCTTAGCAGGGCATTTACCATCTGCGGCTAGACATGGCGGCCGATGACCGCCGTCTACCCCGCCCCGGTTCCGCCGCAACGCGCTTCGGTGCGGTTGGCGGCTGCCATCACCTCGCGGCCCGTTGCGGTTGCGCTTGTCGTCACGGTCATCGTGACGGCATTGCGGCTTACCGGTCCCATCGATTCCGACGTAGCCTCGCAATTGTGGATCGCCCAGCGGATCCACGAGGGCGCACGGCTTTACCGCGACATCATCGAGGTCAATCCGCCGCTGTGGTTCTGGATGGCGCTTCCGGTCGATCGCGTGGCCACCCTGCTTCACTGGCCCGCACCCAGCGTTCTCATCGGCGCCTTCGGGTTGCTTGTCGCATTGTCGCTAACCGCAACCGAGCGCCTGCTCCGACACATTGGACCAGGCGGACGCGCATTGTTCCTCACCTATGCCGCGCTGATCCTTGCGGCACTGCCATGGATGCACGTCGGACAGCGCGAGCAGCTCGTGCTGATCGGCGCGCTTCCCTACGCAGCGCTCATTGCCGCGCGGCGCGAAGGGAGGCCCGTGCCGACCTTTCTCGCGATCGCGATCGGCACTGGCGCCGCTCTCGGCTTCGCGCTGAAGCACTATTTCCTGATGGTCCCGGCGGCGCTGGAGGTGTGGCTATTCTTGGGTCTTGGGCGCCGCTGGCGTCCGGCTCGTCCGGAGACCCTGGCAGTCGCGGCAGTCGGGGCCGCTTATGCCGCGGCGCTGCTCATCGAGGGCGACTATCTGGGGCGGATGGTGCCTTTGGTGCAGCTCGCCTACGGTCAATTCGGGCCGCGCTCCATCCGCTTCCTGTTCAACCCCTATCTCGTCATCGGCGCAGGGCTGTTCGCCTTCACCGCCGCGCATGCGCGCCTTCTGTTCAGCCGTTCGTCTTCGACCGCCACCGCGCTGTTCGTCGCCGGACTGGCGTTTGCCGCGACCTATTTCATCCAGTTCAAGGGATGGCCCTATCACACCATTCCGCTGCTCGGCTGTGCGTCGCTGGCACTCGCCGCGTTGCTTGCGGAGAGCGCCTCGCCGCCGCTGTTGCTGCGCATTCTAACGCCCGCGCTCCTGACGCTGCCGCTGGTCGCATCAGCGAGCGAAGCTACAAATCCGATGCCGGCCAACCAGGACGCGCTTCAGGCGGTCGCCGGCCTGAAATCGGGAGATGAGGTCGGGTTCCTCGTCACCGACACGGCCATCCCGTCGTCGGTCAGCTTCAAGGACGGCTTCCGCAACCCGTCGCGATATAACGGGATCTGGATGATGCACGCGGTCGTCGACAATGAGCTTGACGGCAATCCCGACCCGCGCATTGCCGCGTTCGGGCGCCAGGTGGTCTCCAACACGGTTGTGGATTTCCGCTGCACGCCTCCCAAGCGGATCATCGCCGAGCGGCCGCGGCCAGGCCAGCGCGGCTTCGATATCATTGCTTATTACACCCGCGACCCGCAATTTACCGAGCTGCTGTCACACTACAGGGCACGCAGCCGCACGACGCTCGAGACCTATGAGTTGGTGTCGCCGTGGGTGCCGCCGCCGCCGTCCCTCTGTCGGCTGTGAGCAGCCGCGTGGAGCGCGACGGCAAGGTTAGTCTTTCTTTAGGCATCTGCGGTTAATCCAGCAGCCTAATCCCAGTGAGCGGGTGACCAATAGGCATGAGCGCATTCGGCAAGCGTAGTGGAATGGGTGGCGGAGGCCGCCCGAATTTCGGCGTTGCCAAGCCGATGAAGGGCGGCCCTGGCGGCGGCTCTTCGGCACCGGCACCGGACGGCGGCGACCAGTTCCCGCCGCTCGACGAGCTTTCCGGAGCCGCCGAGCCAGACTTCTCGGAAAGCAGCGCGCCGACCGGCGGTGCGATGGACCGCCTGACCGCGCGTCAGAACGCCAGCGGCGAGCAGGGCAGCAGCAAGGCCGAAGGCTTCGAAGCCTCGGTCCATCGGATCAAGGAGCAGGTGCTTCCGCGCCTCCTCGAGCGCGTCGACCCCGAAGCCGCGGCAACACTCAACAAGGATGAGCTGGCCGAGGAATTCCGTCCGATCATCTCGGAGGTGCTGGCCGAGCTCAAGATCACGCTCAATCGGCGCGAGCAATTCGCGCTCGAGAAGGTGCTGGTCGACGAACTTCTCGGCCTCGGACCGCTCGAAGAGCTGCTCGCCGACCCGGCGGTCAGCGACATCATGGTCAACGGCCCCGAGCAGACCTACGTCGAGCGCAAGGGCAAGCTCGAGATCGCTCAGATCCAGTTCCGCGACGAAGAGCATCTGTTCCAGATCGCGCAGCGGATCGTGAACAAGGTCGGCCGCCGGATCGACCAGACCAGCCCGCTCTGCGACGCTCGCCTCCAGGACGGCAGCCGCGTCAACGTGATCATTCCGCCGCTGAGCTTGCGCGGCACTGCCATCTCGATCCGTAAGTTCTCCGAGAAGCCGATCACGCTCGACATGATGCGCGGCTTCGGATCGATGTCCGAGAAGATGGCGACGGTGCTCAAGATTGCCGGCGCATCCCGAATGAACGTCGTCATCTCGGGTGGTACCGGTTCGGGTAAGACGACCATGCTCAACGCCTTGTCGAAAATGATCGACCCGGGCGAGCGCGTGATCACCATCGAGGACGCGGCAGAGCTTCGGCTTCAGCAGCCGCACTGGCTACCGCTCGAGACTCGCCCAGCGAACCTCGAGGGCCAGGGCGCAATCACCATCCGCGACCTCGTCATCAACGCCCTTCGCATGCGCCCCGACCGCATCATCCTCGGCGAGATTCGCGGACAGGAGTGCTTCGACCTCCTGGCCGCGATGAACACCGGCCACGACGGCTCGATGGCGACGCTCCACTCCAACTCCCCGCGCGAGTGCCTCGCGCGTATGGAGAACATGGTGATGATGAGCGACATCAAGATCCCGAAGGAGGCGATCAGCCGCCAGATCGCGGATTCGGTCGACATCATTGTCCAGGTGAAGCGCCTTCGCGACGGCTCGCGCCGCACCACCAACATCACCGAAGTGATCGGCATGGAAGGCGACGTCATCGTCACCCAGGAGCTGTTCAAGTTCGAATATCTGGACGAGACTTCCGACGGCAAGATCCTCGGCGAGTATCGCTCCATGGGCCTCCGCCCCTACACGCTCGAAAAGGCCAAGCAGTACGGCTTTGACCAGCCGTACCTGGAGGCCTGCCTCTAATCGGACGGACGAAGGTTCGTTCGGACCGCTAGGCTCGATCGCGCCCGCGCGTTAGTGATTGGCGATGGATCCCGCCGCCAATCTTTCGAGAGTGAAGGGTGTGCAGCGCGTACCGACGCGCGACTTGGACCTGTTCATCATCCGCGGGTTCCTCGATCCGGCAACCTGCGCCGAGCTGATCGAGCGTATAGACGCCCGGCGCCGCCCGTCCGATATCGCGGACGATGTGGGCATCGCCAATTTCCGCACCAGCGAGACATGCGACCTGGACTCGAGCGATCCGGTCGTCGGCCAAGTCGACCGCAGGATCGCGGAACTGCTCGGCCTGCCGCCCGAGAATGGCGAACCGCTGCAGGGCCAGCGCTATGCGCCAGGGCAAGAATTCCGGCCGCATACCGATACGTTCAACCCCGGCGGCTACGATTTCCTCGTCCATACCGAACGAGGCGGGCAGCGGAGCTGGACCGCGATGGTCTATCTCAACGAGCCGGAGGACGGCGGCGCGACCCGGTTCAAGACCATCGGCAAGACCGTCCAGCCGGAAACCGGCAAGCTGCTGGCGTGGAACAACCTGCTGCCCGACGGGTCGCCAAATCCCGCTACCTTGCACCAGGGCATGAAGGTGAGGCGCGGGACGAAATATGTGCTCACCAAATGGTTCAGGGAGCGGCCGTTCTGATGCGGCGCTCCACACTAGCAGGCCTCACGCTCGGTCTCGTCGTTATCGGGACTTCAGGCGCTACCCTTTTGACAAGCAGGTGGAAGGACCGCCCGCCGGCCGCTGTCGTGCCTGTCCGGGCGGCGCAGCCATCGGCGCGGAATGCGACAGCGCCCCTGCCATCGCTCAAAAACCGCATCGCAGTCAGTAATGCGCAACTCCGCGATGCCTATGCCGCCGGCCAGATCGACCGGCCGATCAAGACGCTTCTCAACGTGCCGTCGCGACTGACGTACGGCGACTTCGTCTGGAATGACCGGGACGTGCCTCCCGGCCCGGTGTGGGTCAGGATCGATCTCAAATCGCAGATCATTTCCGTTTTCCGATCGGGCCACGAGATCGGCACCGCGGTTGTCCTCTACGGCACCGATGGGCTTAAGACCCCGACCGGCAAGTTCCCCATTCGGGCAAAGCTCAGAAATCACCGTTCCGCGACCTACGACAATGCTCCGATGCCTTACACTCTTCGGCTCACCGAGGACGGCGTCGCAATTCACGGCAGCAATGTGCGGTGGGGTTTGGCGACCCATGGCTGCGTGGGCGTTCCGACCGCCTTTGCGGCCAGGCTGTTCGACGCGGTATCGGTCGGCGATGAGGTGCTGATCGTATCCTGAGCCCTGGCCGCCCAATTCCAGCCAGCTTCTGCACAAGCGAGCCTGAAATCGCTCCTAAGTCACTGAAAAGAAATGGTGGGCGTGGCAAGGATTGAACTTGCGACCCCTGCGATGTCAACACAGTGCTCTACCACTGAGCTACACGCCCACCGAGGTCGGGCCCAGGGCCCTCCGGAAGGCGGCATTTAGGGGGCAGTTTACGAAGGTGCAACCCGTCGCGGCGCTATAAGCGGCCGTGCTGGTCCTCGGTCTGGAAAATGCGGTCCACCTCCATCACGAGGTCCTTGAGATGGAAGGGCTTGGACAGCAATTTGGCTTCGGGCGCCGTGCGCCCGCCCTGGAGCGCGACCGCGGCAAAGCCGGTGATGAACATGACGCGGATCGAAGGGTCGATGGCGCTCGCCTTTTGCGCAAGCTCGATGCCATCCATCTCAGGCATGACGATGTCGGTGAGCAGGAGGTCGAAGTGGGTAGCCTCAAGCAAGGGCACCGCTTCCGTACCACAGCCGACCGCCTCGACTTCATATCCGACACGCTGCAGCGCCCGCTGCAGATATTCGCGCATCGACGTATCGTCTTCAGCCAGGAGAATTCTTGCCATCACCTGCTCTATGCGCTGCTCGAATGTCTTTTTCCAGAAGCGAATAATGTTCTCGCGCGTTGCAGGCTCCCTCACCCAGTCCTAAACTGGCACGGAATTTAACCGCAACAGTGAACAAACTCCCCCCACCCACGATCCATCGGCCGCGCGGCCAGCTCCCGGTACTGCTGTCGGTGCCGCACTCGGGCCGTGACTACCCGGACTGGCTGATTGGCCTTGCCGCCGCGGGGAAGCCGTCGCTGACCACGCTTGAAGATCCGTTCGTCGACCGCCTGGTGTGGCGCGCCCTCCAGCGCGGCTGCGGCGCGGTGATCGCGCGAACCCCGCGCGCAGCGGTCGACTGCAACCGCGGCGAGGATGAGGTCGATCCGTCGGTGGTCGAAGGTGCCCGGCGCACCCGAGTCAGCGCGCGCGCTCGGGGCGGGCTCGGGATCGTTCCCGCGCGCACCGCGCAGCATGGGTTTTTGTGGCGCCGGGCGATCTCGCCCAAGCAGCTCGACGAGCGACTCAACCAGGCCCACCGCCCCTATCACGAGGCAGTCGAGGCGCAGCTCGCGTTGCTGCTCGACCGGTTCGGCTGCGCGCTTCTGCTCGATTGTCATTCGATGCCGCCCCCGCCGAAGGGCGTGCCGCCCTTGGTGTTCGGGGATTGCCGCGGACACACCGCCGACGCGTGGATCAGCGCCGAGGCGGTGGCGATCGCGAAACGGCTGGGCTTTGACGCCGGGCTCAACGACCCGTTCGCCGGCGGCCATGTGATCGAGCGCCACGCCCGCCCCGCGGACGGCGTCCACGCGCTGCAGATTGAAATCGATCGCCGTTGCTATCTCGACGGCAGGCTCGCCAAGCCCGGCACCGGCTTCGACCGCGTCGCCGGCCTCCTCGAAGCGCTCGCCGTCGAACTGGGCGAGGCACTGATCGGCCGCCAGTTCGCGACGGCCGCCGAGTAACGCTAGACCGTCTCCGGGGCCGGCTGCTGGACCTGCGCCGGCGCTTTGCCCTGCTGCATCTGACGAGCGAACACGTCGCGCATCTGCGCCAGTGAAAACAGGTGGGCGAACAGCAACGGCAGCATGCCGTTCTGATTCATCTTGCGAAGCTCGTCGCCGCGCAGGTTGCGAAGCTTCTCCTCGTCGACCATGCGGAAGCCGCGATAGACGAACGGCTGCTCGAAGCCTTCGGGCTGGATGGCGACCTCGCCGTCCATCAGCAGGTCGGACTTGACCAGGTCCTCGATGAACGCGTTGGTGCGAAGCCCCGCGGCCTCGAACTGCTCGCAGAACTCGAGGATCGCCTTGGTCGCGTCGCTCGGCTGGTCGCCGTCGAACAGCGGCTCGCCTTCCTCGAAGTCGCCTACCGCGCCCGATGTCGGGTCGAAGCACAGCGACAGCTCGTCGGTGTCAGGGCGCAGCCGCGCGAGAAGGAACGGGTAACGGCGCAAATAGGCCGGGATATAGATGTTCTGATCGAGCGGCCGGCCGTCCCCGTCGAGGAACACATTCACGCCCTCGTTGAGTCCCATGAGCGCGATCGGCACCGGCGTCCCGCCAACCGAGAAAACGATCGGGAGATGGCGCTGGACCAGCGTGAATTCGTCCACCGTCACCGGCACGGCGTGCGCCTGGCCCATCTGCGGGATGCTGGTCATGCCGCGGACCTTCATCTTGCCGTGCTGGTCGAGGTTGATCGGCTCAACACTGTTATAAAAGATCGGCAGTCCTTCGGTTGGAGCGGCAGTCGCCATCTTAAAATCTTCTCCTGGGGTCCGGGCTTACGGCTGCGCGGCTTTGAGCGCTCGCCTGCCGGCTGTGGTCCGGAAGCGCCTCTATTGGCCTCGCGCGCGTTAGGCAAGCGCGGCCGCTTCCAGGCGGCCGGCAAAGGCCACAGTTCATTGAACATTCAACGCTTTGCTGCGAAGCCGCGCCCATGGGGACGGGCGCCTGGTGATTGCCGGAACGATCTGGAAGCTGATGCT
>Ga0070670_100006311_pt1 | contig 10038 bp, 7 predicted proteins | sample KBSS63metaG_FD_64665 | JGI IMG/M metagenome (GOLD analysis project Ga0070670, IMG submission 64665) | Switchgrass rhizosphere microbial communities from Kellogg Biological Station, Michigan, USA - KBS S6-3 metaG | ecosystem: Host-associated > Plants > Roots > Rhizosphere > Soil ... | reverse complement strand
TGCGTGCGGAACGCTTCCGCGACAAACGATCCGACCGGGCTGTCCGGCGCAGGTAAGACCCAGGGCTCGTCCATCAAGTCGGCAAGCGTGATCCTGCGCCTGTCAACCCACGGATTCTTCGCGCCCGCCATCACGACGTACGGGTTGTCGTAGAGGCTTTCGAATTCCAGCGGTTCGTCCGCCAACTGGCCGAATCTGCGGCCGATTAAGAGGTCGACGTTGCGCTCCTCCAGGTCGCGGCGCAGGATATCGGTGTTGGCGACGGTCGGATAAAGCACGATGCGCGGATATCGTCGCGAGAGCCGATCAATGACGCCGCAAACGAAGCTCGCGGCCAGCGGGGCGGTGCTGGCGATGCGCACCTCGCCGCTCGCGGGATCGGAAAGAAATTCGATGTCACGCACGCCCTGCCGCAACTCGTCGAAGGCGGCGAGGCCGCGGCGCAGCAGCGCGCGCCCGTAAGCGGTCGGCTCGACTCCTTGCGGGCTGCGGTCAAGGAGCGGAACGCCGACCGTGTGCTCGAGATCGGCGATCGTCTTCGAAACCACCGGCACCGAAATCGCGAGCTGGCCGGCCGCCTTGGTCATGGTGCCCGCTTGCACGACCGCATGGAGCACGTGCAGGTCCCGTAGCCTGATCCGCCGGCCGATCCGGTCCGCCCATTGCATGCCGGGCCTCTTAGTCAAATGGGTAAGAGGAGTACGAAAAACAGAGATTCCATGAAACACGAAAAGGGGCCAGGGTGGCAATCGTGATCTCAAGGGTTCGGCTGGTGTGAGGTGGCGCCATGATGTCCAGACGCCTGTTCTTGTCGGGGGCGGCGGCAGCGAGCCTCGCGAGGGCAACTCCGGCTGCTGCCGGCCGCTATCCCGAGCGGCTGGTCAAGATCATTGTTGCCGGCCTCCCCGGCACGCCTTTCGACCTCCTGGCCCGCGCCATTGCGGACAGGCTTTCGCCGACGCTCGGGCAGACCTTCCTGGTCGACCCGCGTCCCGGCGCCGCCGGCAATGTCGCCGCCGAATTCGTCGCCAAGTCGCCGGCGGACGGTTACACGCTGCTCGCGGCGCTCGGGACGACTTTCACGGTCAATCCAAGTCTCTACCGCAAACCGCCCTTCGACCCGCTCGCGGATTTCAGTTTCATCTCGATCATGGCGACGACGGCCACGACGCTGGTCGTGCACCCGTCCATCCCGGTCAATTCGGTGGCCGAATTCGTCGCCTACGCGAAGAAGGAGCCGGTGGCCTATGCCCATGGCGGCAACGGCACGCCGGGTCATTTGGCCATGGAGTATTTCCGTCTTCTGGCCGGCTTCAAGACCCTGCCCGTGCCCTACCGCGGCAACCCGCAATTGGTGGCGGATCTCGTCGCTGGCCAGATCAAGTTCGGTTTCGTGGGCAGTTCCGGCGTGGCGCAGCACATCCGCGCGGGACGATTGAAGGGTCTCGCCATCTCGACGCGCGAACGCTCGCCACTCGCTCCGGAGCTGCCGACGATCGCGGAGTCCGGCTATCCCGAATTCGAATTCGATACCTATTATGTCTTGGCGGCTCCGGCGGGCATTCCGGGGCGGGTGGGGGCGCTCCTGGAGCGCGAGGTGCTGCAGGTGTTGGCGTCTCCCGATCTGCAGGAGAAGTTCCGCGCGCAAGACACCGTGATCGCGCCGACATCCGGCGCGGAAGCCGGCGCCCGCATCAAGTCCGATTTCCAGAAATGGGCCAAGGTGGTCAAGGCCGCCGGCATGCACGTCGACTAGCGTTCGGGAAGGACAAACCGGATCGTCATCCCAAAGCGCGACAAGCGAAAGCAGGACAGGTTGCGCAATGCACGAGGGCGGAGCCACGAAGCTCGTCATGCTCGGAACCGGGACGCCCCGCCCCGATCCCTATCGATCCGGCCCCGCCACGGTCATCGTGGTCAACGGCACGCCCTACCTGATCGACTTCGGCCCCGGCGTCATTCGACAGGCGAGCGCCGCCTTCGAGCGAGGCGTCAAGGCGCTCGGCTTCGGCGGCATCAACATCAGGACCGCGTTCCTGACGCACCTGCATTCGGATCACACGGTCGGCTATCCCGACCTGGTCTTCACGCCCTGGGTCATGGGTCGGCGGCAGCCGCTCGAGGTCTATGGGCCAAAGGGCATCAAGGCCATGACCGAGCACATCCTCGCGGCCTGGGAAGTGGACATCGTCGGGCGCACCAGCGGCCTCAACCAGCACAATTCGACCGGCTACAAAGTGAATGCGCACGAGATCGCAGCGGGCGTCATCCACCAGGACGGCAACGTGCGGGTCACGGCGTTTTCCGTGCGGCACGAGGAAATGGCCGACTCCTTCGGCTACCGGTTCGACGCGCCCGACCGCGTCATTGTGATCTCCGGCGACACCGCGCCCACGCCGGCGCTCATCTATCACAGCCGCGGCTGCGACGTGCTCGTCCACGAAGCCTATTCAATGGCGAGCTACCATCAGGTCTCGCCGCGCTCCCAGCAGTTCCGCCGCACCCACCACACGTCGACGATCGAGCTGGCGCAAATCGCGAACACGGTGAGACCGGGGCTCCTCGTCATCTATCATCGGTCGAATGCCGGCGGCGGGCTGTCGAACGTAGATCCGGAACAGGTCCTCATCGAGGAGCTCAAGCGGCACTACGCAGGCGAGGTCGTGGCGGCCCGCGATCTCGACGCGTTCTGACGCACGCCCATCTGGAGATCGATGATCGGCTTGGCTGCCAGGCTGGCACTGCCGTGCTTACAAAATGTTCGACGGTCAGCACAAGCGGACCGAGAGCAGTGCGCGGGTGGCTACCCTCATGCTCGAAAACAGCCGGCCACGCGGGATCGTGATCCGGCACCAGGATCCCTCATTTGGCGGCCCTTTCGGCATCCCACCACCAGACCGCTGGAAATGCCGCGCCGCCATATTCGGGCAGCGGATCAGGCCGGCCGAAGCGGTCCCAGCGTGCCGCGGACACCTTGTCGTCGGTGAATTGCGGCACGACGTAGTGGTTCCACAGCAGGACACGGTCGAGCGCCCGGGTGGCCGCCACCAGTTCGCCACGGCTCTTGGCGAAAATCACGCGCTCGGTCAGGGCATCGACCGCGGGATTTTTGATGCCGACGTAATTGTGCGAGCCGTGCGTGTCGGCCGCCTGCGAGGTCCAAAAGTCGCGTTGCTCGTTGCCGGGCGACAGGGACTGCGGCCATGTGGCTATGATGATATCGAAGTCGAAGTCACGTAATCGATTCTCATATTGGACATCGTCGACACTTCGCACGGTGGCGTCGATACCGAGACGAGCAAGGGCGGACTTGTAGAACAGGCTGAAGCGTTCCGTTCCCAACGGATCGCTCGTCACGCTGAGAATCTCGACGCTCAGTCCCTCGCCGGTCCGGACGTGGACTTGCTTTTGATCGCGCAGCTCGTAGCCTGCCGCCGCCATGAGCCGCGTCCCCTCGCGCAGATTGGCGCGCACGTTCTCGGATGTGCCGGCGACCGGATTGGCATACGGGGTGGTGAAGACCTCGGGCGGCACCTTGTCGCGCAGCGGTTCCAGGATTTTGAGCTCCTCCCCCTGCGGCAGGCCGGAACAGGCCAGCTCGGTGCCCTCGAAGTAGCTGTTGATCCGCTTGTATTGACCGAAGAAGAACTGCTTGTTCATCTCCTCGAAGTCGAAGGCGAAATTGAACGCGCGTCGCACCCTCGCATCCTTGAACTTGTCCCGCCGTGTGTTGAAGGCGAAGGCCCGCATGATGCCGCGGTCGCGCTGGGGGAATCGCTCGAGGATGACCCGCTTCTCCTTGACCGCGGGAAAATCGTAAGCCATGGCCCAGTTCTTGGCACTGTTCTCGATGCGCCAGTCCGCATGGTCGGCCTTGAACGCTTCCAGTGCGACTGTTGGATCACGAAAATACTCGAAGCGGAGCTCGTCGAAGTTGTCGCGCCCGATATTGATGTTCAGGTCCTTGGCCCAATAGTCCTTCACCCGCCCGTAAACCACCGAGCGGCCGGGGACGAATTCCTTGATGCGGTAGGCGCCATTGCCGAGCGGCGCCTCGAGCGTCGTTGCGCCGATGTCGCGCTTCTTGCCCGACGCGTCGCTTCCTTCCCACCAGTGCTTGGGCAGGACCCTGAGTTGCCCCAGGATGATCGGCATTTCCCGATTGCCGGGGGAATCGAGCGTGAAAGTGACCTCGCGCTCGCCGCTCTGCTCAACCCTGGCGACGTCCCGGTAAAAGGCGCCGATATAGGGGTTGTGTTTCTTGTAAGCCTCGAAGGAGTAGATCACGTCCTCGACGGTAATCGGCTTGCCGTCGTGGTGGCGGGCGGCGGCGCGCAAGCGAAAGGAGGCGGACGCAAAGTTCGCGGGGTGACTGACCGCTTCCGCGATCAGCCCGTAATGGGTCGACGCCTCGTCGAGCGACGGCGTCATCAACGTGTCGCAAATCGTGCCGGCAGCCGCAGCCAGCAAGCCCTTGAGCCCGGCCATGACCTGGTTGAAGTTGTCGAACGTGCCGAGCGCCACCAAGCGTACCGTCCCAGCTTTCGGCGCCTGCGGATTGATGTAGTCGAAATGCTTGAAGCCGGGCGGATATCTGAGGTCGCCGAACAGCGACAGACCGTGCCGCCACTGCGGAGCGGAGTTTTGCGCGCGCGCCGGTGTTGCCGGCCATGGCATTTGGCCAAACAAGGGGGAGACGGCGGCAAGGGTGCCGGTGCGAAGGATAGAGCGACGGGTGAGGCGCAAGTGAAACCTCCGGGAAGCCAGGCGCTGAGTCGGTTGAGCGATGAACTATGTCCGGTTCTTATTGGACCGCCGGCTGACGAGCGCCGATGAATGCGCGATCAAGCTCCTATCTTCACCTCGATAAGCGCCGCGCCAAGAGGGATGTACGCACCGTTTTCCCAAGCCCCAAGCACATCATCTGACAACTTGGCGGGGCCGACAAGGGGATTTCCTGTCACCCCGGGGGCGTCACTCTGACCCGGATATTCACCAACGGGCAGAAATTCTGAACGACTGCGGTGCAAAGCGGGCGTCGCGTATCGTTGTCCCAACAAGGTGCGTTGCGTTCACCCGAGCGCGATGCCGCTTGCCTTCACCTGCCAGCTGGCCGTCGTAGGAACCTGACAGTGGGTTTTCACCGCGGTCCTCGGAGGGCGGTCTGCCGCTGCCGGTCGGCGCAGTCCGACCAGCGGCGCGCCGCTGGCCTCGCAATCGACATCGGTTGTCTGGAGAATGCGCGGGCAAGACGGAGGCGGCGCGTCCTGGCCGCGGCTCTCGTCGATCAGGCCGCCCAATCCGCGGAGCCGGTTTGGCGGACCTCAATCCGTCCGACCAAAAGCGCGCCGCCTGGCGGTGCCGGCGAGGAGCCGCCGGCAAAGATTTGAGCGAATGTCAGCGCGACGCATCGCCGCGAGCCGTTCCGATACAGTTGGCAATGGTCGCGCGTCCCGCCGTCACCTCGGGGGCAGCTCAATGCCTTCCTGGCCCAGAAGCATCTTTTTGAGCCGCTGATGATCGTTGAGCCGAAAATCAGCCTTTGCAGGCGTGGGGCGGTTGGTGGCGACCTGTGTGGCGCTGCGTTCAACAGCGCTGATACCGAACGCGCTTGCACCCACGATCGCCGTTAGGATCGCAATCGCAATTACCACCAATTGCCTGACGGTTGGCATGATCATCTCCACCCAGTCGACGATCGCCCATCACCTGATACGACCAACGGCGAGCATTGAACGTGAGTTAGCTCACACGGGCCAAAGAGTTCGGGGATGCAGAGCAGCCCCTGGGGAGCCAAGGAGACGCGCCAGGTGTCTAACGGTCACCGAGGATCGGTTCCGCCGAGGCTCGAATGCGGACGCACCTCGTCGCAATCGCGGCGCCACCTTTCGATGATCGCCTTTGCTTCGGCGCGTGAACGAAATCACTCAGATCTCAGGCACTGGTCGCGGAACTTTGCCGTTGAAGCTCTCGGCGACGCTATTCTGCCAGGGCTCGCATTCGCTTTAGAGCGGGCGGTCCCGGGTGACGTGCAGCCAATCGTTCCCTGCAGCCGTCGCCGTTCCGACTTGCAAGGGAGTTAGGCGTTCTCTGAGCGTGCTGAGCGCGCGAAGAGCAATGTCGCGCTCTTGCCCTGCGCCCATTTGCGCTGAAAGCTCAAACCAGTTGTACGCCTCGCTCATTTCTTTCATGGGATATCAACGCCGCCGTTTCGGAAATAGCGTCGGATCAATCATCGCCGGGAAAGACGAGCGACATGTCGCGGAATTTCTGCACCGGGAGGTTCTCAACATTCTGACGTAACTGAGAAGCATCTACGCCCACACGCTTGATGGAGAGGGAGTCCGCTTCAGCCGTTGGAGCAGCGAAGAAAATAGGCCTCACGCCGAGCCCGACGAGGAGAACTGCGACGACCGCGATGACGTGATATGCGCGCATGACGGTTCCTTGGGTTGTGAATGCTCTGAATGCGGGTGCTGGCGGCATGCAGCATCGGCGTCGCCGCGTTCTCCGCGGCCGCGCCTTATCTCAGGTCGGGCAGTCTCGAAATCTCGGGCAGGCAAAGGTCCTGACAGCCATCGATCCTCTCCTCGTCGTGGGTTCAATTGCCGAAAGCCAGAAACTCGTGAATCGCGGCGACGACGTAGAATGCGAGCCAGGCGCTCGCCACGACGACTGTCCCGCTATGATTGTAAAGCGGAGCGGCGGCCCGCCCGATTTCGCGCGTATTGAATTCGGAGACATCGCAGCGGTCTTGGACTGATCGCTCTTGCCACGGTGGCTCACCGGCGCGTTCTACGGCCAGCGGTAGCGCATTGGCGGGAGCTAGCATGGCGACCTCCAAGATCGGCGATGCGCGATGTAGGCAACCGGCCGCAGCCGCCGCATCTCGAACCGATGAGTTTCACCAAGAGCTTTCGACGACGGCGCGCGAAGTCTGATGGCAAGGAAGGTGCGCCGCATATCAGTCGGGCGAACCACTTATCCCTCCGCGGGCCAAGCTGTAGCGCGCAAGAAACGCCAAATATATCTGTGGCTTACTCCGATTTTACCATCGGCTTGTGGCAAGTGATTTAGGGCTAGTTCTGAAGTACTATCGCGGCGACGGCAGATGACCGCGCGGCGCATTGCATGAAGTTTCTCTTGATCGACGATCACCCGCTGATTCGCGAGGCGTTGCAAAACGTACTCGAGGAATTGGCGTGCGATGTCACCATTTTGGAGGCGTCGAACTGCCATGGGGCGCAGATTTTGATTGAGCAGCACGCCGATCTTGAGGTCATTTTGCTGGACCTGAACTTACCGGACGGCGACGGCTTTAACTTGCTTGCGCAGGTGCGCGAGCATTCCCCTCAGATTTCGATCGTCGTCGTATCGGCAGACACGGACCGCGACAACGTGTTGAGGGCACTTGACCTTGGCGCGGTCGGCTTCATTCCAAAATCCGGTCAGCGTGCCGTCATGCTCGCCGCTCTCAAGCTGGTGCTGTCCGGTGGCATCTACCTTCCGCCCGAAATTCTCGCGCGGGAGCAATCCTCACGTCCGCAATTTGCACCAAAGCACCGCGGCACCGATCGGTTGCGCTTATCGCCCACCGATTTTGGAATAACGGAACGACAGCTCGAGGTGCTCGCGCTGATGATGCAGGGTAAGAGTAACAAGGAAATCTGTCGCCTTCTTAATTTGGCCGAACCCACGGTGAAGAATCACGTCGCCGCAACATTGAAGGCGTTAAAGGTGAAAAACCGGACCGAGGCTGCGATGGCGGTCATAGAACATGGATGGAAGTTGAGGCCGATCGAAAAATAGGCCGAGCGATCGCCAGAGCGAAAGGTCAGCAATTCAAAAACTTGCTTAGCATCGCACGCAGTGCTCTCGGGCGCACCGGCTTGTGCAGCAGATGGTAGCCGCTCGTGCGCACCTGGTGCATCCGTGCGGGAGCCGTGTCGCCGCTGATGAGAAAGGCCGGAATCGAGAGGTTGAGATATTTGCGCAACTCTTCGATCGCCTCGATCCCAGTCTGCCTGTCACATGGCTGATAGTCAGAAATAATGAGATCGGGAGATTGGTTACATTTGGCAAGGTCCGCCAATGCTGCGCGTGCGGAGCCCGCGGTCAAGACATGGCAACCCCAGCTTCGGAGCAGACCACCCGTGCTGTCTAAGACTAGGGGGTCGTCATCAATCACTACGACCAGCTTGCCGCCGATTGAACCGGGCGTGGGATGCACCAAGGCCTCGGGGGCGACAATCAAGGCCCGAGCCGCGACCGATGGTACGAAAACCGAGAACCGTGAGCCTTTTCCCAATGCCGACGCGAAATCGATGTCATGTTTGAGAAGCCGGCATAAGCGGTCAACGATAGCAAGGCCAAGGCCCATTCCGCCCTGCCGCTCCCTCTGCGGCCCGCCGAGCTGATAGAACTCGCGGAAGATACTGATGTGCTCGTCCTCTGGAATGCCGGGACCGCTGTCCAACACGTCGATTCGCAAATGGCGGCCACGCAGACGGCATCCGACGACCACTTTGCCACGCGCCGTATAGCTCACCGCATTGGATACGAGATTCAGCAGAATCCGTTCGAGCAGGATGAAATCGCTGCGTACCCACGCGCTGTTTCTCACGATCCGCAGCGATAATCCTTTTTTACGTGCCGCAGCCGAAAACGTACTTTCGATTCTCTCAAGCAGCTGCGCGATCGGAAACTCGGAAATATTAGGCGCCAGCACCCCTGAGTCGAGCTTGGACATGTCCAGCAAGTCGTTGAACAGCTCGTTCATGGCGGCAACGGAAGCGTCCATTTGCTCGACGATCCGGCTTCGTTCCGCGGCCTTCACGCGCCCCTGCAATCGGGCGACGAACAAGCCTAGGGCATGTAATGGCTGCCGCAAGTCGTGGCTCGCGGCCGCAATGAAGCGAGACTTGGCCCGGTTCGCTTCATCCAACTCCCGTGTGCTCGCCTGCAACGCTTCGAAAAGCCGGACATTCTCAAGCGCGATCACCGCCTGGTCGGCAACGGTGGTAGCCAACTCGATTTCGCGCTCGGTAAATGGCCGGAGTGTTTGCCGCAAGATGACCAAGACGCCGATGGGAACGCTTTCCCGCATGAGAGGGACGGCCATCATCGTGCGATATCCGCCAGCCTTGAACTCCTGATGCAACTCGGGATCATCCTGCACATCGACGACGTGAATGACTTGTCGCTCCAGCAATGCGCGGCCCACGCCGGTGTCTCGTCCCGGACGGACAGAAAGCCGGTCCAATCTTTCCCTGTGCTCCGGCCGATGGCCGAACGCCGCCGCGATTTGATAGGTCTCGCCCAATGGCCGCCATATGCTTGCACTGTCAGCCGTGCAAAGCCGGGCAGCCAAGTCAACCAACCGGTCGAGCAGCTTCTGAAGATCGAAGCTGGAGCCGCTGATCTCCTTGAACACCTCGGCAAGAGCAGTCTGCTGCTGGAGCGCTTCCTTCAGTTCGTGGGTCCGCTGTTCGACCCGTTCCTCGAGCTCCCCGCTGGATACCTGTAGCCTTTCAGCCGTGTCCCTTAATTCACCGGCACGGGCCGCGAGCTCGTCGTGGGCGTGCTGCAGTTGCTGCTCGGAGCGCCGGCGCATCTGGACGTCGGCACTCAACGCCATGCTGGGCACCGAAATGCTGATGAAGAACATGACCAGCAGGAGGAACGAATCATTGAGGCTGACCCGCGCGAAGGGGCCGCTGCCCGCCAGGGTCCCCCACACGGCAAAGCAACACAGAATGACGACAACCGTCGCGGTCTCGCGCGGGTCACGCCGCAGCGCCGCCCATAACAGCGGAGGGAGTGCGAGGAACCCAAGGGGATCGCGGTAACTGGTCTGGTCGAAGAGCGGGCTGAAAGCGATGATGCCGACCGCAATGGTCGCTGCGGCGATCGTGCCGACCTCGCCCCGCTGGGTGGCTGCGAAGGAATGCAGATCGCCCCCGGCCCACAGAATGACAAAGGGCGCGATGACCAGCGCGCCGGCCAGATCGCCGAGCCACCAGGTCATCCACGTCGTTG
>Ga0070670_100006310_pt1 | contig 10038 bp, 9 predicted proteins | sample KBSS63metaG_FD_64665 | JGI IMG/M metagenome (GOLD analysis project Ga0070670, IMG submission 64665) | Switchgrass rhizosphere microbial communities from Kellogg Biological Station, Michigan, USA - KBS S6-3 metaG | ecosystem: Host-associated > Plants > Roots > Rhizosphere > Soil ... | reverse complement strand
CGGGGACCGGCCAACAGCGACAGCGACGGCGACGAGAGCGGGACCGGGAGCATCCCCGGCGAGGACCTCTACCTGGCGATCGTGACCGCGTAGGCGCGGAGGCCCGTGGAACGCATTAGCGTTGGCTAATATGTCCGCAGGCCTCCCGTCGGGTCAGCGCCCGAGGCTCGGTCTCAGTACGGGAGACCGAACGTCTTCACCAGGAAGACCGCCATCTGCCCCCGGTTGGCCGCTCCCGTCGGACAGTAGCTGTTTCCTCCGCACCCGCCCGTGATCTGCCGGGCGGCGAGCTCGTAGATCCAGGGCGCGAAGACGCTCGAGCACGGCACGTCGTCGAACGTCGCCGTCGTACACGCCGGCGGAACGTAGTCGGAGCCCTCGAACGCCTTCAGAAGGAAGACCGCCATCTGCTGCCGGTTGACGCTCGCCGTCGGACAGTAGTTGTTGCCGCCGCAGCCTCCCGTGATGTTGTAGCCCGCCAGCGCCTCGACCCACGGCGCGAACGAGTTCCCCGCGCACGGCACGTCGTCGAACACCGTCCCGGTGCACGGCGGCGGCGTGTAGCAGAGCCCCAGCTTGCCGCGCAGCAGGAAGACCGCCATCTGCTGGCGCGTGACGGGGCTCTCGGGGCAGTAGTTCGGGCCGCCGCAGCCGACCGTGAGCCCGTTCGCGACGAGACCGCCGATGAACGGCCGGAAGAGGTTGCCCGGATCGACGTCGGCGAACAGCGAAACGTAGCCGTTCGGCAGCGATCCGGAGAGCCCGGACGGATTCGTCACGGTCACGGCGTTGATCGAGCCGGCCGGCAGGGCCGGCGCCATCGCCGTGAGGCTGTACTGGTCGAGCACGTTGACGTTCGTCGCGGGAACGCCTCCGACGGTCACGGTGGCGCCGGCTTCGAACTGCATCCCCAGGACCTGGATCGGGCTTCCGCCGGGCACGCCGGTGAGCGCCGCCGACTGGATCACGAGGCGCTGCGAGAACTCCGACGTCGTTCCGTCGGAGTCCGTCGCCGTGCCGGTCACGCGGAAGCCCGGCTGCACCGTGACGGGGGTCAGCAGGACGTTGAAGTCCGCGTGGCCGTTCCCGTCCGTGATCACCTGCGCGGTGCCGAGCCAGTGCCCGCCCTCGAGGAGCTCCTGCGGGAAGCGGCTGCACCCCGGCTCCTCGTAGAAGTCGAGGTCGAACGTCCCGGAGGGCGTCGTATCGATCGAGCCGATGACGCGCACGCCCGCGCCCTCGACCGCCGCCGAAGCGATGTTGGGGAAGTTCTGCTGGCCGTTGTCGGTGTCGCCGTCGTCGTTGCTCGTGAGACCTCCGACGGCGACGTCGATCCCGAGAAACCTGTTGTCGTGGATCGAGTTGCCGCGGACGGTGTTGGTGGTCAGGCCCGGCACCGCGACACCGGTGCCGTTGAACGCCACGATGTTCGCTCCCGGCCCGCCCGGGGTCGCGGTGCCGAAGAGCGCGTTGGTGCCGTTCAGCTTTGCGGCGAGGTCGTTGGGAATCGGCAGCGTGCCCGAGGCGTCGGTGCCGATGAGGTTGCCCTGGATGACGGTGCCGTCGCTCACCGTCTGGATGCCGATACCGTTGCCGGAAATGACGTTTCCGCCTCCCGGCGCGCCACCGATCTGGGCGCCGGCCGAGCCGTCCACCTCGACGCCGCGGAGGTTCCCGATCGCCTCGGTGCCGAGCGCGTTGGTCCCGATCAGGTTCTTCTTGATCACCGCGTTCGCGCAGTTCCCGAGCAGGATTCCCGGGCCGGTGGTGGAGCCGGAGATCACGTTGCCCTCGGCTGCGGTCGTGCCGCCGATCACGAGACCGGTTGCACCGCTGCAGGAGATTCCGACGCCGTTCGGCAGCGCCGCCGCCCCCGTGACGTCGGTGCCGATGTAGTTGCCCTTGATCGTGCCCGTCGTGGAGCCCAGGCTCAGGAAGAGGCCGGTTCCGGAGGAGTTCCCCGAGATCACGTTGCGCTCGGCCGCCGTCGAGCCCCCGATCGTGTTGGCGCCGCCATTGGCCACGTACACGCCTACGAAGTTCGGGACCGCCGTCGTGCCGGTGGCGTCGGTGCCGATGTAGCTGGCCGTCAGGAGGAGGCTGCCGCCGTTCGAGCTGAAGATTCCGTTGTTGCAGCCGTTGACGACGAGCGCCTTGACGGTGGCGGGCGTGAAGCCCATGGCCAGGCAGTCGAACGTGTTGGCGCCATGGATCTCGATGAGCGGCGCGCCGGAGTAGCCGGGCTGCGACGTGCCGTCGACCGTGACTCCCTCGGCGACGATGATCGTCGGGAGTGCCGTCGCGAGGGTGATCGTGTGGACGCCGGCGCCCGGGATGTTGAACGCGATCGTGTGCGGCCCGGCGCCCCCGTTGGCGCCCGTGATCGCCTGGCGGAGCGAGCCCGCGCCCGAGTCGTCGGTGTTGGTGACGGTGAAGGTCGCGGCACGGAGCGAGGCCGACGCGGCGATCGCGAGAATCGACACGAGACACCTGCGCCCGACTGAGGGCATACGCATCGACGACTCCTTCTTGAAAGGCCGGGGGGCGCACGGAGTCTATGTCGAAGGAGGGCCGGCGCGGGCGGCGCCGTGGGGGCGCGGGTGGTAGCATCCGCGCCGTCAACCAACAACGGCAACAGCGACAAGGAGTAGAACGATGAGAGGACGAGGCGCTCTGGCCTTTGCGTCGGCGTTTGTTCTGGCGGCCATCGTGATCGGGCAGGATGCGGGCGCGGCGAAGGGAAGCGGAAGCGGAAGCCCGGGGCCGAAGACGCTCGGCAGGTCGCCGGTCGTCATGCAGCCGGCCGACATGAAGTGGACGGATCTCGATCCGAAGACCGGACCGGGCGTCAAGATCGCCGACATCTCCGGCGACCACACGAAGGGCGCGTTCAGCGCGTTCATCAAGTTCCCGGCGGGGTTCGCGGCCCCGCTGCACACGCACACCAATGCGGTCAAGATCATCGTCGTCTCCGGCACGTTCCTGCAGAAGCCGGAGGGGAAGGCCGAGTTCCGTCTCGGTCCGGGCTCGTATCTGTTCCAGCCGGGCGGCGACTACAAGCACACGACCGGCTGCGACAAGGGGTCCGAGTGCGTGATCTTCGCGGAGGGCATCGGCGCGTTCGACCTCAAGCCGGTCGAAGCGGCGAAGTGACTCTGCGCGCGTAAGCGCGCTGTCGTCCCAAGGAGCTCCCTTCCCTCCCCCTCTCCCTCCGCTTGCGGGGGGAGAGGGAGGGGTGAGGGGGGCGAGTCGTGCCGCTGCGCGTCGGCGAGACCTCTCGAGCCAGCGGCGCTTCCCCTCATCTCAGCCGATCGAGTTGTGCGTCGTTCGATAACGCCCCCTCACCCTCGCCCTCTCCCCCCGCTCACGCGTGGGGAGAGGGGATCTCTGTATAGAGAGCGTGGCGACAGAGTGCGGCGAGTCTCGGGGTAGGGGGGTTCGCCGGACACGCCCCCTGTGGTCTGATCCTCCGCAAACCGGAGGCTCCATGAAATCGATTCGCATTCACCTCTCGATCCTCGTCCTGCTCGCCGCCGCTCGCGCCGCGACCGCTCAGGTCACCGCCATCCGCGCCGGGCTGCTCGTCGACCCGGCGGCGGGGACGGCCGCGCGCGACCAGGTCATCCTCGTCGAGAAGGGGAAGATCACCGCGGTCGGTTCGGCGGCCTCCACGCCGATCCCGCCGGGCGCTTCGGTCCTCGACCTCTCGAAGCGCACCGTCCTCCCCGGCTTCTTCGACGCGCACACGCATCTCTGCCTGAACCTCGACACGCAGGAGGGCGCGGGACTCCCCGCGCTGCTGCGCTCGCTTCTGGCCGCGACGGCGATCGAGACGACCGCATACCGCTCGATCGAGGGCGTGGCGAACGCGCGGGAGATGCTGCGCTCCGGATTCACGACCGTGCGCGACGTCGGGAACGCCGGCAACTATGCGGACACCGCGCTGCGCCGGGCGATCGAGGACGGCCTCGTGCCCGGGCCGACCGTGGTCAACGCGGGGCGCATCATCGGCCCGTACGGCGGCCAGTACCACGGTCTTCCGCCCGAGCGCGCCGACATCGCGATCCCCGAATACCTCTACGCCGACACGCCGGACGAGATTCGCAAGGCCGTCCGCGAGAACGTCGCCTTCGGCGCGAAGGTGATCAAGATCGCCGTCGACGACCAGCCCTACCTCTACTCGGTGGACGACGTGAAGATCTTCGTCCGCGAGGCGGCGGCGGCGGGAGTGAAGGTCGCGGCGCACTGCGCGACCGACGAGGGCTCGCGCGTCGCGGCCGAGGGCGGCGTCGCGTCGGTCGAGCACGGCTATCGCGCTTCGAATCCGACGCTGCAGATCATGAAGGCGAAGGGCGTCTATCTCGTGGGGACGGACTTCACGGTGCAGGCGTCGAAGGCGATGGGTATGGACGACTATCACCCGCTCGTCGTCGACCGGCTCAAGCGCGCGTACCAGATCGGAGTGCCGGTGGCGTTCGGGACGGACGTGGTCTTCGTCAAGGAGGGCGAGACGCGCGGCACGCTGTCGATCGAGTTCATCACGAGCTTCGTCGAGGCCGGAGTGGCGCCCAGGCTGATCCTCCAGGCGTTGACGGTGAACGCGGCGAAGCTGATGGGAATGGAGAAGGAACGCGGCGCGGTCGCGCCGGGATTCGCCGCGGACATCGTGGCGACGCCGGAGAATCCGCTGGAGAAGATCGACACGGTGCGCCGCGTCGCGTTCGTGATGAAGGACGGGAAGGTCGTGAGGAACGACTAGGCTTGCTTGTCATCCCGAGCGAAGCGAGGGACCCCTTTCATCACCGTAGCGCTCCTCCCTTAATCCCCTCTCCCCCCAACGGGGGGAGAGGGTCAGGGTGAGGGGGGAGAGCTCACTGGCGGCGCTGCTCGAGACGAGGCACGACGCCCCCCTCACCCCTCCCTCTCCCCCCGCGCCGCGCGGGGAGAGGGGGTCCCTATGTGGCGAGAGCGGGTCTTATGAAAACCGAGCGCGCAAAACAAAACCGGGGCCCTCTCGGGCCCCGGCGTTTTCGATTCGGATTCGAAACGACGTTACTGCTTGTCGTACACCGCCGTCGCGTCCATCGACGTGTCCTTCGGGTCCATACCCTTCGTGTCGACCGTGCGCGACTTGCCGTCGGCCGAGACCTTGATCGTCCCGCTCGCGACGACCTTGCCCTTGCTCTTGATCGTCATGTTGAGCGTGTTGTCGTCGACCTTCGTGTAGGAGCGCGAGTCGTAGCCGGACTGACCGGTCACCGGGTAGTCCTTGCCGTCGAACTTGCCCGTCCACTCGTTGTGCACGGCCTTGCCGTCCTTGTCGGTGCCGTCGACGACGACCTTCGTCATGTCGCCGGCCGTCGTGTAGACGACGGTCTGGTTCTTGGTGGCGCCGGCGCTGAACTTGGACTTGGCCTCGTTGAGCTTCCAGGTTCCGTTCATGTCCGCGTAGGCGATGGCGAGACCGGCGACGAACGAGACAATGGCGGCCAGGGTGGTACGAGTTCTCATGTTTCCTCCGGTAAATGTCGAAGCGAATTGTTTCTGGGGAGCTTCGAATCGGGGCGCATTGTACGTTGGAATGGCGAAATACCAACAGCGAGATGACTCATGGTCACGGCCTGTATATAGACGCTGAAAAAAGAGGCCCCGGTCGGGGCCTCTGAAAACGGGACGAGCCCGTTCACATACTAGGCGCGGGCGTACGAGGTAACGCTCTCGAACGTCTTCACCGTCGGAGTGCCCTCGATCACGTTGGTCAGCTTGGCGAGGACGCTCGCGTACTCACCGGTCTGGTACGTCTCGGCGCTCTTGCGGTCGTCCCACAGGCTGATCGACTGGGAACCGCGGGCGTCGACGAGCGTCAATTCCGAATGAAAGCCGTTCTGCTTCCGGAGCATGGGAAGAACGTCCTTCTCGAACAATGTATTGAACTCCTGCTCTTTACCGGCCTTGAGCTGAAACTGGACTTCTCTTGCGAATCGCATGGCGGAACTCCGTGGCCCTTGGAATGATCTCGCCTCCATCGGGGGATCCCCGACTTGCGAAGAAAGGGACGGCGACGACAAGGTTTCGAGGCCGGCGGGTTCTTTGAAGGATCCTGACCGTATCACACATCCCGGCACGAGGTGCAAACAGCTCCTGTGACTGTAGACATGCGTATTTGCCGCCGCTCGGATCCTGGTGTCTATGAGCGCTTGCAGGAGACCGTCAATACGCCGCCTTTCCCGCCCCCGCCGCGTCCCCCTTCAAGTACTTCTCGAACCACTTCGTGACCGCGACCGCCGACTTGATCCGGTTCGCCGTCTTGCGCCAGCCGTGGCCCTCGTCGGGGAACAGCACGTACTCGACCGGCACGCCGCGCTTCTTGAGGCTGTCCACGACCTGCTCCGCCTCGACGACCGGCACGTTCGTGTCGTTGGCGCCGTGGAGCACGATCGTCGGCGCCGTGATGCGGTCGACCTTGTGGATCGGCGACAGTCGGCGCAGCATCTCGGCCTCCGTCTTCGGGTCGCCGTACTCGACGGTCGAGATCGCCGCCATCCACGGCTCGGTGTGCTGGAAGAACGTCTCGAAGTTGACGACGCCGAAGAGGTCCGCTCCGGCCGCGAAGAGATCGGGGTACTCCGTCAGTCCGGCGACGACCATGTAGCCGCCGTACGAGCCGCCCATGATGCCGATCCGCTTCGGGTCGGCGCCGGCCTTCACCGCCGCGTTCACACAATCCTGGATGTCCTTGACACCCTCGACGCGAAGCGCGCCGTTGTCCAGGTTGACGAACTTCTTCCCGAATCCCGACGAGCCGCGCACGTTCGGCGCGAAGACCGCGATGCCGCGCGAGACGAGCGCCTGGTACTGGCTGTTGAAGCCGGGACGCTCCTGTCCCTCCGGGCCTCCGTGGAACGAGAGGACGGCGGGGAAGGGCGCCGTCGCGTTTGCGTTGGCGGGTTTGTAGAGCCAGCCGGAGAGCGCGACTCCGTCGTGGGCCCGGAACGCGACGAGCTCCGGGCGCACCAGCTTCGCGAGGTCGACGCCGGCGTGCGGGCTCCGCGTGATCTGCCGCAGCGACCCGGTCGCCACGTCCATGACCCACACGTCGGCCGGCGTCGCGGCGCCCGAGATCGCCATGGCGAGCTGCCTCCCGTCCCTCGAGAAGTCGAGGCCGAACGCGATCTCCGCCGGCAGCTTCGGCTTCGCGATCGATCTGCCGGTCTTCAGGTCGAACAGCTCGAGCTCGCTCCGCCCGGCCACGTTCCAGACCAGCGCCGCGGCGGTTCCCGCATCGTTCAGGGTGAAGCTCTGGAGCTCCGCGTCGGGGCGCTCGGCGAGGATCGTCACCTTGCCGGGCGCCCCACTGGCTCCGTTGAGGAGCTCCATCTTCGCGAACGCCGCGAGATCGCGGCCGGCGTTCGTCGACAGGTACAGGGCTCGGCCGTCCGGCGCGAACGCTCCCGCGATGCTCGCCGTGCCCGAGTGTGCCGTCAGGAGGGTCTCCTTTCCGCTGGCGACGTCGACGAGGTAGAGGTCGTTGTCGCCGCGGCTGACGAGCCGGTTGAGGACCGCGAGCTTCTTGTCGCGGGACAGGTCGTCGAAGCCGCCGACGCCCTTGTTCTCGAGGACCATGCGCGAAGTCCCCGAGGCGACGTCGTAGACGTACGGGTCGATCGCCGCGCCGCTGCGCCGGTTGGACGTCGTCGCGAGGAGGGAGCCGTCGTGCGACCACGGCCCGAGCGCGTTGTTCTCCTTGCCGCCGTCCGTCAGGCGTTTGACCCCGGTGCCGTCCGGCCGCACGAGGTAGACCTGCACGTTCATGCCGCCGCCGGGCGCGACCGAGAACGCGAGCCACCCCCCGTCCGGCGACCACTCGACGCTCGTGACGGCATCGTCGAACGCGGTGACGAGCTGCGGATAGCCGCCCGCGGCGTCGACGGTCCAGACCTGCGGAGTGCCCCCGATGTTCGTGATGTAGGCGATCGTCTTTCCGTCGGGCGAGAACGACGGCGAGGTCGCGCTGCAGATCTTCGCCATCAGCGAGACGGTCCGCTCGAGATCGTCGTCGGCGGCACGGGACGGGGAGGCGGTGAGGAGGGCGAGGAGGGCGAGGAGAGGGAGGACGATAAGCCGTCGCGTCAATTTCATGCCGCGGATCGTATCGCCCCTCTCCCCCCGCGTGCGGGGGAGAGGGCTGAGGGCGATCTCTCGCCTGCGGTCAGCGCGCGAGCGGAAACGCGATCGTGACCCGGTTCCTGCCGTCGCGCCGTTCATAGTCGACCCTCGGCGCGATCGACCGGACGAGCATCAGACCGCGCCCGCCCGGGATCGCCTCGTCGAGCGAGCGAGGCATCGCGGGCAGCGGCGCCTCGCGCGGGTCGAACGGCCGGCCGTCGTCCTCGACGGTGATCGCGAGCTCCACCTGGCCGCGCTCGACCTCGACGCGGATCTCATGCCCGGTCGGATCCTCCCAGGCGTACCGCACGACGTTCGTGACGAGCTCGTCGAGGCACAGCTCGGCATCGGCCGCGCGCTCCTCGGAGAGGCCCGACGGCGAGCCCCGGAACCATGCCGCGGCGGCGCGCGGAGCCGTGCGATCGGCGGGGAAGACTCGAGAGCTCATGGAAGTGGTCCGGCCGCTCGTCACGGCCGTCGCCAGAGTATCCGGGCGGACGGACTCCATGGCCCTTCTCCCTCTTGCCGGCGGGCTACGCGGGCGCGAGGACCGCGTGGCGCGCCGCGTCGAGATCGCCGAAGACCGGGATCAGCTGATCGATCTGAGTGCGCATCAGGACGTCGGCCACGTTGGGCCGCGGTCCGAGCAGGACGAGCCGTCCCTCCCGGGACGTCAGGGCGCGTGCCACCCGCACGATCACGGAGACGCCGATCGAAGAGAGGAACTCCACGCCCGCGATGTCGAGGATCACGTTGCACTTCCTCACGGCGCACAGGCTCGTCAGCTTCAGGTCGACCGCGTCGGCGCCCTCGAGATCGAGGCGCCCCTTGAGGCGGATCAGGCGGACTCCGTCCGCGGCATCGTCGTGCTCGAGCTCCATGGCGCGGGCCTCCACTGGCGGCGCAGGATAGGAACGAGACGTAAGAAGCGGATGAGCGGCGTGTGAAGACCGCGTGGAGCCGGTGCGGGAAGGCTCAGCTCCCAGGCTCTCGCACCCACGGACGCCGGGGGTCCAGCGCGAGGATCGCGGCCAGCAGGACGAGGAAGCGGGCGGCGTCGAGCGAGTCGGAGAAGGGATCGCCGTTGCGGGCGTGCGTGCCGATCGCGCCGAGCATGAGAAGCGAGAGAGCGGCGGCGGCCACGGCGCGGGCGCCCGGGACGAGAAGGCCGATCGCGCCGAGGATCTCGGCGCCCATGACCGCGTACATCATCGCGATCGGATAGCCGGACGCCGTGAAGAAGGTCCGCATCTCCGCGTCGTGCGCCAGCTTGCCGGTCTCGATCGCGAGGTAGCCGAGGGCGGTGAAGACGCACAGTCCGCGCAGCACGAGCGGCGAGCGGACGAACGCCGCGGCCGACTCGCGCCGCGCCGCGCGGGCGATGAGCGCCGACGCGACCGCGACGCCGAGGACGACCCAGCGAGCGACCGCGTATGCCGTCTCGACCGCCGCGCCGGTCCGAAGCGCTCCGGCCGCGTCGAGGATGCGTTCGGCGAGAACGGCGGACGCGGGGATCGCGCAGAGCCAGACAAAGAAACGCGCGGCGAGGTCGGAGGCGCGAGGAGAGCGCAGCGCGAGGACGGCGCCGGCGGCCGCCGCGGTCGAAACGGCGAGGAGCAGGAAGAACCGCGCCGTCTCGGGCACGGGTAGAGATTACCGAATGCCGCGGCTCGTGAGCCTGCCGGGGACGCGATCGTTCGCGATGACTCGGGTCCGGCACGATTTCCGCTAGTTTCCGACACCATGAGGGTCTTCGTCGCCGGCGGCACCGGCGCCGTCGGCAAACGGCTCGTGCCGCTCCTGGTCGCGCGCGGCCACGCCGTGACCGCGATGACGCGCTCGCCCGACAAGGCCGCCGCCGTCCGCGCCGCG
>Ga0070670_100006308_pt1 | contig 10038 bp, 9 predicted proteins | sample KBSS63metaG_FD_64665 | JGI IMG/M metagenome (GOLD analysis project Ga0070670, IMG submission 64665) | Switchgrass rhizosphere microbial communities from Kellogg Biological Station, Michigan, USA - KBS S6-3 metaG | ecosystem: Host-associated > Plants > Roots > Rhizosphere > Soil ... | reverse complement strand
TGCGGTCTCTCAGACTCATAAAGCTAACGAACCGTTATCGCGGGCACGGGCGCAAGTTGTAGTGACGCTGGTGTCCCACCTGGAGCGGTCGCGGTGCCGGTGACCGCAAGGTTCGCCGCCCCGCCGCCGACGGCGTCGAAGACGAGCGCCGCCAGGAGCCCTGTTCCGGCGACGCCGGTCGCGTCACCAGTCCGGACGATGGCAATGTCAATGCGGCCCGTGGCGGCATCCACCATTTGGGTGAACGTCGCCTGAACCCCGCCCGCGCGCATGAAGCTGCCTTCTTGCACCGCACGGACCCGCACCGCCGCGGGGTTGAAGGTAACCGTCAGCGACAATCCCGAAAGGCGTGATGCGTTTGTGGCCGATACGGCCACCGTATATGGCCCGCCTCCAACCCGGAAGTCCGGACTCGGGGGTGTGACCACGATTTGCGCACCGGCGCTGGCGATCACCGGAGTCGTCGAATTCGCCGCTGCCGGTGCCGCGCCCGGCGCGGTGGCCTGGGGCGTCGCAGCGCCGGGAACCGGTGGAGCGGGTGCTGCGGCGACCGCGGTAGTTCCCGGGATCGGCGAGCTGCCCGGCGGAATGATTGACACACCTGGCGCCGGGGCTGCGGCACCTTGTCCCGCAGGATTCGGAGCGACAGCCGGCGGCGCCGGCTGCGCCACGGGCGGCGCGGGCGCCTCGGCGGGCTGGGGCTCCAGCGGCGCGGCGATCAGCGGCGGCGGTCCATTCAGGCCGAGGTTCTGCTGCGTGCCGATGAAAATCGGGCTCAAGTCACCCGCCGTAATCTCCTGAGTGCGGACGATGCGCGGCGTCAGCAACATCACGATGTCGGTCGTTCTGACGTCGGTCTCATTCGATCCGAGGAGCTTGTTGAGGACAGGGAGCCGGAGGATGCCGGGGATACCGCGCAAGGTGCTGCGATCGTCCTCACGCAGCAACCCTGCGAGCAGGTTCGATTCACCGTCGCGCAGCCGCAAGCGCGTTGTCACTTTGCGTGTGCCGAACGACGGCAGGTTCTGCCCTGCGACGTTGACATCGGTCGAACGCGTACTGTTCTCGACGAGCAGGTCGAGAATCACGTCCCCTTCGATGGTGACGCGCGGCGTCATCTCCACGTTGATGCCGACCGGCCGGTAGTTGAACGACGTCAGCGGGTTGGTATTGGCACCGCCGGTCGCCAGCGGCGTGAATACCGTAGAGGGGACGGGAATGTCGTCACCGAGGTTCAGCGTAATCTTCTGTCCCTCGGCGCCGCGAAGCTGCGGTTTGGCAATCAGTTTCGTCTCGGTGTCGGTCTCAAGGAAGTGCACAATCGCCGAAGGCACCGCCAGGTAGAAATCCGCCGTCGATACGCCACGTGTGATGGTGTTGAGGTTGAACGTCGATGTCGTGTTGAGAGTCGGGTTGCCGCCGGTTGCAGCGCCGCCATTGTCGCCGGTGCTTGACGTGCCGCGCGGGTCCGATTCAGGTGAGAACACCGCGCCGATTTGATAGCTGGACAGATCGACACCGAACGTCTTGGCGCGCCCCCGGTTGACCTCGAGGATCTGAACATCGATGACGATCTCCGCACGCGGCTTGTCATTGGCGTCGATCATCTTTTCGATGATCGCAGCGACGGCGGTGGTCGCTCGGATGGTAATCGTGTTGGCGGTCTTGTTCGGCGCGATCATCGGTTGCACCGCCATCGCGGGCACGCGGATGATGGTGTTGATCATCTGCGAGAGCTCGGTGGCATCGGCATGCGACACGTAGAACGTGCGAATCACCTGGTCTTCGTAGTTGGCCCGCTTCTGTGCGGTGTCCGGGATCACCATGATCGTGTTCTGGTTGATCACCTTGTAGAACAGCTGATTCGCCGACAGGATCTGAGTCAACGCCTGCTCGAGCGTGACGGCAGTTAACTGCACGGTGTACGCGCGGTCCTGATAATCGCGGTCGTAGGTGATGTTGATGCCGGTCGCCGCGGCGATGAAATTCAGGATGTCGCGGATGCTGGTGTTGTTGAAGCGGATCTCGGGCAGTGACTCGTTGAGTTTGATCAGCGGCTGCGGCCCGGCCTGCCGTGCCTGTTCGCGCAGCTGCGCGATATTGTTCCGTGGTTGCGCCTCGTACTGGTCGCGGATGCGCCGTTCGATTTCGATGACTTTGGCGGCGAGCTGACGATTCGGCGGATCGAAATCACTGGCGCGCCGATATTCGCGCAGCGCCTCTTCGAGTTCCCCGCGCGCCTCGGCCAGCTGCGCCTGATTGAGATGCAGATGTGACGCATTGATCATCGCGCGCTCGAGCGCGATCTTGTAGTCGCTGCGATCCGGCGCCTCCTGTACCGCGCGACGGTAGTACTCGACCGCCGCGTCCCAATCGCCGGTGCGCGCAGCGCTCTCCCCGCGACCGAAGGTACGCGAAGCACCACACCCCGCGGCGACGAGCGCGAGGCACACGATCACCAGCAGGAGTGCGGGCCTTGTCAGGCGCGCCAACGTCGAGCTTGCCGCCGAATTGAGTACACGCATCATTGTCCCGAGAGCCGGATTGTCTGGCGGCCCCGTCCATCTACGTACGCGAGATCGGCCGATTCCACGCCGATTTTCAGCAGGCGGTAACGGCCATCGATGATATCCCCTTCTTTTCCATTAATGACGTCGCCTCCGGCGTCACGAAAAATCGCGACACGTCCCTGTGCCGTTTCGAGCACTCCTATGTATTTCAGTGCAATCGGCGGTAGAGGCGGCGGGCCCTCCGGGACGGGTGGCGGCGCGATGACGACCGGGGCCTTGCTCGCGCTCGCCTGTTCGCGCGGAGCCGGAGGGGCCGGCTTCGACCTGAACTGAAACGGATTGCGCGTCGGCGCCTCGAGCTCTGAAGCCTCGCTCTTCAACAAGTCGAGCTTCAGATCTGCGACCGGCGTCTGCGTTGTGGAGGCCGTCGTCGCGCTTCGCCCGTTCGATTGCACGGGATTGGCACCAGCGGGCGTATCCGCGCGCCGCGCAATGACGACAACCGCGAGCGCAGCGCCGAGTGCGCAGAACAACAGAAGCTGGCGCGACACCTTCAATCTCATGGCTCGCCATCCCGCACGGCGGTCTCGCGGTAATACGTCGAGAGATGCAGCGTGACGCTCAGTGGTCCACCTTCGGCGCCTTGCCCGAGCTCGATGTTGTCGACGACGACGAATTCTGGCGCTGTCTCGAGCTCGTGAATGAAGCCGCGCACATCCGAGTAGGTTCCGGAGAGAACCATCTCGATGCGGAGTTGGGTCAACGTCCGCTTGCTCTCGTTCATCGGCTCAAATGTGGCGCGGACGAACTTCAGATTGGACTGCCGCGCGAGCTGCGCCAGACGCAACTGAGTGAGCCGACGCGCCCCGGCAAGATCCTGCGGTAAGACGTCCTTGTAAAAGGTGGCGAGCTCCGCCGCTGCGCGATCCTTCCCCGTGAGCGTACCCGTCGCCTGCCCATGGTCCCGTCGTGCCGCGAGGAGCTGCTCCTCGGCGGTGCGATCGCGCTGCTGGATGTTCGCGACGCGCTGCGACAACGGATAGACCGCGGCAATGTAGATGACGACGTTGACCCCGAGGGCGATAGCGAGCGGGAGGACGACGCGACGGTGTTCGCGGACGACCCGCTGCGTCAGCGTTTCGCGTCGAAGATCGTCAGCCACGCGTCCCCCCGGTCCGAACGTAGATAGCTCTGACCACCGCGACGAGCAGTCCCTGCTCGTTCGTTTCCTCTGCCGGCGTAATCACGTCACGGAAGCTGCCTGTCTTCTCCAGCGCCTCGATAAAGGCATCGAGATCCTCGGATCGACGCGCCTGAACGGCGATGTTGACGATGAACTGTCCCTGCGGACTCAACGCCGGATCGACCGCCGTGATGCGCACATCATCGGGCAGGGTGTGTTCGAGCTCGTCGAAGAGATCGCTCCACGAGAAGGCTCGCTGGTCGATGATGCTGTTGGCTTCGCGCGCAGCGTTGGCGACGACTTCCAGCTCTTTGGCGTTAATCTGACCCCGTATGGTCGCGGCTTCGCTCCGCAACCGCGTCGCCTCGCGCTCCGCCTCGACGGCATGGGAACCCAGCGTCCGCTGACTGTCGGTCAATCGAATCAGCTCGAACGCATTGAACGCACTGACGGCGAGTACCAGGAGGGCCAGGATCGCCAAAACGAACTGGACAGCGCGTTCGTTGTAGAACGGACGGGTGGCGAGATTGGTCTTCAGCATCACGCAGTGACCGTTTCTCCGCGTGTGCGGAACGCCATCCCGACAAGAGGACCGAGCACGTCCATCAGATCCGGTGAGGCGACGATGCGGTCCGTTAACGCCGCGCTTTGGGAGGGATCGATGCGCTCGACGGATACGCCGAGGCGTTCCTCCAGATTTTTTCGCGCCGAGTCGACCGCACCACCGACGCGACCAGTGCCACCCAGAAAGACGCGTGCGAAGCGCTGTCCCTCGAGTCGGTCCTGGTAGTACATCGCCGTCTGGTGGACGAGGTCCGCAATTGACGTCTGGTCACCTTCAGGGCGGTTACGGAAGAAAATCACCTGCTCGCCGCGCATGATGACAATCGACGTGTAATCCGGACGCAAATGCACCACCAGCCAATCGACCTGCGGCACATCTCTGCCACCAAGAATCAGGTTGACGATGCTGAGGGTGGAGAGGTCGACCAGACCCGCGTAGAGGTTCGCCTGCTCGCATACGGCTTCGTATTCCGCGACAATGTCGCGGCGCGCGCTGACGACCAGGAATTCGGCGCTGCCGTCGGAATGGCGCGCCGCCGGAGTCCAGGTCACCACGGCGTCTTCGATCGGAAAGGGCGACGCTTTCTTCACCTGCCAGCGCACAAGCTGATCGAGGTCTTCACGGCGCGCAGGAACGGTGTCGAACCGCACCAGCGAGACCTTGGCCGCAAGATCGGGAATCACCAGCGCGACGCGTCGCGCACGAATACTCGCGCGTTCGAGCGCAGTGCGCAGCGCGCCCGCCACCATCGTCCGGTTAAGAATGTTTGTTGAGGTCAGCGACGCGACGACAGCGCCGGCGGCAATCGCCTCGGAAGCATAGGCCTGCACGACGAGTCCACGGCTGCGTTCGCCGACGACCGCGACCGACACGCGTTCGGGGGCGATTTCGATCGCCGCGTCGGGAGGAGGGCTGGCCAGCCACGAAGCAAACAGACTCATTCGACGAAGGTCACCTTGTTGATTTCGCGCAGCGTGGTCAGGCCGTGCAGCACTTTCTCGACGGCAGATTCGCGGAGGAACCGCATACCCTCCTCGTGCGCAACTTTTTTGACTTCGGATGTCGGCCGACGGTTAAGGATCATCTCACGGATGCGATCCGACAGATTGAGCAGCTCGCAGATCGCCGTGCGTCCCTTGAAACCGGTGCCGCCACAGTCGATGCATCCGGCTCCCTCATAGAACTGATGGTTCTCGACGATGGCGGGATCGAGCGCGGATTCTTCGAGTAGTTTCGCGTCGACCTTGACGGGACGCTTGCAGTGCGTGCAGACGAGCCGCACGAGCCGCTGCGCCAGCACACAGTTGAGCGCCGAGACGAACTGATACGGCTCGACTCCCATATTCAGGAATCGGCCGAGGACGTCCACGACGTTGTTCGCGTGAACGGTGGTGAACACGAGATGTCCCGTCAACGCCGATTGAATGGCAATCTGCGCCGTTTCGGGATCGCGGATCTCGCCGACCATGATCTTGTCCGGATCGTGACGCAGGATCGAGCGCAGACCGCGGGCGAAGGTCAGCCCCTTCTTCTCGTTGATCGGAATCTGCGTGATCCCGCGGAGCTGGTATTCGACCGGATCCTCGATGGTCACGATCTTGTCTTCGATGGACTTGATCTCCGACAACGCCGCATACAGCGTCGTCGTCTTGCCGGATCCCGTCGGACCGGTGACGAGCACCATGCCGTAAGGCTCACGAATATATTTCCGGAAGCGCCGGAGCTCCTGTTCCGGAAACCCGAGGATGTCGAGCTTCAACTCAGTGAACTGCTCGCTGATCGATTCCTTGTCGAGGATACGAATAACCGCATCTTCGCCGTGGACGCTCGGCATGATCGAGACGCGGAAGTCGATCGTCTTGCCGGGCATCCGCATGCGGAAGCGGCCGTCCTGCGGCACGCGTTTCTCCGCGATGTCCAGCTCCGCCATGACCTTGATGCGCGAAATGATCGAACTGTGGAACTCTTTCGCGATCGGCCGCATGGCCGGCTGCAGCACGCCGTCAATCCGGTACTTCACGTGGACCGAGTCGTCGCCCGTTTCGATGTGAATGTCGCTTGCACGGCGCTGAATCGCGGTGAACACCGTCGAATCCACGAGACGAATCACCGGACTGGTGTCGCTGGTCAGCTTGTCGACGGTGAGGCTTTCGTCGCCTGATTCATCCTCTTTGACGACTTTCAGCTGAAACCCCTCCGTCGCTTCCTCGAGTACCCGCTGTGAGCTTTCGCTCTTCTTGAGAATCGACTGGATGGCAGAGGGCGCGCCGACCGTCACCTTGATCGGCGTGTTGAGTACGACGCCGATCTCGTCGATCATCGGCAGATCGGTCGGATCGGATACGACGATGACCAGCGCCTTCCCCTCGCGGCGGTAGGGTACGAAGCCATAGCGGAGCATCAGATCGGCGGGAATGGAGCGAAACAGTTCCTGATCGATACGGAATTCGTCCATATCGACGAACTCGACGTGATAGCGATCAGCGAGCTTCCGCGCGTGCGCGATCTCCTGCGAGTAGTCCTCTGGAGTCGTGACGAGATTGGTTTGATCAACAGTAGCCATCTAGTGGCACGTCCTTCCGAAAATTGAACTGGCCGCTCCGCCGATGTCGCGGCCATGACGATCGCGGTCGAAGGGCGGTCGTAACTCGCCGTGCATCACTTCAAACACGCCATCAATCCCTAGCTCACCACCGAGCTCAACTCGAACAGCGGCATGTAGAGCGCAAGCACGACCATCGCGATGACGATCCCCATGATCACGAGGATGAGCGGTTCGACGAGCGTAATGAACCGCCCCACCTCGGTCTCAATTTCTTCGTCGTAGAACTCGGCCAGGCTGTTCAGCATCTCCTGAAGTGCGCCCGTCGATTCCCCGACCTCTACCATCTTCACCGCCACGTCGGGAAATACCCGCCTGGCCAGCATCGCCGAAGCGAAGCTTTCACCCTCCCGGACCCGGTTGCCGATCTCGGAAAGCTCACCGGCCAGGAACCGGTTCGTCATTGCACGGCCGGCAATCTCCAGCGAGTTCACCAGCGGAATACCACCGCCGAGCAGCGTGGCCAGCGTGCGCGCCAGCTGCGATGTCGAGAACTTTCGAATCGTTTCACCCGCCCACGGCAGCTCCAGCAGTATCCGATCGATCCGTGTCCGCTGTCCGGGCTGCTTCCACCAGGTCACAAGCCCGATTCCAAACGCCGCAACCGCCGCGACGATGACTCCGAAATTGGAGACGACGGCCGAGGAAAACCCGACGACGATCCGCGTCGAGAGCGGAAGCGCGCGGCCGAATTGGCTGTAAAACTCAGAGAACGCCGGAACGACCCTGAGGACAATGATGCCGATGAGGACGAGCATCAACGTGGCGAGAATGGCGGGGTAAATCAGGGCGGAAATCGTCCGGCGCCTGACCGCGCCGATGACTTTCTCATACGCCACGTATCGGCGGATGACTTCGTCCAGATTGCCCGCACGCTCGCCCGCCATCAGCGACGCCCCGTACACCGCGGGGAACAAGTCAGGGTGCGCGCCGACGGAATCAGACAGCGCGGCTCCCCCTTTCACCCCTTCGTAGATCTCGTCGAGGACTGCCTTGAACGTGGGGTTCAGAATCCGTTGCCTGAGGATGTCGAGCGACTGGACGAGCGGCATGCCGGCCTTGAGCAGTGTCGCCAGCTCCTGATTGAAGACCAGCAGTTCCTGGCGCCCTATCTTCCGACGGCGCCCACGCGATAGCCCAAAAGCGGGCAGCATGCCGCGCCGCTGGAGTGAAAGGATAAATAGTCCCTTTTCCTCGAGCTCGCGACGCAGGTGTGCTTCGGTGTCGGCGACGTAAACACCTTCGATAATCTCGCCGCCAGTGGTGCCGAGCCTACAACGGAATTCCATATAGAACGGGCCGGGTTCCCTCACGCATTAGACCCGGAGGTTTCCCGCGTGGCCGGGCCGAGCGATCAGCTCCGGCTGAGGATTCGAAGGATTCGGGTGACGTAATTCTGCGTCTCTCGGAACGGTGGAATACCGCCGAACCGGTTGACGGCGGCTTCGCCGGCGTTGTATGCGGCAAGGGCCAGCGGTAAGTCATATCGGGACAACAGCTTCTTCAAGTGTCGAACACCTGCGTCGACGTTTACTTTCGGATCGAACAGGTCGAGAGCGCCATACTGGCGGCCCGTCGTCGGCATCACCTGCATCAGGCCGCGAGCACCCTTCGGCGACACGGCACGGCTGCGATAGGCCGACTCCACCTGGATGACGGCGCTCACTACGCGAGCATCGACGCCATGTCTGGCTGCGGTGGAGGTGACAAGCTCCCGAAATGCCTCAGGAATTGCGGGCGCTTCCAGCTCCGCGACAACGGGCAAGAGCTCTGCGACCTCCTCAGGGTATTCCACCTCGTCCGGTTCCACCCTGACAATCAGGCTTTGGTCGCAATGGACCTCGCCGCCACCGCGCAACTGCAGCACGATTTCGTCATTTTCGGATCGAATCGCGCGGACCGACATCGCCCGGCCCGACTGAAAAAAGACAAGCTCCGCATAGGCTGGCGCCGCAGCCGTTAGCAACAGTAACGGCGCGGACAGGATGAGGTGCCGCGTCATGAAAGTGCAATTGTAAGCGCTATTTAGCCTGAACGTAAGCCCTGAATACGCGGATCCCCAGCTCCCGGGAATCGGTACTTTTCAGCTGAGTAGTCGTGGCAGGCACAAACGTGCGATCGACGGCAACGGTGACCTCGACGGTCTCGCCGGTGCCCAATTGTGCACTGGTGAGGTTCACCTTTCGAAGCTCCCGGGGCCCGGACGGTAGGGCGAAGGAGTCGATGACGGCCGGACCAATCCGCAACTCGACCTGCTGCGGCGCGCCGAGCACTTTCACCGGCTGGTCACACATGAAGTAGAACAGGACGTCGCGCATCGGGTTGCGGAATGCGAGTGTGGCGGTCTTCTTCGACCACTGCCACTCGAGCCCGGTCGCCTCTTCGGCCACCTCAGTCTCGTGCCAGCCGTCCTTGAAGACCACGTAGAGATTGTCGGTCTGCGGATGCAGGTTGAAGGTGGCGACCTGATACTCGCGCTGGCCTTTGGTCTGTCCCGCCATCGGCACGCGCGCGCCGCTTCGGGGGGAGTAAAGACCGACAACGACGCTCGTCTCGCCCGAGTAGGGAAACTTCGGGATGAACATCGTCCGGGAGTACTCGATGGTCTGGCCCGGCTTCCACTGGGTGGTCGGGACCGGCGGCTGATGATCGTCGGTCCACATCATCTCGCCGTCGGTGTCGAGGAAGTGAACGAATACGGTATCGTCTTCCGTGAACGCCGGCGCAGTGGCCGCCACGGCGAATCGATACGACATTTCAATCGGCACGCCAATCGCCGCGTCGGACCGCGTCAGCGTGACCGTCGGAGTAACCAGAGGCGTCTCGGCTTGTGGCGCGCGTCCGCACCCGGCGAGGAGCATGACGAGCGTGAATGCGCAGGAAGAGAAACGCGCAGGAAGGCGGGCCATCGAGAGTGGAATGATACTCCGCAATTCTGTTACAGTGCGTCACACCGATGGCATCCGAAGCGCTTGGCATGGTCGAAACGCGCGGCCTGATCGGCTCAGTTGAAGCTGCCGACGCGATGGTCAAGGCAGCCAACGTCGTACTCGTCGGCAAGGAGTACATCGGTGCTGGATACGTGACGGTTCTCGTTCGAGGCGACGTCGGAGCGGTCAAGGCGGCGACGGACGCCGGCGCGGCGGCAGCACGACGCGTGGGCGAGCTCGTATCGGTG
>Ga0070670_100006306_pt1 | contig 10039 bp, 7 predicted proteins | sample KBSS63metaG_FD_64665 | JGI IMG/M metagenome (GOLD analysis project Ga0070670, IMG submission 64665) | Switchgrass rhizosphere microbial communities from Kellogg Biological Station, Michigan, USA - KBS S6-3 metaG | ecosystem: Host-associated > Plants > Roots > Rhizosphere > Soil ... | reverse complement strand
AGCTCGCGCCGCCCCATGCAATAAAGCACCGGCGGCGAATCGCCGATCTCGAGGAGCGGCTGCGGAAAATCCGGATCGCCCCATGCGAGGAGATCGTGGCCCGGCTCGCGCAACCACGCGAGCGTGGATTCGAGATGACCTGCCTCCGGCGATGCGTCGAGAAGCGAGGCGACTTTGACGTCGACATGCCGGCACCGTTGCGCGCGCGTCGTGCCGAGCACGCTTTCAGGCGAGCCGAAAGCGCGCAGAAGCTCGAATAGGGGACGGGGAGCGACTCCGGAGAGCTGGAGTCGCGCCCAGGCCTCGACGCGCGAATCGACGTTCATCGTCAATGCTACCGCGGGCGAGCGCCGCGAGTGCGTCGCTCGAGCGAGCCGCCTAGACCGGGCGACTGATGGCGGCGCGAATCAGGAAATCGCCGCCGGAACGCCGTCTCGGGCGGCTAGGGATTGCGCGCGTAGTTGCCGACGTGGACGGGGTCCGTCGTGTTGAGCACGTACGCGTAGGACACGCGATCGAACACGCGGAACACGAAGATGAGCCCGATCCGCTCGTCGGGAACCTTGACGTACCGATCCTGCAGATAGAGGTTCGGCTGGTCGAGCGGGCGCTCGACGATGCGCGGGTCGGGGATGAGCGGCACGACCCGATAGACGGCGAGCACGGTGCCGACGTCGAGGGCATCGGCCGAGCCCCGGTCGATCGTCACGATCCAGCCGCGGCCGGCCTCGACCGCGTCCTGGTCCATGGCAATGATCGCCGCCTGAATCGGCCGGGTCGGCGGATGAGGAACGTAGTTCATCAGGGTGCCGCGAGGCGCGGGAACCAGCCGATCCCCGTTGACGATTTCTTCCTTCGCGTTGACGATCCGCGCCGTCGCCGCGTTGTACTGGATCGCGTTGTCGAGGGCGACGCTCGCCACGTCGGCGAAACGTTCGACCTTCGCCGTGCCGAGGAAGCGCTGCTCGATACCCAGCACCTCCGTGGTGTCGGGCGAGTAGAACGTGCGCCCTTGCCGATAGATGTTCCACTGGTCGCCGCCCGCGGGATCCATGCCCACGACGTAGATGACGTCACCTTCGCCGCGAATGCCCTTGGCATCGCGCGCCGCGACCACTTCGGCCGCGCCCTGAAGCCCGCCAGGGCCCGTGATGAGCGGGCGGGTGAGATACGGTTCGATCTCGCCCGCGGGAATCGACGGGATCGCTTCCGGATCGATCGGCGACGATCGGACCGTCGGCGAAAGCCGCGTCACAGGCCGCTCGAGCGAAAGCCGCCATTGGCCGTCGCGGCGATCGAGGACGATCACGTCGCCGGGATAGATGAGATGCGGATTGCGGATGTCGTCACGGTTCATCCGCCATATTTCGGGCCAGCGCCAGGGATCCTTGAGGAATTTCTGGGCGATGCCCCACAACGTGTCCCCGCGCTCGACGGTGTAGCGGTCGCGGACCCCTTCCCGGATCTCCACGTCGGCCGCGCGCGCCGACAGCGCGACGAGCGCCGAGAGCGCCATCGCCGTCGCGACGAGCCATTTCGCTATGCTAGACTTCTCGCGCATAAGGCCTCTTTCTCGGGGTGCGGCTTGCAACAAGTCTTGCAAGCGGGCTTAAAAAGTGGTGCAGGCGCGCTTGCGAATGTCCTAAAGCGCCGCAAAATAAGGGCTTACAGCGGATTCTGCATCCTCAGTCTGCATTTTGCAAGGCTGGCGATCGCAAAAGTCGCCCTCGTGTTGCGCCGGTGTCGCCCCGATACGTAACGAAGCGGGGGCGAACACCTAAATGCATTCGGACTGGTTGACCTAACCCCATGGCACTGCTGCAGATTCTTGCTTACCCCGACCCGCGACTGCGCAAGATCGCCGCGCCGGTGGCGGCGGTCACTCCCGAGGTCCAACGGCTGATTCGCGACATGGCCGAAACCATGTATGCGGCGCCCGGAATCGGACTGGCCGCAACCCAGGTCGACGTCCACAAGCGGATCATCGTGATCGACATCTCGGAGACCCGCGACAACCTGCGCGTCTTCGTGAATCCGGAGATCGTCGCGACCGACGGCGAGGCGGAGTGCGAGGAAGGCTGCCTCTCCGTCCCCGGCTATTACGAGCGCGTCCGGCGCGCGGCATGGGTGAAGGTCCGCGCGCAGGACGCCCAAGGACAGCCATTCGAGCTCGGGGCCGACGGCATGCTGGCGGTGTGCATCCAGCATGAAACCGAGCATCTCGAAGGCAAGATCTTCGTCGACCACCTTTCGGCGCTGAAGCGCCAGAGGCTCGCGGCCCGGCTCCGCAAGCGACAGCGCCTTGCGGGTTGACGCGGCACCTCGATCGGGTCGTTCGCCGAAGTCGCAGGGCAATCGCGACGCCGCTCGATGAAGGTCGGTTTTGCCGGCACCCCGGCGTTCGCCGCAGGTCTCCTGCAGGCTCTGATCGACGGGGAAATGGCGGTCACGCTCGTGCTGACCCAACCCGATCGCCCCCGAGGCCGCGGCCAGAAGCTGACACCGTCGCCCGTGAAAGAGCTCGCGCGACAACACGCGATCGCGGTGCACCAGCCGTCGTCGCTCGCCACCGTCGAAGCGCGGGCGCTGCTCCTCGCGCATGACCTCGATGTGCTGGTGGTCGCCGCCTACGGCTTGCTCCTGCCTCCGGCCATTCTGCGATGGCCGAAGCAGGGATGCATCAACGTGCACGCTTCGCTTCTGCCGCGCTGGCGCGGCGCTGCGCCGATCCAGCGCGCCTTGCTCGCGGGCGACAAGGAGACCGGAATCACGCTGATGCAGATGGACGAAGGGCTCGATACCGGCCCCACCCTCGATGCCGTCCGAATTCCGATCGACGAGCGCGAGACAGCCGGCACGCTCGAGCAGAAGCTTTCGACGGCGGGAGCGTCCGCGCTGCTCGCGTATCTCCGCGACCTCGCGCGCGGAACACCTCGAGGCGCGACGCCGCAACCGGCAGCTGGCACAACGTATGCGTCGAAGATCGACAAGCGCGAAGCAGAGATCGACTGGAGCTCCAGCGCCGTGACGATCGATCGGCAGGTGCGCGCGTTCGACCCGGTGCCTGGGGCGGTCACGTCGTGCGCCACCGAGCGCGTCAAGGTCTGGCGCGCGCGTCCCGCCGATCGACCAGCGGAGGTCCAGGATGCCGGAGCGCGCGCGACCTCGACGCGTCGAGTCGACGCTCCCGGCACGGTGGTCGCGGTCGATGAGCGCGCGATCACGGTTGCCTGCGGCGAGGGCACGCTCGCCGTCGACGAGCTGCAACCGGCAGGAGGCCGTCGCATGAGCGGGGCCGTGTTCGCGGCCGGGCGCAAGCTCGCGGCCGGCGCACGCTTCGGCGCCCCGCCGGACGCCTCCTGAGGCATTTGCTCCGGTGAACGGCAAATGCGCGACGCGCAGCGGCTAGCGACGGTCGTCGTCGAGCGCGTTCTTGCCGGCGCGACGCTGCCGGCGGCGCTCGAAAACGCCGTGCCGCCGCGCTCCGCCGATCGCCGCCGCGCTCTCGTGCAGGAGCTTTGCTTCGGCACCTTGCGGCACTGGGGATTGCTCGATGCACTCGTGCGGCGACTCGCGACCAAGCCGATTGCGGATCCCCCGCTGCACTGCCTGATCGCGGTTGCGATCTATCAGCTCCTGCACACGAGGGCGCCCTCGTTCGCCGTGGTCGATCACGCAGTCAATGCAGCCGCAATGTTGTCGCGGCCGGCGGCGAAGGCGCTCGTGAATGCGCTTCTGCGGCGCTTCCTTCGCGAGCGCGATGCGCTGCTCGAATCCGTATGCGCCGATCCCGTCGCCCGATGGTCTCATCCCAAGTGGTGGATCGATCGTGTCGAGCGCGAGCTCCCCGACGACTGGCAGAACGTCCTCGGCGCGGGAAACACGCACGCGCCGTTGACGCTTCGCGTCAATGCGCGTCTTGCCTCGCGCGACGAATGTTTATCGCTATTCGCGGAGGCGGACATCCACGCGGTCGCCGCAGGCGACAACGGCATCATCGTCGACCCTCCGATGAGCGTGCGGGCCCTCCCCGGCTTCGAAGCGGGACTCTTCTCGGTGCAGGACCTCGGCGCGCAGCTCGCTGCGCCGCTGCTGGCGCCGTTTGCGGGTGACCACGTGCTCGATGCGTGCGCCGCCCCTGGCGGCAAGACGACCCACCTGCTGGAGCTTGCCGACATCGACCTCGTCGCGCTCGACAGCGATCCGGCGCGGCTCGCGCGCGTCGACGAAAACATCGAGCGCCTCCGCCTCGATCGAAGCCGCGTGCGGGTCGTTGCCGGCGACGCCGGCGCGCCGGAGGCGTGGTGGCAGGGCCGACCGTTCGATCGCATCCTCGCCGATGTGCCGTGCACCGCCGCGGGCGTCGTGCGCCGCCATCCGGACATCAAATGGCTGCGACGTGAAACCGACATCGAAAGCTTTGCGCGTCAGCAGACGCGGCTCCTCGACTCGTTGTGGGGCTGCCTCGCGCACGGCGGCAGGCTTCTGTACGCGACATGTTCGATCTTCGAGGGCGAGAACGAGAGGCAGATCGGCGCGTTCGTCGATCGTCACGCGGATGCGTTGCGAGAAACCATCACCTTTCCGGCGGAGTCGGCGCGCCGCGGCGCGCAACTCTTGCCTTCGCTGCCCGGGGCGAGCCACAATCAAGATGGCTATTTCTATGCGCTCTTGCGCAAGCTTTGAGGGGGCACCGCCGCAACGCGCTCATTGACGCCCCTTCGCGCCCGCCCACATTACTCCGCCGGCCTGCATCGTTCCGTCGGCGCCGCGCCATACGCCTCGCCCGCCGGGATGTCCCCCGCGATTCGAACCCTTTCCCTCGCGCGCGCCTCCGCTCCAAGGTTCCCGGCATGGGTCGTTGCGGCGTGGCTCGCGCTGTCGCTTCTCCTTTCTTCTTCGGCGTCGTCGGCAGCGGACACCATCACCGTCAAAGCGGCGGAAATCCGCGCGGACGAGGACGGCTACGTGGTGAGCGCGGAGTTCGATTTCGCGTTCAACCCGACGCTCGAGGAAGCGATCCAGAAGGGGGTTCCGCTCTACTTCGTGTTCGAGTTCGAGCTCTTCCGTCCGCGCTGGTACTGGGTCGATGAGAAGGTGCTGTCGTCCTCCACCCACTATCGCGTCTCGTACAACGCGATCACACGACAATACCGGGTCGCCATCGGCCTTCTGAGCCAGACATTCGATGGGCTCGACGAGGTCGAGCGCTTCCTGTCTCGCATCAACTCGCGTCAGGTCGCAACGCTCGATCAGCTCGTCAAAGGCGTTCGCTACGAGGCGGCGGTGCGCATGCGCCTCGACGTCAACGCGCTGCCGAAGCCATTCCAGGTCAGCGCGCTCGCTTCGCGCGAGTGGTCGATGCAGTCCGAGTGGTATCGGTGGAGCTTCACGCCGTGAGCGTCCTCCTGCCGTCGCGAAGAATGCGGTGGCTGCTGCTCGTGCTCGCGTGCCTGGGCGCGATCGCACTGTTCCTGCTGGCGACGGCGTCGGCAAATACCGAGCTCTTCGCCCAGCAAATCGATTTGCTGCTCGTGATCAACGGTGTGCTCGGCGCGCTGCTGGTCGCCGTGGTCGGCGCGCAGTTGTGGCAACTGTGGCGCAAACGCCGCTCGGGTGTGTTCGGCTACCGGCTTGCCGTTCGCCTGGTTCTCGTGTTCGCGCTGGTCGCGGTGCTTCCGGGCGCGCTCGTCTATGCGGCGTCGGTGATGTTCATCGGGCGCAGCATCGAAAGCTGGTTCGACGTTCGCGTCGACCGCGCGCTCGAGGGTGGCCTGAACCTGGGCCGCAATGCGCTCGACTATCTGAAGCAGGAGACGGTCAACAAGGCCACCCAGATCGCGCTCACGCTCAGCGAGAGCGCCCCCGGCCCGCTGTCCACGCGATTGAATCGCGCGGCCGAGCAGGCGGGCGTCTACGAAGCGACACTATTCTCGTCGACGGGCAACGTGCTTGCGGTCGCAGGCATCGGCGGCTCGACCGCGACTCCGGAGCCGCCGCCCGCGGCAGCGTTGCGCCGAGCGCGGCTGCAACAATCGACCGCCACGCCGGAGCAGACGCCCGAGGGCGTGTTCAGCAAGCTGCGTGTCGTCGTGCCGGTCAACACCGACGATCAACTGGAGCCGCTCAAGGTGCTTCAGGTGATCGAACCCGTGCCCAAGACGCTCGCGCAGGACTTCGAGACGCTTCGGTCAGGCTCCGAGGACTATCAGAAGATCTCGCTGTCGCGGCAGGGATTGAAGCGCCTCTACGGGCTCACTCTCACCCTGACGCTGCTGCTCGCGCTTACCTCCGCGCTCGGTCTCGCCGTCGTGCTGTCCGAGCGCATCTCGAGGCCGCTCGGCCTGCTCGCGGAAGGCACGCGCGCGGTCGCACAGGGCGATTTCACGCTGCGCCAGCCCGTCACGTCGAGCGACGAGCTGGGCGTGCTGACGGTGTCGTTCAACACCATGTCGGCGCAGCTCCTGGAAGCGCAGCAGAAGACCGAGGAATCCCGCCGCGCGACGGAGACCACACGCGCGTATCTCGAAAGCATTCTGGGCAACCTGTCGGCGGGCGTGCTTGCTTTCGACGACGCGTTGCGGCTGCGCACCGCGAACGCGAGCGCGGCGGTGATTCTTCAGCAGCCGCTGGCGGAGGTTACCGGGGTGCCGCTATCCGAATGGGGCAACAAGCTGCCGGCTCTGGCGCCGATTGCAGGACTCGTCGCGGATGGCTTCCGCGAAAGCGGCGATGCCCACTGGCAGAAGCAGGCGGAGCTCTCGGTGTCCAATCTGTTGCGCACGCTGCTGATGCGCGGGTCGAGGCTGCCGGTGACGCCGGTCGCCGGTTACGTCGTCGTATTCGACGATGTGACCGATCTCGCGCAAGCGCAGCGCGACGCGGCCTGGGGCGAGGTTGCGCGCCGGCTCGCCCACGAGATCAAGAATCCGCTCACGCCGATCCAGCTTTCCGCCGAGCGGCTCGAGCGCAAACTTTCGCCGAAGCTCGACGCGCCCGATCAGGAGACGCTGGCGCGCGGGGCGCAGACCATCATCGCGCAAGTCGCCGCGATGAAGCACATGGTCGACGACTTTGCGATCTACGCGCGAAAGCCGCGTCCCGGCACGATGCAATCCGTGGACTTGAGCGCCCTCTTGCTCGATGTGCTCGCGTTGTACGACAATCTCCGGCCGCACGTCCGATTGTCCCTTCCGCCCGAGCCGCTGGTTGTGCAGGGCGAGCCCACCCGTCTTCGCCAGGTGTTCCACAATCTTCTGCAAAACGCCATCGACGCCCAGACCGAGGTGCCCGACCCCCGCTACCAGATCTCGCTCAGCGCGCGTGAGCACGAGGTCGTGCTGTCGTTCACCGATGGTGGCGCTGGCTTCCCGGATTCGGTGCTCCATCGCGCCTTCGAGCCGTACGTGACCACGAAGGCGAAAGGGACGGGCCTCGGCCTTGCGATCGTGAAGAAGATCGTCGACGAACATCACGGCCGCGTGGAGCTCGCGAACGCCGCGCCGCGGGGCGCCCAGGTGACCCTCATTTTCCCGCGCAGCGCTGCGGCGGCGTAGGATACGCACCTGATGGCGCCCGCCAAGGAAATTCTGATCGTCGACGACGAAGTCGGCATACGCGAGCTTCTCTCCGAAATCCTGCAGGACGAGGGATATCGCGTGAGCCTGGCCGAGAACGCGACCGCGGCGCGCGCGTATCGCGCACGTGAGCGGCCCGCGCTCGTGCTGCTCGACATCTGGATGCCGGACACGGACGGCGTGACGCTGCTGCGCGAGTGGGCGGCTTCGGGTCAGCTCACGATGCCCGTCATCATGATGTCCGGCCACGGCACGATCGAGACGGCCGTTGAAGCGACGAAGATCGGCGCGTTCGATTTCCTGGAAAAGCCCGTCGGCCTGCAAAAGCTTCTCGGCACGGTGGCGCGCGCGCTCAAGATCGCGCTCGCGAGGGAGCCGCGGCGGGTCTCGCTTGCCTCGATCGGCACGAGCGCGGCCATGCGCGACGTCGAGCGGCAGATCGAGCAGTTGCTGGCCGCGCGCAAGCCCGTGCTGATCCTGGGCGAGCCGGGCGCGGGACACGATGTGGCGGCGCGCGCGCTGCACGCGCCCGACACGCCGCGCGTCGTGCTGCCGAACGGCTCGCGGCTCGCTTCCAACCCCTTGGCGATTCTCGAAGAGGCGCGCGACGGCACGCTCTATTGCTCGGAAATCGGCCAGTACGCCAAAGTCGAGCAGCGCGGCCTTGCGTTTTTGCTGCCGAAACTCGACAAGGCGAACGTCACGCTCGTATGCACGAGCACCGAGCCGCTCGGCAACATGGCGGCCGAGAACAAGTTCGACCCGGCGCTTCTCGCGGCCCTCTCGACCGGCGCCGTGCTGCTGCCGCCGCTCCGCGCGCGGCGCGAGGACATCCCGCCTCTGATCGAGCGGTTCTGGCACGACGTCGTCTCACAGGAGAAAAGCGCTCAGCAGCCGGCGGCGCGCGCATTCGACACGTTGCAGCCTGCGGCGCTCAACATGCTGGGAAGCGCCTACTGGCCGGGCAATCTCGACCATCTGCAAAGCGTCGTCGCCAATCTCGCGCTGTTTGCCGGCAGCGGCGACATCACCACCGAGCATGTGAAGCGCCTGCTGGGCGAGGCGGCGGCGGCGAACCAGGCGGTCGCGCCGGAAATCACGGCTCGCTTCTTCGAGCTTCCGCTGCGCGAGGCCCGCGAGGCGTTCGAGCGCATCTATTTCGAGCAATTGCTGGGCCGCGAGCAGAGCAACATGAGCCGCGTCGCGGAGCGAGCCGGCCTGGAGCGTACTCATCTCTACCGCAAGCTGAAGCAGCTCTCCATTCGTTTCGCCCGCCGCGGCGACGATGGAAACGGCGGCGGCGGCTGACGCGAAGTTTTCGCGCGGCCGCCCGCCTCGAAGGCTTCGGCAGTGAACGACCCGGCCGGTTCGTCGAAACGCATGGCGCCGATGATCGTCGGCGCCATCGGCGTGGTGTTCGGCGACATCGGCACGTCGCCCCTCTACACCCTGCGTCAGTGCTTCGGGGGCGAGCACCTCGTGCCGCTCACGCGCGAAAACGTGTTCGGAATTCTTTCGGTCATCTTCTGGGCGCTGATGATCATCGTCACCGTGAAGTACGTGACGCTCATCATGCGCGCCGACAATCGCGGCGAAGGCGGCATCCTCGCGCTGACGGCTCTCGTCTCGCGCGGTCTCGGCAATCGCGGCCGCCGCCGCTGGTGGCTCGTCGGGTTCGGCATCTTCGGCGCCGCGATGTTCTACGGCGACGGGATGATCACGCCCGCCATCTCGGTGCTGGGCGCTGTCGAGGGACTGGAGATCATCGCGCCGGAGCTCCATCCGTTCATCGTCCCGGTGACCCTCGTCATCGTGCTGGCGCTGTTCGCGATCCAGAAACGCGGCACGGCCAGCGTGGGCCGTTTGTTCGGGCCAGTGATGTGCGCGTGGTTCGTCGTGCTCGCGATCCTGGGCGCGCTGCAGCTCTACGCACATCCCGCCGTGCTCGGAGCGATCGATCCGCGGCATGCGTACACGTTCGTCGCGTCGGATCCGCGCCTCGCGTTCCTCGCACTCGGCGCGGTCGTCCTGGCCGTCACCGGCACCGAAGCGCTCTACGCGGACATGGGCCACTTCGGACCGGCGCCCATCCGGCGCGCGTGGCTCGCGTTCGTGATGCCGGCGCTCGTGCTCAATTATTTCGGGCAGGGCGCATTGCTGCTCGAAGACCCCGCCGCCATCAAGAACCCGTTCTATCTGCTGGCGCCGCAATGGGCCCTCATCCCGCTCGTGATTCTCGCGACCTGCGCCGCGGTGATTGCCTCGCAGGCGGTGATCTCGGGAGCGTTCTCGCTCACGCGCGCGGCGATCCAGATGGGGTATTGCCCGCGGCTCAAGCTCCTGCATACGTCCGACCGGCAGATCGGGCAGATCTACGTTCCCTTCATCAACTGGACGCTCCTGATCGCCGTCGTTCTGCTCGTCGTCGGTTTCCGAAGCTCCGACGAGCTCGGCGGGGCATA
>Ga0070670_100006290_pt1 | contig 10055 bp, 6 predicted proteins | sample KBSS63metaG_FD_64665 | JGI IMG/M metagenome (GOLD analysis project Ga0070670, IMG submission 64665) | Switchgrass rhizosphere microbial communities from Kellogg Biological Station, Michigan, USA - KBS S6-3 metaG | ecosystem: Host-associated > Plants > Roots > Rhizosphere > Soil ... | reverse complement strand
GTCAGCAACTCGAGCCCCGCTTCCTCGGCGCCGAGCAGCAGGGTGATCGCGTTGATGTCCTCGTGCGCGCCGGCGCGGATGTGCTCGCCCGTCGGCTCGGTCTGCGGCGGGTAGTGGAGCGCGCGAAGCACCGAATTGCCGTCGCGGACCGCATCCTCGAAATAATCCTCGTCGATCTTCAGGTAACGGGCGATGGCTTTGAGGACCTTGAGCCCCGCCGCATCGAACGTCGCGTAAAGCTCAAGGAAGGTGTCCTTGAAGCTCGGCACTTCCGACGGCCAGAGATTGTCGGGCATGTGGTTGCGGAAGCGGTGGCCCGGCGGAAGGTCGCGGCCGACGTGCCAGAATTCCTTGAGGTCGTGCGCCTTGCCGCCCTTGGCGGTCTCGATCCCGAACGGCGTGTAGCCGCGCGCGCCGCCGCCGCCGGGGATCAAATACTTGCGCTTCACGTCTTCCGGCAGCGCGAAGAAGGCCTTGGCCTTCTGCTCCGCGCGATGGATCAGCGCGTCGGGAATGCCGTGGTCGGCGATGATCGCGAAGCCATATTCCTCAAAGCTCTTGCCGAGCTTCTGGGCAAAGCCCTCGGGGTCGCGGTCAGCGTCTTTCAGCGAAACGGACGCAATGTTGTCAGCGGTGATCGTAGCCATGTGTCTATCTTAGCAAAGGAATGGCGCTCAGGGCAGCATTAGAGACGCCAATGCCGCGCTCATCAGGTTGGCGAGGCTGCCGGCGAGGAGCGCGCGTAGACCGAGCCTGGCGATCACCGGGCGCTGGTTGGGTGCGAGACCGCCGGTCACCGCCATCTGGATCGCGATCGAGCTGAAGTTGGCGAAGCCGCACAGCGCAAAGGTGACGATCTCGCGGCTGCGCTGGCTGAGCGTCGCGGCGTCCATCTTGCCGAGATCGATGAAGGCGACGAACTCGTTGAGGACGAGCTTGGTCCCGAACAGGCCGCCCGCGGTCCCCGCCTCGCGCCACGGGACGCCGATCAGGAACATCACTGGCTGGAAGATATAGCCGATCAGACGCTGAAAGCTGAGGTCGCCGAACCAGGGCGAGCCGCCGCGCGCGACGATCCAGTTGCCGAACCCGCCGAGCAGACCATTCGCCAGCGCGACCAATGCAACGAAGGCGAGCACCATCGCGCCGACCGCGACGGCGAGCTTGACACCAGTCTGCGCCCCCTGTGCGGCGGCCATGATGATATTCGCGGGCTGCTGTCCTTCCTCGAACGTCTCGGCGACGTCGACCTTGGTATCCTCGACCTTGTCCGAATCAGCCGGATCGTCGGGCATGATCATCTTGGCCATCAGGATCCCGCCCGGCGCCGACATGAATGCGGCGGCGAGCAGGTACGGCAAGTAGCTGGCTCCGAGCAGGCTCGCGTAGGCGGCGAGGATCGTGCCCGCGACGCCGGCCATGCCGACGCACATGACCGTGAACAGCCGCGAGGGCGGCAGCGCGGCGAGATACGGCCTGACGACCAGCGGCGATTCCGACTGGCCGACGAAGATGTTGGCGGCGGCGCTCAGCGATTCGACGCGGCTGATCCCGGTGACCCAGCCGATCGCGCCGCCGACCCAGCGCACGATCCGCTGCATGATCCCAAGATAATAAAGGATCGCGACCAGGCTCGCGAAGAAGATGATCACCGGCAACGCGGCGATCGCGAAGGTATGGGCGAGCGGGTTGGTCTCACTGGGCCCGAACAGGAACTCGGTGCCCTTGGTCGCATAGCCGAGAAGGTCGGCAACGCCCGCGGACAGCCCGAGGATTCCGGCGCGGCCCCAACTGGTCCACAGCACCAGCCAGGCGATGAACGCCTGCAGCGCGAAGGCCGCGCCGACGACGCGCAGGCGGATCGCCTTGCGGTTGGTCGAGAGCACGAAGGCGATGCCGAGGATGACCATGATCCCGGCGATGCCGAGCAACTTTTGATTCATGCGAGGGGCCCCTCCCCAGAGGCGTTACCAGACCATGCCCTGCGTAGCGGCTGCGGCGGCTTCGTCCAGTTTTTCCAGCGCCTCTTCAGGCGTTTCCGCAACCAGCAATTGCCGCCGCCGGCTTGCCGAGAGGAAGCCGCTTTCGGTGGCATGGTCGATGAACTCGATCATGCCGTCCCAATAGCCCTCGACGTTGAGCAGGCAGAACGGCTTCTTGTGGTAGCCGAGCGCGTTCCAGCTCCACGCCTCGAACAATTCGTCGAGCGTGCCGATGCCGCCGGGCAGCGCGAGGAACGCGTCGGCGAGGTCGGTCATCTTGGCCTTGCGCTCGTGCATATTGGCGACGGTGTGCAATTCGGTGAGGCCGAGGTGAGCGACCTCGATGTCGACCAGCGCCTGCGGGATGACGCCGTAGACGCGGCCCCCGCCGGCAAGCACGCTGTCGGCGATGAGGCCCATGAGGCCGAGCCGCCCGCCGCCGTAAACGAGGTCCACGCCGCGACCGACCATCGCCGCGGCGGTGGCGCGCGTCGCTTCGGCGAACACCTCGCTCGAACCCGACGCCGAGCCGCAATAGACCGCCAGGCGCCTGACATTGTTCACAGCCCGGCGAGCTCCTTCAGGTCGGCCTCGGGGCGCGCTCCGAAATGAGAAATCACTTCGGCAGCGGCGATCGCCCCGGTCTCGAGGCAGCCCCTGAGCGGGCGGCCCCGGCAGCGACCCGCGAGGAAGCCGGCCGCGAACAAGTCGCCGGCGCCGGTCGTATCGACGATCCGCTCCACTGGCGTGGCAGGCACCTCGACAACGTAATCGCGCTCCACCGCGACGGCACCGTGCGCGCCGCGTGTGATCACGAGGGTCGCGACATGCCTGGATAGCGCCTCAACGCATTCGGCAAATTCGGCGCAGCCGGTGAGGTGACGGACCTCGTCTTCATTTCCGAACAAAATGTCGATGGTGCCGGCTTTGATCATGCCCAGGACGCCCTCGCGGCGGTCGCCGAGGCACAGGCTTTCCGACAAGGTGAAGGCGACCGTGCGAGCGGCGGAATGGGCGATTCGCGCCGCTTCGAGCATCGCCGCGCGCGGCCGCTCTGGACCCCACAGATAGCCTTCGAGGAAGGTGACGCTGGCCGAGCAGATTAGGTCGGCATCCAGCGCCGCCGGCGTCAGCTCGTGGCTCGCGCCCGGGCAGGTATTCATCGTCCGCTGAGCGTCGGGAGTCACCAGAATCAGGCATCGCCCCGTCGGCGGCGGTGCTTTCAATGGTGCCGTTTCGAACCGCACCCCGAGCGAGTGCATGTCGTGAGCGAAAATGTCGCCGAGCTGGTCGTCGGCGACCTGACCGACGAACGCAGCATCGAGGCCGAGCGCTGCCGCACCCGCCATGCTGTTCGCCGCCGATCCTCCGCTGCTCTCGCGGGCCGGGCCCATCGCGGCGTAAAGCTCATCAGCCTCGTCGGCTGACAGCAATTGCATTCCACCGCGCGGGAGATCGCGGTCGTCGATGAACGCGTCGTCGCAGGTCGCAATGACGTCAACGATCGCATCGCCGATCGCCACGATGTCGAGGGTGGTGGAAGTCACGAGGCGCGTGGCTAGCCGCGCGGGCGAGCCGCGGTCAACGGCGGTTGCGCATCGCTGCAAAGCGGTTACGCATTCGTCGCATGACCGACCAGCCGCGCTCCATCCCGCTTTCGCTCTTCGCCTTGTCGATCTTTTACGGCGGCATGGTGTGCATCGCCGGCGTGCTCGGCAACAAGCAGGTGGCGCTCGGGCCCTTGGCCGTGGAGGCCGGAATCTTCGCTTTCCTGCTGCTCGTCGTGACCTCGAGCTCGGTTGCCGAGCTTCATGGCCGACCGGTTGCGAATCGCCTGGTCCTGTTCGGCTTCGTGCCGTTGATCATATCGCTGCTGCTCAGCCTTGTGGTGCTCGCCCTGCCGGCCTCGCCGCAGATGGATCCGGCGCGGCTGTCGGCGTTCGAGACGGTGATGGGCGGCACTCCGCGCATCTGGATCGGCGGGATCACCGCCTACGGAATCTCGACCTTCCTCAACGTCACCATCTTCAGCCGGCTGAAGTCGCGCGAAGGCTCCGGCCTGCTGTGGCTTCGCGCGGGGATTGCGAGCGTGCTCAGCCAGATCGTCGACACGCTCATTTTCATCACCGTCGCCTTCTACGGCGTCTTCCCGATCGGCGAGCTGCTGCTCGGCCAGATGCTTGCGAAAGTCGTCCTTTCAGCGGTCCTTGTGCCGCCGCTGGTCTACGCCTTCGTCGGTCTCGGGCGCCGGCTCGACGCCGCTAACACCCATTAGAGCGTGGCAAATCTGCAACGGTTGTTAGGAATCCTTAACTCGTCGCCGAACGGTGTAACATCAGTGCCTTAATCGGCTAATAGCGGCCTGGGGGTACCACCTAAGAATCGAATCCGCCTGCGGGGGAGTTTTTCCGTGAAACAGATCGTGCTGGCCTGCACGACGGCCATGCTCCCGCCGCAGCTTTGTCCTATCCAGCCCGGGGGTCTTGTCCTGTGAAAAAAGGTTTCCTGTTCCGCACTTGCGCGTTCGTCGGCATGCCGCTGGCGGCGAGCGTCGTTCCCGTTGCCGCCTCCTTTGCGCAGCAAATCACCACCTCGATCACCGGCAAGGTCACGAACGAATCGGGAGCCGCCGTCAGCGGCGCCACGGTCATCATCGTCGATACCCGGACGGGCGCCACCACCGACATCACGACCGATTCCACCGGCGGCTTCTCCGCGAACGGGCTGACGACGGGCGGTCCCTACACGGTGACGGCCAATGCAGGCGGCTATCAGGGGCAGACCGTCGAAGGCATCCAGACCACCCTCCAGGGACCCACGAATCTCACCTTTGCTCTGTCACGGTCGACGGGAGCCGCGCAGGCCGGAGCGATCGTCGTGACCGCGGCACGGGTTAGAGCTACGCAGCTCGAGATCGGCCCGGGCACGTCGTTCACCCAGCAGGTGATGCAAGCCGCGCCGACGTTCGACCGCGACATCCGCGACGTGATCAAGATGGACCCACGCGTCAGCCTCGACCGCCAGGACGTCGCGACCGGCGGCTCCGGTGCCGACCGTATTTCCTGCCTAGGCGGCAACGACCGTTTCAACACCTTCACCGTCGACGGCATTCCGCAGAGCGACGTTTACGGTCTCAACGACACGGGTTTCTCTTCCCGCAGCTCGACTCCGGTCCCCTATGACGCGGTGCGCGAGACGCAGGTCCAATTCGCTCCGTTCGATGTCGAATATGGCCAGTTCACCGGCTGCGCGATCAACGTCGTGACCAAGTCGGGTTCCAACCGGTTCCACGGCGGCGCGTTCTATGAATTTACCAACAGCGACCTTCGCGGCGACACCGTCGGCGGCCGTCCCGTCGCCAAGATTCAGCCCGACAAGCGCTGGGGCGTTTCGCTCGGTGGCCCGATCTGGCGTGATCACCTGTTCTTCTATGGTGCTTATGAGCATCAGGCGTCCGGACAGTCACAGGACGACGGCCCCGTCGGAGCCGGCTTCGCCAACGAAATTACGCAGGTCAGCCAAGCGCAATTCGATGCAATCTCGCAGGTCCTCAAGAACGTGTACCACGTCGACACCGGACCCTTGGTGCACAACCGGGATTTCACGAACGAGCGTCTGTTCGGTCGCGTCGACATCCAGCCGGTTGACGGCCAGCGCCTCGAGCTGACCTATCAGCGGCTCAAGGAAAACACCGTCAAGACCGACGACTTTTCCACCTCAAATGCTGTCGTGACGGGTGCGAACAACTTCCTCAACAGCGGCACCAACTCGAAATATTATTCAGCTCGCCTCTACTCCAACTGGACGGACAAGTTCTCGACAGAGCTCAAATACGCCCATTCCAAGATCCTCGACGTTCAGGACCCGATCGGGGGCGGCGAAGCGCAGTCGAGCAACCCGATCGTTCGTTTCGTGGTCGGCGTCGACAACCCCGGCACGGCAGATGGATCGGTCATCGCGGGTCCCGGCTTTTCGCGCACCGCCAACGATCTCAAGACGAGGCTCGACCAGTTCAAGGCGGTCGCCAATTATGACGCCGGTGATCACAAGCTGAAGGTCGGATTCGAGCTCAATCACGCCAATCTGTTCAACCTGTTTGTGCAGTCTGCAACGGGCAACCTCCAGTTCAGGAACATCACCGATCTGCAGAATGGCGTCTTGTCGACGGGAGCTTCGACCGGCAATCCGACCGGCACGGCCATCACCGGCGGTTCAGTCGTGGGCGCCCTCATCAACGCGACGGCTAGCGGCAACATCAACGATGCCGCAGCCTCGTTCAGCCGGACGATTTATTCTTATTACGTGCAGGACGACTGGACTGCCAGCGATGCTCTGAAGGTCGTAGGCGGTGCTCGCCTCGACTGGATCCGCGGCGGCCGGCCGAAGTTCAATCCGATCTTCCTCAACCGCTATGGCTTCCGCAACGACACCGGATTCGACGAGGTCAATCCCGTGGTGCTGCCGCGCCTCGGCTTCACCTACTCTCTGCCCGAAAGCGGGATCATTCGGCGCAGCCGGATCCAGGGCGGCGCCGGCGTCTTCTCCGGCGGCGACCCGATCGTGTGGTTCGGCAACGTCTTCCAGAACAACGGCATGGCGTTTGCGCAGGGCGCAAGTGGAGCGGGCAACAACGCGGCTTCGTGCGGCGCGATCAACGTCCTGTCCGGTGGCCAATTCACGGGCTTCCCAACGTGCGTCTTGAATGCGGCGAAGGCAGCTGCAGCCGCAGGCACGGGCTTCACTCAGGCGGTGGATCCGGACATCACCATGCCAACGGTGTGGCGCGCCAATATCGGCTACCAGGCGGACCTCGAGTTCGGCTCCAGCCCGTTCGGCCGCGGCTGGCATGTCAACCTCGACTACATCTACAGCCTGTACAAGAATCCGTTCACGATTGCTGACCTCTCGCAGGCGGTCGACATTCGCCAGGCGGCGGCTAGCGCACGTCCCGGCTACACGCTCGACGGCCGTCCCATCTACGCGACGATCGATCCGCTGCGGGCGGGCTGCACGGCCAAGCTGGTCAGCATCGATCCGACGCCGACTTACACAGGCCTCACCGCGGCCTGCTACCAGTCGGGCAACCGCGGCGAATATGTCCTGACGAACGCCGGCGACTATCGCACTCATGTCGCGTCGTTCATCCTCACGAAGAACTTCGACAAGGGCATCTTCACGCCCGGAGGCTCAAGCTACTTCACGCTCGGCTATGCGTACACCAACGCGCATGACCGCCGGAACATGTTTAACTCGACCGCGGGCTCGAACTTCAACGTTACGGCCGTGTTCGACCGCCAGGATCCGGCGCCGTCGCGGAGCTTCTACGAAAGCCGCCACAACCTCACCTTCTCGGGCAACCTGAGGGAGAAATTTTTCGGCGATCTCGCAACGTCGGTCGGCTGGACCTACGTCGGCCGGTCGGGCCGCCCGTACAGCCTCACCTTCTCCGGCTCCGGCGTATTCAACGCGAACCAGAGCAGCAGCGCCAACGGCAACCTCGTCTATATTCCGACGGGGCCGACCGACCCGAACATCTCGCCGACGTCGAACGCGGCGGCGGTGACCTCGTTGGTCGCCTTCGCGAACTCCCTGAAGTGCGCGAAGAAGTATATCGGGCAGACCATTCCGCGGAACACCTGCTCCAACGATTGGTACAACGACCTCGACCTGCGCTTCTCACAGGAGCTGCCGGGGCCGGGTCGGCTGCTTGGGCATCCGCTCGGCTTGAAGGACAAGTTCACGGCCTACGTGATGTTCAACAACTTCCTGAACCTGCTCAACAGCAACTGGAACATCCAGCACCGGCGCGACTTCGGCGAGCGTCAGGAGATTGCGGGCATCAGCGGCGTCGATTCCGCAGGCCGCTACATCATCTCGAACGCGACCCCGATCACGCCGAACGCGACGACCGGATTGAGCCCGTACGACACGGCCAACTTCATCAACGTCACTAGCTCAGTCTGGCAGATCAAGATGGGCATCAGCTACGACTTCTGATCCGTCGCAACTGAAACCCTTGTCAGGCGCTCGTCCCCCGGGACGGGCGCCTTCTTTTTGTCCACGCATGGAAGCCGCTTTCACGAGGCGGCACACGGCGGTTGTTAGTAAACCCGCGCCTTCGGTTTGATGTACTGAATGTCGTCGGTGAGCGTGAATTCGTGGACCGGGCGGTAGTCGATCCTTACGCCGCCTCCCTTGCCGCCCCAGCCATCGACCCAGGCGACGGTGTGCTTCATCCAGTTCTTGTCGTCGCGCTTCGGATAATCCTCCTGCATGTGCGCGCCGCGGCTTTCCTTGCGGTTGGCGGCGCAGTGCATCGTGACCACCGCCTGCGCCAGGAGATTGTCGAGCTCGAGAGTCTCGACCAGGTCGCTGTTCCAGATGAGGCTTCGGTCGGTAACGGCAACATCCGACATCCGCTGGAACACCTTGTCGATCTTCGCCTGGCCCTCAGCCAACGTCCGGTCGGTGCGGAACACGCCGCAGTCGGCCTGCATCGTCCGCTGCATGTCGAGCCGGATCTCGGCGGTCGGGCTGCCCCCTTCCGCGTGGCGGAACCTGTCGAGCCGCGCCAGAGCGAAGTCAGCCGAGTCCTTGGGCAATTGCGCCTGGATTGCGCCCGACTTCACCACTTCGGCGAGCCTGAGGCCCGCCGCGCGGCCGAAGACGACGAGATCGATGAGGCTGTTCGAGCCGAGGCGGTTCGCGCCATGGACGCTGACGCAGGCGGCTTCGCCAACGGCAAACAAGCCAGGCACCACCGCGTCCGGGTCGCCATCCTTCAGGGTCACGACCTCACCATGATAATTCGTTGGGATGCCCCCCATATTGTAGTGGACCGTCGGAATCACGGGCACCGGCTGCCGCGTCAGGTCGACGCCGGCGAAGGTCTTCGCCGTCTCGGTGATTCCCGGCAGCCGCTCGTGCAGGATCTTGGGGTCGAGATGGTCGAGATGAAGGAAGATATGGTCCTTGTGCTCGCCGACCCCCCGGCCTTCGCGGATCTCCATCGCCATCGACCGTGAGACGACGTCGCGGCTGGCGAGGTCCTTGGCGCTCGGCGCATAGCGCTCCATGAAGCGCTCGCCGTTCGCGTTGGTCAGATAGCCGCCCTCGCCCCGGGCGCCCTCGGTGATCAGCACGCCGACTCCGTAAACGCCGGTCGGGTGGAACTGGACGAACTCCATGTCCTGGAGCGGAAGGCCGGCGCGAAGCACCATCGCGTTGCCGTCGCCGGTGCAGGTGTGGGCGCCAGTGCAGGAGAAATAGATGCGACCGTATCCGCCGGTCGCGAGCACCACCGCCTGCGCGCGGAACCGGTGGATCGAGCCGTCATCGAGATTGAGCGCGATGAGGCCACGGCAGGCGCCGTTCTCCATGATCAGGTCGATCGCGAAATATTCGATGAAGAAATCCGCGTCGTGCTTGAGGCTCTGCGAGTAGAGCGTGTGGAGCATGGCATGGCCGGTGCGGTCGGCGGCGGCGCAGGTCCGCTGCGCGGGCGGCCCTTCGCCCATGTTCTGGGTCATTCCGCCGAAAGCGCGCTGGTAGATCTTGCCCTCGGCCGTGCGGCTGAAAGGCAACCCCATATGCTCGAGCTCGATCACCGCCGCGGGCGCCTCGCGGGTCATATATTCGATCGCATCCTGGTCACCGAGCCAGTCCGACCCTTTGACCGTATCGTACATGTGCCACTGCCAGTGGTCGGGGCCCATGTTGCCGAGGCTGGCGGCGATCCCGCCCTGGGCAGCGACGGTGTGGCTTCGGGTCGGGAAAACCTTGGTGACGCAGGCGGTCTTCAGGCCGGCTTCGGCAGCACCCATTGTGGCGCGAAGGCCAGCGCCGCCGGCCCCGACGACAACGACGTCATAGGTATGATCGACGATCTTGTAGGCGGTCACGCGACGGTCCCGAACGCAATCCGCGCCAGCGCGAACAAGGCAATCGCTCCCCCGCTGATCGCGAGAAACAGCGTCAGCGTGTTCCAGGCGAAGCGGCTGCCTTCTTCGTGGACGTAATCGTCGACCACCACCTTCACGCCGTCGAGCGCGTGGCGGAAGCCGACGACGATCA
>Ga0070670_100006288_pt1 | contig 10057 bp, 7 predicted proteins | sample KBSS63metaG_FD_64665 | JGI IMG/M metagenome (GOLD analysis project Ga0070670, IMG submission 64665) | Switchgrass rhizosphere microbial communities from Kellogg Biological Station, Michigan, USA - KBS S6-3 metaG | ecosystem: Host-associated > Plants > Roots > Rhizosphere > Soil ... | reverse complement strand
TTCAAGGCGGCGTACATGTTTCGACCGGGTTACATCCAGCCCCTCCGAGGCATCAGGTCGAAGACACAGTGGTATCAACTCCTGTACGGCGTAATCGGATCGCTGTACCCGCTGCTTCGCCGGATACTGCCGCGCTACGTCACGACGACCGTGAATATCGGCCGCGCAATGATCGAAGTCGCTTCGACCGGCTATCCCACGCAGATCCTGTTCTCTCCCGACATCAACCGGCTGGCGGCCGTCGGCGGCTTCAGGGCTTCATGACTTCAGGGGTTCATGACTGAAAGGAGCCTTAAGCCCACGCTACAATGAGTCGGCCGGCGCGGCAGGGCACGGCACACAGATCCCATGTCGGAACTACAGGACGTTCAAAATATCCTCGAGGCAGCAGGAAACGCAGCCAATGCCGGTGACCTCGCGGCCGCCGCTGATCTGCTGCAACGGGCCGCGGGCATTCAGGAAGCCGAGCTGGGTCCGCTGCATCCGGATCTGGCCAACACCCTGAACAACCTTGCCATCGTCGCCGAGGGGACGGGGCGGCTGGACGATGCCGAGAGGTTTTATCGGCGAGCGGTGGCGATTACGTCCGTGTCGCTTCCGGCGGACGACCCGTTGGTCGCGTCGAGCCGAGAGAACCTGGAGGCCTTCTGCCGCGACCGGGGCTTGCCGATCGATGCGCCGCCGCCCATCATCGCGCCTTCGCCGGCACCCACGCCGCCTGAACCCAAGCCGCCGAAACCTACGCCGCCCGAACCCGACCTGTTTGCCCGCCACGACAAGGCTCGCGAGGCGGAGACCGCACCGGCTGTCCGCGCCGCCAGCGTCGCCGCGCCGGCTACGCCGATATCTTCCGGTGCACCGGTTGCTGTTCGCCACTCACCCGGGATTAACCCGCGCGTCTTCGCAGCGGTCGCTCTCGTACTTCTCGCGATTGCCTTGCTGTTCGTGGTGCGCTCGTGCCTGACGCGGGACACGCCACCGCAGACCGAGACAGGCCCACCCGCGGCCCAGCAGCCCGCCGAGCCAGCGCCGGCGCCGGCCGCTGCGCCTCCTTCTGCTGGACAGGGAGAGCCGCCGCGCACAGCACCGCGCGATAACAAGAATTCAAGCCGCGCTGCGGCTACGCCCTCTGCGCCGGTGGGCGCATCCAGTGGGATCAGCGTCGTCGCGCCGCAGCTGTGCCATAACTTCTCGACGAGCGGCGGCCGCTGGAGATGCGATCCGGTGCAGAGCCCGGTGGCCGCCGGGCCGATCGTGCTCTACACGCGCGTCAAATCCCCGCGCGACGCGGTTGTGATCCACCGCTGGTATCGGGGAAACGCGCTGCAGAAGACCGCGCGGCTGACCGTTCGCGCCAATCCGACCGAGGGATATCGCACCTACAGCCGGCAGACAGTACACGGTGGCGAGGAGTGGCGAGTGGAAGTGCGAACCACAAATGGCGACTTGTTGTACGAGCAGCGTCTTGCCGTCGCGACGGCGGCGCGGTGACCGCCCTGTAGGGTGCGAAGTCCTCCCAGATCTGCCCGATAACCTTGGGATCGATCGGGCGTGTGTCGGCCTTCTCGGGCTCCTTCTCCGAGTAGAGCACGAGCTTGACCGTTCCGCAGGCCGGTGCAAGCGCGCCAGGATCGAATACGTAGAGTCCCTCATAAACGGCATCGGTTTCAGAAACCCGCTGTTCGAGCTTGAACGGGTGGATTGGGGTGACCTCGACATCGCCGCAGAACGCGCGCATCCGCAGGAAACCTGATTTGAAGCGCTTGATGGGCGGCAGTGCCAGGCCCTGCGTCCGTGCGGCGCCGCGGGCGATCGTCGTCCAGACGCTCTCCACCAGCCGTGGAGTGACGCGGACCAGCAGCACCGGAGGAAAGTCGGCGACGTACTCCGACCAGTTGCTGAAATCCATGAGAGGACGCACGAATGCCGGATCCGCGCCAGGTGCGCGGGTGTTGCTGCGCTCGCGTTGGCGCGACAGCTCTATCTGATACTGCGCGCCATAGGTCATCACCGGCGTGATGAAGGCGATGTCGAAGTCGGACGACGATGCCTGATACGGAGTCAGGCTGCCGACGCGGCGCTTCGCGGCATCTTCGAGGGCGTCGACCGGAAACGGCCGCGCGGGCTCCAACGGCAGATGCGCACCCGCGGGCGCCGCCACAGCCGTCATCCTCTTCTCCGCCGATTCGACGACATCGCAGATATCCTCCAGCCGGGCCACTCGGAAGCCGCCGCTGCGGCCGTCGTCTTTGCGTTCCTCCTCATCAACTGGAGAACTGATTCCAACCAGCCGGCCGTCCGCGGCAAACACCGGTCCGCCCGTACTGCCGCGGGCAACGATGAGGTCGGACATGACGCCATGCGGCTCTACCCGGACGACCGTTCCGGACGTGATGGCTTTCTGACCACGAAGAGAAATGCCGATCGTGGAAATCTCCTGGCCGTTCGCGAGCGTCGGCTTTGGCGCGGGCGCGCATTCAAGCGACGGAGGACGCGTCGACGGGAGCGCTTTTGGATCGATCCACAGGATCGCAACGGCGCGCGCGGCATCTGCCGCGAGGACCGTGCCGGCCACTTTGATTGAGGGTGTGAGCTGTACTTCCACGGACGTCGCCGTGCCGACGACCTGCTGGTTCGTTGCGATGAGGCCCCTCGCGTCGATCACGAAGCCCGACGCGTGGGTCGTTGGGGTCCAGAGCGCCACGATGCTGTCTTGCCATCGCATCAGGAGCACCGAGGCGTCCCCCGCGGAGTTGTTCGACGTCGAGTCAACGGGCGCCACTTGCGCGTTGTCGGCAGTCAATTCGAGAAGCGTGGCGCGGCCCGCGGCGACATCGATCGTCTCCCGCCACTCGTACGAGTGTCCCTGCATCACCATCGGCTGGTCAGACTCCACCGTGTAGTTGCCAGGACGGAGCGGCACATCGGCGGTGCCATCGAGCGCCGTGACGACGCGGCGCGGGGGCGCGCTGCCGGGATTCTCGCTCACGAGCAACGCATGATGCGGGACGGGGATGGTCTTCTTCTCGGCGTCGGTCAGAACGACCTTGATGTGGAGCGTGCTGACCGGCTGGCCCGAGGGTACGGCTCCGAGGGCGACGGGCAGGAAAAAGAGTGTCGCCAGTAGCGGTCGGGGCATTTGAGCCATCGTGCCGCTCGCGGCGGCTCGATGTCAACGGAGCGGCGAGGGTGGTCCAACTTCTCGATTGGATCTACCGCAATTCAAGCGTAACCTACAGAGGTGCTGAGGCTCACGCCATGATCAGACTTCTCATGCCGGCACTCATGGTGGCGCTGTTGGGGCAGGCTGCCCTCGAGTCCGCTCAACCTCCCAAGGCCGTGACCCGCGAGTCCACGGTGACGGGGACCGTCGACCGGATCGAACGGTCGTCGCGCGTCGTGACCTTTCGCGCGGAAGGCAACGTGCTGCAGAGCGTTTATGTGGACCCGAAGGTCGCGGCATTCGCCGACCTCAAGGTTGGCGACGTCGTGGTCGTCCGCTACATCGAATCCGTTATCGTGCAGGTCCGACCCAACGCCAAGGCGGAAGGGGTGCGCGATACGACCGAGGAAGCGAAGAAGGCGGGTGGGGACAACGTGACTGCGCAATCGAAGGCGGTGGTCACCATTGAAAATATCGACACACAGACGTCGATCGTGACCTACCGCCAGAACGGCGTCCGAGCCGCGCGGCTGGTCAATGATAAACGGCTGCTCGAGGGATTACATACCGGTGACCGGGTCGAGATCACACAGACCCGGGAGCGTGCGGTGGAGATCCGGAAGAAGTAAGGACCGAATCAACTCCCAACGCTCAATTCCCAACTCCCAAACTGCGGAAACCAGCGAATCGGCTCGCTTGGAGGTTGGGAGGTGGCGGTTGGGAGTTGAACATTCGCGTTACCTCATGCCTGAAATGCGCTTCAACCCGCCCTCGAGATCGTCCTGGATCGCGAATCCTCCGGTCTCTTCTGCTATCACTTCGAGGCTCCGGCGCGTGGTCGCCCGATACTTGTCCCACACGGCGGGATCCTGCACGCGTGGATCTCGGGTCGGATGCTCGCGCATCCCCCCGAAATTGATCGCATAGATTGTGACGTTCGCGGCCGTCGCCTGGTGCGTCAGCTCGGCGACCTCTGCTCGAAGGCGCTCGTCGGTGATGGCATCCTTCGCTAGAAATGGGTTCGTGTCGCTCCGCGGGGTCCCGGGCAGAACATCCACGTTGTATCCGTTGCTCACGTAAACGAGTGCCTTATGAGGGCTCTCGACGCGACCGAGCATCGAGATGACATCAGCGGCCGTAGAAAGAGTGACGTGCGCTCGATGGCGCGCTTCGGAGCGCTGACTGTCCATTGCGTCAAGAATCTCAGACGGCTTCATTGCCGCGCCTGAAACATTCTTGATGACTCCTGCGATCCCGGTCCGGTCCGTCGTGAGATCAAACGCAATTGATGAGGGGCCGGTTGAGACGATGCCGGTCAAGTCTCCGTTTTGCGGCAGCTGGCTGGTAATCGTCCTCAAGAGTTCCTGAATGTGTCCGGTCGACGTGAAGTCCAGGTGGAGGTCGTCAACCAGAATCACCCACACCGGGGCGGTGTTGACAGGCGGACGCGCGACGACCGGAGCCTGGGACGATACCGAACGTGCCGGAGCACTCGAAGCAATCAGGCAAACGATGGTGAGCACGCGAAGCATGCGGCCTCCTTTGTCCTGGCGTTTAGACGCAGTTACGCAACGCCCGGCCTTCAGTCGGCCGAGAAGGCCCCTTAGCCGTGCCCGTTCGGCTGGCATGCATTCAGGGCGGCGGCAGACCTCACCTTAACGTGCGCCCTGTCCTCCGGTGACAACGATGCCACGACGGTCTGAAGTGCAGAATACAGCGTTGTCGCTTAGTTGCATCCATTTCGCAACACTCGCGTCTTTAATCTTGGGCAGAAAGGAGCGTATAACGGTGGCGGTAGGAGTCATGGCGAAGCGTCCGTCAGAACCGACGGGAAAACCTACAGAATCGCCGCTCTCGGCCGATCCCGTGGGGCTGTGGAATGATTTTGGGCCGCCGCTGCGCGCGTTCCTGGCGAGGCGCGTGCCACCCGGGGTCGATGCGGACGATCTCCTGCAGGATGTGTTCCTTCGTGTGATACGAAATTTAGGTACCTTGCGGGAAACGCAGCGGCCGGAGGCCTGGCTGTTTCAGATTGCGCGAAACGCGCTGCGTGACGCGTTGCGAGCCCGCCAGCGCCGTGACGGCCGGACGGATGCGTTGGAGACCGATCTCCCTGCGGAGTCGGATACAGCCGCTGTGCGCGAGGCCGAGGCCGGGCTCGCGCCGTGTTTGACGTCGATGATCACCCGCCTTCCAGAGCCGTACCGTGCGGCCATCCAACTCACGTCCTTGCACGGGATGACGCAGACAGGCGCGGCCAAGCACGCCGGCATCTCAGTGTCCGGCATGAAGTCTCGCGTTCAGCGCGGGCGGGGACAGTTGCGACAAATGCTCGTTCATTGCTGCGAGATCGCTATAGATGTGCGCGGCGGTGTGTCGGATTTCCATCAGCGATTCGAAGGCGCCTGCGGCGGGTGCGATGCCTCGATCGACACGCGCGACGTGCGCGCGTCGAAGCGGCGTTCGTCGAGCGGCTAGTCGCGCGCCGGATGCGTCCGTCGTGAACTCTCGTCGTCTTCCTTAGTGAACGGCGGGCTGCAAGGACCGCCCCGATTCACAAGGAGTTTGAGATGAACGCCAATCAAAGAACAACCACGAACGCGGCATCGTCAGCAGCGTTGCGGAGTGCACAGGTCGAACGAGTAGTCGCATGTTGCGGAGGACCCGCCCCTGCAGGTACGAGCGCCTGCTGTGCGGAGGACGCCGACGTGAAATCTGACGGCGGGAGTGGTTGCGGGTGCAGTACGCCAACCTCGGTGATACCTCGCAAACAGACGTCTTGCTGCGGATAACGCTCAGTCCGTCGCTGGCCGGCCGCTTCGACGTCACTGGCAGGCGGTCGAGGCGCCGAGGCAGGTCGTCTGCGTGAATTTCTGAATCCTCAGGGGATCGCCGGCGGCCCAGACATCGACTGCAAAGGGACGGTAGGTGGTCTTGGAGTGGTGCTGTGCGTGCGTGAGCGTGCCTGGAATCCTCACATGAACGGCGCCAGCCTCCTCCGCCACGATTCGGGCCTTGCCCGCAGACACGAAGGTCGACGCGAACACCGGCGCGCCGTTCGCGTCGAGCCAGCCCTGCATGTGCTTCACGAACGCCGTCCAGGCCTCTGGGGTGAACGACTCGCGTACCGAGGTGAAGGCATCACGATCCCCTTGCTTGAACGTCAGCGCCCGCACCGATTCGCGCTCCGCAAACGATATGATCGATTGCCGGTCCGCGACCTGAGCTGCTCCGATGGCGATGGCGAACGCAATGACGGGAAGCGCATAAGTATTCATGTGCGTACTCTCGGCTGAATCCGGCGACCCTGCATTAGCGTCAGACCTACATTTGCCGCGCGTCCGGAACGTGACTCAGGATGAACGAGATGATTGAAGGATTGCGGACGTTGGCGTAGTAGTCCGTCCCGGAGGTACACAGGCCGTGCACCGCCGACGTGATGCCGCCGATGGCCCACGTGCCTTCCTCGACGAGCAGCAGCGGTCCGCCGGAATCGCCAGCGCACACCGTTGCGTTGGCGGCGCCGAACTGCGTTTGCAAGCGGGCCGCGCTGATGCCGGTTATGGATGTCAGTCCCGCGCGAAGTGTGGCGGTGGGACTGGTCTGATTGTCACCCCATCCGGCGATGACCGCGACTTCGCCGACCCGCGCGTCGCGGCTGAACAGCAGAGGAACCGGCGTTCGACCTAGATCCCGATCGAAGAGGAGAACCCCGACGTCGAGCGCATTCGGATCGAATTCGCGATACTCGGCCGATCCGAAGAACGAGCTCGCGGCGATAGGCGGCCCGATTCCCAGGAAGACCTGCACCCTTGTCACGCCCCCGGACAGGCAGTGCGCCGCGGTGAGCACGGCGCGAGGCGCGATGACGGTGCCCGAACAGGAGCCGAGTGACCGGGTGTCATCACGCACGTTGACGAGCACGACGGAGGTCGTGTTGGAACATGCGGATCCGTTCACGATTGCGGTACCGATCGCGCCGCACGCGCCCCCCGGAATCGTTGGCCCGGGGATCGGTGGCCCTGCCGGAGCCGTCGGCGACAGAGGCCCGCTCGTTCCGCCGCAGCTGCACAGCAGGAGCGGCGCGAGTGTGACCGCCGCGATCATCGTTCGCACCCAGCGCTCAAATCTGCGAGTATCCGGCTGGCCGGAAAAAGACCGTGGTGATGTTCGAGACGATGTCTGCGTCGCTGTAACCGGGCGTCGCGCGGAGCTTCTGCCACTCCGGATCGCTGCTGAAATTCCCCCAGCTCTTTTCGCGCCCCGCCATGTTCTCGTGAACCAGCATGTAGACGATGCTGGGCATGTGTGCGCCGACGAGCGTGCGGGAGAAGAAGACGGGCGTGAGGCCGACGCGCTTGAAGATATCGATCTCCCCCATCTCGGCGAACATTCGCATCTTGGCGCGCTGTGCCTTCTCCGACGGGTTTTCGTAAGTGCGCAGCTCGAAAAGTCGCGGGCCTTTCGCTGCGGTTGCGGCCGGCACCTCGAGGTGCGGCATCTTCGGAAAGGCAGCAAGCAGCGAGACCTCCTGCCGCACGTAGGGCATGTCCGTCGCCGGCGCGTCGAGATACGCGGCGCCCGTCTTCATGAACTGTTCGTCTGCGTCGAGCGCGCTTTCCAGCGTCGCGAGGCGGTCGAGCGATGCGACCGGCGTGAGCGTGAACAGCGTCGGCGTCGGTACGCCGGCGACGACCTCGAACACGCCGATCGGCTTGTGGCCAAGGCGATTCAGCGCCGGGATCGCCGCGTTCTGGATGAATTCGGCGAGGCGCCGCATCTGCGTGCCGTTGCGGAGCACGTATTGCCGCCAGACGTAGAACTCCGGCGGGGCGGTCTGCGCGTCCGCCTGATCCGCAATCACGCTGGAAAGTGCGGCAGTCCCGATGAGCGAAGTAAGAAAGGTCCGGCGTTCCATCGTTTATCCTCGACCCGCGACCCGAATCGCGACCCGCGAACTCCGAATCGCGCGCCGCGAATCGCGAATCGCGTCAAAAATCAACAGCTATGACTTCGTGAACATCCACAGACGGCACGGTCAACGTCAACGTCCGGTTCGACGTCTCCGTGCGTGGCGCAGTCCCGGCCGTCAGCAGCTGGACCTTCCGCGCCTGGACTCCCTCCGGGAGTGTAATTCGCACGCGCTGCGCCCCGACAGGAATCACCTCGCGCAAGGGCCCCTTCATCATCATCGGGTTCGTCAGGTTGACGAGGTGGACGGTCATCGACCCCTTCTGTCGCCAGACGGTGACGTCCACGATGCCCGGACCTTCGACGACGGCGGGCGGCTGCTCGTTCGCGGCCCACCCGATGATGTTGCGCAGCAGCCTAAGATGATCCACTGCGAGCACCTCCCAGAACGTGCGGCTGATATCCCAGGGAACATACGCAATCCTGCTCTTGCCCAAGTCCCTGAGATACAGCTCGCGGGTGCTCGTGTGTGCAACCCGCGGATAGACGTCCTCCATCGGCAGATCGGGATACGTGGGGATGAGCGTCACGGGGGACGGGAAATCGTTCGCCGTCGCCTTGACGTCGATCCTGAAAGCGCCGTTGATGATCCGCGGGGTATCCTCCAACCCTTCGAGGACGGGGTGCCGCTTTCCCGTTGCCGGCGCCGCGTCGAGGCTCAGATATGAGTTCTGCATCGGGCCTTCGATTCGGCCGTTGAACGAGACGCCGAACACGTCGGCAAGCCCGAAGTCGCCGCGCCGGCGGCCGGCCTCGTCGTAGAGCGACGTCGCGAACGTCGCGACGAGACTGCCGCCGCGCTTCACGTAATCGCGGATCGCGGCGCACTGCGCGTCGGACAACGCCGCGGCGTCAGCGAGTACGAGCGCCTTGAAACGATCGAGGCGATCGGGCGTCAGAAAGGCCTCGTGCACGAGCTCGAACGGGACTCGCGACTCGAGCAAGGCGTGGTACATCCCGAGCACATGATCCTCGGCGCGATCGCCCTGCGCGACGCCCGGATGCTCGGCCTGCGTCTGCTCCGAATAGAGCAGTCCCACGCGGGCGAGCGGCATCTCGTTACGCAGATAGCGCTCGTGCTTGTAGTGCCAGTCGTAGATGCGCTCCACCATCGGAAGCCACCGCTTGTCGTAGAGCACGCCCGAGAACTTCGTCACCCATGGGCGCATGCCGTTCGCCGTGCCTTCGGCGACCCACACGCGAATCTCCGGCTCGCTCTGAACCGAGTCCTTCCACCGATAGGGCTCCTCGAGCCCGACGCTGAAGATGCCGCCGATCGGCCGCGTCCCCATCACCGACCGCAGCTCTTTCGCGCGCCGGCCGTTGTTCCATGGCGGGGTAAGCCCCCGGCGGGCCTGATTGTCGGTGAACTGGATCGCGGCAAGCTCCCCCGCCGTTTTCATGTCGGGCGGACCGTTGGGAATGAAGCTGGCGTTCGGATTCACCGAGCGCACGGTCGCATCCCACTTCTTCCAGAGCTCGGTCAACCGGGTTTTCCGCCACGCGACGAACGCGTGACGCACCGTATCGCGGCGATCCGCCGTGCGCGGCAGATCGAATCCGCTTGCCGCCTTGAAGTTCTGCTGGCAGTGGACGCAGTAGCAGTCGCCTCCCTGCGGCGCCCACCGGTTCGAGAAAATCCCGTCGACCTTGTACCTGGTCTCGATTTCCCGATGGACCTGATCCATGAAGTCGAAGTTGTAAGGACCAAGCGCGCAAGTCACCCATAAGTCGCGATTGGCCCAGTGACGGCGTGGCTGGCCGTCTGCCGCGACGGAGATCCAATCCGGATGCGCGGCGCGTACCTCGTCGCGGACCGCATGCGGATCCGTACGCGCGACCACGCGCATGTTCATGTTGCGACACCCGGTCAGGAGCGTGCCGAAGGGATCGCTGTTGCCCAGCCATGCGCTCCGGTGGTGC
>Ga0070670_100006283_pt1 | contig 10058 bp, 5 predicted proteins | sample KBSS63metaG_FD_64665 | JGI IMG/M metagenome (GOLD analysis project Ga0070670, IMG submission 64665) | Switchgrass rhizosphere microbial communities from Kellogg Biological Station, Michigan, USA - KBS S6-3 metaG | ecosystem: Host-associated > Plants > Roots > Rhizosphere > Soil ... | reverse complement strand
GCCTGGTCCGTCATCGCGCGCGTCTGCGCGGACGACTGAATGTCAACGATTGGGCTCTCACCCGTGACGGTGATGGTTTCCTCCACCGCGCCCACCCGCATATCGGCGTCGATGTTCGAGGTGAAGTTGGGCGACACCTCGATGCCTTCGCGCTTCACCGTGCTGAACCCTGGCAACGTGAACGTGATGGTGTAGTTGCCGGGCGGAAGATTGACAATGCGGTACTGACCGGCACCGTCGCTCACCACCGTCCGAACTTTCTCGATCAGCGCCGAGCTGGACGCCTCGACGGTCACGCCGGGCAGTATTGCGCCGGATGCGTCTTTCACAGCTCCGGCGATCGTGCCGAGCGCTTGCGCATTGCTTATAGCTGGGATGGCCAGGAACCCAAGGGTCAGGAGCAGGGCTATTGCTCGCTCTCGCATGCTTATCCTCCGCACAGGAAAACTTCGTATTTTTCGCTATACGAATCTCTTTTCCTTGAGCGGAGAGAGATATACGCTTCGATGCCTCAGGTGTCAAGGTTGCGCCCAGAAATGGCGCGCGAACAGGGATTTAGACAGAGCACGCTATAATCTGGACCCTTCGCATGGCGAAAAATCCGAAAGCCGAATTCGTAGCGTCCCTGGAGCGCGGCCTGCGGGTTCTGCAGACGTTCTCGGGCGAGTATCCACAGCTGACCTTGAGCGAGGTGGCCGCACTGACCGGCCTGACGCCCGCCACCGCGCGGCGATCTCTTCATACGCTCGAGGAACTCGGGTACGTCGGCAGAACCGGGCGACGGTTTCTGCTCCGGCCCAAGGTCCTCGCGATCGGAACCGGCTACCTCAGCGCCATCAACGCTGAAGTGGTGCTCCAGCCATTCCTGCAGGACGTGGTCAACGAAGTCGGCGGCAGTTCTTCAGTCACGGTGCTCGATGAGATTGACATCGTCTACATCGCTCACGCATCACTGAATCGCGCGATTCGTCTGACCGCCGGCGCAGGCTCGCGTTATCCCGCGTATCCGACATCGATGGGTCGCGTGCTGCTGGCGTTCCAGCCCGAGTCGGCGATCGATGCGTACTTCGAGCGCGCGTCGCTGCGCCGGTTGACGGAGCAGACTGAAACCAACGCCGCCGCGCTGCGCCGCATTCTCAAAGAGGTGCGCACGAAGGGATACGCCGCCATTCAGGACGAACTCGACTACGGCATCGTGTCGTGCGCGCTGCCCATCTTCGGTCCGCATGGGCGGATCGTCGCGGCCGCCAATTGCTCCGACGTCACCAACCGCCTGGACCGCGACACCATGATCAAGAAACGCCTGCCGGTCCTCAGGCAGGCGGTGCGGCGCATCGAAGGTATGCTCACGCAGCATCCGGAGCTCACGAACTCGGTCGAGTCTGTCGCGTCCGACTACGTGCGCCCGCGCGGCGTGGCTCGTGTGGGTCAACCCACGCCGAGAGTCGATCGGGCGATCGCTTCGCGATCAGGGCGTAGATAATCCTGCAATCTCTGATTTGATGATTTTTGATTTGTGAATCGTCGTTGATTGGCGATTGCTGATCGGTGATTTGGCTCAACCAATCAACAATCGCCAATCACAAACGATTCAATAATCAAGAATCAAATCGACAATCGGGGCTTCAGCGACCCGAATACGGCGAACGACCGGTGATGCCCTGCCCCTCGGTGATCGTGACGATCTGATTCGCCGACACGTCACGAATCGTCTCAGTGCTGCCCGTCGGCCATCGCACATCGATTCGATCCACGCGCGTCGCCGCACCGAGTCCCGCGTGCGCGCGCACATCGTTTTGCCCCAGATAACTCGACCCGGACTTCACCTCACGCACCTGTGTCCGGCCACCAGCGGTCAGCGTCACGCGAGCACCAAGCCCATCGCGATTGCTGCGCGACCCGACGACGCGGACCTGGATCGAGTGGCGACCCGTGCCGCCGCCATTCCGCAAGACCTCCGTCGCACCACCATTGTTGGTGACTACGACATCAACGTCGCCATCGTTGTCGAGGTCACCCGCAAGAAGCGTGCGCCCCACCCCGTCGCGCGCAAAGCCGGCCCCCGACTGACGGCCGACCTCTGCGAACCTGCGCCCATTGATGTTCTGGAAGAGAAGCTTTCGCTGCGCATGCGTCGAGCCGGCGCGAAACACGGCAGTGTTGTCGATGACATGCCCGTTCACGATTGCCAAATCCAGGTCGGCATCGTTATCGGCGTCCAGAAACGCGACGCCGAACCCGACAAAAGGCAGCGTCGGCGCGCTGATGCCGGCGTCGAGCGTGACGTCCACAAAGGCGCCTCGACCATCGTTGCGAAAGAGGCTCGTGGACTCGAACTCGTGATTGGTGACGACCAGATCGAGCTTGCCGTCGCCATCGAAGTCGGCGAACTCGGTGCCCATGCCCGCCCTCGGCTTGCCGTCGCGCGCAACCGCGACCCCTGAGAGCAGCCCCACTTCGCTGAATCGTCCTTCGCCCTCGTTGCGAAACAGGAAGTTCGGCACGCTGTCGTTCGCCACGAACACGTCCGGCCTTCCATCGTCATCGTAATCACCGACGGCGACGCCGAGGCCGTTGCCGAGGTACTTTGACAAACCCGCCGCCGACGTCACGTCCGTGAACGTGCCCTTGCCATCGTTGCGATATAGAACATTCGGCACCGACGGGTACACCAGCGGGTGGCAGTACACGCGAATGCGCCGCTGAGGATCACCGCAGAAGCGATTGTTGCTCTTCGGCGCGTCGAGGTAGTTCGTCACGAACAGGTCGAGATCGCCGTCCACGTCCATGTCGAAGAAGGCACAACTCGTACTCCATCCAGACGCTCCGACATTTGCTGAGCGTGTGACGTCGGTGAACGTGCCGTTTCCGCTGTTTCGATACAGCTCGTTCTGCCCGTAGTTCGTGATGTACAGGTCCTCGCGTCCATCGTTATCGACATCGCCCGCGCAGGCACCCATGCCGTACTCGCGATGGCGGATGCCAGACGTCTCCGTCACGTCCGTGAACGCTCCCTTGCCGACGTTGCGATAGAGGCGATGACGCGCACGCGCGTTGACGGCCGCATCCGCGACCGAGCCGCCGTCAACCAGGAAGAGATCGAGCAGGCCGTCGTTGTCGTAGTCCAACAACACGCCACCCGACCCCATCGTCTCGGCGAGATACTTGTCCGGGCTTGCCCCGTTGGTGTGAGTGAACACGATGCCGGCGGCGGCCGCGACGTTCTCGAACGTGATCGGCTGTTGCGCGACGGTTGGGCCTGACTGCAACCAGCCGAGCATGAGCAGGCCCGCGACGAGATATTTCACCGCGCCGGCTCCCGCTGCTCACCGCGCTTGAGCGTCTCGTCGATCCTGATTTGATTCTCCTCGAAGCGGCGCCGCTCGTCCTGCATCGCCTTCTGCTGGAGTTGTTCGAACACCTGGAGCTCCCGACGGGCGTCTTCGCTCAGCCCGAGACGCATCAGGGCGCGACTGAGCGCGTAGCGCGCCTCGAGATGCGAGGCATCCAACGCGACCGCTCGGCGCAGCAGCTTGACGGCAGACTCGTCGCGGCCGGCCGCCGCATGGATCTGCGCAGTGGTGACCAGTGCCCGGACGTTGGTCGCGTCCAGCAGCGACGCAATCGAGTACTCGGCAAGAGCCTCGTCGAGGCGATCCTGCGCGCGATACACATCACCGAGATCGATATGGGCAGCAACATCGTTCGGCGTCAGATCGACTCTGCGCGAATACGCAGCCGACGCGTCCGCGAGTTCGAGCTGGTTGTGATGAATCCGGCCGATGGATGCGTAGAGGTGCGCGCCGCCTCCCAACAATGGCAACGCCGCCGCCGTCTGAAACGATCGAAGGGCGCCAGGCTCGTCACCGAGTGCAAGTTGGAGACGTCCCAGCCTCCAGTGCGATAGAGCCGACGTTGGAAAGACTCGTGTTGCCTCTTCCAATTGGGTGCGGGCGCCAACTGCATCTTTTGATTCCATGCGCGTGGCCGCCGATACCAGGCGCGAATGCTCGTCTCGAACCGCCTCCAGGGACGCAGGCGCTGACGCTTTCAGCGAGGCAATTGCGTCCTCGTACCTGGCCTGCGCCACGAGTGCCACGGCATCGTTGAAGACGGCAGGCAGCAATATAGGTGCCCCGACTGACGCCTCGTCCAACAACCGTGCATCGGCAAACCCGACGGCTGATTTATCGCCAGGCGTCGATCCACGTTCGACCTCGTTCGAAAGCGCCTTCGTCACCTCATCCACCAACGCACCACTTCCGGTTCCCCCCAACCGCAGCGCACGATACGCGCTCGTCAGGTTGTCCGGTTGTCGCTGCCAGGCAGTGCGATACGCCGTCGCGGCATCCGCGCGACGATTCGCCGACTCGAGAGCCAGACCTCGCAGGACATGCACATCGGCGAATTGAGAGTCGAGCGTGGCGGCCGTATCGAACTGCTTCAACGCATCGTCCAGTCGACCTCGCTCCAGATAGGCTGCGCCGAGCGCGGTTCGCATGCGTGCGGCGACCTGCGGTGGAGCGGCGCCGATCTCTGAAGCCAGGCCCGATTCCATTCGAGCGAGCGCCGCATCCCACGCGGCCAGGCCCTGCGCCATCGCATCGATCGCGGCAGTGAGTGCCGCGCCGTTGTCTGTGACGTCTCCGTTGGCGGCATTCGCAAACTCAATCAGCGCCTGTACGAAGCCGTCCTTGATCTGTGCGTACGAGTGCACAGGACAGAACAGAACGAGTGTCGCGCAGAGGAGGAACGGGTAACGGCGGTACATGGAACCGGCCACCTGGATCCCCATGATACGGGAGACAGGTGGCCGGAGATTGAGGGCGCGGACTAGAAGTCGAACTGAGCGCTCAGACGGAACAACCTCGCCGCGATGACGCTGGTCGGCGTCGGCCACGTCGCGCTGAACGTCGGGCTGTACCCGAGGTTATCGTTCGAGTTCAACGCGTTGACGATGTCGACGTTGAGCGACGTCCTCGTGTGACCGAATCGGAGGAGCTTGCCGAAGCGGAAATCGAGTTGATCGATCCTGTCGCCGAACTGCGTGTTCGGCTCGATCAGGTTGACAGTCACCGTCGCCACCTGCGCAAGTGGACGGCCAAGTGTGGAGAACGCCGGGTTCGCGACCTGCGCGCTCGTGTAGACCTGATTCGCCAACAGACTGACGCCCGGACGGCTCGAGAACGTGCCTGCAACCTGCACGTCGACCTTCGGGATCAGGTAGCTGAACAAACCCTTGAAGGTCGTGAGCATCGGCTCGTGCTGCCGGCAATACGGAATGGTCGGACTCGCGAGCGTGCCAGACGTGAGTTCCGGCACCTGCGAGCGCACGTCGCAGATGTCCTCGACGAGCCTGCCGCTGCTGGTGCCGCCCTGGAGCGTGAGCCCGTTCCGGAGCCGCGCCTGCGCGGTGATGTCGAAGCCATCCCAGTAGCGTTTGTAGCTGCCGAAGTCGTTGGCAGCAGACTGGACGTTCTCCTGACCTTTTGCTACCCCCGCCTGCGTGATGTTGTAGATACCAGGCACCTGATATCCACCACCATTCGGCAGTCGCGAATCGCCCGGCGCGATGACGGCGAACTGCGAGTAGTCAGCCGGACTCACGTTGACGTTGTCCGTCACGTCAGCTCCACCGAAGATCGGCCACCACCGCCGGTAGTACCCGACTTCGACGGAAACCCGGGGCACAACTTCCTGCTGCACCGACACACCAAACTGCCAATCGTAGGGCCGCGCTCCCCATCCACCGAGGATGGAGTCAGAGAGCGTAGTACTGGGGCGCGCGCGACCGAAGTTCGGATCGGCCCAGGCACCGCACGTATCGATCGATCCGGTCGTCGCAGGGCTCTGTGCCCGACCGTCGAGGACGTTGCAATCCGGGACGAAGTTTCCGTTGGCGTCGGTCCATGAGCGGGCGGTGATCGTCGACACCCGTTCTGACGGGTTTGCGTTGATGTACCTGCCCTGGTTCGAGGCTGGGTGCAGGTAGCGTCCGACGTTGGCCTTGAGCGATGTCTTTCCGTTGCCGAACACGTCATAGGCCGCACCTATACGTGGGCTTATGTCGTTATAGCCGGTGATGCCCGACTGTGCATCCAAGACGATCGCCGTCGGAATGGTGACGGACGGACCGATGGTCTGTTCCGGGAACGAACTCCACGCGCGATCGAATCGCAACGCGCCTTGCAGCGTCAGACGATCCTTCGTCCATTGGTCCTGCGCGAAGAACGCATAGTACTGCGTGCGTACTTTGCGCGTGAACTGACCGGACTGGATGGTGAAGGCGTTCGGCACACCGTTGTTCAACGTCAACTGCATCAGTTGGTCGTTGCTGATCGTCGGGAACAGGTTGTCGTCGTCGCGATGGTACGCACCCTGATACCCGAACTTCATGTTGTGGGCACCAGTCACGTAGCTCGCCGACGCGTTCCACGTGTGCGCGAAGATGTAACCCGTCGGCCAGTTCGATGAGCGGTACTTCAAGTTGCCGCCGACCGTGAGACAGTCCGCGCATGCCGTCGCAACCTTGTTGCCCTGACGGTCGAAGATCTGCGCCGACTGTTCCTGCACGCGCGTCAGACTCTTCGTCAGATTGCCCGGCCGCTCCTCATATCCCCACTGCGAGATATAGGTGCCGAAGCCGGCCTCGAGCAGGAGCTTGTTGGTGGCAGGCGACGTGTACTTCACCTGCTGCACCTTCTGGTGCGTGTCGCCGTAGTCGCCGGTCTCCGGCGAGTTCGGGCCAGGACCGAAGAAGCCGTTGTTCTGGCTGCCACCGTAGATCCAGCCGTCCTTGTTCGACATGCAACCAGAGTCGTCGTTGGGGCTGCCCGGCCATGCCGCGCCGCTGCACTGCGGCTGCTCGTCCCAGAACAGCATCAACTTGTTCCGCGGCGAGATCTGCGTCGTCAGGCGCAGCGAATAGATCTTGCGGCTCTGATCGATGCGGCCCTGCCGGGTGAAATCCGGCACGTAGGTGAACTTCGTCGGATCGCCCGCGTTCTTGTTCGCGAAGATACCTGGCTGGGCGTCGGCCGAATCGATACGGCGATGATTGAAGAAGAACCACATCCGATCGCGGATCACCGGTCCACCGACCGAGACCTGGTAGTCGCGCAGCAGGAGCGACTTCGCCGGAGCGGACAACACGCTCAACTGCGCCGCGTCGAAGTTGTCACCCTGCATCGAGTCGTTCAGGCCCGAGATGAAGAACGAGCCGTTGAAGGTGTTGCCGCCCGACCGCGGGACGACCGTCATCTGCGGACCGCCGGTTTCGGCTTCTCCGAGGTTGCCGGAGATGGTGAATGTCACCTCCGCCGCGTTCTGCATGTCGGGGATGTAACCCGAGACGCCGGCGCCGCCACGCGAGGCACCAGTGTTGATGCCGTCGAGAGTGAGGCGTCCGTCTTCTGTGCTTCCGCCATGCGCCGTGAACAGGAGCATCGTCGGACGAAGCTGAACCTGCCCGTCGCCGGCGACGACGCCGGGCACGAGCTGAAGAACGTTGTTATACGAGCGCGACGTCGGGATTGCGTTCAGCACGTCGCCGTCGATGACCTGCTGACGTCTGGCGCTCTGGACATCCACGATCGGTGACTCGCCTGTCACCGTCACCGTTTCCTGGAGTTCGCCGACACGAAGCTCGACGTCAATGGCCGCGGTGAGCGAGCCGGTGAGCATGACGCCTTCGCGCTTGACGACGTTGAATCCCTGCAAGGTGAACGTGAGTGAGTACGTTCCGGGGGGCAGCTCGACGATTCGATACTGACCCGTGCCATCCGTTACGACGGCCCGAACTTTTTCTGTCAGGACCGAGCTCGTTGCTTCTACGGAGACGCCCGGCAGCACAGCTCCCGACGCGTCCTTGACTACACCTGCGATCGATGCCTGTTGTGCGAACGAACTTGCTGGCACCAGGAGAACTGCGGAGAGAACAACAAAGGTTCTCACCAAACCTCGCATGCCTGCCTCCCTGTCTACGGTCTCGGTCGTGGGCCCTGCGTACGATCGGTCTTCTGCCGGATCTAATGTGGCAGAGACGATCCGTACGCACTAACAGCCAAGCACACCTTTCGCACAGCGAAAAGGTGTTCTCAAGCCGGAACCGTGTATACGCCGGTCCCCCGGAGACTGTCAAGAATTTGTAATAGATTCCGGTTATTGATGGCCGAGCGAGTCGAGTGCCTCGCGTGCCGGCGTCAATCCGGGGTCGAGCCGCAACGCCTCCTCGAACTGCCTGCGCGCGTCCGCCGGGCGTCCCTGCTGAAGGAACACGAGTCCCAGATTCGTTCGGGCTCCGGCGTTTTCCGGGTCATTTTCGAGGAGAACCGCCAGTTCACGTGCGGCGCGATCGAGCTTGCCCTGACGCGCCAGCGCCGCGGCCAGATTGGTCCTGGAATCGCTGTGCATCGGATCCAGTCTGAGCGCCTTCTCGTACTCGGCGACCGCTCCATCGAGCCGGTTGGTCAGCGCAAGTAGCAGCCCCATGTTGAAGTGCGTCACGGGATCGTCCAAACCTTTCAGCGCCTGACGGAAATAGGTCTCCGCCTCGTCGAAGCGACCCATGGCGCTGAGGCAACTTCCAATGTGAGCGAGCGCCTGATAGTCGCCAGGCACCATGGACTGATATTGCATGAACAGTTCGAGGGCCTCCTCATTGCGCTCGACGGTGCGAAGAATCCGGGCGAGCTTGAGCACGACTTCAGGGTTGTTCGGATCGAACTCGAGCGCTCGACGCGTGAGGTACTCGCTCCACTCCGCGTTGATCGCCAGGTTCGCTTCGGACGCGAGCCGCAGGAGAAGGATGCTGTTGCGCGATTCGCGCGCCAGCTCATCGATCACCGGATCGGCGTACGGGGCATAGGGCGGGACACGACCAGCCCTGTAGACGAAACGTGCGGCCTCAGTCTCGCGTCCGAGCCTTCTGTAGCTCTCCGCGAGCAGGCGGAGAGCTGAACCGAACTGCGGAGTAGTACTGAGCACCTGTTCGAGTGTCTGTCGCGCCGAATCGAACTCGCCCCGAACGAGGGCGACGCGCGCACGGCCAAGCGACGCGTAGGCGGACAGAGGAATCTCCGTCAGATGACGAGGTGAGACCGTCGAATCGCTCTCGACCGGCAGGTCTCTCGCTTTCTGCCAGGCTTCTTCTGCGCGATCGTAGCGCCCAGCTTTGAATTCGGCCTCGCCGAGGCGCAGCCATGCGGGTCCGAACTGCGGCGCGCGCTCAACAACTCGGCGCAGACTGGCGACGAGCGCGTCACCGCCTCCGCGCTCGGATTGAATAACGGCGCGATAGTAGGTCCACCGCCATTCGCCGGGTGCGAGTCTCGCGGCGACGTCGTAACAGCGCTCCGCCGCGTCGAAAAACATGTCCGCGTGATACGCGAGGCACAGCGGGCCGACCGCCACAATCGACGACGGCGATCGCATCGCCGCGCCATACCGCTCACGAAGATGTTGCTCAACGGCCCTCTGCTGAGCCGACACGGCCGGAGGCGACGGCAACGGCGCCGACACATCGCGGCTCCGCCAACGACTTGCGCTGAACAGGCCGACTGCCAGAACCAACACCACTCCTGCAACCACGACCGTCGTAAGAGGGGCTCTTCGAGGGTTGAGAGGCGCGGGCCTGGGTGGGTCTGGGGGGCGCTTGGGTGACCGACGACTCACGTCGGTCTCTGATACGCCTGCGTGTTCGTGATTGTCAAGGCGCGCGCGCCGCAAGCCGCGCCAACGGCACCCCCAGCTTGACGCGGTCGGGGCGCTGTGATGTTCTTATTCAGAAAGTTTTTTCGTATTGCGAACATGCATAACGGGCACGATGCATCCACGCTCGCGTCGCGCGTCTACCAGAGCGTGCGCCGTGGAATCCTGAGTGGCGACCTGCAGCCCGGGCAACCGATGTCCCGCCGGCGCATCGCAATCGAACTGCGGACCAGTCCGCTTCCCGTCGCGTCCGCATTCCAGCGTCTCGAGCTCGAAGGCCTGCTCGAGAGTCGCCCGCGGGCGGGCACTCGCGTTCGTGCCCTCTCCCTCGACCAGATCCGCGGGCACTT
>Ga0070670_100006282_pt1 | contig 10059 bp, 9 predicted proteins | sample KBSS63metaG_FD_64665 | JGI IMG/M metagenome (GOLD analysis project Ga0070670, IMG submission 64665) | Switchgrass rhizosphere microbial communities from Kellogg Biological Station, Michigan, USA - KBS S6-3 metaG | ecosystem: Host-associated > Plants > Roots > Rhizosphere > Soil ... | reverse complement strand
GACGGAATATCCAAAGGCGAGCGGAATCAGGATCAACGGCAGGACGGCTGCATCGGTCAGCCACGGATCGGATTGCGCGCCGAGCAGAAATCCCATTGCGTAAAGCAAGGTGAAGGGAGCTACGGCCAGCAGTGATCCCCAGACCACCCACTTCATCTGCTGCCTGACGACAGCGCTGTTCGCCCTGGACCAGGTTCTGATGAGGAACACCACGCTGGCGACGAGTGACGCAATAAAGTGGAAGAAGCTCAGCTTGTAAAAGAAGCCGATAAAGGATTCCGACAAACTCGGCAAACGCCCAAAGGCGGGCATGATTGGCAGCAAGACGCCGCGCAGGAAAACAAACGTGGCCAGCAGCAGCAGAATTATCGCGGGCAGGTAGAGCAAGGTGCCGAGCCAGCGCTTCTTTTCAAACAGCTGCTGGCGCGAAGGATAAAGAATACAGAAGTGCAGAAAGAGTGGAGCGAAAAGAATGAACGCCGCATTCCGCAAAAACGCGATCGCCAGATCCAGATCCCGATAAGTTCCGACTGGGGTGTAAAAACAAAAAACGTATGCGGCTAGACAGAGCGAGGCGAAGTGCAACGCGAAAGGAGCCCGCCCGCCCTGCTTGAAGAGAACAAAAAATCCGACGAACAAGAAGACAACGCCGATCAGGTTGATGTAGACATCTCGCGGCGTCCACTTATGAATGGCGTCGAGGTTATCCAGGTCGGCATAGTACAAACGGCTCTCTTCCGGATAGGTGGGGCGTTCGATGAAGTAGTGAATTCCACCGCCGACCCGGGCCTGATCGAGATAGATTTGGATGTCGCTCGCGTGTGCAATCTCATCGTACTTGTCCTGATTGTTGAGGCTGATTCCCAACAGATGATCGCCGGGCAAGATCTGGCCACGCGCACCCGAGGAGCCAGGCTCGACAGACACGGCAATGATGCCTTGCCGCGTGTCCGTCCAGGTTACTCCGTCCGAGGGAGGCGTTTCGTGTCTGACGCGCTGGGCGAAATTCAGGACGCCTGCCGTCACCAGCAGGGCAGCGCCCGCAAGCACCAGCCACGTTCCGGTTGTGAATACTGATCTCTTCACTTAAATCGAGCTCAACTACCAACTACAAACTATCAATGCGCGCAAACCGCGCTGAAAAGGCAAGGTATGTTCCCAAACTTCTTTTCCACTGCGCCTCGCGCTTCCGACGTCGAGTCGACTCGGGGCAGCGCCGAAGCCTGAGCATTACGAGGTTAGTCGAAGTCTCAGCCGAGATTCCGGCAGCGCAGGCGCCTGAACAAAGGATTCCCGCTATCCAAGTTTTTGAACTTCTCCCGACTTTTTGGAGAAAAGGCAGCGGATAAACCTTGACGACTGCCGGAAAAGACGAGCCCCGCTTTAGAAGCGGAGCGAGATGCCACCGCGAACCGAGCGTCGACCCGTGGTCACCTGCGTCAGGACCTCGCCGTTTTCGGTGCTCGGTTGAATGTCGAGCAAGTTACGGGCATCGAGCACGGCCTCAGCGCGGACCGGCAACCCAAAGCTCGGCAGCTCCTGAGTCACCTGCACACTCAACGAGGGATCGAAAACTGCGAGGCGTCCCGCGAAAGGATCGATGGCAAAGACCGTTGCATTCGGCGAAAAACGCAGCACCGTACGGATGTTTGTGCTGGAGCCAAGATCAAACCCAAGTTGCAACGCGGCCGACTGAAACAGTCCGTTCTCAAATATGTCCGCGGGCGCGGAAATATCGCCGGAGGCGAGCCGTTGACCACGGCCAAACGCGTAGCCACCGGATGCGGTCCACATACGGCTGAGTCTTCGGGTGTAGACCAAACGCATGCCTTGTGAGGCGCCCTGCTGGTTCGCAACGTTTATGAAACCTTCGCCGGTTGAACCGGAGAACGCAGTCGACGGCGTGCTCAACAACCCGACGCCGCGCGCGGAGGTTGAATCGAAGAATACTGTCCCTTCGAGGTTCGACTTGGAATCAAGCACTCGCTCAACTCCAAACTCCAGACGATGACTGCGGTCCATGACCGCACGGCCATCCACGTAAGCTATGGGCCGCCGCGTCGCATCTCTGAAGGCGACTTGCGTGTCTTCAAACGCCGCCAGACTTTGGATGCTGCTTTCTTCGCCGCCCGGCGCATACGCTGCTCGCAAACGCGTGCGGGCATTTGCGTCGTATTGAATACCGATGCGCGGCGTGATCGAACGCGCGCCGCCGGCGCCAATGAAGCGTGAGTAGTCGAGTCCAAGAACGACCACGATGCCGTCGCGTACGATCCATTCGTCAATCGCGCGGACGGAAATCTGGCCCAGGCGTATGCCGGTGGTGTCGAGCGCGTTTTCGTGCGAAGCCAGCCAGGCCGGGGCGCCAAGCTTTATGCTTCCCACGGTTAATCCCACGCGATGATTAAGACCGGGGCGAAGGTGAGTGCTGGCCTCGAAACGCTCGGGGCCGTTCGGGCCGCCCGTTGTTTGTCCGGAAAAGATTAGCTCGACGCGATCGCTCGGCGCCGCGGCAATCGCAAAGTTGAGCCCGGGATAACTCTGGCCTGAAGAATTGCCGGCGAAATAAGTTTCCAGCACACCCTGAACTCGGCGATCGGAACGAGGTTCATTTGGCTCCCCGGTTGCGGGAACGCCGTTAACGTCTGTCGCCACATCTGTCGCTCCATCAGTCGGCAGATTCGCGGCGGAAGCTTCCGCCCCAAGCGCAGCCTTAATGTCGGCATCCTCGCCTTCCTGCGCCTGGAAAATTGAGCGGCGGCTCTGCGCCGATCGTAAGACCCATTTGACGTCGTCGCGATCCTTGCGGCGCTCGGGCAAAGTCTTGCCGGAACCAATCGGTTCGAGATTAAAGCGATAAACCAACTCTTGCGAAGGACGAACTTCCACGGAGGAGAAGACGACTTCGTTGAATCCAGCGGCAATCGCGCGAATGCCATAACGTCCCGGCGAGATCCGGGCGCTGAAGCGACCGGCAGCATCGCTGTAGGTTTGTTTGATTGCGCGTTTAGCGCCGTCGCGCAGCAGCGAAATGATCGCGCCCGAGACTGGGTTGCCTTTGTTATCAACTACGGCGCCGGTGATGGTGGCGAGGTTTGTCTTACCCGCGGCTGTGGCCGGTGACTCGAGTCCCTGCAGACAAGCCGCGGCCGTAAACAATGTCAACAACAGTTCGACGATTTTTCTTCCCATTGTTCTTTTTCTGGATGTCTTCATCGCCACGAAACCTCCTTACGCCTTCACCGTGGAAGACGTCTGAAGCGACCGACTTTGACTCGCGTTGTGTGCAATAGGAAGAAGTCTCCCCGGATTTATGCAGCCTTACTTCAGTCAGGGCGAGGGCAGTTAAAACAGCGTCGCCCTAGACTGTGGAAAAGGCGAACTGGTTCAGGCCAGGAGACTTTACCGGAACCCTTTGGATAAGCGCATTTTCCGCCAAAACCTTAGGCGCGTCAAGCAATGTAGGGGTTGATTTGCGCCGTTTTGTGTAGCCCTAAAGCTTGTTGTTCCAGTGTCGAGGGGCAGTAGCCCGACCGTTAGGGAGGGTTTTCTTCGTTTCAACCCAAGCCCTTCCTGACGGTCGGGCTACTGCCCCAGCCGATGCGCATCAGAAACAACAATTCCCGGAACGCGCCCATTTTGGCTCCATTTTGCCCCGCGTTAGGGCCGTGCTACGATCCCGGCTGTCCACGTATTACCGCTTGATTGTGTATCCATGATTGATGAAGTTCGCTTAACCCGGCTCCCCAACGGCATTACTGTTTTAACTGAGCACATGCCTGGGTTGCGTTCAGTAACGGCCGGCATCTGGGTGCGCCGCGGCTCCCGCCACGAAGCACCTGAACTCAACGGTATCTGCCACTTCATCGAACACGCCGTCTTTAAAGGAACCCGCCGCCGCACCGCCCGCGACATTGCAGTTGAATCAGATCGCCTGGGGGGAAATCTCGACGCGTTTACTACGCATGAGATGACGGGTTTCGCCATAAAGGTTGCGGATCAAAGTCTCCCGCGCGCCGTCGACCTGCTGACCGATCTGCTCGCGAACCCAAAGTTTGACCAAAACGATCTCGATCGCGAACAGAAAGTGATTCTCGAAGAGATGAAAATGGTTGAAGACACTCCCGACGAGTTGCTGGGAGAACTCTTCAACGCCGCGTACTTCCCCGGGCATCCCCTCGGACGACCGATCGAAGGCACGGAAGAAACTGTTTCTTCGTTTGATAAGAAAACGCTCGCATCGTTCCACGATCGTGAGTTCTCACCGGGAAATCTGGTAATTGCCGCGGCAGGTAACCTCCAGCACGAACAGCTGGTCGAACTGATAGCGAATACCTTTGGAGAAGCGACAGCAGCGGCTAAGACTTCTTCGAACGGGTTCGGGCAACAATCTCCAACGCCCGCCGCGCCAATCCTGATTGAACAAAAGAAAGAGTTGGAACAGGCGCACCTCGTGATCGCGGCGCCCTGGCCCGACGCGAAAGACAGCGATCGCTACGCAGCGAGCCTGCTGGCGTCAGTCATTGGCGGTGGAACCTCGAGCCGGCTTTGGCAGACGGTGCGCGAGGAGCGCGGACTCGCTTATTCAGTGGGCGCCGGCGGCAGCACTTTTTCGGACGTCGGCGTCTTCACCATCTACGCCGGCACCTCGCCGGAACATCTGGACGAAGTTCTCGACCTGTCGTTGGCAGAAATCCGTCGGGTCGTCAACGAGAGTGTTCCGGCAGAGGAACTGAAGCTCGCCAAGGATCAGGCGTTGTCGTCAATCCTGCTTAGCCTCGAGTCGTCGAGTGCGCGCGTCAGCGCTCTGGCGCGACAGGAGATCATTCACGGCCGTCGTATCTCGCCGGAAGAGATCATCGAAAAGATGGAAGCAGTAACGCCGGAAGACTTAAAACGCGTCGCACAAGAATACTTCCGCACCGACGCCCTCGCCCTCGGCGCGCTGGGGAACCTCAACGGCTTTCGCGTCGACCGCGAGCGGCTGACGATCTAGAAAGCGCTTTTTTATCTCGCAACCCAGGTCCGGAGGGCCGGCAATCAGTAGCCCCGTCCGTAAGGGGGGGAACTTCCTATCAAAATTTAGCGAGGCCCGAAGGGCCGCCACGATCCGTGGCGCACCTGCGGCGCTCGAACAACTACCTGTCAACTTTCCCCGCCCTCACGGACGGGGCTACTAACTCACGGGCCTTCGGACCTCAACTCATTACGAGCTATTAATCCGGCTGTAGCCGTTTCCCTCATTAAATGCTAAAGTTTGTTTCCACCTTTTTGTTGTTCGCGGTTCTTAGTTTTTAATTCCTGAACATGAAACTTACCGTTCTCGGCAGCGGCTCGACCGGCAATGCAATTCTGATCGTTGCCGGCCAAACTCGCGTCCTGGTTGACGCCGGCTTGAGTGCTAAAGAGCTGGCGCGGCGGCTGGCGCTGGTCGGCGAAGACATCCAACGCCTCGATGCGGTGCTGGTCACACACGAACACGGCGACCACGCCGGCGGTTTGCGCGTGCTGCTGCGCACGGTCGACTGCCCGGTATACATTTCCGCTCAAACCTGCGACGCCTACATCAGCGAACGCACCAATCTGCGCGACGATGAGCCGCGCCGTCGCGCGAAAGCGCTGGAGCATCGCATCGAGCAAATTGAGTCGAGCAAAGATTTTCGCATCGGCGAAATCGACTTTCACCCGTTCACAATTCCTCACGATGCCGTCGACAACTTCGGTTTTACCGCCACGCACCAGGGCGTGAAGATCGCCACCTTGATGGACTTCGGGCATATCACCACGCTCGTTAGCGAACGACTGCGCGGTTGCGCCGCCGTGGTGATTGAGTCGAACCACAGCCGCGACATGTTGAAAGCCTGCGAAGTCTATCCCTGGGAACTGAAGCAGCGAATTCTTTCGCGTCTTGGGCACCTCTCGAACGAAGACCTCGCCGATTGGATTCGCGACGATTTCGACGGTGTGGCGCAGCACCTTGTGCTCACGCATCTTTCCCAGCGGGCGAACAATCCGTACCTGGCAAAGATCTCCGCTGAGGTCGCGCTGCAGGAACGCTTCCCGTTGTTTCATGCCGACACTCAAGTCAGCCTGTCGTTTCCCAAAGAGCCGACTCCGTGGATCGAGGTATGAGGGAAGGATGGGGGTTGAAGGCGGCAGGATGAATCAAGATCGAAAGTCGACCTTGTCAGCCCTAAGCACCTCCATTGGCCTTCCGTCGTTCTTCATTGCGTCGCTCGTTTTCGTGCTTTCACTCGCCGGCCTGGCTTGCTCGACCAACCTGGGCAGCAAGAGCCTGCCGCCGGACGTGGAGGCAACCATCAGCACACTCGGCGATGAGATCAACGCCGAACGCTACGACAAGATTTACAACGAAGCTTCGGAGCAGTGGCGACAGAGCAGCACACTCGAAGAAGCGACGGCAAACTTCAAAACGCTTCGCGCGAAGCTGGGACCGGTGGAGAGCCGCACGCTGCAGTCGGCGACCGAGCAACAGAATTCAGGTGGCGCATTAAAAGGCCGCGCCTACATCGTTAGTTACCGAACGAAATTTCAAAACGGCGAAGGCATGGAAACCTTCACCCTGGTTGAAAAAGACGGACGCTGGCAACTCGCGCGCTACTTTGTTAACTCAACGGCTCTTAAGTAGTTTCAAGTTCCAAGTTTCAGGTTTCAAGTTATACGCTGGGACCGAACTTGAAACCTGAAACTTGAAACTTGAAACTATCAATCGATGATCGAACGCTACACATTGCCGGAGATGGGCGCGCTTTGGAGCGACCAGAACAAGTTCCAGAAGTGGCTGGACGTGGAGATCGCGGTGTGTGAAGTTCACGCCGAACTCGGCACTATCCCTCGCGAAGCTCTCGAGCAGATCAAAGCGCGCGCGAAGTTTTCCGTAGCGCGCATCAGCGAAATTGAGAAAACGACCAACCACGACGTCATTGCCTTCACCACCAACCTGGCCGAAAACATCGGCGACGCCGCGCGCTTCGTTCATTACGGACTGACTTCGTCTGACGTCGTCGACACCGCCAACGCCCTGCTGCTGCGCGAAGCCTGCGATCTGCTGCTCAAGAAAATCGATGGTTTGCTGGAAACCCTCAAGACGCGCGCGTTTGAATTCAAGCACACGCCGCAAATTGGTCGCACGCATGGCATTCACGCCGAGCCGACCGCATTCGGTCTGACGTTCGCGCTCTGGTACGACGAAATGCGCCGCAACCGGGAACGACTCGGGCGCGCGCGTGAGACTGTTGCGGTCGGAAAAATCAGCGGCGCCGTCGGGACCTTCGCCTTGCTCGATCCGCATATCGAAGAGAAAGTTTGCGAGCGCTTGGGACTGAAAGCCGCGCCCGTCTCCACACAAATCATTCAACGCGACTGCTACGCCGAATATTTATGCACGCTTGCAATAATCGCTTCATCGCTCGACAAGTTCGCTTTGAATATCCGTCACTGGCAGCGAACCGAAGTCGGCGAAGCCCAGGAGCGTTTTACGGTTGGGCAAAAAGGCTCGAGCGCGATGCCTCACAAACGCAACCCGATCATCTCGGAAAGAATTTGCGGGATAGCGCGCGTTATCCGCGGCTACAGTCTGGTCGGACTGGAAAACGTCGCGCTTTGGCATGAGCGCGATATTTCTCACTCGTCGGCGGAACGCGTGGTGCTGCCTGATGCGAGCATCGCTCTCGATTACATCCTGCACAAAGCCACGTCGCTGATCGCCGGGTTGGTGGTCCTCCCCGAGCGAATGCTGGCAAACCTGCAACTGACGAAAGGCCTGGTGTTCAGCGGTCAACTCTTGCTGGCGCTGACGCAGAAAGGCGTTTCACGGGAACAGGCGTATGAGTGGGTGCAACGAAACGCGATGAGGGTTTGGGACGAGGGAGAAGACTTTCAGCAGTTGCTAAAGAATGACGCTGACGTCAGCAAGCATCTTTCGCCGGCGGAGATTGAGGCGGCGTTCGGGTTTGAGAGTTACCTGCGAAACGTTGACGCGATCTTTGCGCGAGTCTTTAGCGAGAGCTGAATAAATTTATTGGGAATTGAGTGAGAAAGAGATTTTCCATTTTTCAAATGAAAAATCTCTTAGGCTCGATCGTGACGCCGAAGCGCCAAGTTACTTGTTAACCATGTTCTCGGCCATGTTGCCGATAATCGGCAGTTTGAATTTTTGGCCTTGATAAGCTTTCACGGCGGCCAGGATGAGACCAATAAGCATTGCCAGTCCAATCACCCAAAAGATTAGCCAGATAACCCAGACCAGGAGATGAACTATCATTCCGAGTCCGCCGCCGACAATCGCGCCGCCAATCGAAAACGCAAACGTCAAGATAACCGCCAGCACGGCCAGCACACCCATGATTAGCATGTTAGCGATGCCAAAGATGATCGACTGCAGCGCGTGAAAACGGACGAAGCGGTCTTCCTTTTCAATGAAGAAGAAAACTAGTCCGACGATCCAAATATACGAAAGCGCTGCCGCGATCTTCGGATCGAGGCCGCTGCCGCCTGACGACTTTGCTGGGGGTGGATAGCTTCCGGGGCTCGCTCCGGGTGGAGGGTTTTGCATTACGGTGTTTCTCCTGTATGTAGTGTCGGAAATAATTGGATAAGACCGGAGCGAGATAGTATGTCATCAACTACACATAAGCAATGTTCTGTCCTACTATGAAGCGGTCTAATATTGTTATCAGAACCGAGAGCGGTAGCGACCGGCCATAGAGACGAGTTTGGGAGTTGTACTTAGCTTTGCATTGATTTACTTGATTTCATCAGTTGAAACTCTGGCCGGTCGCTACCGCTCCCGGTTCTGATACGGCCATCCGACTGCTTTATTACTTTTCGTGAATGCGGGCACAAATGCCCCTTCGAAACGGCGCGAACCATGAAAGCTAAAGTATTTGTCAGTCTGAAGCCGGGCGTGCTCGATCCTCAGGGCAAGGCGATTCAGCATTCGGTCGAGCTGCTGGGTTTCACCGGCATTGCCGACGTGCGACAGGGTAAATATTTTGAAATTGCCCTGCAGGATTCCGCGGACCAGGAAGAGGCGCGCGAAGCGGTGGCGCGCATGGCGCGCGAAGTTCTTTCGAACCCAATCATCGAAGATTATCGCGTGGAGATTGAAGGGTGAAGTTTGGAATCGTAGTTTTTCCGGGTTCGAATTGTGATCACGACGCCTACCATGTGATCTCCAAACAGGTGGGCCAGCCGGTGGATTTCATCTGGCACCGCGACACCAATCTTAATTCTTTCGACGCGCTGATCATTCCCGGTGGTTTTTCTTACGGCGATTACCTGCGCGCCGGGGCCCTCGCGCGATTTTCGCCGGTGATGGATTCGGTAAAAAAGTTTGCTGCGTCAGGTCGCTTCGTGTTGGGAATATGCAACGGCTTTCAGATTCTTTGTGAAGCGGGACTACTGCCGGGCGCGCTGATCCGCAACCGCGACTTGCACTTTATTTGTGAACACGTCTATGTGCGGGTTGAAACTTCCGACACGCCGTACACCAACGAAATAGCGCCGGGCACAGTCCTGCGTCTCCCCATCGCACATGCTGACGGCAATTACGTCTGCGACGACGCCACGCTTGACGAGCTGCAAAGGGACCAACGAATCGTTTTTCGTTATTGCGACGAGAACGGCAACGTAAGTGCGGCAGCAAACCCAAACGGCTCGCGCGATCACATCGCCGGCATCTGCAACGCCGCGCGCAACGTGCTTGGTTTGATGCCGCATCCGGAACGCGCCTGCGAAGAGCTGCTCGGTTCGAGTGACGGACGTGATATCTTTCGTTCACTCGCAGCCACGCTGGCTGCGGTGGCTTAAAAGACTTTAGTCCCATGTCCAAAGTCCAATGTCCAATGTCCCCAGACGACCAACCGGATCACCTAAGCCGTTCGGAACCCGGACGTTGGACTTTGGACCTTGGACCTTGGACTTCTTTTCCCCCGGAGAAAATGAGATGAAACATCATCCAGCCTGGCTCGCCGCCGGCCTTCTACTGTTTGTAATCCTCGCCTGCAATCTGGGTAAAAAGAGCAACGTCAACAATCG
>Ga0070670_100006279_pt1 | contig 10062 bp, 7 predicted proteins | sample KBSS63metaG_FD_64665 | JGI IMG/M metagenome (GOLD analysis project Ga0070670, IMG submission 64665) | Switchgrass rhizosphere microbial communities from Kellogg Biological Station, Michigan, USA - KBS S6-3 metaG | ecosystem: Host-associated > Plants > Roots > Rhizosphere > Soil ... | reverse complement strand
GACGATTCTTACCACTTGCCCGATTTTCGCAGCTTTTGGATTTTGCGGACGATCATGTCGCGCTTGATGCCGCGCAGCCGATCGATGAAGACGACGCCGTCGAGATGGTCCATCTCATGCTGAAATGCGCGCGCCAGCAGGTCCTTTCCCTCGATCGTCTGCTCGACGCCGTCACGGTCGAAGCCTTTGATGACCGCGCGCAGCGGACGGACGACGGTGGCATTGAACCCCGGCGCGCTCAGGCACCCCTCCTCCTCGAGCTGAGTCCCGTCCCGTTCTACGAAAACGGGATTGACCATGGTGATCAGCTCGCCGGTACTGCGGCCCACCGAGAGATCGATGACAAACACACGCAGCGGAACACCCACCTGTGTGGCCGCCAGGCCGATTCCGGGCGCCGCGTACATAGTCTCGACCATGTCGTCGATCAGCCGGCGCAACGTGTCGTCGAACGCGGTGACGTCAGTGGCGCGCTCATGGAGGCCGCGCTCGCCGTATCTCAGGATCGGCCTGAGCATTGTGGCCCGGTGGAGGTCATTTCTTGAAACGGGCGCGAACGGTCGCGTCGGCCGAGGCCATGGCGCGGTCGAGGGCGGCGATCGAATCGCCGCCGAACCGTTCGAGCAGCGCGTCGGCCAGCACGAGCGCCACCATCGCCTCACCGACGACGGCGGCCGCGGGGACGGCGCAGACGTCGCTGCGCTCGATCGCAGCCGGTGACTCCGTCATCGTCGTCAAATCGACCGAACGGAGCGGCTTCATCAGCGTCGAGATCGGCTTCATGTAGGCGGAGACGCGGAGGTCTTCGCCGTTCGTGACGCCCCCTTCGAGGCCGCCGGCGTTGTTGGTCGGGCGCGCCAGGCCCGTGGCGCGCGCCGCGGCATCACCGGGCAGGATCTCGTCGTGGACGCGAGACCCCGGCCGGAACGCGGCCTCGGGTCCGATACCGATGCCCACGGCCTTGATCGCGGGAATGGACATGAGCGCCTGTGCGAGGCGGCCATCGAGCTTGCGATCCCACTGAACGTAGCTGCCGAGGCCGATGGGAACGCCGGTGGCGATGACCTCGAAGGCGCCGCCCAGCGTATCCCCGGCTTCGCGCGCGCGATCGATCTCCGCGATCATCTGCTGTTCGACGGCGGCGTCGACGCAGTGCAACGGGGAGTCATCGAGCAGCGCGTCGGCGTGGGAGAAACGGACGGACCCGCGGTCGTTGATGGCGCTCGCGCCCAGCGCAAAGACATGGCTGGCGATGCGCACGCCGGCGTGGCTCAGCAGTTGTCTGGCGAGTGCCCCCGCCGCGACGCGCGCCGCGGTCTCGCGGGCGCTGGCGCGCTCGAGAATGTCGCGCAGATCGTCACGCTCGTATTTCGCCGCTCCGGCCAGGTCCGCGTGCCCAGGACGGGGGCGCGTGACCGGCGCGCGCCGCGCGCCGCCGCTGTCGGCGGGACCGCTGAACTCGGCCGTCGAGCGCATGGTGTACTGCCAGTTGGTCCAGTCGCGATTCTCGATGGTCATGGCGACCGGTCCGCCCAACGTCTGTCCCGCGCGTACGCCGGACAGGATCTCCGCGCGATCCGACTCGATCGCCATGCGTCGTCCGCGCCCGTAGCCGCCCTGGCGCCGGCGGAGGTCGCGCGAGACGGCATCGAGATCGATCGTGAGTCCCGCGGGCAACCCCTCGAGGATCACGACGAGCGCGCGTCCGTGCGATTCGCCGGCCGTGAGAAATCGCAGCATCCGCAGGAAATTCTATACGAACTTTCTGCGCGCTTCGTGGAACACGCCGCGTGCATTCCCTGGATCTTCGAGCAAATCCTGTCGGTCAGCATCTTGCACTGCGGCGGCGCACGCATGCCGCTGATCGCTGAACGTTTTCTCGCCGACGAAGACGGCGTGGTGGATCTCGCCACCGGCGAGTCCATCCGGCTCACCATCGATCGCGTCGAGACCCGCACGAGTACTCGCGCCGATGCATGTGACGTGCTCTTCGGGCTGCGCCATCCGTTGCTCCTTCCGCTCGTGGATTACGGTGTGGTCGGCGAGCACTGGTTCGAGGCGCATGCGCACCTCCAGGCCTTGCGGGTGCCGCCGCTGCAGACGCGCCCCTGCGCGCTGCACCTGGTGCGATTCCTCCGGCACGCCGGCATCGAGCTCGACGCCGCTGCGGCGGCACGGAACGTCCGTACGGCCGGCGAGTCGACTGGCGCCCGCTGGCGCCCGCTTGGTATCACGCTGCAGCCACGGCCGTCGATCGACAGCATCCGCACCGTGCTGGAAGGCACCGGACCGCCCGGTGTGACCGCGATCACAGTTCAAGCCGCAACGGGACTCGGCCTGCGCACGGCGCGCGTGCAGATCGCGAGGATCGCGCGCCAGGCAGGCTACCTCGTGATCGACAGTCGCTTCGGTGCCTTGCCGCTGGCGATGAGGCTGGCGCGGCATTTGTGCGTGTTCGACTGGCTGTCGCGATCGAGCGCGCTGCCTGCAGCGCTGGCCCTCGCCGAGGCTGGCGGCGGGCGGCGTCACGCGTGGATTCGATTCGGCCGTGAGCCCGCGCGGCGCGCGGGAGCAATCGGACTGGAGCCGCTGATGACTCGTGACCTCATGAGAGCGATCTATCTGGATCCGGAACTTGGACCAACAGCCGGCGAAGTGCGCTGCGCCGTCGCGGCATCGGATGGCATTCCAGGAATGCTTGTGGCAGCACTGTCGCGATCGCGCGGCTCCATTTCGGAGCAGCACGGTTGGGTGCACGAGTCGGCGCCGGACTACGCGAGAACGCCAACGGCCTCGACCTCGATCAGGCCGCATGCCGGCATCGCGAGGCTGCTGCGGGCTGTAGACGGGGCGACGACGCTGGCCATTCACGGCCGGCACGGGCGCGCGATTCGTGTCCTGCGCCGCGCGGCGGACGCCTTGAATATCCGAGGCGCGCACCAGGCGGCGGCGTCGGCGGCGGCACAGTGCGGTGAGCTGCTGCTGGAGCGCGGCTGTCTGGAAGAGGCCGCAGCGGCATTCGAACGAAGCCTGCAGTGCTGCGCACAGGGGACGACGGCCGGCCGGGCGCTGCTCGGCGCGGGCCGCGTGCTCCTCGAACGCGGGCGCCTGGTCGAGGCCGAGGGTGCCCTGCGCCGCGCGTTGCATGCCGGCGACGAGTCATGGGCGCGTCACGCGCGCTGGCGACTGGCCGAGACCTTGATCCTCCGAGGCAAACTCGACGCAGCGGAGGAAGTCGCTGGCACGACGGACTCGGTCGCCCTATGTACGATTCGTCGGCTCCAGGGGAACCTTGCCGAAGCGGCACGCGCGGCGGCCGCAGCGATCGCGGGAGCGCCGGCCTCCGGAGCCGAGCGGGAGTGCGAAGCATTCCTCGGCGCGAGCCGCGTCGCGGCCGACATGCACGATGCCGAGGCGCGGCGCAGGCACCTGGCGGCCGCGGCCGAAGCGGCCAAACGGTCGCGCGTGCGTTCCCTGCGACTCCGCGTCGCGGCGGAGAGCCTCACGTCGCGGGGGGCCATCGGTGAGCGCGGCTCGAAATCGGCCCGCGACCGTCTCGTGCGTGCATCACGCGCAATGACGCCGCTGGCAGGGGCGCTGGTGCGAATCGCGCTGAACGCTCCCTCGGCCGCCGACCAGGCTCTCGTGGTCGTTCCGCGCGACAATGCGCACCTTATCCATTACTTTCATGGGCTCCTGCGCGCGATTCAGGACGCGCCGGACGAAGCGACCGCCGTCCAGGTGATTGCCGCAGACATGCTGCGCGCGCTGGACGCCTGTTCCGTCGTGATCGGCGCCGCGGGCGGCGGCCGGATTGCCGCCGCAGCCGGTCGGCCGTGGCCCGGACTGGACGGGCTCCTCCGGACCGTGCTCGATGGCGCGGGATTCACGGCGCGCAATGGACTCACCCCGGAGGCAGCCGAGCCCGTGACTGTCGGCGGGTCGATCGTCGGCGTTATCGCGGTGCGATGGCTGCCCGAGACGCGGCCGCCGCTCGATCGCGTTCGGGACCTTTTGCGTACGGCTGCCGCCGCGCTGGCGCCGCCGCTCAAGGCGATGATGACCCCCAAGGTCGTCGATGCGGCGGGATTTCCGGACGAGTTGCTGGGCCCTGGCCCGGCCGCCGAACGCGTGCGGGACGCCATTCGCCGGGCCGCGCTGGCGCCATTTCCCGTTCTCATCGAAGGGGAGAGTGGATCCGGCAAGGAGCTGGTGGCGCGATCGATTCACGCGCGAAGCGGCAGGAGGGCCCGGCGTTTCTGCGCCTTGAATTGCGCGGCGCTCTCGGACGAACTCCTGGAGGCGGAACTCTTCGGTCACGCCCGCGGCGCGTTCACCGGTGCGGTCGCCGAACGCGCCGGTCTGTTCGAGGAGGCGGACCAGGGGACGATCTTTCTCGATGAAGCAGGCGAACTGAGCGCACGGGCGCAGGCGAAACTGCTGCGGGTTCTGCAGGATGGGGAAGTGCGCCGTGTCGGCGAAAACCTCCCGCGCAAAGTGGACGCACGCGTGGTCGCCGCGACCAACCGCTCCCTCGAGGAGGAAGTGAAAGCCGGGCGCTTTCGCGCCGATCTGCGGTTTCGCCTCGACGTCGTTCGCATCACGATTCCGCCGCTTCGCGACCGGGCCGATGACGTGCCGCACCTGGCGCAGCGGATCTGGACCGAGACGGCGGCGCGCGTCGGCACGCGGGCGACGCTGTCGGACGATGTGCTGGCGAGCCTGGCCCGTTACGACTGGCCTGGCAACGTGCGCGAGCTGCAGAACGTCATTGCCGCGGTCGCGGTCCACGGGCCGCGCCGGGGCCGTATCCCGGTCTCGGCGCTGCCGTCGCACATCGCCCGGTTGGCCGCCCAGGCGCAGGAAGGCTTCGGCGAGGCACGTCTCGAGTTCGAACGACGCTACGTCCGCGCCGCGCTCGCGCGCGCCGCCGGCAACCGGCGGCTGGCCGCGGAACAGCTCGGCGTGTCGCGCCAGGGACTCGACAAGATCATGCGACGGCTCGGGATCGTAGAATCATCGGCATGATGCGTTATCGCCACGCGCGGATGGAACGAGGATGACCGGAGCGGAGACGACTCAGCGGCGCAGACCCAACGTGCTCACCTCCCTCGGCCAGCCCAAGGTCGCGGTGATGCTCGCGCTCGGGTTCTCGTCTGGACTGCCGTTTCTGCTGACGGGGAATACGCTCGGCTACTGGCTGCGCGACGAAGGCACGACGCTGAAAGCGATCGGCTTCCTGTCGTGGGTGGGACTCGCGTACTCGCTCAAGTTTCTCTGGGCGCCGATCGTCGATCGGCTGGATGCGCCGCTGTTCGGTCGCTTCGGCCGTCGGCGCAGCTGGATGCTGCTCACACAGGTGCTGGTCGCAGTGGGGCTGGTCGGGATTTCTCTGTACGGCCCGGAACACGGGTTGACCGCCATCGGCCTCCTGGCGGTGCTGGTCGCATTCAGCTCGTCGACTCAGGACATCGTCGTCGACGCGTGGCGGATCGAGGCGGCGAGTGACTCCGACGAGCGGGGACTGCTGTCGGCGGCGTATCAGCTCGGCTACCGCGCGGCGCTGCTCATTACCGACGCCCTCATCCTGATTGCGGCGAACCATCTCGGTTGGCCGATTTCGTACACGATGATGGCAGCGTTGATGGGCATCGGCATCGCGGCGACGGTTGCCGCAATGGAACCGACGCGAGTCGAAGCGGCGTCAGGCGCGACTGCCGGCGGACTTCGAAGCCTTCGTGGTTTCGCCGACGCGGTGATCGGTCCATTCTCGCAGTTCTTTCGCACCTACGGCTGGGTGGCGCTGCTGATGCTGGCGATGATCAGCCTGTACCGGCTTCCGGAATTCCTCATGGGGCCGATGGCCAATCCGTACTATCGCGATCTCGGCCTGTCGAAGGACACCGTCGGCGCCGTCCGTGCCTCGATCGGGCTGGTCGGATCGCTGCTCGGGATCGCGGCCGGCGGCGTGAGCGCCGTGAAAATCGGCTACTTCCGGACTCTGATCGTCGGATTGTTCCTGCAGAGTGTCGTCATCGCCGCGTTCGCGATCCTCGCCTACACGGGTCCTGATGTCCGCGTGTTTGCGACGGTGATGGTGTGCGACAACTTCGGCGCCGCGTTCGCCGGCGTCGCGCTGGTGACCTACATGTCCAGCCTCACGACGATGGGGTACACGGCGACGCAGTACGCGCTGTTGAGTTCGGCGTACACGTATGTCGGGAAATTCGCGAAGGGCTTTTCGGGAGTGATGGTCGAATCGTTGGCAAGCGGACGGACGCTGCTCGAAGGCTACGCGCTGTTTTTCATCGGCGCGGGTCTGCTCGGCGTGCCCGCGCTCGTGCTCTGCGTCATTCTCGCGCGTGTCGAACGCCGTAGGCTCGAGGCTGAGAGGTGACAAAGCTAACGAGACGGAGGGTACGGAGTTAACGGGACAGGGTTCCTCCGTGTGATCCGAAGGACCGGGAACGAACGGAGAAAAGACTGATCGGCCACGGATTACACGGACGACACGGATCGATAGTGCAAGCCCCCTCCGTTCGCGATGCGCGCGCCGCGCTTCGCGCGGCGGGAAGTGACGTGGAATCCGGAATACGAAAGCCCATGGCCCGTCTCGGCTCTCGTATTCCGGATTCCGCGGCACTTCCTGCCTGCCGGTCGGAGACCGGCGGCACGCGCATTCAGATGCGGTCGGTAGATGTGTTCGTCCGCGACCCTCCGTGCATTCCGCGGCCCTGTCCTATCCGTTACCTCCGACCCCTCTGACCCCTCCGACTCCGGTCCTCCCACGCTCAGCGCAGGCGCCGCCACACATTCCCCGCGAGCACGTTCTGCGGATCCAGTTCGAGAGCCTTGCCGATGGTCGAGCGAGCGCTGTCCTTGTCGCCGGCGCGCAGTTGGGCGTCCGCCGCGCGGGCGAGCAATGAGGCGTCGGTGCCGTTGGCGGCGCGGAGGAAGTAGACCGCGGCGACGCCGGGTTCGTTGACGCGCAGCGAGAGTTCCCCGAGTCGCGTGATGTGGGCGGTGCGGCCGCGCGCGTCGGCGTCGCCGACCAGGGCGTCGTAGTCGAGCAGGGCCTGCCGGGCGACGGTGTAATGGCCAAGCCGTTCGGCGGCGTCCGCCAAATAGGCGAACGCGAGCGGGTCCACCGGCGTCTTGCGGGTGGCGTCGAGCAGCATCCGTTCGGCGCTCTCCGCGTCGGACGTCATGAGCAGCGCGCGGCCGAAGAGCGTGAGCGCCTCGCTGCTGTCGTCGGTCCCGACCGCACCCTCGAGTGCGCCGAGCGCCTTGCTGAGCGCGACCCGATCGCCGCGGGCCTGCGCGATCTCGAGCCACACCCGTCCGAGCGCGACAAAAGCATACGAGTTGTCTGGATAGCGCTCGGAGGCCCGACCGAGCGTCGTAATCGCACGATCGGTCTGGCCGGCGCGCGCGTAAGCCAGACCGAGCGCAATATCACGCGAGGCGGCCGGGTCGAGGGCGGCCAGCGCTTCCAGCTGGTTCAGGCGTTCCTCCGGACGTCCCATCTCGCCGTAGAGGTCCGCCAGCTCCTCACGCGCGTGGAGCAGCGTCGGCTGCAGCTGCACCGCCCGTTCGAGGGCCACGCGCGCCAGCTTCGGCTGCTGCGCGTCGTGCTCGCACAGGCCGAGCAGGTATTGGGCTTCTGCGAACTTGCCGTCCAGTTGGATCGCGCGCTGCAGCGCCTCGATGGCCTCCGTGCGGTGCCCCTCGTTGTAGCGCGCGAAACCGAGTTTATAGAGCACGCGCGGCGCGCGGTTATCGAGTCGGACGTAGGCTTCGTAGCGCTCCGCCGCGGACGCGTAGCGATGCGGCGTGTCCGCCAGGTAGGCGTCACCTAACTCCTCGAGTGGGCGCGTGGCAGTCGGATCGAGTTCGGAGGCGCGCCGCAAGTCCCGGATGGCGGCGACGAATTCTCCCCGGCGGCGGTAGGTCTGGCCGCGTTTCAAGTACCCGAGCATCGCGTCGGGCTTCAGGGCGATGGCGCCGCTGAACTTCTCCACGGCGGAGAAGGTGTTGTCATGGGCCAGGGCAGCGTCGCCGTCGGCAATCTGCTGCCGGTAGGTGCGCTCCCGTTCGCTCAGGAAATAGCCATACACCCCGGCAGCACTCAGCGCCAGCAGCACCGAACCGGCCAGAATCCGCTTCACCGGCCAATCTTAGCAGGGGGAACATTCCCGGGCCGCCGGTATCTAAGTGGTGCAGGGGGCAGTGCTACTATGGGTGGTGAGCTGTCCGTGAAGCCAGTCCGGGCGATTACCTGGAACGACGTTGGTGGACGCGAAGCGTCCCTGATTCAACGGTGCGCCGCGCGCGACGAGGACGCCTGCGCTGAACTCGTGTCCGAGCACCAGCGCATGGTCTACCAGCTATCGCTCAACCTGCTCAACGACCACAATGAAGCGCTCGACCTGTCGCAGGAAGTCTTCCTGCGGGTCTTCCGCACCATACAGACGTTCCGCGGGCATTCGAGCCTGCGCACCTGGATCTACCGCATCGTCATCAACCAGGCCCGCAACCGGCAGCGATGGTGGCGGCGGCGCCACCGCTCGCAGCAGGTCTCGCTGGATCAGCACATACAGGATCACGGCGAGCTGGCGGAGCGGACCGACAGCGGCCCGGATCGCCTGGTTGGTCAGAAACAGCTGGCCGAACGGATCCGCGTGGCCCTCGACGGCCTGCCGTTCGACCAGAAAACGGCCATCGTTCTTCGCGAGATCGACGGCCTCAGTTACGAAGAGATCGGCTTCTCGCTCGGCATCGCCGTCGGCACGGTGAAATCACGGCTGGCCCGCGCCCGCGAAGGGCTGCGCGCCCAATTGAGGGACGTATGACCACACTGACCTGCGCGGCGGTGCGGCGACACCTCGCCGAGTATCACGACGACGAACTCCCGGTGCGCGACCGGATCGCCGTCCAGGCGCACCTGCACAGCTGCGAGGCGTGCGTCGGGGAACTCGAGGGCTATCACGCCGTGTCGTCGGCTCTTCGCCTGGCGGCGGCTCCGGCGCCTGCGGACGACTGGACCGGCCTCCAGCCCGGCGTCATCGGCCGGATGCGTGCGGAGGCCAGCGAGGCGTGGATCGCCCGTATGGGGCGGTTGTTCGACGACATGCACCTGATCTGGATCGGACTGGCGTCGACGGCCGGCACGTTCCTCTGCGGCGCCATCGCGCTCGGCATGCTGCATTTCGCCTCGCCGGAACGGGACGATTCGCTCCGCGCCATGCTCGCCATCGTGTCCGCCGTCCCGGGCTCGGATCTCAATCCGGCCGGTATCGACGGCCTCGCCGTCCAGGCGCCCTCGGTCCCCGAGGACGGTGTTGCCGTGGCCTCACTCGAACGCTCAGGCCAGGGAGCGGAGGCGATGGTGACGTTCTCCGCGGTGATTACCCGCAACGGCAACATCGCCGGCATGCAGGCGCTGGGCGATGGGCGCGACAGCACGCAGGTCGCGCGCCTGATCGACGAGATCTCGAAAGGGCAGCTTCTGCCGGCGCGCTACGGCAGCGACCCGATCGCGGTCAACCTCGTGTGGCTGGTCGAGCACATGACGGTCAAGCCGAAGAACCCGCGCAGTCTGGGGAGTTAGCAGTCTGCGGTCGGCCGTCTGCCGTCTGCAGTTGCGTTGGGGCAGTTCGCGGTTAGCAGTTCGTTCGCGGTTGGCAGTAAGCGGTAAGCAGCCGCCTTAGCCTAGATTCCAACTGTAAACCGCCGACCGCGGACTGCAGACTGCCTACTTCTTGATCTCCGCCACGGCCGTCGCGACGTTGTTCATCGCGTCGGTGACGCGGATGATGATGCTGCGCGCGGCTTCCGCGTCGGCCACGCCAACCTCGAATTCCTCCCGGCGTGAGTCCGGGATCCCGTCCACGGGGTAGGCCACGCGCCAGCGGCTGGCGTCCAGCGAATATTCCACACGCTGCACGGCCGACTGATCGTCGCGCACGACGAATTTCACCGTGACGCCTGGACCGGTGCGCACCGCGGACTGCACCTCGATCACCGGCGGCGTGTTGTCGATGTCGAAGCTGACGCTCTCGA
>Ga0070670_100006276_pt1 | contig 10064 bp, 11 predicted proteins | sample KBSS63metaG_FD_64665 | JGI IMG/M metagenome (GOLD analysis project Ga0070670, IMG submission 64665) | Switchgrass rhizosphere microbial communities from Kellogg Biological Station, Michigan, USA - KBS S6-3 metaG | ecosystem: Host-associated > Plants > Roots > Rhizosphere > Soil ... | reverse complement strand
CATAAGAGAGAGACAAGGGTTTTACGTCGCGCGGTCATCTAACAAAACCGTGATGCGTGCCGATTACTTTTCACGGGCGCGATTCGAGTTAAAAATAAATTTCGATCGGTTGTCGATTTGGGGCCCGTCTCAAACGACGATAGGTACTCGCAACCCAAAAGGAGATAACCATGAAATTCATGATGCTGATGATTCCCGCTGTTTACCAGGGCGGCAAGACGCCCGCGGATTTCAAGCCGGAGCGAAAGGATATGGAAGCGATGGGACGGTTCAACGAAGAGATGGGCAAAGCGCTCAAAATCGAATCGCTCAACGGCCTGCATCCACAGGCGAAAGGTGCGCGCGTGTCGTTCGCCAAAGGCAAGCCCTCCGTGACCGACGGACCCTTCATCGAATCCAAAGAAGTGCTGGGCGGTTACTGGCTGGTGGAAGCGCCGTCCAAGGAAGAAGTCGTGAAGTGGGCGCAGCGCTGCCCGGCGGGCGACGGCGACACGATCGAGATCCGGCAGATCTTCGGCCCCGAAGATTTCGCGCAGTAACGATCTTCAATACGAGGAGAAGAGAGCATGGTCAATCCAGCAAAGAACACGATTTGCCTTTGGTACGATAAGGACGCCGAGGAAGCGGCGCGGTTTTACGCGAGAACGTTTCCCGACTCATTGGTGGGTGCGGTGCATCGCGCGCCGGGTGACTTTCCGTCGGGAAAGAAAGGGGACCCGTTGGTCGTCGAATTTACGGTGATGGGCATTCCCTGCATTGGGCTCAACGGCGGACCCGGGGTCGAGCACAACCTGGCATTCTCGTTTCAGGTCGCAACCTATGACCAGGCCGAAACGGATCGCTATTGGAACGCGATCGTCGGCAACGGCGGCCAGGAGAGCGAGTGCGGCTGGTGTAAGGATAAATGGGGACTGTCGTGGCAGATTTCGCCGACCGCGCTGACGAAAGCGGTCTGTGGTCCCGATCCCGCCGTCGCTAAGCGCGCGTTCGATGCCATGATGACGATGAAAAAGATCGACGTCGCTGCGATCGAGGCGGCGGTGCGCGGCTGAGATTGCAACTTAGAATCGTCGTTGCACCAGGGCCAGGTTCGAATTAATTGGCGTCGCATGATTCGAGCCCGGCCGCTTTAAATGTTTTCATTGGGAAACGATCGAGCGACGGGGGAGCTATTACTAATCGTGCCCGACGCTTTGTTTCGTTCTCTTCTGTCGCGTGAAACGCAGCAACTTGGCTATGCTTTCAATCATGCCGCAAGCGTAGACTAGCGTTGTAGCGTGATCGCGGTGCTAACGTGAGACGGCGAAACCACACAACGGTTGCACGCGAGGCGATCAATGAATGCGGCTTCTGCTAACCCGACAAATTCCCTGTTGTCGAACCTTCCCGGCCTGCTGCCGAATCTGGAGGCTCTGTATAAGGACATCCATGCACATCCGGAGTTGTCGATGCAGGAAAACCGCACGGCGGATCTCGCGGCGAAGCATCTACGGAGCAATGGCTATGAGGTGACCACTGGCGTCGGCAAAACGGGTGTCGTCGGACTGCTTAAAAACGGCGACGGACCGACAGTCATGTTGCGCGCCGATATGGATGCATTGCCGATTAAGGAAATCAGTGGTGTCGACTACGCCAGCAGCGTCACCGCGACAGACGCTGAGGGGAACACGACGCCCGTCGCGCATGCCTGCGGTCATGATATGCATGTGGCATGGCTCACAGGGGTCGCTGCGTTGTTTGCACAGCAGCGTGGCTCCTGGCGGGGGACGTTAATGGCGGTTTTCCAACCCGGCGAAGAGACGGCGCAGGGTGCGCAGGCAATGATCAAGGACGGCTTATTCGCACGCTTCCCGAAGCCCGAAGTCGTGCTCGGTCAACACGTCATGGTCGGACCGGCAGGCGCCGTTGCCGGGAGCGCCGGACCGATTACATCCGCCGCCGATAGCCTGCAAATCCGGGTGTTCGGGCGCGGTGCGCATGGTTCTATGCCGCAAGCCAGCATCGACCCGATTGTCATGGCAGCAGCGATCGTGTTGCGCCTGCAAACAATTGTTTCCCGCGAAGTTGCCGCAACCGATTCTGCTGTGGTGACCGTGGGCGTGCTGCAAGCAGGTACCAAGGAGAATGTGATCCCGGACGAGGCCATCATTAAACTGAATGTTCGGACTTTCGATGAGGCGGTGCGCAAGCACGTGCTTGCGGCGATCGAACGCATCGTCAACGCTGAAGCGCAGGCGTCCGGTGCGCCGCGACCGCCGGAGATCACACCGTTGGATAGTTATCCGCTCAACGTCAACGACAAGCAGGCAAGCGACCGCGTTGCGCAGGCGCTGCGCGCTCATTTCCCGCCCGACTGGGTCCGTCATACCGGACCAGCGCCTGCGAGCGAGGACTTCGGCTGTTTCGGAACTGAATGGAATGCGCCGTCGGTTTATTGGTTTGTCGGCGGGACCGATCCCGCAATCTATGCCAAGGCAAAAGTAGCGGGACGGATCAACGATCTGCCGGTTAATCACAGCCCTTTGTTTGCCCCGGTCATACATCCAACCTTGGAGACTGGCGTTGAGGCCATGGCGGTGGCCGCGTTAGCCTGGCTTGCTAAATGAAAGATCGATCAAAAATAATAATATTGGAGCGGAAGGTGCGCCGTTGCCTCTAATCGCCGATCTCGAACAGAAAACGCTCCATGATCTGGTACTGATTTTCGATCTTTGCGGAACCTTCGTCTTTGCGATCAGCGGCGCGATGCTCGGCGCTCGACGCAATCTCGATATCTTCGGGATGCTGGTGCTTTCATTCGCGGCGTCCAGTGCAGGCGGTATTACACGAGACCTCCTCATCGGCGATGTTCCGCCCGCCGCGATCAATGACTGGCGCTATTTTGCAGTGTCTCTTGCGGCCGGATTGCTGACGTTTTTCGGCTCTTCACTGGTCAGGCGTCTGCGCACGGCGATACTGATATTTGACGCAGCCGGACTTGCGCTCTTCGCCGTCGCGGGCACTCAGAAAGCGCTTGCCTACGGGATCAATCCGTTAATTGCGGCGCTTCTGGGCATGCTGACCGGTATCGGCGGCGGCATCGCACGGGACCTGCTCGTTGCCCGGACACCCGTCGTATTGCGACTTGATTTCTACGCGCTTGCTGCCCTTGCTGGCGCGGCACTTATTGTTGTCGGCGATCGACTGGACTGGCCGGTAGTGCTGACCGCTATCGCAGGCGCAATTCTCTGTTTCGGGCTTCGCCTGACGGCGATCCGCTATGGCTGGAACTTACCGACGGCGCGGCCGCTCGATAGCGACGACGAGCATGGCAAGCATGATTGACGTCAGCGGCAGATGGCATCGTCGAATAACGCGACGCACAAATTCGTTATAAGCGATCTAGCGTCTACGGGGCAGCGAGTTGGCCGCCGAGCTACTCGGTCTAAGCTTGCCTTCCGAGGCAATTTCTCCCATTACTACAGACTTTGAATTGTCTGCGTTCATCGGCGTTTATCTGCGGCTGACTCTTCCTCCCCTTGACGCGAAGCTATCCCGCTTGCGGGACAAGGGGGGAGCGAGGTGGGGATGGCGGCATCAACGCGCTTGCTTCTGTATCTGTTCAAGCTTAAGCTGCGTCGCGCGCGCGCAGTTTTCCGTCACGACGAAATAACGCGCTACCCAATCCGCGCCGATCTCGTAAGGATGCGGGCCGTTGCCGCGGCCGGCGAGCATGCGGTTTTTCTTTACCGCTTCGTCGAACTCGGAATGGTTTGAAAGGAGAACCGTCGCGCCTGTCTCTTTCGCTTTGGCCGCAATGTGGCGCTGCGAGTTGATGTACGTCTGCATGTTCTTGATGCCCCATGCCGGGTCACTGTACTCGTAGACCATCGCAGTACCGCCGGAATAGACAACGTTCAACGGCTTGCCGCGATCGAGCACCTGGAACGTGAACGAGAGCGTGCCGTCAGTGTGGCCGGGCGTGAACCACAACGTGACAGTGGATTCGCCGAGCGTGATCTTCATGCCGTCGGTGCCCACGATGTCGCGCTTCGGAGCCATGCTCGTAAAGCGCTTCGGCACTTTCTCGACGAGATCCCAGTCAGGGCCCGACATTACGACGCGCGGATGGTAACGAGTCTGAATCATCTCGGCGCCGCCAATGTGGTCCTGATGAGCGTGCGAGATGATCAGATACTTGATGTCTTTCGGATCGAGGCCAACCTTCTTCATGCCACCGATGATTAGCTCTTCAGAGTTGTACGGATAAATCGTGTCGATCAGGATAATACCTTCGCGCGTCGTCAGCGCCCATGCGGAGTGGACCTTGCCGCCGACGAAATACAAGTTATCGAAGACCTTCGCGGGCTCGGCATACCAGGAGGAGCGGGGCGGTGCTTTGCTCGGGTCAGATACATACGGCGCCGGTATGTCGTTGAAGTCTTCGCTTCGGCTTGGCGGAAGAAAGCACGTGCGAACGAGTGTTCCCAGGAACTCAAACTCGGCTGCGTTCTTTGCGGCCAATTGCGCGGCTTCGACCTCTTTCGACACGGTTGGGTCGGGCGCCGCTTTGATCTGCGCAAAAGCGCCGCCTGCGAGTGTTACCAGGGCAAGAATGAAACCGAAAAATGAGATACAACGACGTGCCATGGAAACTCCCCTAATTAGATGGCCGCGGTGCATTGAGTCATGCAGCGTTGAAAGAGCATTCTAAACTCTACGGACGCTGGTGTGACGCGTTTCGTTCTGGGCCGCTGGGCGGCGCAAAATCCGCGTGGTATCTTCTCCGGTCTTCGCGTTCGACAGCGGTATGTAGTTCTGGGCGACGATCGAATGGGGCCACGGACATGAAAACTCACTGATCTTTCAATCGGCAAATGTCGTTTGACGATCTCAACGGTATCGCCGGCGGTCAACACCTGGTGCTTTGGCACCGAAACAACGGCGCCGATGTGGACGCACGGGAGTACCGAGACCGCTATCGGCGGGTGTTGGTCAGCGGCCTAAGCCAATCCCGTATCGTCTACCTTGATACTAACTATTGGGTATGGCTGCGCGATGCCGAAAGGGGCACCGGGACTGCCGACGCAGTCCAGATGTTGAAGATGCTACGCGGCATGGTGCGTTCTCGCGAACTCGTCTGTGTGAGCCAATTGCACTCGTTAGTGGAACTTGCAAAGCAGGAGGAGGCAAGTCTGCGTATAACTGCCGGCTTAGTCGATGAATTAACCGAAGGGATCGCCATCGCGGCGCCCGCCGACCTTATGGCGCACGATTGCGCAGAATTCATAGACGCAAAACTCGGCCTTGAAATAGGCGGCGGTTTTTGTCCATGGACGAAGATCGGCCAGATTCACACACATGATTTGTCCGCTCCGCTACTGGATGAGGCCACAGAAAGCGATAAAAATGTTGTGTTGAAAGCAGCCGTTGACACGTTTTGGAACGCGTCCTTGGCGGATGTCATGGAAAGTTTTAAGTGGGATGCTAGAACCAGCTTGAACGCAGACATCGACCCAGCAATTTTCGCCCAGATCGAGCAACGGAAACGCGAGCAGTTAGCTAGAGGACTTTCTCGTGAGCAGACTCGGGCGAATGAATTTTATGATGTTGTACATGATCGCATGCGACCGGTCTTCAAGGCACAGTTAGCGAAATGGCACGCGCAACATGGTTTCTCAGCAGGGCCTGAAGCCCCCGTGCGCGATGTCCAGCTTGTCGTCGATTCGGCCGTCGCGGAATTCAACGCGCATACGCTGGGACGCTTTCTTCCGACGGCGGCGTTACAGACCGAGCTCTACACGCTGTACGAAACGGCACGAAACAGGAGTAAACCGCTTACGTCGAATGACAACGTCGATTGGAACCACGCGAGTAACGCTTTGGCCCACTGCGATATATTTCTGACTGAACGACATCTTGCACACCAGCTTCGCCAAGAGCTCAAAGCCAATCAACAGTACGGATGCATGGTGTTTGGCAGCATGCCAGAGGCGCTTTGCACGTTTGCGTCATTGTAGTTTTGAAAATCGATCTCCAACGAGGCGAACAGAATATACGCGGCATATTTATCACAACATTCGCTGCCGGTGCGCTCGGTGCGCTGTTTCTGCCATCGGCGGCGGAAGCGCAATCCTACCCAATCCGCCCCGTCCGCCTCGTCGTTCCCTATCCACCCGGCGGCACCACCGACTTCACCGCGCGCGAAATCTCGCAAGCTCTCTCGGAATCGATGGGCCAGCAATTCGTTGTGGACAATCGCAGCGGCGCTGCCGGAACGATGGGACATCACATCGTCGCCAAGGCTGCGCCCGACGGTTACACACTCGTCGTCGGTACCTTTGGCGGTCTCGTTACCGGCCCTGCCCTTATGGGCGCGCAGCTGCCCTACGATCCTGAAAAAGATTTCGTGCCGATAGGGCTCGCGGTCCACACGCCGTGGGCGTTAGTGCTAAATCCAGGCGTGCCGGCGAAATCGGTGAAGGAGCTCATCGATCTCGCAAAAGCGTCACCGGGCAAGCTTAACTATGCGTCTACCGGCACGGGTACGCCGAATCATCTCGGCATGGTGTTGCTGCTGCTGCACGCGAACATAAACATGATTCACGTTCCATATCGCAGCGCGGGGCAGATCACCGTCGATCTGATCAGCGGACAAGTGCAAAGCGTGTTCTCCGGCGTGCCGCAGATATTGCCGCATGTGAAGGCCGGCCGGTTGCGTGTCATCGGCGTCGGTCATCCGGTGCGGCTCTGCGCATTGCCGGATGTGGCGGCGATTGCTGAAACGGTGCCCGGCTTCAACAACTCCGGCTTCTACGGTTTGCTCGCGCCGCCGAGTACGCCGCGCGTCTTGGTCGATCGCCTGAACGGCGAGCTCAAGAAAGCGTTCGGCGCGCCGGAGACAGTGATGCGCCTTGAAAGTCAGGGTGTCGTTGCAGCTACCAGCACGCCGCAGGAATTCGCTGCGCTGATCCGCAAACATCTCGTGCTGTGGCGCAAAGTCGTGAAGGACGCGAACATCAAGCCCGACTAGAAGCGGTCTAAACAGCAGGTTTAAGCCACAGATCTAGAGCATTGAGCCGCAGATAAAGTGTAGTAGCCGCAACTTGATCTGACAACGACTGTCCGGTTTCGGCAACTGTGATTGCCTGCTTTGGGGCGGCCGCGACCGGGGCCTCAAGACCCAACTCGGTCCGTCAAGACAACTTGCGTTAGCGTCGGCTCGGGGATCGTGCGGGATCGAGTTTGGGAAATCGGACACCGGTTACGGTTCGCGAAGATGCAGGCTTTGCGTCGCGGTGTCCCACGTCCACATCGGTTTGTTGGATCGAAGATGAACACCTCCGAGCCAACGATCTCGCTCGATGCAGTCGAACGCGTCACGATGACCTGCCAGTACCTGCTCGCCTGCCTCGGTGAGACGCAGTCGCTGGCCACGCGAGTCGTCCGAGATTTCTGCGTGTGGGAATGCTCATGCCCAGTGTTGTAGTCGGCTGATTGCAGTCGCCACGCAGGGTTAACGCTGCAGGCACTCCTTGGGCTGGGGGGGCCATGTGCAGAATGGAACGATTCCGCCCAGTACCGCGCGTTCAGTCTTTTTTTACACGACCAAAATTGGGTCAAGGGGGGGTATGGCGCACGTGGCGCTGCGGTGATGTCCTGGTGCCGGCGCGCGCCCCCAGTCGCGCGCTCGTCCCCCTGCGCTTACTTAACCGAGACCGTGAGGTCGGTGTTCCAGATGATGTCAACTTTGTCGCCCACCTTGACCTTATCGAACACGGCCGGATCGATGACCCGTCGGCTGTATTTCCACCCGTTCGGCGCCTCAAAAGTGGCCGACGACGCGCCCTTGTCGATGGCGACGATGCTCGCCGTCATTCTCCGCACCATCACCTTCGTGCCGCTGGTCTGCTCCTTGGAGTAGGCCTCGTCAATGGTATCGACCGGCGGCTCGCCCGGCGGCTTCAGGCGCACGAGAACGTTGTTGTTGTACGTCGCCTGCAGGTTATTCCCCACTTTGAACTCCGAGAAGCGCTGGACGCTCTCGGGCACGTTGACGGCGACCATCTTGCCGTCGGCTGTCTTGACTTGCATGGCTCGCCTGTTGTAATCGATCGATTCAATGGTGCCCGCAATGGTGATGGTCTCTGTCGGGAACTGCTTGACCTGCGCCCAACTCGGCAAGGCAAACGCCGCGACCACTGCGAACGCGGTCAGCATCGTAGTTTCTCGTTTCATGTTTTCTACTCCTTTAGGTTGCCTAATCTGGATGGTTCTATGCACGCCAAAACATCGTAGTACCGCCCGGTCGTAGGAGTATGTAGGTATATTCCGACTGGATGCGTAGGATAAGCGGACGCTGAAAGTAGGAGTATGTATGCATATTCCGATTGGTTGCGTAGGATAAGCGGACGCTGAAATGTGCACTTATATTTAACTTTAACGCCCCCGGTGACCGGCGCAGCGAGTGTCTGCTGTACGTCCATTCTGTTGAAAAACTCGTTACTCAAGCTGTCATTAACCTTGCCAACTCCACGCTGACTCAAGCGCGTCACTAGCGACCGCTGTGGCAATAGCGTTGAGCAGCGCGTGTTTATCGACCGGCGTGAGCAGATACGCCGCCGCGCCCCGCCGACAAGACACGCGCACGCGCTTGCGGCTGGTCGTCACTGGCAATGACGATCACCGGTATTCGGGGTTAATTGAACATCGAATAAAAGGGCGGACCGACAAATTGTGGGAGGCGGTTGCCAGGAGCAGCAACCTAGTATCGGACCGCTGAAAATCTTGGTCGCCAATTGAGAGCGTGCCATTGAATGACCATAGCCCACTTCGCCAGTCAGGCAAATTGGCCTTTAGTCCCATACGGCGCAACGAACTGATAACGGTTATCAGGTTATTACGCGGCCCGTGTGAGTTCGGTGCAGGTGATCTGCTCGCCCGGACAAAACGTCAGCATGACTTCGCGGCCGTCGCCCAACGTGCACGAAACCGCGAGCGTGCGGTTATATTCGCAATACCCGAACGAGTCGACCGTCAAAATTTTCTCGCACAGAAATTTGCGGCCGCCGCCACGGATGAGCGTCAAACCGTTTTTTTCGATGCTTGCGACGTTGTTCATGGTCAGCACGTCCGCGACGAAGTCCGGCTTCGGAGTCATCGCAAGTCTCGGCCGTCACGGCCGCGTTTGATCGCTAGTTTCCACGTGTTGTCGGTGCCTGGGCGCGACTTCGTTGCGCACTCTGCGTGCCACCAACTTCCGTGATCCGTCACGACCGTGCGCTGCTGATATTCCATCGCCTTCCACACGCCCATAAAGCGCAAGACGGGAACCGCATTGAGCGCGGCGATTTCTTTTTTCTGCGCGGCAAGTCCCGCCCGAAGTTCCTCGATCGCATCGTCGGCCGCGATACCCGCGGGCTTCGCTTTTTCGAGCACGCTCAGGCGTGCGAGTATCGGCTCGATGAAAAACTTTTTCATGCCGTGGACGAGAGTCGCCACGCCCTGATTGAGCGCGGACCTCGTCACGACGCGCTGCGGATCAGGTGCCGGCGGTTTTTCCGCCAGGTCGGGGAGCCAAATCTCTCAGCAAGTTACGTAACCGATAACTTGCCGCAATAGTCGCATGGGACACTGGCGGGACACTCTTTATAGTCCCTACCCTGCGCAACCGAGAGCGCGACGTGTTTTTTCTACAACACTTCGAGCCAGATTTGCGGACCGTACTCCTGCTCTCACTCTTGGCCGATGTTGGCTGCCTTGACTACCTTGGCCCATCGCGCGGTTTCGCTTTTCACATGCTCGACGAATTGATCCGGCGTCGAGGGTGTGACGTCGATCCCCTGCTCCTCAAGCCGTCCTCTGAGAGCGGATTTCTCCAACAGGTAAACAAGATCGGCGTTGAACTTGGCGTGCACGGCTTTAGGGAGAGGACCTGACGTGCAGATACCATACCATGACGACACATCGAAGCCCGGCACGCCAGCCTCGTCGAAGGTCGGCACATCGGGCGCCTGCTTGTTCCGTTTTGCAGAGGTGACGCCGAGTGCCCTGACGCGACCGGACTTTATCGTTGCCAGGGCCGA
>Ga0070670_100006275_pt1 | contig 10064 bp, 7 predicted proteins | sample KBSS63metaG_FD_64665 | JGI IMG/M metagenome (GOLD analysis project Ga0070670, IMG submission 64665) | Switchgrass rhizosphere microbial communities from Kellogg Biological Station, Michigan, USA - KBS S6-3 metaG | ecosystem: Host-associated > Plants > Roots > Rhizosphere > Soil ... | reverse complement strand
ACGCTGAAGTACATCACGCTGATCATGCGCGCGGACAACCGCGGGGAAGGCGGCATCCTTGCGCTGACGGCGCTCGTTTCGCGCGGCATCGAGGATCGCGCACGAATGCGTTGGTGGCTCGTCGGCCTCGGCATCTTCGGCGCGGCGATGTTCTACGGCGATGGCATGATCACACCGGCAATCACCGTGCTCGGCGCCGTCGAAGGTCTCGGCGTCATCGCGCCGGCGCTGCACCCGTTCATTGTGCCGATCGCCGTCGCGATTCTTGTCGCGCTGTTCGCGATCCAGCGCACGGGGACAGCGCGGCTCGGCGCGGTCTTCGGCCCGGTGATGGTGCTGTGGTTCGTCGTGCTGGGCGTGCTCGGTGCGCTCGAGATCATGCGCGGTCCGCACGTGCTCGCCGCATTCGATCCGATGTATGCGGTGCGCTTTGTCAGCGGCAATCCAATCGTCGCGTTCGTGGCGTTCGGCGCCGTCGTGCTGGCCGTCACCGGAACGGAAGCCCTCTATGCCGACATGGGACATTTCGGCAAGACGCCGATCCGTCGCGCGTGGGTGTTCTTCGTGATGCCGGCGTTGCTGCTCAACTATTTTGGCCAGGGCGCGCTGATCCTCAACGACCCTGCGGCGATCCGCAATCCGTTCTACCTGCTCGCGCCCGATTGGGGACGCGTACCGCTGCTTATCCTGGCAACGGCAGCGGCGATCATCGCGTCACAGGCGGTAATCTCCGGTGCATTCTCGTTGACGCGGGCCGCCATCCAGATGGGCTACTGCCCGCGGCTGACAATTCTGCACACGTCCGAACGCGCGATTGGACAGATCTACGTGCCCTTCATCAACTGGATGCTGCTTATCGCGATCATCGCGCTCGTCATCGGCTTTCGCAACTCGGACAATCTTGCCGGTGCGTACGGCATTGCCGTGACGATGGCGATGCTGATCGACTCGATCCTGATCTTCGTCGTCATGCGAAGGCTGTGGGATTGGCCCGTCTGGATCTCGATTGCGATCACGACCCCGCTGTTGCTGATCGACCTGACCTTCCTCGCGTCGAACGCGCTGAAAATTCCGGAAGGCGGCTGGTTCCCGCTGCTGATCGGCGGCATCGTGTTCACGCTGCTCACGACGTGGAAGAAGGGCCGGTCGCTCTTGATGCATCGCTTGTCCGAGGATGCGATGCCGCTCGACCTCTTCATCCAGAGCATCGAGGCCTCGCCGCCGACGCGCGTCGACGGCACGGCCGTATTCCTGACGTCGACGCCCGATCGCGTGCCGCACGCGCTGCTGCACAATCTGAAACACAACAAGGTGCTGCACGAGCGTGTCGTCTTCCTGACGATCGTCACGCGCGACATTCCGTACGTCCCCGACGAGGAGCGCGGCGAGGTCGAGTCGCTCGGGTGCAACTTCTATCGGATCAGCGCCGATTACGGCTTCAAGGACGATCCCGATGTGCCGGAGCTGCTGGAGGATTGCGGCCGAAAGGGCTTTGCATTCGACATGATGGAAACGTCGTTCTTCGTGTCGCGCGAAACGCTGATCGCGACGGTGACGCCAGGGATGGCGCTGTGGCGCGAGAAGCTCTTCGTCTCGCTGTCGAAGAATGCGACGAAAGCGTCCGAATTCTTCCAGGTGCCGACGAACCGCGTCGTCGAGCTCGGGACTCAGGTAGAACTCTGACGTCCCGAAGTTTCGCTCGCTACGCTCGCACGATACTTCGGGCCGGGTAGGTTCACCGGTGAATGCTCGGGGCGGCCCTTCGCATTCGCCGCGGTCAAGACAACGACGGAAGGTCGGCGCTGCAGCGGGCCCCTCGGTGCCGACGAGCGCGGACGCAATGGATCGCGCAGCAGGCGCTTCCGTCGAATCCTCGCTACCATTTCAGCGCGCACCCGCAAAACAAAACGCCGGCGCGAGGCCGGCGTCGTTGAGTGTTTCGAGAACTGCTTACTGGAGCGTGATCATCTGCGAGCGCATCGTCTTCAGCGCCTTGCTCTCGATCTGACGAATCCGCTCGGCGGAAACGCCGTACTCGTCGGCAAGCTGCTGCAGCGTCGCTGCGTCATCGTCCTCGCGCAACCAGCGCGCTTCGATGATCCGACGGCTGCGCTCGTCGAGCTGCGCCATCGCCGTCCGCAGGCCTTCGCTGCGATTCGATGCCGTTTCCACGTGCTCGAGGATTTGCGCCGGCTCGTCGTCCGGGTCGGCGAGATACGCGATCGGCGTGACCGCTTCCTCGTCGCCTGGCGTCGGATCGAGCGACACGTCGCCGCCCGAGATCCGCGTTTCCATCTCGAGCACCTCTTCCGGCTTGACGCCCAGCTTGGTTGCGATTTCGCCCGCCTCGGTATGCGTAAGGGCCGCGGACGAGCGCTTCATGCTGCGCAAGTTGAAGAACAGCTTCCGCTGCGCTTTCGTCGTCGCGATCTTCACGAGACGCCAGTTGCGAAGCACGTGTTCGTGAATCTCGGCGCGGATCCAGTGCAACGCAAACGACACGAGTCGGACACCGCGTTCCGGGTCGAAGCGGTGCACGGCCTTCATGAGGCCGATATTCCCTTCCTGGATCAGGTCCGCCTGCGGCAGGCCATAGCCCAAGTAGTTGCGCGACACCGCAACCACCAGGCGCAGATGGGACAGCACGAGCTGACGGGCCGCGTTCACATCTTCGCGATCCCTCCAGGCTCGGCCAAGCTCGCTCTCCTGCTCTGCCGTCAGCAACGGGAATCGATTCACCGCCTGAATGTAGTGATCGAGACTCCCGAGCGAGGCAGGGGTCGGAAACGCCAGCGCACTTCCGGACATCGAGTTCTCCTTTTTCAGGGCGCCCGTGTATCGAACCTACCGAGTGCCACCGGACGCCATTTTAGCACTCGTGCCATAAGAGTGCTAAGGCGGTCCAAAGTTCCCGACCAATTCAGTCGGGTATGGAAAGCTTGCGGCCGCTTAAGAGTGGACCACGATCGCGGTCAGCCGTTCGCGGCCAGGCTCTCCGGCGAGAAGGCTGACGCCCGTCGTTCAGTCAGTCAGCGCCCGCTTGCTCCGCAGCCCAGGTGACGCCCGGGTTAGGACGAATCCGCTGGCAGAAGCGCGTCGATGAACTCATCGGCGAGGAAAGGCCGCAGGTCGTCGAGTCCTTCGCCGACGCCGATGAACTTCAAGGGGATCGGATGCTGTCGCGCGATGGCGGCGACGATGCCGCCCTTCGCGCTCCCGTCGAGCTTCGTCAGGATCAGCCCGGTCAGGCCGACGGCGCCGTCGAATGCTCGGACTTGCGCGAGCGCGTTCTGGCCCGTGTTCGCGTCGAGCACGAGCCAGATCTCATCCGGCGCACCTTCGCGCGCCTTCGCGAGCACGCGCTTGATCTTCTTGAGCTCGTCCATCAGGTTGCCCTGCGTCGGCAGCCGACCGGCCGTATCGGCCAGCACGACATCGATGCCGCGGCTCTTCGCTGCGTAGATCGCATCGAACATCACCGCACCGGGGTCCCCGCCGGCCTGCTGGATCACCGCGACGCCATTGCGCTCGCCCCAGGCCGAGAGCTGCTCGCGCGCGGCGGCGCGAAAGGTGTCGCCGGCAGCGAGCAGCACCGACAGGTTCCGTTCCTGAAGCCATTTCGCGAGCTTGCCTATCGACGTCGTCTTGCCCGCGCCGTTGACGCCTGCGAGCATGATGACAAAGGGCCGCTCGGGGCCGATGGCCACCTGCGCTTCCAGCGGCCGGACGAGATCGACGAACGCAGCCCGAAGCAGCGCCCGCGGATCGGCGTTCGAGCCAGCGCGGCGGTGCCGAACACGCAAATCCTCGAGCAGGTGGCGTGTCGCCTCGACGCCGACGTCCGCCGTCAGCAGCGCTGACTCGAGCTCATCGAGTGCCTCGCCATCGAGAACACGGCGGCGAAACGCGCCGCTGATCGCGCCCGACAACTTCTCGCGCGACAGACCAAGTCCCGCTTTAAGCCGTTCCTTCCACGATGCGCGTGTTGCGGGCGACGCGATATCCACGGGCGCGACGACGGAGGTGGCGCGGAGCACGGCCGTCGGGTCGCTCGACAAGGGCGCCGGCTGGGCGGAAGCGAGCACTTCGGTCTCTTGCGACTTCTCTGACGGCGCGTCGTCGGGAAGCGCCGTCGGCTTCGCCGGTGGCTTGCGTTTGAAAAGGTCGAACATGGAGAGAACCGGAAGGCGCGCGAAGATCGCCGCGGCGCGCGGGTAAACTCGAATTCTACCCGTTTGCCTCCAGTACCTTCACCTTGCGGACGTGACCAGCCCTCATCGGATTCGGATCATCGGCGGCGTGCACCGCGGCCGCCAGATTCCAGTCGCCGCGGCAACCGGATTACGGCCCACACCCGATCGCGTTCGTGAAACGCTCTTCAACTGGCTTGGTCAGGATCTTTCCGGTGCGACCACGCTCGAGCCGTACGCGGGAACGGGTGTGCTGTCCCTCGAAGCGCTGTCGCGGGGCGCATCGCTTGCCGTTGCGGTCGATCACAACAAGGCGCTCGTCGATGCGCTGCGCGCGGCGGCGCGCAACATCGGCATCGAAGGCTTGGAGACGCATGTCGGCGATGCATTGCGTCACGTTCGTCACGAACAACGGGCGTTCGACGTCGTGTTCCTCGATCCGCCGTTCGTCGACGCGCCGTGGGAAGCGCTGTTCGCAGCGCTCCAGCCTTTGATCGACGACAACGCGCGAATCTACGCAGAGTCCGGCCGGCCGATCGTGCCGCCACCTGCGCTCCGCGTGCTGCGGCAGGCGCGAGCCGGGAGCGTGCATTATCATCTGCTCGCCAGAAGGTCAGCGGCAACCGATCGATGAAGGTCATCTACCCCGGCACATTCGACCCGTTTACCCGCGGCCACGAGGATCTCGTTCGACGCGCGGCACGGCTCTTCGATAGCGTCGTCGTCGGCATCGCCGACAGCGAGGCGAAACGCCCCTTCTTCTCGACGGATTCACGGATCGCGATGGCGCGCGAAGTGCTGAAGCCGTTTCCGAACGTCGACGTGCTCGGATTCTCGGGATTGCTGATGGATTTCGTTCATGCGCAGGGGGCTCAGGCGATCCTGCGGGGCCTCCGCGCGGTGTCGGACTTCGAATACGAATTTCAGATGGCGGGAATGAATCGAAACCTGTACCCCGATGTCGAAACCCTATTCCTGACGCCCGACGAGAAGTACATGTTCATCTCCGCAACGATCGTCCGCGAGATCGCGCGCTTCGGTGGCGATGTGTCGAAGTTCGTTCATCCGCACGTCGCCGATCAGTTGCGCCAGAAGACGGCGCGCTGAAACTCGCGGCGACGTTCATCGATCATGGCGCTTTTCATCACCGACGAATGCATCAACTGCGACGTCTGCGAGCCGGAATGCCCGAACCAGGCAATCTCTCAGGGCCTCGAGATTTACGAGATCGACGCTTCGAAGTGCACGGAGTGCGTCGGCCACTTCGACGAGCCGCAGTGCCGGGTCGTCTGCCCGGTCGACTGCATTCCGGTCAACCCGGACTTCGTCGAGTCGCGCAGTGAGTTGCAGCTCAAATACGAAGCGCTGATGGCGAAGCGCGACGCGACGCCGGCGTAGCAGTCACCGGCGGAAGCGCCGCGGCTTGCATGCCGTGCGCGCATTCTTTCTTGCCTACGCAACACGCTCGACGATCAGCCGTTGGCTGCGAGCGGCAGCGCTTCGGGCGCCTCGATGATGAGGTCGAGCGCACCGAGCTGTTTCTGCAGGCCGTGGCGCTGCGCGTCGAGGCCCTCGCGTGCCTGCTCGAGCTCCTGAATGCGGCTCTCGAGCTCGTCGCTTGCGCGATGAATGCGGCGGACGCTGTCCAGCCGGCGTCGCAGCTGGATGTGGTGCTCGCGCACCTGCGTCTCGAGCGGCGACATCACCGCCTTGAGCCAACCTTCGACGTCGCGGTTCGCGACCTTGTAGATGTGTCGCGCGCGCGATGCGATCGTCTCGAAGAACTGCTTCATCAGCGGATACTTCGCCTTGCTGACCATGTTCCACAGCGTGTTGAAGTGCGTGTTGTAGGCGCGCTCCATCCGCTCGATTTCCTTCAGATACTTAAGCACCGAGAGCTGCGGCGGCACGTAGATCTCGATGTTGTTCTCGTGCGCGAAGCGGGTGTACATCGCGCGCATCAGATCGTGGATCTCGGCGCCCTGGCGACCGGCCTGATCGAAATCGGCACGTAGCCTGGCGAAGAATTCGCCCATCGCGTCGCGCACGCCTTTGGTGAACGGGCTGCCTTCGATCCGCTGGCGTGTGTTCGTGGCGTTCTGCCGCAGTGCCGCGAGGCCGATGATGTCGAAGAGGTCGGTCGTGTGTTGTGTGAAAACCGTGCGGAGCGCCGTGTAGCGCGCAAGCCCCCGCTCAAAGCGTTCCTTCTCGTCCTTGACCCGCGCCATCATGTGCTCGACGACGTCCTGGTTCTTGCCGCGCAGCGCGATCAACTCGGCGAGCTGTTCGGCGATCCCTGACGATCGCGAATCGAGGATTGCGCGAATCGACGCGGTCAGCGCGCGGATCTCGACCTGTGTCGCCGCGCCCACGAGATCGCGCTTCGCCGGAATCAGCTTTCTCGACAGCGAATGCTCGAGCACCGGCAGCCGGCTTCGCGTCAGCAGCGCATCGTCGCCATTCACCTTTGCGACGAGCGCCTTCTGCGCGGACACGGCGAACACCTGAGCCGGCGAGATGCCCAGCATCGCTGCGCTCGCGTCGACCTGGCGATCGATCTCGGCGTTGATCTCGACGTCTTCCTTGAGCTCGTCCCACAGTCCGTCGATCTTGTTCAGAATGACGATTCGCGCGGCTTTGGTCGCTTCTTCCTCGCCGGCGAGATGTGCGTTCCAGACGTCGAGATCGGTCTTCGTCACACCGGCATCGGCCGACAGCAGGAACAGCACGGCGTGCGCATTCGGCAACAGGTTGAGTGTGAGCTCGGGCTCGGTTCCGATCGCGTTCAGGCCTGGCGTGTCGAGGATGATAAGACCCTGCTGCAACAGCGGATGAGGGAAGTTGATCTCGGCGTGACGCCAGCACGGGATGTCGACGCTGCCTTCATCGCCGCGTTCGAGCGCCGACAGGATGTCGTCGTCTCCCTCGGAGAACAGCCCGTACTTGCGCGCGAGCGCGACCGGCACGCGCTTCACCTGCGATACGCGAGCGAGCGTTTCGGCCATCCGATCGGCCGCGGCGAGGTCGAGCGGGAACGTCACCCATTCGTCGGCGTAGTTCTTGAATTCGGTGACCGTTGCTTCGTTCAGTCGCGTCTCGATCGGCAAAAGGCGAATCGACGGCGGTCGCGACGGATCGTGCAAGAGCTCGGTCGGGCACATCGTCGTACGGCCGGCCGAGGAGGGCAAAAGGCGCTGGCCGAAATCGGCGAAGAAAATCGCGTTGATGAGCTCGGATTTGCCGCGCGAGAACTCGGCCACGAATGCGACGACGAGCTTGTCTTGCTGCAGACGCTCGAGCAGTTGCTGGACTTTGACGTCTGCCTGCGCGTCGGCGAGATCCTGCTGCTGCAACCATTCGTGCAGCGACGAAATGCCGGCCGACAATCGGCGGCGCCAGTCGGCATAGGCTTCGAAACGCGCGGCGAGGTCGCGTGACTGAATCATGCGGCCTCAAGGGGTACAAAGCGAAGACGCGGGGACGAGTGCGTGACGGCCGCCATTTGGCGACCTGAAAAGCACAAGTCATGCCGTGTGCGGCGAGCGTGCGGATGCGGCGATCGATCGAATCAGCCGTGCGGCGTGCGGGTCGGTCCACTCCACTGCGTTCGTCGGATATGGATCGCCGATCGTCGGCAACGAAGCACGATTTGGCGCCGCGCGGCGGCGACTCCTGCCGCGCAATGGCATCTCAGCTTCCCCTGGATGACGGTGACGCGTTTCAGCGAATCGTCATGGGCGCGCTCGCAGCGCACTCGCCTTTGCCGCTTTCGCGTGAACGGGCCCGATCAGCGCGGCTGGCAATGCGGGCAATGGAACGTCGACCGCTGGCCGATCCGCGTCTGCCGGATTGCATGCCCGCAGACGCGGCAAGGGAGTCCGGCCCGGCCGTAGACGAAGTAGCTCAGCTGGAAGTAGCCGGCGGCGCCATCCGATCCCACGTAATCGCGCAGTGTGCTGCCCCCCTTGGCAATCGCGGCGTCGAGAACGAAGCGAACGGCCTCGACGAGCTGCGCAAGTCGCGGCTTCGACAGCCGACCGGCCGCGACGGAGGGTCGAATGCGCGCCCGAAACAATGCCTCGTTGGCGTAGATGTTTCCGACGCCGGTGACGATGTGATTGTCCATCAGCGCGAGCTTGATCGCCGCGCGTCGTTTGCGCGTTATTCGCCACAGGTAGTCGGCGTCGAATGCGGGATCGAACGGCTCGGGGCCAAGCGCGTCCAGCAGCGGATGTCCGTTGGCCGCTGACGAGATCCACAGCATCGCGCCGAAGCGTCGCGGGTCGCGGTAGCGAAGAACGGCGCCATCGTCGAGCGTGATATCGACATGGTCGTGCAAGGCGCGCGGCGGCGGCTTGCGCCAGATGCGCAGCGTTCCGGTCATGCCGAGGTGAACGAGCATCGCGCCGGCGCCCGTGCGAAACAGCAGATACTTGCTGCGCCGATCCACGCCGTCGATGACCGACCCCTCCAGCCCTTTCGCAAGTTCGGCGGGAACCGGCCAGCGCAGCCGCCGGTCGTACACGTCGACCCGCACCACACGCCGGCCGATCACATGGGGCGCGACACCGCGCCGCGTCGTTTCTACTTCCGGAAGCTCGGGCATGGGACGGTTGGCGCGCCGCCGGAACCAAACGTCGGAATGCCGGCGAATCATGGATGGCGCGTTTGTGAGCGCCGCGACTATAGCTTAATCTAGAGAGCTCGACGGGCGGCGCGGACCGCGCTCCCCGGAGGATCGATGAATCTTCGTAAACCCTTGCGAATCGCCATTGCGGCGGCGCTACTGACCAGCGCCGGGGCGCTCCACGCGCAGGCGCCGGATCGCACCCGTACCCCCGAAGCGCCGAACGCGGCTCCCGCCGATTCTGGACTATCGGCCGATCTTTTTTATCGATTGCTGCTCGGCGACGTCGCGCTGCAGCGTGGCGACGCAACGCTCGCGGCACGCGCCTACATTGACGCGGCGAGGGTCGCAGCCGATGCGAGGCTTGCCCGGCGCGCGACCGAGGTCGCGATCGCCAGCCGGCAGCGCAATCTCGTAAGCGATGCGGCAACCCTGTGGTCGCAACTCGATCCTGCCGCCGAGCGGCCGAAACGCGTGCTTGCCGCGCTGGCCGCGGATCCGTCGAAAGGTGCGATCCCGAGCAGTGCCGCGGATGACGAGCTGCGCGCGCGTATCGAGAAAGTGCTCGCCGACGCGGCGTTGACCGGAAATGGCGTCGCCGATGTTTTCATGCAACTGAATCAGCTCTTCGCGCAGCAGCCGGACAAGCGTGCCGTGCTCGCGCTGATTCGCGAAGTTTCTACGCCGTATCCGTCGACGCCTGAAGCGCATTTCGCCGTCGCGCTGGCCGCTTATGCCGCTGGCGACGACATGGCGACGGCCTCAGAAGCCAGTGCGGAGGTCGACCGCGCGCTGGAACTGCGTCCCGACTGGGATCGCGCCGCGATCCTGAAGGCCGAGATCCTCGGCCGCAAGTCGCCCGCGGCGGCGATCAAGTCGCTCGAGCCTTATGTCGCCGCGCATCCGACGTCGAAGACGGCCACCGGCGCCCTCGCGCAGCATTACGTCGACGAGAAGCGCTTCGTCGAGGCGCGTGCGCTGATGCAGAAGCTTTGGGATCGCGAGCCTGAATCGCGCGATCTCGAATTCGCCGTCGCGGCGATTGCGCTGCAGATGAAGGATTACAGCGGGGCCGAGCGGCTATTGCTCGACCTCAAGGCCGCACATTACGGCGAGCCGGGCGCGATCGATCTCTATCTCGCGCAGGTTGCCGAGGATACGAAGCAATACGCGACCGCAATCGAGCGCTACAAGGCGATCAACGAGGGGGATCGCGCGTGGCTCGCGAAGCTGCGGATCGCAGCGAT
>Ga0070670_100006273_pt1 | contig 10066 bp, 5 predicted proteins | sample KBSS63metaG_FD_64665 | JGI IMG/M metagenome (GOLD analysis project Ga0070670, IMG submission 64665) | Switchgrass rhizosphere microbial communities from Kellogg Biological Station, Michigan, USA - KBS S6-3 metaG | ecosystem: Host-associated > Plants > Roots > Rhizosphere > Soil ... | reverse complement strand
TGGACCTCGCCGACCTGGTCGGCCCGGACGGCCGCGTGGTCGCGATCGACCGCTCGCGCCGCTTCCTCGACGCGCTCGAGCACGCCGCTAGGGCGCGCGGCAAGTCGTGCGTCACGACGCACGAGCAGGACCTCGCCCAGGGCGCGCTCCCGATCGAGGGCGCCGACGGGCTGTGGGCGCGCTGGGTCTTCGCCTTCGTGCCCGGGCCGCGCGACCTGCTCGCAAGGGCGGTCGACGCCTTGCGGCCCGGCGGGACGATCGTCCTGCACGAGTACCTCGACTACCGCACGTGGCGGCTCCATCCGCGCAGCGAGGTCTTCGAGGAGTTCGTCGAGGAAGTCATGGCCAGCTGGCGCGCCGGCGGCGGCGAGCCCGACATCGGCGCCCCGCTCGCGCTCTGGCTCGAGGAGCTCGGCGTGTCCGTCACGAGCCTGGTCCCGATCCAGGAAGCCGTGCGCAAGGAGGACACGATGTGGACGTGGCCGACCGCGTTCATCGGCACCGGGATCGACCGCCTGGTCGCGCTCGGCCGCATCTCTGCCGCAAAGGGAGAAGCGATCCACGCCGCGTACGAAGCGCACGCAAGGACGCCGCACGCGTTCCAGGCGCTGCCGAGCGTGCTCGAAATCGTCGGGGTGAAGCGCTAGCAGTCGGCTTTCAAATCCAGCACCGGCGTGCCGTCGATCGCCTCGATCGGCCCGACAAGAAGGCGCAGCCCCTCGATTGCGCGCACCGTCACCGGGTGGAGGCCGATCGGGTTCGGCCGGTCCGGCGAGCGCGTCGCGAACACGCCGGCGAGCGCATTCGACGGATCGCTCCGCGGATGGACCTTCAGCGTGCGCCGGTCCGCCTCGTGCAGCCACGTCAGGACCAGCAGCGCGTCCCCCACCGCGATCCCGAGCAGCGCGTCACGCGCCCACGGCTCGATCTCGATCCAGGCATCGGGCGCGCCTTCGACGCCCTGGCGCGGCGCGTCCTTGCGATCCCTCAACGACGAGCGCAAGACACCGACGGGGCGCAGGTTCATCGGCGATTGAGCAGCGTGGTCCAGTCGGTCACGACGATCATGCGGCCGGGCGCGGCCTTGCCGGCCGGCAACTGCACCGCGAGGCGTCCGTCGGGCGTCACTGCGGCGCTCTCGATGTTCGACGGCAGCCGGGCCCAGACCTGCGGCGGACCGAGGCGCAGATCGGGGCCCGGAAGCACCTCGACGAAGCGCAGGGTCAGCGGGTCGGTTGCCAGCTGGTAGAACAACCGTCCGCCGCTCGACCATTCCGCCCGCAGAACGCCGGCAGTCGTGGCCTGGATTCGGCGACCGGGGGTTTCGAACGGCTGCACGTAGAGCTCCGGGCGACCGGTCTCGTCCGAGATGTACGCCAGCAGCCGGCCGTCGGGCGAAACTACGGCTTGCTGCTCGTTGAACGGACCTACGAGCAGACGCCTGGTTGTTCCCGCGTCGATATCCAGGACCCACAGGTCCCAGCGGGTGGCCGGATCCTGCCGCTCGTAGACGAGCCGCTTGCCGTCCGGCGTCCAGCAGTCGACCTGCTTGAAGGAAATCTCGTGCTCGAGGTAGGCCCGCGCGGGTTCGTTGCCGTGAACCGAACCGATCATCATCGTCTGCGGACCGCTGATGCTGTGCATGTACGCGATCCGTCCGCCGTCCGGCGACCACTTCGGCGATGCATTGATTCCTCCGGATGCGAATCGCGTCTCGGCGCCGGTCGCGACGTCGCCGATCCACAACTCGAGCGACTCGAACTCGAAGTCGCGCGCGAACACGAGCTGGCGACCATCGGGAGAAAATTGCATGTCGCCCAGGTAGAGGCGCGGCGGGAACGGCAGCGTGGCCTCCTCGTGTCCATTGAGGTCGAACCATGCAAGCTTCGAGGGCGCCGGACGGAATTCGCGGAATGCGATCACACCGTGGCTCGCGGCCAGGCTGACGCTCGCGGCGTAATTGGTGTTCCACAGGCTCTCGCGCAGGGGAATGGCGTTGCCCCTGACCTTGCCGCTTCCCGCATCGAAGCGCTGGGCGAACAATCCGAACACGTTCTGGAAGAAAATCCAGCCGGGAACCAGCCGGACGCCGCTCGGGAGGCTCGTGATCGAGTCGGGTCTTCCTCCCGAGAGCGCTGCCTTGTAGAGCGGGTATTTTCCTCCGATCGGGGGCAACGACGAGTAGAGGAAATGGTTCCCATCGGGCAGGAACACCGGCGAGCGATGCCCGCTCTCACCCCGTGTCGTGTCGACCGTCGTGACCTGGTGGGCCTCGCCGCCGGAAGCACCGACGACGAACAGCGGTCCGTCCGACGTCGGGGCGAACAGGATCTGGTCCTTCCGGTTCCACGTGCCGCCGCGCGCGCGCTTGACGTCGGCGATGGGGTCGACGTCGCCGGTCGCGACCGAAACGCGTTTCAGCTTGGTCTCCGTGAAGAACGCGATCGACCGCCCGTCCGGGGAGAAAAAGGGCAGCTGGGCTCCCTCGGTGCCGGGCAGGACGCGCGGCGCCGACGCGTTGAGCGGACGCACCCAGAGGCGCACGGTCCCGACGCTGTCCCGCGCGACGAACGTGAGCGTCGTCGCATCGGGGGAAAGCGCGACGACCGAGCCCTCCTCGATGAACTTCATGGTGTCGCTCTCGCCGATCTCGAACCGCACTGCGGGCGCGGCCGCCTTCTTCGCGCCGAGCAATGGATCGAGCAGCCGCGTCGCCAGCACCGCGGCCAGGGCGCCCAGGATCGCCGCGCCGATCTCGAGCCCGACGCGCCGTTTCTTCGGCTTCGCCGCCGCCGCGTCGACCGCCGCGGCCATCGATGCCGGCACCGCCATGCTGGAGGAGCCACGCGGCGCGAGCGTCTCCTCGAGCTCGATCCGCGCGTCGCCCATGTCGCGCAGCCGCCGGCGTGAATCCTTCTCGAGACAGCGCCGCAGGAGCTCGCGCACGCGCGTGGGCGTCGCGGCGGGCAGGAGGTTCCAGTCGGGCTCGGTGGTCAGGATGTGCGCGATGAGGTCGGAGACGGTCTCGCCCTCGAACGCCTGGCGCGCCGTCAGGCACTCGAAGAGCACGCAGCCGAACGCCCAGATGTCCGTGCGCTTGTCGACGACCTTGCCGCGCGCCTGCTCGGGCGACATGTATGCCGCGGTGCCGAGCACCATGCCGGCCTGCGTGGCGCCGTAGGTCATGGTCGGCGAGGCGGACGCACCGGCATCCGACTCGTGCACCGGCCCCGACTTGGCGAGCCCGAAGTCGAGCACCTTCACTGCCCCGGTGCGAGTCACCATGACGTTGCCGGGCTTCAGGTCGCGGTGAACGATCCCCGACTCGTGCGCCGACTCGAGCGCGGCCGCGATCTGCCCGCAGACCTCGACAGTCTCGCCGATCGGCAGCGGGCCGCGCGACAGCACGGTCGACAGCGATTCGCCTTCCAGGAACTCGAGCACGAGATAGCGGTGGCCGTCCTCGACTTCCAATCCGTAAATCGCGCCGATGTTCGGGTGATTGAGCGAGGCCAGTAGCTTCGCCTCGCGCTCGAAGCGGGCGAGCCTCTCGGGATCGCGCGCGAACGCCTCGGGCAGCGCCTTGATCGCGACCTCGCGCCCGAGCCGCGTGTCGCGCGCGCGCCAGACCTCCCCCATGCCGCCGGCGCCGAGCGGCGCGAGGATCTCGTAGTTCGCGAGCTTCTGTCCGGGTGCCAGCGCCATCAGACGGGGCCCTCTCGATCGGGAATGCCGGATTCCAGCTTCACTTCGCGGAACAGCTTGAAGCGCGCCGAATCGATCATTGGCGCCTCGAGCGGCCAGACCAGGGTGACGTCCGCCCGGGGCGGGCCGAACTGCGGCAGCTCCGTGAGCAGCCGCAGGCCCGGGAACAGCCGAAGCGTGACGTTGAAGCCGCGGTTGATCGGCCACTGCATGATCCGGCTCGCCGTCTCGAGGTCGCCGAGACGGGCCGCGAGATCGGCCACGTAGAGCGAAACGGTGAATCCGGTCGGCTCCTTCGAGATCGCCGGCAGCTCCGCGCGCACGAACTCCACGTCCCCCCGGGCCGCCGCGATCATCGCCGCCATGGCGCGGATGGATGCCGGTTCGGCGCCGGCCGCCTTGCCCTCGGCCACGACGGACGCGGCCTCGTCGACCTCGCCGCGGGCCAGGTGGGCGGTCGTGCGCACCATCGTCGCCGCCGTGAGGTAGAACTGCTGGTCGTTCAGCCTCCGGGCGCGCATCGCCAGCGCGATGGCCTCGTGGTGTCGTCCCGTGTCGTTGCACACGCCCGCGAGCCAGAGGATCGCGAAACCCTGGTGCGGATCGACCTCGATCCCGCGCCTCAGGCAGCGCTCGGCACCCGCGATGTCGCCCCGCGCGTAGCGATCGGTCGCGAGGTTGATGAGGACCGGCAGGTTGCGCGGGTCGACCTTCAGGCCGTTTTCGAGTTCCCGCCGCGAGCCCTCGACGTCGCCGAGATTTTCGAGCACGAGCGCCTTCGCCTTGTAGGCCTCCGGGAGGCGCGGGTCGATCGCGAGCGCCCGCTCGGCCGCAGCCAGTCCCGCCGTGCCGTCCCGCTGCGCGTCGCCGCGGCCCCACTGCAGCTCCTGCGCGTGCACGTCGGCCTTTCCGGCCCAGGCGAGCGCGTATTGCGGATCCAGCGCGATCGCCTCCTCGAACAGTGCGAGCGCCTCCCGGTTCCCCTCCGCATCGTAACGGTCGTAACGCTCGCGGCCCTTGAGATAGAGGTCGTAGGCCCGCGCGTCATTCGGCTTGTTGTGCGCCATCCGCCGGACATCCTGCGGGGTGAGCGCGACCTTCAGGGCGCTCGCGATCGCGGAGGCGATCTCCTCCTGCACCGAGAACACGTCGTCGAGCGTGCGGTCATAGCGCTCGGCCCACAGGTGAAAACCGTCGGCGGCATTGACGAGCTGAGCGGTGATGCGCACGCGATCCCCCGCGCGGCGCACGCTACCCTCGAGCACGGCGGTGACGGCGAGATCGGTTCCGACCTGCGCCGGGTCGACCTCCTTGCCGCGATAGCGCGCGACCGCGTTCTTCGAGGTCACGCGCAGCCCGCCGACCTTCGACAGGTCGGTGAGGATGTCCTCGGCGATGCCGCCGCAGAAGTACTCGCTCTCGGGGTCCTTCGCCAGGTTGTCGAAGTAGAGGACCGCCAGAGAAGGCCCGGCGCTCGCCGGGGCGGCGGGACGCGGGCCCGACGAGAGCTCGCGCTCGATCGCCATCAGCTCGATGCGCACGTCGCCGATGTCCTTCGGGCGCGCTTCCGCCTCCTTGACCAGGCAGCGCCGCAACACCTCGCGCAGCCGCTGCGGCACGCCCGGGCCGAGCAGGTTCCACTCGGGCTCGCGCTCGAGTACCCGGCTCAGGATGTCGCTCGACGTCGGGCCGCCGAACGCCGGCCGGCCGGTCAGGCACTCGTAGAGGATGCAGCCGAGCGCCCAGACGTCGGTGCGCCGGTCGACGGCGAGGCCGCGCGCCTGCTCGGGGCTCATGTACGACATCGTGCCGAGCACCATGCCCGCGGCAGTGGGCGGCGACGCGACGGTCGCCGAGGAGTCGCCCGCCTCGGTGTCCTTGGCCAGCCCGAAGTCGAGCACCTTGACCGTCCGCGACGCATTGAGCATGACGTTCGCGGGCTTGAGGTCACGATGGACGATCCCGCGCTCGTGCGCGGCCTCGACGGCCGCGGCGATCTGCGCGCAGGTCTCGAGCGTCTCGCGCACCGATAACGGGCCGCGCGCCAGGCGCTGTGCCAGCGACTCGCCTTCGACCAGCTCGAGCACGAGATGCGGCGCGCCGTACGCGTCCTCGAGTCCATAGATCGCTGCAACGTTGGGATGGTTGAGCGCGGCCAGCGTGCGGGCCTCGCGCTCGAAGCGGCCGAGCCGCTCCGGATCGCGGACGAACGCCTCGGGCAGCACCTTGATCGCCACCTCGCGCCCGAGCCGCGTGTCGCGCGCGCGCCAGACCTCGCCCATGCCGCCCGCGCCGAGCGGCGCGAGGATCTCGTAGGCGGCGATCCGCTGTCCCGGCGCGAGCGGCATCAGCGCTCCGGCAGGCCGGACTCGACCTTCATCTCGCGGAACATGCGGAAGCGCGCGGCGTCGATCATCGGGGCTTCGAGCGGCCACACCAGCGTCGCGTCCATGCGGCGCGGCGCGAACGGCGGTTCGTCGGCGAGCGGCAGGAGATCGAGGTCCATCCGGATCGACGAGGCGGCCAGCGCGCCCGCGACGCGACGCGTCATGACCTGGATCGCGGTCTCCACCTCGCCGACCCGCAGTGCCACGCTCGCCGCCGTCATCAATGCGCCGAAGTTCAGCTGCTGGTTCTGCGCGAACTCGGCGACCATCCGGCGCGCCTCGTCGGTGCGGCCCTCGTTTGCGGCCGCCATCGCGAGGAAGGGTTGCAGGTGATCCGGCATGGAGCCGGCGGCGATCGCGTCGCGCGCGCTCTGCGCGATCCGCGCCGTCTCGCCGCGCTTGAGCTCGACGTACATGCGCAGCACGTAGCCGCCGGTGACGTAAAACTCTGCGTCGCTGATCTTGAGGACGCGCTGCACGATCGCCAGGGCTTCCTCGTACCTGCCGGTCATGGCGCAGATCGTTCCCACCCACAGCAAGCTGAATGCGTCCTGCGGATCCGCGGCGACGGCCCGCCGCGCGTAGCGTTCCGCGCCCGCGAAATCGGCGATCGTGTAGGCGTCGACACACAGGTTGTTGAGGATGGGCGCGTTCTTCGGGTCGACGGCGAGGCCCTGGATCAGCGCCTCGCGTGCCGCCACATGATCGCCCACGAAACGAAGGACCAGCGCCTGCGCCTTGTAGCCTTCCGGCCGGCCCGGATCGAGCTCGATCGCCTTACGCGCGGCTACGAGTCCCAGCCGCTTGTGCTCTTCCGGATCGCCGAAGCTCCACTGCACGAGCTGGCCGCGCGCGTCCGCGATACCGGCGTAGGCGAGCGCATACCCGGGGTCGATCGCGACCGCCTGCTCGAACAGCGCGAGTGCCCGGCGCAACGAAGCCTCGCTGTACTGGTTGTAGAGCTCGCGGCCCTTGAGATAGAGGTCGTACGCGCGCACGTCCTCGGGCCGGTCCTTGCCCAGGCTCGCGACCTCCTGGGGCGTGAGCGCGACCCGCAACGCCTGCGCGATCGACGAGGCGATCTCCTCCTGCACCGCGAAGACGTCGTCGAGCTTCCGGTCGTATCTCTCGGCCCACAGGTGGAAGCCGTCGGCGGCATTGACCAGCTGGGCCGAGATGCGGACGCGATCGCCGGCGCGGCGCACGGTCCCCTCGAGCACGGCGGTCACCCCGAGCTCCGAGCCGACCCTGGCCAGGTCGACGTCCTTGCCGCGGTAGCGCGCGACCGCATTGCGCGAGGCGACTCGCAGGCCGCCGATCTTGGAAAGGTCGGTGAGGATGTCCTCGGTGATGCCGCCGCAGAAGTACTCGCTCTCGGGATCGCTTGCCGAGTTCTCGAAGTACAGGACCGCGAGCGACGGCGCGGCCGCGAATCCCGAGCTGAGAGGCCCCGGCGAGGAGAGCTCGCGCTCGATCGCGACCAGCTCGCGTCGCACGTCGCCGATGTCGCGCGGGCGATCGTCCTGGTCCTTGATCAGGCAGCGCCGCAGGACTTCCCGCAACCGCTGCGGCACATTCTGGCCGAGCGCGTTCCACTCGGGTTCGCGCTCGAGCACGCGGCCCAGCACGTCACTCGAGGTCGGGCCGCCGAACGCGCGCTGCCCCGTCAGGCACTCGAACAGCACGCAGCCGAACGCCCATACGTCGGTGCGGCGGTCGACCGGCAGGCCGCGCGCCTGCTCGGGGCTCATGTAGGACGTCGTGCCGAGCACGAGTCCCGCCGCCGTGGCGGGATTGCCGACTGTCAGCGCGTCGTTCCCGGGCACCTCGCCGCCCTTGGCGAGCCCGAAATCGAGCACCTTGGCGAGGCGTGCGGATCCCAGCATGACGTTGGCGGGCTTCAAGTCGCGATGGACGACGCCGCGCTCGTGCGCCGCCTCGATCGCCGCGGCGACCTGGATTCCGATCTCGAGCGCCTCGCGCACGGAGAACGGCCCCCGCGCCAGCCGCTGCGCCAGCGACTCGCCCTCGATCAGCTCGAGCACGAGGTAGGGCGTGCCCTCGACGTCCTCGATGCCGAAGATCGACGCGATGTTGGGATGGGACAGCGAGGCCAGGAGCCGCGCCTCGCGCTCGAAGCGGCCGAGCCGCTCGGGATCGCGGGCGAACGCCGCCGGCAGGCCCTTGATCGCGACCTCGCGGCCGAGCCGCGTATCGCGCGCACGCCAGACCTCGCCCATGCCGCCGGCGCCGAGCGGCGCGACGACTTCGTAGGCGGCAATGCGGGTTCCGGGGGCGAGCGGCACCCGCGGAATCTACTCGATCCGCGCGGGCGGCGCGACGCTCAAGCGCCGTGCTAACGTTGCGTTGCACGGACGTTCGCGACGGAACCGACCCCGGAGAGATGCCCGATGGACATGCCCAAGCCCGGACCCGCCCACCAGAAGCTCGAGCTGCTCGCCGGACAGTGGACCGGGGAGGAGCAGATCATGCCCTCCCCCATGGACCCGACCGGCGGTCCCGCGAACTCGAAGGTCGACAATCGCCTCATGCTCGACGGCTTCATCCTCGTGCAGGACTACGTCCAGGAGCGAAGCGGCCGCGTGAACTTCGAGGGGCACGCCGTGATTTCCTACGACGCCGGCACCGACACCTATGTCATGGACTGGTGGGATTCGTTCGGCATGGGGCGCAGCGAGTATCGCGGCAAGCTGAGCGGCTCGACGCTCGCCCTCGAGTCGGCGACGCCGATGGGGCGCTCGCGCGCGACCTACGACCTGTCGAAGCCTGGAATCTACGAGTTCTCGATGCAGGTCTCGATGGACGGCAACAACTGGGCGACGTTCATGACGGGATCGTACCGGCGGCTGGCGTAGCGCGCGGGGTGACGCGCTCGAACACGCGCAGCAGCGACTCGAGGTCGATCGGCTTGGTCATGTGGTCGTCGAAGCCGGCTGCGCGTGCCTCGGCGCGGTCCTCGTCCTGGCCCCAGCCGGTGAGCGCGACCAGGTAGATCCCGTTCCCCCACGGCTCGCGGCGAATGCGGCGCGCCACCTCGTAGCCGTTCATCCCCGGCATGCCGATGTCCAGCAGCGCGAGCGCATACGGCCGCCGCGCCGCGCAGTCGAACGCCTCGAGCCCGTCGCCCGCCGTCGTCACCTCGTGGCCGAGCGAGCGCAGGAGGAGCGCGAGGCTCGCCGCCGCGTCGGGATTGTCGTCGGCGACGAGCACCTGCAGCGGCGTGCTCGCCGGGCGGATCGCGGGCGCGGGCGCGCCGGATGCAGCGCCGTCCGTGCGCACGATCGGCAGGCGGATCGTGAAGCGGCTGCCCTTGCCGGCGCCGTCGCTGTGCGCGACCAGCGAGCCGCCGTGGAGCGACACCAGGCGCTGCGCCAGGGCCAGGCCGATGCCGAGCCCGCCGCGCGTCTTCTCGAGCGAGCGGTCGAGCTGCGTGAACGGGCGGAAGATCTCCTCGAGCTTGTCCCCCGGAATGCCGATGCCGGTGTCCGCCACGGCAATCTCGAGATGTTCGTCCTCGCGCCGGATCGCGATCGCGATCGCGCCGCCGTCCGGCGTGTACTTGATCGCGTTGTTGACCACGTTGCCCACGGCCTGGTTGAGCCGCGCGCGATCCGCCAGCAGGAACAGGTCGTCCTCCGGCGCGTCGATCGTGAACTCGTGCGCCGCGTCGTCGATCGCGTGCTGGCTGGATTCCAGGATGTCGTTGACCAGGTCCCGGAGCGCGAACGGCGCCAGTCGCAGCTCCAGCGCGTCACGCGTGATGCGCGACACGTCGAGCAGGTCCTCGATCAGCCGCACCATGTGACGGACCTGGCGCTCCGCGATGTCGAGCGAGCGGTCGATGTCGGGCTCGCCGGAGGAGCGAAGCCTCAGGTAGTGCACCGCCGTGCGGATCGGCGCGAGCGGGTTCCGCAGCTCGTGCGCGAGCGTGGCGAGGAACTCGTCCTTGCGCT
>Ga0070670_100006271_pt1 | contig 10066 bp, 6 predicted proteins | sample KBSS63metaG_FD_64665 | JGI IMG/M metagenome (GOLD analysis project Ga0070670, IMG submission 64665) | Switchgrass rhizosphere microbial communities from Kellogg Biological Station, Michigan, USA - KBS S6-3 metaG | ecosystem: Host-associated > Plants > Roots > Rhizosphere > Soil ... | reverse complement strand
CGACAGCGACGTTGCACCTGAGAATGGCGCTTCGATCCGTGGTGGGGCGGTGGTGAGAGCGACCGGCGGAGTCGGCGTGAAGAGGGGAGATTCAACGACCGTCGGCGGTGGTGGCGCCGGGGCGGCCTCGTGCGATGTCGGTGTCTCAGCTCTCGACGAATCGGATGCGACAGTTCGCCGGGGCGCAACCGATCCTGAGAGGATGATCGGGGCACGCTCTTCGCGAGGCGGCGCGATCACGTGCGATGGTGGCGTGCTCGGACCGGCAGGTGGGTGCGGAAGATCAGGCACATCGGTTTGCTCGAGTGCCGACGGCAGCGCTGAAAGTATGCCGACAGCGAGCAATGCGATGGCGGCCGCTGCGCCCCAGCGCCATGTGTCCCGAGACGCCTGCCGCCATGTGTCCTTCCATTTGTCGACCGACGCGAGCGTCTTTGCACGCCTCCTGCGTTTCGGAACCTGCACACGCGGAGCAAGCCCGGTGCTCAGGATTTCCGTGACTTTGACCTCATCAAGCGGCTTTGCGAACAGGTACCCTTGAGCTGCATGGCACCTGAGCGATCGGAGCAGCGCAAGCTGCTGTTCGTTCTCGATGCCTTCGGCGATCACCTGCAAACCTAATTGCACGGCCATGTCGGTGAGTGTCCCGACGATGGCCGCGCTGTCCTGACGGGTTTCGATGCCGCGGACGAACGACCGGTCGAATTTCAGCGCGTCGACCGGAAATTGGCGGAGATGCGCCAGCGAGGAGTATCCGGTTCCGAAGTCGTCGATGCTGATGCGAACGCCGATGGAACGGAGCTCCATCAACAGGCTCTTCACCCCGGTGGGATTCTCCATTGCCATGCTCTCGGTCAGTTCGAGCACGAGACTGCGTGACTGCAAACCGGAGTCGGCCAGCGCTGTGCTGACACGCTGGACCAGCGCCGGGTCTTTCAGCTGTACGCCCGAGAGATTGACCGAGATCCAGAGGTCGGCGGGAACCTTCGGGTTGTCGTGCCACGCCTTGAGCCGGATGCACGCCTCGCGGAGGATCCATTCGCCGAGTGGGACGATCAGTTCTGTCCGCTCCGCGATCGGAATGAAATCGACCGGTGAAATGACGCCCAGCACGGGATGGTGCCAGCGCACCAGCGCCTCGAAGCCGACGATCTGATCGGACGCCATCGACACGATCGGTTGATACAACAGACGGAACTCGCGTCGCTCGAGCGCGTCCTTCAGGTCGCCTTCCAGCTGCAACTCGGCCTGATGCGACTGAAGGATGGCCGTATCGAACACCTCGCAGTGCGATCCGCCGAGCATCCGTGCTCGATGCAGCGCCGTGTCCGCATCGCGCAGCACGTCCTCGGCTTCTGCATAGCCGGTTGCGCTGACGGCCACGCCGAGGCTCGCCGACAGAAACACTTCTCGGCCATCGATCATGAACGGCGTGAGGATTTCCTTGAGGAGACGATCAGCAACGACCTTTGCGTGGCTGACCGCCTTCAGGCCATCCAGCAGGACGGCGAATTGATCGCCCTCGACACGTGCCACGAAGTCGTTGCTGCGCAACGTGGGGCTGGCGTTCGCGATTCGAAGACTGGTCTCGAGGCGCCGCGCTGCCGCCGTCAGCAGCGAAGCCGATGATTGCCCGCCGAGATCGAGGAGCAGCACCGCATAGTGGAACCCCTCGTATTTCTGCGCCCGCTCGATCGAGTGCGTAAGGCGATCGATGAGAAGCAACCGGTTGGGCAGCCCGGTGAGTCTGTCGGTAACGGTTTCGACGGTAACGTCGGCATGAGTGCCCATCAGGCGGACGGCTGCGCCGCCGCTGTCGCGCACGACCGCTATGCGGCACACGGTCCATCGATATCGGCCGTCCTTGTGTCGAAGGCGATGCCGGAATTCGAGCTCGTCGCCCGTTTCTGCCCGCGCGGCCTCGAGCTGGCGCAACACGTCGGCCAGCTCCTCGGGGTGGACCCTGTTCAGCCACTCCTCGGACGTGTTGCCGACTTCATGCTCCTCGCAGCCGGCAAGCGAGATCCAACGCGGCGAGAAGTGAATCCGGTCCGAGGCCAGATTCCACTCCCATAATGCTTCGCTGTCGGCGCGAGCGCTGGCAACACGCTTTTTCATCAGGCGAACGGGGGACCCCCGTTACCTTTAGTCGGCGCTAACGGATGGCGGGAATAGGACTCTGTTCTTCGCTTTTGTCGACGGAAAGAAGGCGAATTGCTGCTGTTTTCGAGCTAGTTTGCTGCCTGATAGTTCAGTTGCAGTTCGCGGCCGATGTTCCGCACGCGGTCGGTCGCTCGTGAGTGGTCGCCGGCGAAGCAGTTCGCGACCGCTTGTGAGCCAAACCGTGAACGCATGCGCGACCACATTTCAATCGCACGTTCGACGTCGAACCCACCTTCGTACGCGTATCGCAATCCAACGCGGTCCGCTTGCTCTTCCAGGGTTCGACTGTAGCCGTTCACCCAGGCGAGCAGCGACAGCTTCGCCTTCTTGAGACTTTGACGCGTGTGTTTGTGGGTGTAGTGCGCCAACTCATGTCCGAGGACGACGGCCAGTTCGTCGTCGGACGTATCGTTCAGCAGTCCCGTGTTCACCCAAATCGCCCCGTTGCCCATCGCGCGTGCGTTCCATTCGTCGCTGTCGACGACGTGAACGCGGATGTGCGTCGCGTCCACGTACGGTGGAACGATGCGGCGCATGATCCGGCGTACGCGGTCCACGGCAGGGCCTGCGTCCAAGATACGGCCGATGGTTCTCACGTTTTTGCCGTTTGCAAGGAACATCGTGCCGCTGGCCAGCCACGCTCGTTCCGCATCGTCAAATTCCTGGACGACCTCACCTTCATACAACCCGATGGCGTCCGGCTTTGCATCGATCCGTTCCGCCATCAACGAACCGTCGCGAGTCCGCCGCCCGGCGACCACGACTGCATAGCCTGGAGGAACGCTACTCACGAAGGGCAGGCGGGCGAGTTGCAGTTGCGTATCTGCAGCCCAGCGAACGCGCTGACCGTCGACGATGACGTAGCTACGCCTTTGCCATTCGAGATAACCACGAAGGGTTTCCCGCTTTTGACGGGGATCCACCGTCAAATCAGGCGGCCGTTCCCCGCGCAGGGCAACGTTCACCTCTGGCGGTCCATCCACGCTGCTCCTCGAATCCGCGATGTTGAGTGGCGCCAGCTCGAGGACCGAACAACGGACATATGCTGCGCGTTCGCCCCACGTCGCATCCGCGAATCGAACCAGTCGCCATTCGCCTTCGGCAGCGATGCCGTTCACCCGCACGCCGGCCTCGATCGTCGCCAGCCGCAGGCTGGAGGGGTCGGCTTTCATGAATGCCTCTGTGTTTCTCAGGACCACGAAGGCGCGATGGGCATTCGACCCGCAACCGCCGCCGGCAGACAGAGTAGCAACGGCTCGAGCGAGCTCGGTTACCGAGCTCGGAGGCAGAGCAGTGACGGGGGTGTGAGCGATCGCTTCGTTGGGGACGGCCGGTTCGCGCTCTTCGGGCCGCTGCACCGACGCGGCGCCGACGGTTGTGCTCGGCTCCACCCGCTTCGCCGCGCGACGCGGCTTGGCCGCCGACTGTGGCATTGTCCGTTTGGCGCGCGCCGCGTTGCTCGTCACGTCACGAGGGGTTTCGGATTCAGGTGCCCTGTGGCAGGCTGAGATGAGAACGACGATTCCCAATGCGGAAACGCCGCCGAGCCGTCGAAGAGAACGCATCAACCGATGGCAATACATGGCTCAGAACAGAATCGATGCCCCGAGTGAGACGCCGAAGCGATTCACATCTGACACCGGGACTACATCGCTTGAATTGAAATAGCGTTCGTAGAAGGGACGCACGATCAACGCGCCTCCCCCGCCTCGCGTCAGGACGCGGAACCCAGCCGACGCGTTCACGAACGTCGGATCGTCAACAAGGCCCGCGAACAACGCGGAGGCGCCGAACCCGCGTCCAATCACACCGCCGACGAAGGGCACGATCGGACCGTTCGCCCGAAAATTGACAAGCAGACCGCCTCCGAAGGTGCCAAACGCATCAACGTCCGAGGCTTTGAGAACCGAGGTGCTCGCCACCATTTCAAAATGTCGCGAAGCCACGAGGCCGATCAGACTGTCCAGCTGAAAGACGCCGACCGTTTCACCACCCGCGTTCCAGCCTGCCATCCCTCCCTCGATGACGAGCTCGACGTGGCCGGCACTGAAATCCGGATCCGGCAACGGTGAGGTCGTCGACGATGGGCTTTGCGACGCCTGGGGTGCGACGGCAGCAGCACTGTTCGGGACAAGCGCGACACCAGCCTCCGCGGGCAGCAACTCGACGACCGTGCTATGAATCCATCCGGTCCGCGGAGCTGCTCCGAGCGTCCGCGCCTGATACCAGTCGCCGGATCGCGCGAACAGCTGGATGACGACACCGGGAGGAACGGTCATCACCACGTTGCTGTCCCCTCTCGGTTCTTGAAGGATCACCGAGCTCTGGGTCGTCCTCGCGGCCGTCGGGGCTGTTTGGGCAAAGCCGCGATGGGCTGCGAGAAGCACGAGGACCGCGATTACGCAGCCCAACGACGATCGACGCATCGACACTCCTTACGTCGGGTACGAACCGCTACGAGACAGGTTCGAACGCCTGGAAGCGAGGGGTAAGGGCTGCGCTGTCTCATGATTGGTGCCAAGAGCTCCGGTAAAACTGGGCCCAAAACGCAAACGACGCATCTTTTAAGACCGCAGCTTCGGAGCCTTTCTTCTACCAAGTCCCGGTCTCGGTCGGGACAGGCTGGACGAAGGTGCTACAGCGGCGTTCGGAAGCGAGAACGCTCGGCGTCTATAATCCAGCGCACATTTCCACTGTTGGAAGTCGCCTCGGTTCGTACGAGGTGATTGCGCTGCTCGGCGCGGGCGGAATGGGCGAAGTATATCGCGCGCATGACGCCAGGCTTGACCGCGACGTCGCGCTCAAAATCCTTCCAGCACTTCGCCTCAGATGCTGAACGCCTTGCGCGGTTCAAACGTGAAGCGCAGATTTTGGCGGCGCTGACGCATCCGAACATCGGCGCAATTTTCGGCCTTGAGACTCCACGTTAGACGGCGGCCTCATTGAGGCGCTTGTGCTCGAACTGGTCGAGTGACAGACGCTGCGCCGAACGGATTTCGCAGGGGCCCATTGCCGTCGAAGACGCGTTACCGATTGCGCGACAGATTGCGGAAGCCCTCGAAGCGGCGCACGCGCAAGGGATCATTCATCGTGATCTGAAACCCGCGAATGTGAAGATCACACCTGCCGGCGTCGTCTAGGTGCTCGGACGTACCTACGACATCTCGCTGGATAATCGACGCTTTCTGATGATCAAGGAGCAGGGCACCGGTTCAGCAGCGGGCTCCGGCCTCGTCGTCGTCGAGCACTGGACCGAAGAGCTGAAGCAGCTCGCGAAATAGTCCGAGCGCGGCGTCAGTTATCAGAACGACCCGAACGACCCGAACGACCCGAACGACTTATTCCCGTAGTCCGAACGTCGCCATGACGTTGCCGGAGTTGACGATCACGTACTGTTTGCCGTCCACAGAGTAGGTAACCGGCGCGCTCATGACCGCTCCGCCGAGAGCAGCCTTCCACAGCACGGTTCCGGTGCGTGCATCGAGTGCATGAAAGTACCCCTCACGGCCGCCGGTGAAGAGGACATCGCCTGCGGTCGTCAGGATGCCGGCATCAGTGACGTCGTACATCTGGAACTTCCATTTCGCTTGTCCCGTTTTCGGATCGATCGCGATCACCGCGCCGTTGCCGACAAGGTTCGTCCACGTATTGATCGACGGCCGCGCCGCGGCCGCCCCCGGCATGACCGGCGCGTCCGGCACCGGTTTCACCGTTGCGCCTGCGCCGCCATTGAAACGCCGCCCCGGTTCGTACTCCACAGGCTCTTTGCGATAGACGGATCCGTAGTTCTCCCAAGCCGAGAGATAGAAGAGACCCGTACGCGGACTATATGACGGCGAATACCAGTTGGTGCCGCCCTGCACGCCAGGATACGTCGGCATGCCGGCAGGCTGCGGCGTCTGAATCGGCCTGCCGCCTTCGTCGAAGCCGTTCATCCAGGTCACCTTCACGAACGGCGTGCCGGAGAGGAACTTTCCCGTTTCGCGATCGAGCACATAGAAGTTGCCGTTGCGATTCCCCCACAGCATCGCCTTGGTGAGGGAACCCTTCCACATCAGGTCCGCGAGCACCGGCACCTGCACCGAGTCGTAGTCATACGCGTCGTTCGGCGTGAACTGGTAATGCCACTTCAGCTTTCCGGTGTCGGCGTCGAGCGCCACGACCGAATCGGTGTAGAGGTTGTCGCCGGGACGCTGATCAGGATTCCAGTCTGGCCCTGGATTGCCGACGCCCCAGTAGGTGAGGTTCAGCGCCGGATCGTACGAGCCGGTGACCCAGACTGATCCGCCACCGTGCTCCCACGCTTGTCCGGACCACGATTCGCTGCCGGGCTCTCCCTTGCCGGGGATCGTGTAGAAACGCCACAGCTCCTTACCGTTCTTCGGATCGTAGGCCGCGACGAACCCGCGAATGCCGTACTCGGCGCCGCCCACGCCGACGATCACCTTGTCCTTGACGACGAGCGGCGCGAGCGTGATGGAGTAGGCCAGCTTGTCGTCCGCGACCAGGACGTTCCACAGCGGCTTTCCGTTCTTCGCATCAAGGGCCACCAGATGCGCATCGAGCGTTCCCATGAAGAGTGTGTCGCCGAGAATGGCGACGCCGCGGTTCTGCGCGCCGCAGCAGACCTGCTGCCGCCCCGAGTTCGTGTAGCGATACTGCCAGAACACGCGTCCGGTCTTCGCGTCGAGGGCGATGACATCATTCGGCCGCTGAGTGAGATACATGACGCCGTCGACAACGAGCGGCGACGTTTCCCATGGACCGAATACCTGGTTCTGGAACATCCACTTCAGCTCGAGATTCTTCACGTTCGACGTATCGATCTGTTTCAGCAGGCTGTAGCGTTGGCTGGAGTAGCCGCCGGAATACGTCAGCCAGTTCTGGGGCTCCTCAGCGGCGCGCAGGATGCGATCGGACGTGACCTGCGCGTCGAGGCGGTACGAGGCGGCGACGAGCAGCACGGCGACGACAAGCTTCATCAGGTTTTTCACGGCTAGCGCCCTTTCAGCGACAGCAGGTAGGCGACCAGGTCGGCTCGCTCGTCTGCCGTCAACGTGTTCTCGAACGAGGGCATCGATGAGGCTGAAACGAGTTCCAGCGATCGGAGGTCCGCTTTCAGCAATGACACCAGCCGCGACTGCTCGTCGATCAACTGGATGGTGTAGGCATCTTCGTTGAGGCGGCGTCCGCGAATCGTGCGGCCGTCGCGGGTGGCGGCGCGCACCGAACGATTGCCCGGAAGGTTCGCTTGCGCGGGATCGACCAGTGCGCGCTGCAGCGACGCCGGTGTCCGCACGCTCCCAATCTCGGTGAGATCTGTCGCGGTGTAGGCGCCACGGCCGTTGACGCGATGGCACGACGTGCAATTGCCCTTGCCGTCGAAGAGGGCCGCGCCGCGTCGGGCGTCGCCGATTTTCACGCCTGTCGTCGTCGCGTCGAATCCGGATCGAATGTAGGCGATGATGGCTCGCGCTTCGTCGGAGTGCAGCACGGCAAAACTCGGCATGCCGGCGGCCGGTCTTCCCGTCGCCAACACGCGCGCCAGGTCCTCGTCGGTTCGGGCGGTCAGGAACCTGCCGGCGCGCAAGTCAACGCCGTTGATCAGGTCGCCGTTCGTGCCGTGACAGGCGGAACACTGCGCGCCGTACAGGCGGGCGCCCATTTCGATCACGAAGCGATCGGACTGCGGTTGCGAAGTCGGCGGAGCGTTCTGCGCGACGAGATGGGCGGCGAACGCAAAAACAACGGCCGCCCCGGATAGAGGACGGAATCCGTGCATGGTGCAGGCGTTTTACCCTAGGTTTTGGCCGTTTGTCGAGAGGGATAATGCGTGGCGACGTAATTGTCCACGAGCGCGCGAAAACCCTCGGCGAGCTCGTCGTAGGTGCCGCGCAGGGTCGTGAAATGTTCGCCGTCGATGAAGACCGGGCAGTGTGGCGCTTCGCCGGTCCCCGGCAGGCTGATGCCGATGTCGGCTGCCTTCGATTCGCCCGGGCCGTTGACGACACAGCCCATCACGGCGAGCGTCAGCGTTTCCACGCCGTCGTACTGTCTTTTCCATTCCGGCATGCGGCTGCGGATGTAGTCCTGGGTTCGCTCGGCGAGTTCCTGGAACGTCGAGCTCGTCGTGCGGCCGCAGCCCGGACACGCGGTCACGCTGGGTGAAAACGACCGCAGCCCAAGCGCCTGGAGCAACTCGCACGCCGCATACACTTCTTCGCGCCGATCGCCGCCGGGCCGCGGAGTGAGCGAGATACGGATCGTGTCGCCGATCCCTTCGGTGAGCAGCACACCCATCGCGCAAGCGGACCACACGAGGCCTTTGGTGCCCATGCCGGCTTCGGTCAGCCCCAGATGCAGCGGTTGATCGGTCTGCCGCGCCAACTCGCGGTAGATCGCAATCAAGTCGCGCGGCCGTGAGACCTTGCACGAGATGATGATCTGGTCTTTGCGCATCCCCGTCTCGAGCGCGAGCTCGGTGGATTGAAGGGCCGAGATCACCATGCACTCGTTCAGGATCTCTTCGGAAGATCGGCCGAGCGCGCGGTCGGTGTTCTCCTGCATCTTCAAGACGACGAGTTCTTGATTGAGCGAGCCGCCGTTGACGCCGATGCGCACGGGCTTGTCGTGATCGACCGCGACCTTGCAGATCGTGGCGAACTGCTCGTCTCGTCGTCGGCCGGTGCCGACGTTGCCCGGGTTGATTCGGTACTTGTCGAGCGCGCGCGCGCAATCGGGATAGCGCGTCAGGAGAAGATGCCCGTTGTAGTGGAAGTCGCCAATCAAAGGTGCGTCGCAGCCGGCGTCGAGCATGCGGCGCTTGATCTCCGGCACCGCCGCCGCCGCTTCCGGCACGTTGACGGTGACACGGACCATCTCCGAGCCAGCCTCCGCCAGCTCGATGCATTGCCGCGCCGTCGCCGTGGCATCCGCGGTATCGGTCAACGTCATCGACTGGACGACGACCGGCGCGCCGCCGCCCACCTGGACGCGGCCGACTCTGACACCAACTGTCTTGTGGACCCGGACTGGAGAGGGCACTCGAACCATCATACCGGCTCAGGCCATCGTCCACCCATCACGCTCGAGGACGCCACGGATCTGATCCGCGCGGGCGAGTGCGAGTTCGATCGACTCGTAGTTTTCGGCCCGGTCCATGACGCCGTCGAAAAACCAGGTAATCGTGGTCTGCGTATCGCCGGGAAAAATCGTCGCATGCGCCGTTGACTGGCCGCGCATCATTCTCCAGAGGACGGTTGGATCGCTTGGGTTCAGCGGGTTCAAGGGGTTCAGACGGTGGAGTGGGGCCTATTCGGTGGGTTCAGTGGCTTCGTAGGGTCCATGGGGTTCATAAGGTTCATTGGGTTCATAAGGTTCACGCGTTGTATTGAACCACGGCTCGACGACGTGCCTGTGAACCATCGCGAAACTCTTGACGAACCTCTGGAACAGAACGCTCTAAACGTTGTCGGCGGACGGACGAAAGTCGCCGGCGAGACTATCGACCCATCGTCGAGCAGAAGGCGACCGTCCCGATCGCGATCATGTTGAACTGGACGGCAGCGGTCACCAATGCGGGAAGTTAACGAATCAGCAGCAGTCCGAGCGACAAGACGGCGAGCAGCCACAACGTCACAGGAACGTCTCGTGCGCGGCCGACGCAGGCATAGAGGAGTGCCTGGAGAATGAAGCCGCAGAGGATTCCCTGCGTGATCGAAAACGTCAGCGGAATGAGCACGAGCGTCACAAACGACGGCAACGCGTCCTCGATCGCCGCAAAGTTGATGTGCCCCACCATCTGAAACATCGCGATCCCGACGAGGACAAGTACTGGAGCGGTCGCGTAGATAGGCACCGATGCGGCGAGCGGTGAGACGAAGAAACACGGGACGAAGCAGAG
>Ga0070670_100006265_pt1 | contig 10071 bp, 11 predicted proteins | sample KBSS63metaG_FD_64665 | JGI IMG/M metagenome (GOLD analysis project Ga0070670, IMG submission 64665) | Switchgrass rhizosphere microbial communities from Kellogg Biological Station, Michigan, USA - KBS S6-3 metaG | ecosystem: Host-associated > Plants > Roots > Rhizosphere > Soil ... | reverse complement strand
CGAGGCGCTGGGGCGGCTGCAGGACAACATCGAGCCGTTCTCGTTCGCCGACGTCGAGCGGGTCATTCAGGAAGATCTCGGCGTCCGCATCTCCAAGGGGTTCGCGTCGTTCGACCCCGAGCCGCTCGCCGCCGCGTCACTCGGTCAGGTGCACCACGCCGCGTTGCGCGACGGACGTCAGGTCGCGGTCAAGGTCCAGCGTCCGAATATCAGAGAGGGACTTGCGGTGGACCTCGCGACGATGGAAGACATCGCGGAGTTCCTCGATCAGCACACGACGGCCGGACGGCAGTTCAACTTCGTGCAGATGGTCGCCGAGTTCCGGCGGACGCTCGCCCAGGAGCTCGATTACCGCCGCGAGGCGAGCAACCTGGTGCATCTGGCGGAGAACCTCTCGACGTTCCGCCGCATCGTCATTCCCCGTCCGGTTGACGACTACAGCAGCTCGCGCGTGCTGACGATGGAATTCGTCCGCGGCCGGAAGGTCACGTCGATTACGCCGCTGCTGCGGCAGGATTTCGACGGGCTCGCGCTGGCGCGCGAGCTTTTTCGCGCCTACCTGCATCAGATCATCGTCGACGGCTTCTTCCACGCGGACCCGCATCCCGGCAACGTGTTCCTGACCGAGGACGGCCGGATCGCGCTGCTCGATCTCGGCATGGTCAGCCGGCTCTCGCCGTCGCGGCAGGACCAGCTCCTCAAACTGCTGCTGGCGGTGAGCGAAGGCAACGGCGATCGCGCGGCGTCGCTGGCGCTGCAGATCGGCGATCCGCAGCCGGATCTCGACGAGGTGGCGTTGAAACGCGACGTCCAGGATCTCGTCTCGCGCTACCAGGACGTGGCGCTCGGTGAGCTCCAGGTCGGGCGCGTGGTCATGGAGATCTCCCGCGCGGCGGGCGCGCACGGCATCCAGCTGCCGTCGGAGCTGACGCTGTTGGGAAAGACGCTGCTGAACCTGGATCAAGTGGGGAAGACGCTGGCGCCGGAATTCGACGTGAACGCCGCGCTCCGGCAGGAGGGCCCGGAGCTGATGCAGCAGCGGATGCGCCGGAGCATGTCGCCGGCGAACATGTTCGCCGCGGCGCTCGAGACGAAAGAGTTCCTCGAACAGCTGCCCGGGCGCGTCAACAAGTTTCTCGACGCGGTGACGAACAACGAGCTGAAACTCAACATCGAGGTGATCGACGAAGGCGCGGTGATCCACGGCCTGCAGAAGGTCGCCAACCGGATCACGCTGGGGCTGCTGCTCGCGTCGCTGATCATCGGCGCGGCGATGCTGATGCGGGTCGAGACGCGGTTCCGGCTCTGGGGTTACCCCGGATTCGCGATGCTGTTCTTCCTGGTCGCTGCCGGGGGCGCGCTGTGGCTCGCCTTCAACATCCTCACGAGCGATCGGCCGACGCACAAGCGCTGACCGATGGTCCGGGCCGTCCTGTTCGATCTCGACGACACGCTGTTCGACCACGCCGGGTGCGCCCGCGAAGCACTGGCCGCCGCGCAGCGGTGCCATCCTGCGCTGAGCGCGATGACGTTCGACGCGCTCGAGCGAACGCACGCGATGTTTCTCGAGGAGTTGCACGCCGACGTGATGCTGGGCCGGGTGCCCCTCGAAGAGGCGCGGCGCGAGCGATTCCGGCGCTTGCTCGGGGTGTGCGGCGCCGATGCGGGCGACGATGTCGCGGCGGGCGTCGCATCGACCTATCGCGATGCGTACCGAGCGGCGCGGCGCGCGGTGGCCGGCACGTCGGCGCTGCTGGCGGCGGTGAAGGAACGCGCCCGCGTCGGCATCATCTCCAACAACCTCCTCGAGGAGCAGCAGGACAAGCTGCGCTTTTGCGACCTCGAATCGTTCGTCGACGCGCTGGTCGTGTCCGAGGTGGTCGGCGTCTCGAAGCCCGATCCGGAGATCTTCCGGGTCGCGCTCGACCGGCTGCGCTGCCCGGCGGCGGAGGCGGTCATGGTCGGCGACTCCTGGAGCGCCGACATCGCCGGAGCGCGAGCGGCGGGCATCCGGGCGGTATGGTTCAATCCAGCGCGCGCGGCCGCCCCCGAGGAGGCGCCGGTTCCGGAGCTGCACGCGTTCGAACCGGTTTCGGAGGCGATGAAGGTGATCTTTGGCGCGCATCGGCATTGATCTCGGCGGCACGAAGATCGAGATCATCGCGCTCGACGATTCCGGCGCGGAGTGTTTCCGCCGTCGCATCGCGACCCCGCGCGAGGACTACGAGGCGACGCTGGCGGCGGTCGTGGGCCTGGTCCAGGAAGCCGAAAAGATCGTCGGACGATCGACGGTCGGAATCGGGACTCCCGGCGCCATCTCGCCGGCCACCGGACTGATGAAGAACGCGAACTCCACATGGCTGATTGGCCGGCCACTCGGAGAGGACATGTCGCGGGCGCTCGGCCGGGAGATCAGGATTGCAAACGACGCGAACTGCTTTGCGCTGTCGGAAGCGGTCGACGGAGCAGCGGCGGGCGCAGCCGTCGTGTTCGGTGTCATCGTCGGCACCGGAACCGGCGGCGCGATTGTCGTCGATCGCAGGGTTGTCGCCGGCGCCAACGCGATTGCGGGCGAGTGGGGACACAACCCGATGCCGTGGCCGGCGCCGGAGGAATGGCCCGGCCCGCCGTGCTATTGCGGTCGCACCGGGTGCATAGAGACTTTTCTGAGCGGTCCCGGAATGTCGCGCGACCATTACACCGCGACGGGCGAGACGCTGGACGCAAGCGAGATCGCGGCTCGTGCCAGGAAAGAGGATGCCGGCGCGCGGGCGACCGTCGAACGCTATGCCGGCCGCATGGCGCGCGGCCTGGCGTCAATCATCAACGTGGTCGATCCGGACGTTATCGTTCTCGGCGGAGGGCTCTCGAATATCGCACAGTTGTACGAGCGCGTGCCTCAGCTGTGGATCCCTTACGTCTTTTCTGATCGGATTGCGACGAAGCTCGTCCGCGCGAAATTCGGCGACTCTAGCGGCGTCCGCGGCGCCGCGTGGCTGTAGTCGGGCGAATACCAATCCGTAATCCCTAATCGGAAATCCCTGAATCCCGAAATAGATTCGCCGGACTGGTGGATTCCGGATGAGGGATTAGAGGGATTCGCGTTTAGGAACGCACGATCGCGTCGAGCTGTTTCTTCGTGATCCTGAAGTGCGAGGCATTCCACACGGCCCGGCCATCGCGCAGCAGGATCGCCTGCGGCGTCTCGTGACGGACCCCAAGGCGGGTCGCCGCCTCGGCCGCGAGGCCGCGGTGGCTCTGCACGGTGATCATTTTGTAAGCAGCCCGGAGCACCCCATCTTCAAGGTGCGCGCGAAGCTCGTCGAGTGCCTCGCAGCTGATGCCGCAGGTGCGGCTGTGCTTGAAGAGAAGAACCGGACGCTCGCAGGACTCTGCGATGGCTGCCTCGAGCTCGGTGGTATCGGACAAGTGTGTGAAGGGCATCAGGAACCACATATTTTAGCGTGTTCCTGCCCTGCGATCGAGCTCAGGAGTTAGGTCGGCGCCTGATGAGAACGGGTATGAAACCCGGCTGATTCGAGATGGCGGCGCACGTCAGCGAACGCCACGCGCGCGTCGTCACTGATCGGCACGACCGCCTTCTGGATCATCCGGTCGACGTTGAACATCCGGAAACGGATCGCTTCCATGTGGAACGCCCGAATCGCCACCGCCAGCGCCTCGCACTCCTCCAGAAAGCGCGCCACGTCGTCGGTCCGCGGATGCCCCTCGACGCTCTTGACGAGTGTCTGGAGCCGATCCTCGGCAGCTTTTCGGTGATCGATGCTGGTGGTCATAAGGAAGGAAAATGGTAACGCAGGATGGGTCGCTGATCGTGGTTTAATTCCTTTCGTGACTACGGAAGATGGCGTACGCACCGGCCGGGCGCGAATCGAGCCACCAGACATCAGCGAGAAGGGTGGCATCAAGGACGGCCAGCCGCAGCGATCCGATTCGCGGCTCTTCATGCAACTGCTCGCGTTCGGCGACTGCGCCGACGCGAAGTCCGTCGCCTCCCACCTCGACGGCGTCGCCGACGGGGTAGCCGTCTACGAGGACTTGAACGATCCGCGCGGAATCGCGGTGCTGACCGTCAGCGAAGATCCGAACGATTTCATCAATCCGGTCCGTGCCCGCCTCACCGGCGGAGCGATGAAGGGCCTGACGTTCAAGCCGCAGTTCACCATGTTTGGTCGGACGTATTCGTTGGGGTACGAACCTGACCTCCGCGAAGTCCTCATCGAGCGGCCGCGGCGAACGGTGCTGAATCCGGACTGGCCGTGGGCGATTTGGTATCCGCTGCGCCGCAGCGGCGCGTTCGCGCAACTGCCCGACGATCAGCAGCGTGTGATTCTCAAAGAGCATGGCCAGATTGGGATGGCCTACGGCGCCGCGGATTACGTCCACGACGTCCGGCTGGCGTGCCATGGGTTTGACCGCGACGACAACGATTTCGTCATCGGGCTGATCGGAAAGGATCTGTTCCCCCTCTCGGCTCTTGTCCAGGCGATGCGCAAAACGCAGCAGACCTCCATGTATCTCGATCGGCTCGGCCCGTTCTTCGTCGGGCGGAAGGTGGTGACCTCGTGAGCACTTCAGACATTCCGCGGCGGAAGTTCGGCCGGCATGACGAGCTCGTATCCGGGTTGGCGCTCGGGGGTTACCACGTCGGATCGGTCGGCACGGAGCGCGAAGCGGTGAAGATGGTGCACGCGGCGATCGACGCCGGCATTACCTTTCTGGACAACGCGTGGGAATACCACGACGGCAAGAGCGAAGTGCGCATGGGAAAGGCGATCAAGGACCGCCGCGATCGCGTGTTCCTGATGACCAAGGTGTGCACGCACGGCCGTGATGCCAAGACGGCAATGCGGCAGCTCGAGGAGTCGCTGCGGCGGTTACAAACGGACTACCTGGATTTGTGGCAGATCCACGAGTGCATCTACTACAACGATCCGGAGCGCCACTTCGCGAAAGGCGGAGCAGTTGCCGCGCTGGAGCGCGCAAAGAAGGAGGGAAAGGTTCGCTACATCGGCTTTACGGGCCACAAGGATCCGCGAATTCATATGGCGATGCTGTCGTATAAGTATCCGTTCGACAGCTGCCAGCTCCCGCTCAACGGCTTCGATGCGAGCTTCAGCGATCGCAGCTTCGAGCAGCGGGTTCTTCCGGAGTTGATCAGGCAGGGCATTGCCCCGCTCGGCATGAAGAGTCTCGGCGCCGGCCAGGCGGTCAAGCGCAAAGCCGTGACCGCCGTCGAGGCGCTGCGCTACGCGATGAGCCTGCCGGTGACGACCACCATCAGCGGCATCGATTCCATGCGGGTGCTCAATCAAAACCTCGGCGTTGCTCGCGGGTTCAAGCCGATGTCCGACCGGCAGATGGCAGCGTTCCGCAAACGTATCGCGGACGAAGCGGACGACGGCCGGTACGAGCTGTACAAGACGACGGCGCAGCATGACGGACCGGAGGGCAGGAAGCAGCACGGTTTCCCGTCGCAGGAGGAGCTCAGCGCCTAGGCGTGGCGTACAAACATAGCGTGGCCGCGCCTCTCGGTAGGGCGGGGTCTTTAGACCCCGCCTAATGCTTCGACCGCTTTCGCAGGCAGCCGCTGCTTGCAGCTCCAGTAATCACGCCATGGATCGCGTCGCAGCGATGACAGCCGTCGCTCCACCGTCGCGATCGTCCACGCCGAGGGATCGAGCGCCGGCGTCACCTCTTCCCACTTCAACGTCATCGACACGGGCGCACCCGGCCGTGCACGTGTGGAGAAGGCCGCGACCGACGTGTTGGTGCGGTTGTTGCGCATGTAGTCGATCAGGATCTTTTTCTGCCGCCCGGCCTTTGCGAACGCCGTCGTGTAAAGCACGGGATCGTGCCGCTCGAGGGCTTCGGCCAGCGCGCGCGAGAGCGCAAGGCACTCGCGCCAGTCGGCGCGCGGGGCGAGCGGGACGACGACGTGGAGCCCTTCGCCTCCTGTCGTTTTCGGAAAGCTGTCGAGGCCGACCGTCTTCAGCATCCTGCGAATGAGCCGTGCGCTCTCGACTACGTGGGGCCAGGGCACCTGCGCGCCGGGATCCAGGTCGAACACGATGCGATCGGGCAACTCCACCTTGTCGACACATGTATTCCACGTGTGGATCTCGAGCACGTCCATTTGGACGAGGGAGATCACCGCGGCAATGTCGTCGGCGACGAGGTAGTCGCCAACCTTCGTCTTCTCCTGGATCTTGACCCGGCGCAGCGCGGCGGGCGCCCAAACCTTCGAATGCTTCATGTAGAAGCATTCCCCTTTGAGCCCTTCGGGACATCTGACGAGTGTAAGAGGCCGGCCTGCGAGGTGCGGCACGATCCAATCCGCGATTCGCTCGTAGAAGCGAGCGACGTCCAGCTTCGTGAACCCGTTGCGTCCGGGTGCTTCGGCAGGGTACATGATGCGGCCCGGATTGCTGATGCTCACACCAGACACGGTGATCCGCTCGGGTATGCTCGTCACCTCTCGCCGGAGGAGGGCGGCTGGTCCGCCGCCGATTCGTCGCGTGCGTCGAGTCGATCGTCTCCGCGTTCATCCCAGACGTCAGACGTCGCGATGGACCTGATCTCCGGCCGCTGGCGTGCCTTGCGAATGTATTCGCCGCGCGGGCTGTTGAAGCCCCACTCGCGGACGTCGATGGTGAAGCTGAACCGGGAGATCATGGGACCACGGGTCGAACCGATGTCATCTTCGTTGCGTCCGATCTGCGCGCGCGCACGCTCCAGAAGCGTTTCGGGCACCCAGTCCGGGACGTTGGTGCGATAGCCCGGATAGACGTAGCTGAACATCAGAATCTGCGACAACAGCAACGGCCAGTGCTCGCCGACGCGGTTCAACAGGCGTTCCCAGTCGAGCGTGTCGCCATAGCACAGGATCAGGTGGACGATGTCCGACATGTCGTGTCGGTGCCGTTCGCTGATGAAGAGGCGGTGCCACACGAGCTCCTCAGGCGGCGCAATTTGCACCGGACATGCGGCGAGAATGCTCGGGCGGCTGTGCTCGATCCACCCTTTGTCGATCAGGGCGACGCCGTTCCCCATGCCGTAGATCAGATCGACGAAATAGTCGCCCATGGTTGCCTTGGCGAGCCAGTGCTCGTCTTCCAGCCGCGTCGTGAAGCCGGCCGCCCGGAGCGCCCGCGCGGCATCGACGACCGAGGCAGGTTCGAAGAACAGATCGAGATCCTTTGTCTTGCGGTAGATCCCCGTGTGTTCGTAAATCGCGTAGGCGCCCGCGACAACATATGGGACGCCGGCGGCGTTGAGCGCTTCGAGCGCTCGTTTATAAATCGCGCGTTCGTCGTCGGGGATCCAGAAATCTCCGTGGGTCAGCGACTTGCGCTCCTCGGCAGTGAGCCGCGTGGGTCGCCGCATCAGATTGGACACATCTACCTCGGCAGTGCCGCCTGAACGGCAGCGGCTGAAGCGCAGCAACACGCGGGCCAGCTCGGGCTGAGTGCGGCGGGGTGTGAAGACCCCGCCCTACGCCTTCGACGGGCGGTAGTGGCCGATCCCATCGCCAGCTGTTAAGATTTGGGGGCTCAATGCGCAAAGGACTGTGGCGGGAGCCGCTCGGCGTGCTCGAACGCGAGGTGATGGACGCGGTGTGGGCGGCTGGCGAAGTCACGGTGCGCGATACCCAATCGAGATTGCCCAGGCCTGTCGCCTACACGACCGTCATGACGACGTTGGATCGCCTGTTCAAGAAGGGCCTCGTCATCCGGATCCGCGTCGGAAAAGCATTCGTGTATCGTGCGGCGCAAACGCGTCAGCAGGCCGACACCGCGGTTCTCTCTAACCTGGTGGATGCCGTCGGCAGCGACGATCATGCCGCGGATCTGCTCGACGCGCTGGAACAGATGGTGCGCGACAAGAAGCGTCTGCTCGAGAAGACGCGTCAGGGCGAACGGTGACGGCGATGGTGATGACGACGGTGCTCCTCGCGCTCGCCTGGTTCGCTGCGCTCAACCTGGCAGCTTCGCTGTTTGCCTGGACGGCGGCGGGGGGGCTGCAACGCATCCGGATTTGCCCACGCGCCGGGGTCCTGCTGACGGTCCGGTTGTTTCCCGCCGCTGCATCCTTATTACTCACCCTTGTGCTGTTCGTGCCAGCGCACTGGATAACGGAGCCTCGCGGCCTAAGCGAATCTTTTGGCTCGTCTGTTTACCTGCTCTCTCTGGCGGGTGCGGCACTGATCGGCCGCGCGATTGTGCGAGTCATTGGCCTGGCGCGCGCGGACCGCAGGCTTCGCGGCCGTGAACGCGTATCGGCGGTCGTGCCGCATCTGCGGGAGTCGGACGCGCTTCCCGGCCTGGCTTTGGCCGGACTTCTGCGAACGCGCATCCTGGCAGGGCCGCACGTCGTCGGCACGCTGACGTCTCCCGAGCTCGACGTTGCCATCGCGCACGAGCTCGCGCACCACCGCGCGGTGGACAACCTGAAGCGATGGGCGCTCTATTGCACGCCCGATTTTTTTGGCTGGTCCGCGACCGCACGAAAGGCCGAGCGCGACTGGCATGCCGCAGCCGAATCGCTCGCCGACGCCCGCGCCGTCGGCGGAGACGCGCAACGCGCCATTGATCTCGCATCGGCGCTGATCAAGGTCGCCCGGCTGAGCCTGGAGCGGCCGCGGGTCGAGACCGCTCTCTGGAGTACCTTCAACGATCCCTCCCTCCTGAAACATCGCGTGCTGCAGCTGACGCGAGGGATCCCGGTTGCCGCTCCGAGCCATCCGCGCAGAGCGGCAAGCACCGCGGTCCTGGCAGTAGGCGCGGTGGCCATGCTCGTCCCCCTCCTGTCGGACACGATCCACACGATCACCGAGGCGGTCATCGCGTTCCTTCCGTAGTTAGAAGGGCTTCAGGGCTTCAGGGTACCTTCCGGCTAATCTACGAGCACTGGTAGTAGTTCCACAAAACAGCAAATGATTTGAACGGCTTGGAGGCGAATACCAGCTGGGTCCGCGTCTCGGGGCTGACAAAGCGCTACGGCGCATTGGCCGCGCTCCAGGACGTATCGTTCGGCATCCGGCGTGGCGAGATTCTCGGGCTCATCGGGCCCAACGGCGCCGGCAAGACGACGCTGTTCGAGTGCATGGCGGGGGTCCTGCCGCCATCTGCCGGTGCGATTCTCGTCGAGGACAGAGAAGTCACGCCGCGTGAGCGCAGCGACTTGCTGTTCTATCTACCCGATGCCATCGCGCCATGGCCGTCACAGCCGGTGCGGTGGGTGCTGGATTTCGCCGTCGGCTTCTTTGGCGCGCGTGCGGACGTTCTCGAAGACGTGATCGAGTCGTTTGCGCTGCAGACGCTGCTTGACGATCCCATCGGGACGCTGTCGAAGGGTCAGCGGAAGCGGGTGATGCTCGCGGTGGGGCTTCTGATGCGGCAACCGCTCCTGCTTGCCGACGAGCCGTTCGACGGCCTCGATTTGCGGCAAAGCCGGGAAGTGGCGGCCACCCTGAGAGAGCACGTCTCGAAGGGGCGGACGCTGTTCCTCTCAATTCATCAGATTTCGGACGCGGCGCGGATCTGCGATCGGTTCGTCCTGCTGAGCGGCGGGCGCACCTGCGGCGAGGGGACGCTCGACGAACTGGCGGCGCGCGCGCAGCAGCGCAGTGCGCGTCCCGCCGGGCGCGATCTCGAAGAGGTTTTTCTTGCGCTCACCTAGGGGCGCCTGGATCTGGCTCGTCGGCAAAGAGTGGCGCGAATTGGTCGCGTCGCGGTCCTGGTGGGTGATGCTCGCGGTGATGGGACCGCTGGTCGGATTCGGATTCATCAGCGCGGTCCGTACCTACGGTGAGGCGAGCGGGCTGAACGGCACCGCGATCGGTGTCGGCGAGGCGTTTTCGCCGCTCGTCGGAATCTGGGCGCCGACCTTCAGCGCGTGCGAGCTCGCGGCCGCGTTTCTTCTGCCGTTCGTCGCGATTCGGCTCGTCGCCGGCGACCGGCAGAGCGGCGCGCTGAAACTCGAGCTGCAGCACGTGATGCCGGCCATCGGGCGCGTCGGGACGAAAGCACTCGTACTTGTGGGCGGGTG
>Ga0070670_100006263_pt1 | contig 10073 bp, 8 predicted proteins | sample KBSS63metaG_FD_64665 | JGI IMG/M metagenome (GOLD analysis project Ga0070670, IMG submission 64665) | Switchgrass rhizosphere microbial communities from Kellogg Biological Station, Michigan, USA - KBS S6-3 metaG | ecosystem: Host-associated > Plants > Roots > Rhizosphere > Soil ... | reverse complement strand
CCACCGCTCGGTCCGATGCTCCTGCTGGTCGCGTGCATGCTGGCCGTACCCTGGATCGTGGCGCAGAGCAGACAGACCAGTCGGGAGCGACTGATCGCCGCGGGCTACTGGATGGTCGGGGCCATCGCGTTTGGTTACGCCGTCCGCCTGTTCGTAATCTGGTGGGTACTTTCGATCGTCACGTTCGGGGCGGCGCTCGCCTGGGCCATCCGCGGCACGGCAGAGGCGCCGCCGAGGCTCCCGATCAGGCTTCTGGGGCTGTTCGCCTGTGTTCTGATCATCAGCGCGGAGATCGTGCGCACGAGTGAGTTGCGGGCGCTCGAGGGCTCGACGAGTGATCGCGTGCTGCCCACGGTCGGAGCGCTCCGAGCCGAGCGCGTCGCGCGGTGGCTCCGCTCGAACACGGCGCCGGATGCGAGGGGGCGGATCATGACCTCGTTCGCATTCGGGAGCTATCTCACCTGGCGACTCCCGGGGTATTCGACGTCGATCGACAGTCGGGGACTGCAGCCCGATTCGGTGACCGCAGCCGAGGCCGTGGTCAGTGCTGCGGCGCAGGACTTCCCCGTCGGACCCTGGAAGTCGGCCGATCTGGTCATCCTGCCGACACAATTCCGTGCTGCCGCCGTTCTCGATACGGCGACGGGCTGGCAACGGGTGCTTGCCGTACGGGGAGAAGCCGTCCCGGGCGATTCCGCCGCTCTCTGGGTGAGGAGCGAGTGGTGGGCGCGCAATGCTCGCTTGCGCCCTGGATCGCGGTGAGCGCCCAGCGGCTCCCTCCCTGATGCGTCGAAACCCCTGGATCCTCTCGCTCGCGGCGTGCTGCATTGCCGCGGCCGTCTGGGCAGGCTTCGCGCCCCTCGGGGATCCGGACTTACCGATGCACCTGACGATCGGCGAGTGGATCTACACCCATCATCGGGTGCCATTCGTCGAGCCATTCGCGTGGACGCGCGTCGGGGAGCCCTACTACGCGTACTCGTGGCTGGCGCAGTTGACGTTCTACGCGACCATGCGCGCGTTCGGACCGATCGGGCTTCACGTCCTGTCGGCGCTCCTCGGAGCTTCGATCGTGCTCGCCGGATTCGCGGCCGGGCGATCGCTGGAGCTCAGCGTCTCGAGGTCGACGGTACTCGGGGTGCTCTCGATCGCCATTGCAATGGAGAGCACGCCCTTCCTGAGACCTCAGCTGTTGATGCACGCGCTGATCCCACTTGCGTGGGCTTCCGCGTTCTGGCTCGTTCGGGAGCAAGCATCGAACGCCACCTACGCCGCGCTCGCCCTGTGGCTCGTCAGCGCGTTGGCGGCGGGCACCCATATCACCTTCCCAGTCGTGGCGGCGCCCCTGGTGGTGCTCTGGGCACGAGCGGGTGAACACAACGTCTCGCGAGTGCTCACCGCGACGATCGTCGTGGTGCTTGGCTGGCTGACGTCGCCGTACGCGCTCGATTGGCCGGCCGTGTTCGCGCTGAACCTCGGATACAACGCCATAAACGCTGCGCTCTCGTCGGCGGGCGAACTTGCGCCGGGGTTCGCGGTGTCTCCGCTCGTGGGCGTCGTTCTGGCCGCTTTGCCATTGGTCGTCGATACGCGAGCAATCCCTCTCCGGGAACGTTCGGCGATGGGCCTGCTCTGGCTCGCTGGATTGGTGGTGTTCGCCCGATACTTCAAAGGGCTCGGTCCGTGGTGGTGGTGTGCCCTGCCGCTGGTCGTCCTGACTCTTCGACGCCTACCAGGCGCGTCGGATCGTCGCGTCGCGATGTCGTGGGCCATCCTGGCTCCTCTGGTAGTACTCGCGTGCGCCCCGACGAACATCCGGCTGTGGAAGGGGACACGAACGTACGAGGGCGGGACGGAGTCGCGAATGCTGCCTTCTCTGAGGGGGTTCGCTTCGGAGCCGGCGGCGAGGTGGCTGGAGTCGCATGCTACGATTCCTCCGGGCACCAGACTACTGACCACTTTCAACTATGGCAGCTATCTCAAGTGGCGGTTGCCTGCGCTGAGCGAATCGATCGATAGCAGAGGTGTATTCCCGGATTCAGTTGCGCTCCCCGATGTTCCTTCGACGAGCATCGTGCGACCGATGGGACCGTGGGAATCCGCGGACCTGGCTATCGTTCCTGAGACGTATCCCGTTGCCGGAATCCTCGACCGGCATCCCGCTTGGAGAAGGATTGGGACGGCCGCCAGGGCTCCATGGGAGCGCACGGCCCCGCGAGCCGGACTTTGGGCCCGGCGGGAATGGCTCCGGTCGCACGCGCGGGCCTCATCGCTCGATTCGAGCGCTGCTCTCGACTTGAAGTAAGCTCCGCGGTCCCGATGACTCGAGTCATTTGGGCACTGGGCCAACATTCGGCCGGCGCAGCAGCATGACGACTGCGGGGAAATACATACACCAGCCGATAGCGTCCACCGACACCTTGAATCGCTCCAAGTCACTGGCGAAGGGACCTGCTGTTGCGAGCCACAGCGCCGCGATCCAGCTGCCGAGCCAGAGTACACCTCCTTCCGTGATCGTGAGTGGTACGAGAAAGAGTGGAACGGTCTCGTAGAGCAAGGGTGTCTGGGGTACGCAGGCGAGGGCAAGAACGAGCCGCGCCTCCGGGCGTCTCCACCGAAGGATCGCCAGCGCGGCGAACGCACCTCCCGCAGACCTGATGGGCGCGAGGTACGGAGTTCCGCCGGCCGTCGCCAGCGACGTGTGCCGCAGCGCATCGAGCCAGTCGACTGGCCAGGTCGGAAGAAATGCGAGGCCGATCACCGTCAATACGACGGCCCCGATGACCGCGATGCGAGATGGTCGCGCAATCCAGATCGCCGCGCCGATCGTGGGCTTCGCGCTCAACAGAACGCCCAGCCAGGGGATGCCGTACGCGGCGCCGAGCAGCGGCGACCACTGCACGGTTTCGGCGGCGAGCGCCGCCGAGGCACTCGTGATGACCACAGCGGGGGCGACGGAGCGACGCGTCGCGGCCCAGACGAAGGCGCCACCCGCGAGCGCCGCGAAGAGGACGGCAGCGACGGATTGCGCGATCGCCGAGAGCGGCATCACAGCAACTGCGGCGGTCAATGGGTAGTAGAGTGGGGCCGGCCAATCGAAGTGGAGCCCGGGGCCGATCTCGGTGTAGGGATTCCGACCAGCGAGGAGCGCGTTCGCCGCGAACCAGACCTGGTCGAAATCCCGCGATTTTGCTTCGCCCGAGACCCAGAGAAACGCGCGGAGTCCGCTCAGCAACGAGGCCGCGATCGCCAGGCAGGCTCGGAGCCGCCGCGACGGAGCGGGCCTCTCAGGTTCCGTCGTTACCTCGCGAGATTCCACTTCAGTCGTGCACATTGATGCGCGCCTGCTGGGGGCCTGGCGCCACGCGTTGCATGTCGTTCACGGGATGCGTCATGCTAGGGACCGGCCTCGCCCGCACGACCACGGACCATGCTCAGCCGAATTCTCCCAGGAATCGCGAGCGCCCTTCACGGCAGGCTGATCTTCGGACGCCGTGTTCAAGCGCTCGCCGACAATATCGCCGAGATGATCCCCGACGGCGCAGCCACTCTGCTCGATGTGGGCTGCGGAGATGGTACGCTCGCTCGATCGATCACACAGCACCGTCCCGGGCTCCGAGCGACGGGCGCCGAGATTCGCGCGCGGCCGTACACGGCGATCCCAGTTCGCGAGTTCGATGGTCGGATCCTGCCGTTCGCTGATCGCTCGCACGATGTCGTCATGCTGGTGGACGTCCTTCACCATGCGGAGGAACCAACGCTCCTGATTCGCGAAGCAGGGAGGGTCGCGTCACGCGCGGTGATCATCAAGGATCATCTCACGGGCGCATGGCTGAGCAACGAGCGTCTTCGGCTGATGGATTGGGTGGGCAATATCGGCCACGGCGTGCCACTCCGCTATGCGTACTGGTCGCCCGCACAGTGGAGTGACGCGTTCCGAGAAGCAGGACTCGAGGAAGTCGACCGTCGCGAACGACTGGGCCTGTATGGTCCGGCGCTACGCTGGTTGTTCGAGCGCCGCCTTCACTTCGTGAGCCGCCTTGTCCCAACCGGCATCTAGCGCGACCCAGCCGGTGCGGCCAATTGCCGCTCGGCAGGCTGCGGCGTGGATCGCGATCGTCCTAATCGGCGCGTGGATGCTCTACCCCATCCTCACGCCGGCGCACGTCGAGGGTTTCAGCGCCTCGATCGTCTCGCTCGCGCTCCATCTCAACGACGGCCATCTCGCCGACTACGACCGCCTGCATCCGGCCAACCTCGAGTACTTCACTCTATCTCGACTTGGCACGGTCACCTTCGTGTCGGTCCTCACCGGCCCGCTCGGCCTGCCGGGTGAGTGGGCGATTCGATTGATGACGTGGCTGGGCTTCGTGGCACTTGCGGCGTCCTCGTTCGTGCTGGTGCGGCGATGGACGAACGCTTCCAGAAAGGCCGCGGTGGCAGCACTACTGCTGATCCCGGGCCTGGCGGAGAGCTCGTTCTTCTACAACGACACCATCTTCGCAGCGGCCCTCGGAACGAGCGCCGTCGCGGTGATAGCAACATGGCCGGGTCTCGCCGCCGCGACACTGAGTGGCGTGCTGCTCGGTGCCGCGATCGTGGCGCGACTGGATGCCGTGCTTCTGGCGCCCGCAGTGGTGCTGATCGGCTGGGAACAGCACGGCCTCGGACGCGCATTCTGGTCGCGCGCGTCGATCTTCGCGTTGGGCGTGCTCGTGCCAGTCATCCTGGTGCCAGCGCAGCTTCATGCGAACCTTCTCGATGTCTATGCCGCCACGAAGCACGCACTCGTCCTCTGGGGCGATTCGGTTCGGCCGGCGCAGCATGCCCGAGAGGTGTCGTTGTTCATCGGCATCCCCGCCGGAGTTCTGATAGCACTCGGCTGTCTCGACCTCTGGCGCCGGCGAGACTATCGTCGACTGCTCCTGTTGGCAGGGGTGCCGGCGCTGTTCAACCTGGTCGCACTCGGCAAGATCTGGCAGTCGCGGCAGATGTTACCGATGACGCCCTTCCTGGCGGCGCTGGTCATCATCGGCTGGCGACACGTCGTGTCCACTTCGCGTGGGGGGAAGGGCAGGGGCGCACTCGAGTGGACGGCGATCGCCGTATGCTGCTTCGCATGGATCGCTCCGATCCTGGTGGTGCGGGTGAGCGACGGACCGCGGGCGCCGTATGGCCGAATCTGGACCCCATTGCTCTGGAGACGCTGGCAGGACGCCGCTAACTCGAATCAGACGGAGATCAGGACGCTCGTCGAGAATCCTGGGGCCGACTCGACGGCGATCATCACCGACACCTGGGACGGCGACCGGTATCTGCACCTCGCGCTCCAGGAGACGGGGTATCGCCAGCTCGACGGCGACGGTACGCTGGAGTCCTGCGAGAAGACTGCTGAGACCTTCGCGAAAGGCGATCGAAGAATTCTCCACGTTCGTCTCCATCAGCCCTTCCTTCCGAACTGGCCGGAGCTCGCGGCGGGACGGCTCGCGACCTGGGGTACGCCCTGCATCGAACGATGGAGACCGGCGCGGCTGCTCCGGCTCGCACCGATCTGGCAATTGCGGCGCTCGATGACCGACGACGCGGGTGAAGAGCCTCAGGTCGTCCGCGCGCGTGCGCTCGCGACCATCGAGAAGGCGAACTACAGTCCGCAGCTTTTCGTCGAGATCCCGGTCTCCAGTTTGGAATCGCTGCATCGCGGATATCTGAAGGAGGCCGCGGCGCAGGGATCTCCATTCGGCGATCGGCGTTCCCCAGCGGAAGCGCTCCAGAACGCGGAGCGGCTGATGGCGGCACGGGTGTGGACGTCGACTTCGGGTACGCCATGACGGACCGGATCCTCGTCTTCATTCCGTGCTACAACTGCGAACGTCAGATCGCCCGCGTGCTCAAGCAGTTCGAAAAGGTTCCGCCGGGCACCTTTCACGAGGTCCTCGTCGTCGACAATCGCAGCCGGGATCGAACCGCGAGCGTAGCCGCAGCGGCCCTGCCGTCCGTGGGACCGATGCCGGCGCGAGTCGTACGGAACTCCGAGAACTACGGCCTCGGAGGTTCGCACAAGGCGGCGTTCGCGTATGCGACGCGACAGGGTCACAGCCACGTCCTGGTCCTGCACGGCGACGACCAGGGAAGCATCGACGACGTCCTTCCAATCTTGCGGAGCGGCGACCATCGCCGATTCGACGCCTGTCTCGGCGCGCGCTTCATGCGCGGTTCCCGCCTGATTGGATATTCGAGACTGCGAAGGCTCGGCAATCGCGCGTTCAACGCGCTGTTCAGTGTCGCTGTCGGCCGGCGGGTATTCGACCTCGGCTCTGGACTCAACATCTTCGGGCCCGCCGTGTTCGGGAGCGGTTCCATACTCAAGTATCCGGACGACCTTCGCTTCAACGTGCTTCTGCTCCTTGGCATGTACGATCGCGCCCTTCGAGTCTCGTATTTCCCGATCAGCTGGCGCGAGGACGATCAGGTATCCAATGTGAAGATGATCTCCCAGGCGCTTCGCACCGCCGCGGCAGCGGGGGACTACGTCTTCCGCCGGCAGCGCCTGCGCAGCGGCGAGCACCGGAGCGCGCCGCGTGAATCCTATACGTTCGAGGTGATCGCGGAGCATGCTGGTGGACTCTCAGTCTGAGCCGTCGCGCCAGCCCCGGTCGACGTGATCGACGCCTGGTCGGAGACTCGAGCGTGAGCACGGTCGGCCTCTCTTTGGTGATGCCGATGGCGGGTCGCGGATCGCGATTCGCCCGCGACGGTCGCGCCGAGCCGAAGCCGCTGATCGACGTTGCGGGGCGACCCGCGTTCTGGTGGGCCACGGAGAGCGTTCGAAGGGCGTGCGTCGTGCGAGAGATGGTGTACGTCGTGCTGGCCGAGCACGTCGCCGCATTTGCGATCGATCAGATCATCCTGACCTACTACCCCGAGGCACACGTGGTGCCGATATCCCACGTCACCTCGGGTGCCGCCGAAAGCGCTGCGATCGGAGTTGCGCAACTCGAGTCCACGGGCCCCGTCGCGGTCAACGACTGCGATCACGCGTTCCGGGTCGTCGAACTGGAGGACCTCGTGGCCCGGTTGGCCGATTCCGCGGACGGCGCACTCCTCGGCTTTCGCTCGGCGTCGCCGGCGTACTCGTACGTTGCGTTCGACGTCGACGGTCGGGTGCAGGGGACGGTCGAGAAGGACCCTGTCAGCTCATTCGCCATAGCGGGATGCTATCTGTTCGATAGTCCGCGCACCTTCCTGGAAGGCGCCAGCCAGTATCGTGCCGAGTGCGAGTATCCGGAGCTGTACGTCAGCGGCGTCTACAACACGCTGCTCCGGCGTGGGGCCGACATTCTGTTCCACGAGCTGGAAGGTCATGTCCCCTTCGGAACGCCTGACGAGCTGGCACGCGTCGACGCCGCGTATCTCGAGCGCCTTCTGCTCGATTCGCCATGAGCTCCACTGCCGTGCTGACTGGCGCCGCGGCCGTCGTGCTGCTGCTTCTCGCACACGTGATGCGCGCGGTGCGCCACTCCTTCCTGTTCGCGAAAGACGAGCTGCCCGGTCGCTTCGACTTACTCCTGGCCCTGTCGGTGAGCTACGCCGTCAACGCGATCTTCCCCCTCCGCCTGGGGGAGCTGTTGCGCGCGGGGTTCATTGCCATGCGATATCGCCTTCGCGTCTCGTACGTAGTGGCGACGGTCGCCGCCGAGCGTCTCAGCGACCTGGCGGCGGTCGCCATCTTCGCGGCCGCGTTCGCCGCGAGCTCGAGTGCGCTCGCTGGCCCGGCCCGCACGACTGCGCTGGTGCTGTTTCTTGCCGTCTGTGTCCTCGTCGCACTGGCGCTGCTGATCGACCGCATATCGGCGTTTCGACGCCTGGTCTGGCGCGTCGCGTCCGTCTTCAACGACTCCATCAGGATCGGCATCGTCGAGCTCCTCTGGATCTTCTCGCGCTACGTGACGCAGAAGGCGTTGACGCGGCCTCGCTTTCTACTGGCCACCGTCGTCATGTGGGCGCTGTACCTGGGCGCGTACGCGCTCTTCGCGGCGGCGTTGGGCATTCCCACGGCGGTCGTGAGCCTGGGACTGCTGGGGGCGCCATTGCGGCCGCTCCTCGCGGAACTGTTCTCCGGAGGAGTCACGCGCACGGGGCTCGCCCTGCTGGTCTTTACGTCGATCCCCGTCGTCATCGTGCTCGTCTTCGGACTGGTTCGGCATCGGCGCGAGATCAGAGTCTCGCTGGAGTTCGTGCGGCGCTTCGGCCTCATGCCGCGTGCCGATACTCCGCTGTCGATGAGCCGCCGGTTCCGGAGCAGTGCGGACTACGCGGCGCTCATGCTCGCGCACTTCACCGCGTCCCGCGAGATCATCTCGTCGTTCGCCGACGACAGCATGGGCGACGCCATCGTGCACCGGATCCTTCCCGGAGGATCCGATGCCGTGACGGCCGTGGTCGAATCGGCCGGCCGCCTGGGCATCCGCAAGCTGGCGATGGACATCGCCGCGACCCGGCTCGTGGAGCAGGTGGAATGGCTGCGTACGCACGCGCGAAGACTTCCACTCCCACCGATCACCGCCGAGGCGTGGAACGGCCGGCGCTATCATTACGACATGCCCTTCAGCATCGCCGCCCGCGACTTCTACGAGGTGATCCATACCTCCGACGTCGAGCGAAGCGCGCAGACGCTCGGCTCGATCGTCGACTCTATGTGGGACTTCCACTCCGAGACGACGAGAGGGGATGCTCCGGAGGAGACGGTAGCCTCCTATCTCGATCGCAAGGTGCAGGCGAACGCACGGGAGGTGCTCGCCTTCGCCAACGGCGTAGTATCGCGGGATTACAGCATCAATGGCGAGCTATATTCGCTCGACGAGTGGAGCTGCCTGCTGGACTCGCAATGGCTCCTCGCGCAGGTCTCGCGCCGAGGTACGGCCGTCATCCATGGCGACCTGACGATCGAGAACATCATCGTCTCGCCGGATGAAGCGGCCGGCTGGTATCTCATCGATCCGAACCCGGTCAACATCTTCGACACACCACTGATCGATTGGGCGAAGTTGATGCAGTCGCTGAACCTGGGATACGAGACGATGAATCGGGGGAACGTCTCCACGATCAACGGCAGCGCACTGAGCATCGTCTTCACGCGGTCGAATGCATATGCGCAGCTCCATGAGCATCTGTGCGAGCGTCTGCGTTCGCGACTGGGCGAAGACGGAATGCGTGAGATCTCGTTTCACGAGATAGTGAACTACCTCCGGCTCATCCCGTACAAGATTCGCAGTGCGCCACAGAAGGGATTGGCCTTCTTCGCCTGCGCCTCCGTGCTGCTTCGTCGCTACCGGGAAACGGTTGCGTAGAGTGCGCGCGCTCCTGTTCGATCTCGACGGAACGCTGATCGATTCTGCCGAGGCGAACTATTCCGCGTACGCGCGCGCGCTACACGAAGTCGGTGCGATCGTCGAGCCGTCCGAGGTTGCGAGACGCGCGGCGGGTCGGCAGTGGCGCGAGTTCCTGCCGGAGCTTCTGGCCTTGGCCGGCGTCGAGCGTGAGCCTGGAGAGGTCGCTCGCCGTAAGGGCGAGATCTATCGCGACATGATCGGCGAGCTGCGCGTCAATGGTCCGCTGCTCGCGCTGGCGGCGAGCGTGCGTCCCATCATGAAGACCGTACTCGTCACGACCGCGTCCGCCGACAACGTGGGCGCCATTCTGGAGCACTTCGGACTCGGCGAGGCGTTCGACTTCGTCGTGACGGGCGATGACGTGTCGCAGCACAAGCCGGATCCGGAAGCATATCGACTCGCGCTCGCGCGGCTGGAGCTCGACCCGGCAGATTGCGTCGCTTTCGAGGACTCGGATGTGGGCGTCGCCAGCGCAACGGCGGCTGGCATCGCCGTAGTGCGGGTGGAGTTCGGCCGCTGAAGCTGTGCGCTATCGACGCCGCAGTCCGAGCACGCTCAGGAAGAAGCTGCTCATGACGCCCTCAGCGCCCAGGATCATGAGCGTGACGCTCGGAATGACCAGTCTCAGAGTCCGGCTCGCCTCGAGGTCACCGAAGCCGCGCGAGCCCCAATCCGCGACGGCCG
>Ga0070670_100006262_pt1 | contig 10073 bp, 6 predicted proteins | sample KBSS63metaG_FD_64665 | JGI IMG/M metagenome (GOLD analysis project Ga0070670, IMG submission 64665) | Switchgrass rhizosphere microbial communities from Kellogg Biological Station, Michigan, USA - KBS S6-3 metaG | ecosystem: Host-associated > Plants > Roots > Rhizosphere > Soil ... | reverse complement strand
CGGCCACGATCAAGCGTGTTTGGTCTTCTTGTTTTTTCATAGGGCTGGTCTCCAAACGGTAGCGCAAGCTTATAGCTTGCAGGCTCGAAACGCGCAGCTGGAATTTGCGCAACCTTAACTTCTTCGCACTTCCAACTGGCGACGCAAGATCCAGAGGAGCAGGCCGAGGAGGAGGACACTCGACCCGATGAGGATGGCGGTGTTATAAACAAATACGCTGATGGTCTTGCCCAGATAGCGTTTCTGCTCGCCGAAGAAAACGTTTGGTTTGCCGCCACGCCGATAATCACTTTGTTCCATCTCGGCGTTTGAAATCAGATCGGAGACCTTCTGGTTCACGTAAAGTTGTTCAGCGGTGATCGGTCCGTTGGCGTCCTTGAAGGCGGCGCGTCGGAAAGGCTTCGTCCCCCGTAAGACCCGGTCGACGATGGTGAGATACTGGTTGATTTCGCGCGGCACTTTCGCCTCCAGCCCGGAGAGGACCGCGAGCGTTTCCTTGAGATCGTCGAGACGCTTCGAATCGCCGGGATTGGATTCGTGTCGGGCCACGATGGCGTCGATCTGGCGTTGGGCATCGTTCTGGCGTTTGGCGAGCGGATTGAGCTTCGCCTGGGCCACGACCAGCTCTTCGTAGGACCAGCGCATTGCAACAAATTCGCAGACGAACGGCACCTGCAGACGGCTGTCCATTTTCTTGGTTTCGTCGCTGTCGGGATGTTCCTGAAACCAGCGGGCGAGGTTATGGACGAGATCGAGATTGCGATTCATGTCCTGGTACTTGATCAAGGCGCCGCCCATCACGATCTGAGGGATGAGGACGAAGGGGACGATGTTGGCCGCCGTTTTCGGGTCAGCCACAACCGACGAGACGACCAAGCCTAACGAGACCCCGCTCATCGCAGTCATAAAAACGATCGCGAGATCGGGCCAGAACATCCCGCGAATCCCGAGAATGAAATTTCCGATGAGGAGAAAGAGGATGCATTGCAGAAGGGCAAACACCCCTAACGACGCCGTCTTCGAGAAGACGTAGTAGGTCAGGCGCACATTCAGGTTCCGCTCTCGTTGCAGGACAGCGCGGTCGCGGATGATATCGTCGGCGCTGTTGGTGAGGCCGAGAAACATGGCCACGATCAAGGTGAGGAAGAGATAAGTCGGGATGTGATAGGCGGAAGCGAAGTCGTACTGGCCGCTATCCGAATAGCGCAGGATGATGCCGATGAAGAGCGCCAGGAGAGGGGCAAACCCGATCGTAACGATGAGGTTCCCGCGGTTGCGCAGCTTGCTCAGAAAAGCCCGGCGCAGGAGGGTGCGCAACTGCGTCCATTCGTCCTGCCAGCGGATCGGCTCGCGCCGTTTCTGTGTGAGGGCCGGAGGCAGGGGCTGGACCGGGTCGCGCCGCAACGGCACCTGCTTAACGTCCTGGATGAGGCGGAAAGCCTCGTATTTGTCGCGCCAGAATTCGGGCGAGTAGCGGCGCGCGGGCATGAGCTGGCCGCGATTGTTTTCTTCGTAAATGATGTCGCCGCTCAAGTCGCGCAGGGGGGTCTCGAGGACGTCGAAAATAAATTCCGGCCGGGTCGTTCCGCAGGACGGACATGCGCCCAGGTCCGCGCCGAATTGATGCTGGTGCTCCGCTTCCGCGAAGTAACGCAGCATGTCGGTTGGCGTCCCGAAGAAGACAAGGCGGCCACCTTTGTCGAGCAGGATTGCCTTGTGAAACATCTGGAAAATTTTCGAGCTCGGCTGGTGAATCGTGACGACGATGATCTTGTTGTGCGCCATCCCGCGGATGATCTCGATGACGTGCTCGGAATCCTTTGAGGACAAGCCGGAAGTCGGTTCATCAAAAAGGTAGACGTCGGCCGAACCAATCATGTCGAGGCCGATGTTGAGGCGTTTTCTTTCGCCGCCGCTGAGGGTTTTTTTGATCGGGCTGCCGACGATGCTGTCGCGTCGTTCGCTCAAGCCCAGCTCGATCAGTTTGCCTTCGAGGCGGCGTGTGCGATCGCGGCGCGAAAGGTGCGGGGAGCGGATGGCGGCGGCGAACTGGAGATTTTCGCCGATCGTCAGGTGCTCGTCGAAAGCGTCGTCCTGCGGGATGTAGCTGACATAGCGTTTGAGCGTGTCGAGGTTGTGGTAAAGCGGCTGACCGTTGAGGAGGACGTTGCCTTGTCCCGGTTGCAATTGGCCACCGAGCACGCGCATGAGCGTGCTCTTGCCCGACCCGCTTGCGCCCATCACGCAGACGAGTTCGCCGCGGCTGAGGGCGAAGGTAATGCCATCGAGTCCCACCTCGCCGCTACCGAAACGGTGATTGATGTCGATGACTTCGAGGTTGCGAATGATATTTCGCTCTTCTTCGATGATGCGCTCGGAAAAATCGCAGCGCAGGAACTGGCCGACATCGATGCGAATGGTGTCGCCGTCGGTAAGGGGAGCGGTCCCGCGGACCGCAACGTCCCCGACCATGATCGAGCGATCCGCTTCCAGCACTTCGAGAACGCCGACGCGCTTATCGTAGTCGCAGGAAATTTTCAGCAGCACATCGCCGGCCGTGCCGGGGGAAAGGAGGATGTCATCCTCCTCCAGGAGACTCGGATTGTTCGAGACGAGATATTCGGACTTGGACGCCTTGAGTTGAAAGCGGCCCCCGAGAGCACGGGCGCGCCGGCGCAGATCGAAGAGATCCATCTCGGTGTCGTTATGGAAAACGATCCGGTCATCCAACGACGCCTCGACTTCGGTGTTGGCTTTGAGTTTGACGCCATTGAGTTTGGCCCGCACGTCGCGCAGGGCCTTGACCCGCACCTTGAGCCCGAAGGTCACTTCGAGTGAGCTTTCGCGGGTGCGCGAACGTTCGAGTTCCACCTCGTCGGAATCCTTGTTCACGCGCACAAAGATTTGCGGGAGCGAGACGTTTTTCTTGGCATTGAAATAGTTCGCCAAGTCCTGAAAGGAGAGCACGTAATCGCCCACCAGAATGCGTTGCCCGGGATAGATCCGGCAAAACCCGCCGCGGCCGAGCGGCCGGCCGCGCACGGACACGGCTTGGGCACTGTAGTTTTTGAGCAAGATCAGATCGTGATAGCGGAAAGCGAGGAGGCGATCGGCGCCAGTCAGACTCTTCAGATTGACATCGTAATTCCCGTTCCCGCCAAAGGAGATCGCTTCGAGCGGCGACGCGCCGCGCTGGTAAACCTCCTGGTCGGAATCCTCTGAAGCGTTGAGCTGATAAACGATGTCGATTGCCTGCGCGGCCATACCGAGCTGCGACATGAAAGAGTAAAACGCGACCACCTGCTCTTGCTTGAGGCCTGCCTGCGAGATCAAATCATAGAGCTGGACCCCGAGCATGATTTTGCGATCGGTGCTCAACGACGCCGCCAGCTTTTGCGCCATGGCGGAGAGATCCTGTTGCTCGTAAAGCGCCTGTCGAAAAAGCATCCGCAATTCCGAGTAAACCGCTTCCGGATAGTCGTAACGCAGGAAGCCGAGGCTGGAGTCGATCTCTTCCTCGAGCAGAACACCGTCGGCTTTGGAGAAACTGGCTAGCACCTGAATGAGGAGCGGGAGCAGATTGGGCCCCTCCGACACGCTTCGCGGCTTGCGCATGGCGCGCCGCATCCAGAGCCGGCCGCGACGTCGCAACCGGTAGGCAAGCGGGGTCACGCGCTGAACCGCGCGATCTATTTTATCTGCAAGAGTCGAGTCCGATTCCGCCATGCACTTATGGGCGCCAAGCTAGTTCCGAGCCGCCTTCGGTGCAATGCAACGGTCCGCGTTCTGCTCTTTTGCAATGGCCAAGCCTTCATGATACTTTCCGCCTTCGCGCCTTTTTAGCGCTGTCTCTCCTATGGCCCAGCCCGATCGAAATTCCCAAAAAGACAACAAACGCGGTGGCGGCGACCCGAACTTTAACTGGCGGGGCGTCATCCTTTTCGCGATCGCCTTTGCCCTGATCGGGCTCGCCGTTCTCTTCCGCGGCGGGGCGGGCTACGGGACCGAGGAGGATGTGCCTTACAATCGCTTTCTTGACCTGCTCGAGCACAAGCAGATCGTGAATGACCCGAAGTTCCCGCTCCGCCTCGTGGTCGAGGAAGGCCGACCCACCCAGACTATCCGCGGCGCTTATTCGCGGCCGGGGGTCGGCAACGAGCCGGCCCAGCAGGTGCCATTTCGGACGACAATTTATCTGAATTTTACTACAGACTTGCAGGAGAAGCTGGCCGCGGCAGGCGTGCCGATCGCGATCCGGACGGAATCGAATGTGCTCGCACAGGCGCTCATTGGCTTTGTGCCGATCGCCCTTTTCCTCCTCATCCTTTATTTCCTCTTCCGCCAGCAAATCCGAATGGCAGGCAAAGGCGCGCTCAATTTCGGCAAATCGAAAGCGCGCATGCTGGCGCGGGACAAGAACAAGATCACCTTTAAGGATGTCGCCGGTGTCGAGGAAGCGAAGGACGAAGTGCAGGAGCTGGTCGAGTTCCTGCGTGATCCAAAAAAGTTTCAGAAACTCGGCGGCCGCATTCCGAAGGGCGTGCTCCTCGTCGGTCCTCCCGGCACGGGTAAGACCCTCCTTGCGCGCGCCATTGCAGGCGAAGCCGATGTGCCGTTTTTCTCCATCAGCGGTTCGGACTTTGTTGAAATGTTTGTCGGCGTCGGCGCGAGCCGCGTGCGCGACATGTTTGAGCAGGGCAAGAAATCCGCCCCGTGCATTATTTTCATCGACGAAATTGACGCTGTGGGCCGTCATCGCGGCCACGGCGTTGGCGGTGGTCACGACGAGCGCGAGCAGACGCTCAATGCGTTACTCGTCGAGATGGATGGCTTCGACACCCAGGAGGGCGTCATCATCATCGCCGCCACCAACCGTCCCGACGTGCTCGATCCGGCGCTTCTTCGTCCCGGCCGTTTCGATCGCCAGATCACGGTCAACCTGCCTGACGTGAAAGGCCGGGAAGAAATTCTGCGCGTCCATTCCAAGAAAGTGAAACTCGCGGAAGGCGTCGACCTCGCCGTCGTTGCGCGCGGCACGCCCGGCTATTCCGGCGCGGAATTGGCTAACGTCATCAACGAAGCGGCCCTCCTCGCCGCACGCCGTGGCTTAAAGGGCATCACCCTCGCTGAACTGGAAGAAGCCCGCGACAAGGTGCGCTGGGGCAAGGAACGCCGCAGCCTTGCGCTAAGCGAAAAAGAAAAGACCAACACCGCTTATCACGAAGCCGGCCACGCGCTCCTGCTCGAGCTCCTGGAATTCACCGAGCCCTTGCACAAGGTCACGATCATCCCGCGCGGCCCGTCGTTAGGCTCGACCATGTGGCTGCCGATCGAGGATAAATACACCCAGCGTCGCAACGAATTGCTCGACGATCTCGTTGTCAGCATGGGCGGCCGCGTCGCGGAGGAAATTGTTTTCGGTGACGTCACCAGCGGTGCGCGGGGCGACATCCAGATGGCGACGCGGCTGGCCAGGAAAATGGTTTGCGAATGGGGCATGAGCGACAAGATGGGCATGGTCGAGTACGGTGAGCATGAGGACTACGTCTTCCTTGGCCGCGACATCTCACGCGCCCGTGATTACAGCGAAGCCACCGCCGAACAGATCGACCAGGAAGTGAGAAAGCTGGTCGACAATGCTTATGCGCGCGCCAAGGAGATTTTGCTCAAAAATCGCGAAAAACTCGAAGTCATCGCGAAGGCCCTGCTCGAATTCGAAACTCTCGATGGCGCGCAGATTCGCGAGGTAATCGAGCACGGTCGTCTCGTCAACCCGCCGCCCGGGCCGCCCCCGCCATCCGGTAAGCTCGCCCCAGAGAAGCCACCTAAACAGGTGGTGGTCGCACCTGACGTCGCCCCGCCGCTTGGTGGCGGGCTCAGTGGCGCCCCAGCCTAACGACTCTCGACCTGCCGTCGGATTAGTTCGGCTCTCTGCAACCGGGCGCCGACCATTTTGTGCCGTTGACCCCGCTTTGCTCCGGTCGCGTTGGGCGTGACGAGCTTCTTCGTCATGTTGAGTTACCTGGAAAGGCTTGATCACGTTAATGTTGAGCGCTTCCCAGGTCATTCCTGGTTTTACGAGGCGTATTAGGCCGGAATTATCCTTTACTCGCGGCAAGGCTTTAGAGTAGAAGGTATAGATGTGGATTCCTCGCGTTTTTCGTGTCTTAAGCTGCCTCGGGTTGCTCCAAATCGCGGGCCTGGACCTGCTCCCAAGTGCCGACGCCGGGAGCGCGACTTGGAAAACGACTCCGCTAAGCGGGTTGTGGGGTGACTCGAATAACTGGACGCCGGCAACCGTCCCTAGCACGACCGCGGATATCGCAACCTTTGGCAGTTCAGGTACCACCGGCATCAGCGGAGCTGGAAATCTCAGCGGAATGATCTTCCAGGCAGGAGCCAGCGCTTATACGGTCACATTCACCACGCCCCTTGCTTTCGATATGGCGGGGGCAGGGGTTACGAATAACTCGGGCATTTTGCAAACCTTTGTCGTTCCAACCCCGCCACCTCCCGGGGACGGGAACGAGAATATTCTTTCCTTCCGCAACAGCGCCACGGCCGGGACGCTGACTCAGTATACCGTTAGTGCAAGCTTTGACGACCAGACGAACGGCGCCGAGGTCGACTTTTACGACAACTCAACGGCCGGGTCTTCTGCCATTAATGTCAATGCCGGCTACGGCACCGGCGGTGGCGGTGGGAATGTCTTCTTTGCCGATTCGGCGAGCGCCGGCAGCGCCGTCTTTACCAACAATGGCGGGCCCTTGGACACTGGCTTCTCGGAAGCGCATATCTCCTTCACTGGCAGCTCCACCGCCGCGAGCGCGACCTTTACCAACAATGGTGGGACCTTCAGCGGGGGTAGCCTTGGTGGATTAATCACCTTCTATGACCAGGCGAGTGCTGACGCCGCTACAATCATTAATAATGGTGGCGCCGTAGCTGGCGCCGTCGGTGCGGTAACGTTGTTTGACGGCACAGCAAGGGCGGTTAACGCAACCCTTATCGCCAATAGTGGAGTGGGCCTACCCGGGACAATCGTCTTTTCCACCTCGGCCACGGGAGATTCGGCTGTTGTCAAGCTGTTCGGCGGTTCACTCGACATCAGCGGGCACGATTCCTCCGGCATGGCTTTCGGCTCGCTGGAGGGAGATGGGTCGGTTTATCTCGGAAGCCGGCGACTAACTGTGGGAAGGAACAGAGTTAACACGACCTTCAGCGGTTTGATTCAGGATGGTGGCATTAGTGGCGGCACCGCGGGATCCTTCGCCAAAGTGGGTCTGGGATCGCTCGTCCTGACTCATGCCAATACTTACACTGGTGATACCTCGGTCAACGGCGGCACACTGACTGTGAGCAATGCCAGTGGCTCTGGAACCGGCACCGGCCCGGTGCAGGTGAATGCTGGTCTCCTCGGTGGCAAGGGTACCATCGCGGGCTCGGTCAATGTGGGAGCGGACACGCCAGACCGTCCGCATCTTGCTCCGGCCTCGGGCGGATCTACCCCGGCGACACTTACGATCCAGGGCTCGCTGACCTTCCAAAGCTCGGGAGGTTATAACTGGTCGGTGCGGGCGAAGGGTCGCCGCACCACGTCCGATAGTGTGAAAGCGAACGGCGTAACGATCATAACCGGCGCAACGTTTACCGTGTTGCCGCAGCTCCAGGGCGCGTTACAAACTGGAACCGTTTTCACTGTGATCAGCAACACGAGTGCGAGCGCGATCAGCGGAACGTTCAGCAATCTCGTCGACGGCGCGATCGTGAATGTGAGCGGCAACAACCTCCAGGCCAGCTACAGCGGAGGCAGCGGCAACGATCTTACGCTCACGGTTGTGCCATAGCGGCGTCGCACGTTGTCTTTGCGATCGGAGGCACCTGGCGTTCGCTAGATTGCGCTCGACAACGCACTACCGGCGGAAATCTCTACTTCGAGGAAACCGCCAGCGGCGGGACTGCCTTTGTCACCGTCCGCGGCGGACGGGCAAGCGGGGCCCGGTGCAGGTGAACGCCGGAGGAACCTTGGGCGGATTTGTCCGATTGTCGGGTGCGATCACGATTGCTTCTGGCGGATCGATTGCCCCCGGCAACTTCGGCACGGCTCGCCTAACGACAAAAAGAGCGTTGATCTTCGAATCCGATGCCCGTTACGACTGGGAATTCAACACCATCAATATCACTGTCGATGTGGTTGGGGCCATGGAGGTGACGATTGGCAGCGGAGCCACGTTCAATCCCAGCCGGCTCGGAGACGGGGCGCTGCAGATCGGCAGGTTCTTTGTCATCCTCGAGAATGGCGGAGCCGATCCAATCGGCGGGACATTTGAGAACCTCTCCGGCGGCAGCAGATTCAGGGTTGGGTCAAATAAGCTTCAGGCGGATTACGAAGGCGGAGATGGCAACGATCTTACACTGACCGTGGTCCCGTAGCGCCAACCGGCGGCTGGTAAGAACTGTTCCTCTTATTCGCGGCGTTGTTTCTCGACCAGCGTCTTGAGCTGGCGCTCCATCGTCTTGAAAGCGTCGTTGATTACCTTGCTCAACGGCTCATGCATCTCGTGCGTGGCCGGTTTTTCGTCCGCGACCAACTCGTGGCCGGGCGGGACGGTGACATCGATGCGGACCCGAAAGGGGTTCCCGGAATGTTGCGCGTGATTGGGATGCTCGAGAACGACATCGCAACGGCTGATGTGATCGCAGAAGCGATCGAGGCGCGCGGCTTTGCTGCGGATGAGGGCGTCGAGCTGGTCCGATTTCTCGACCCCACGATAAGAGATGACAACCGGTAATTGCATGCCGGAAGTATACCGCAAAAATCAGAACGGTTGAAGGGAACGAAAATGATTCGCCAATTTCGCCGGCTCGATTTTGACGAGATCGGATTTCACGTGCTCGACGACTCGATTGCGAATTGTCTTGGGCAGGAGCTCCGCCACACTGGAATGAATGGAAGCGGGCGCGGCAAACGACCAACCCTGGGCGGCCTCTCGCCTCACGACTTCGGCGATGTGTTCAGCGAGCTGCTGGCAGATGCGCTTGTTGTTTTCGGTCTCAAGGGCGGTGCGGTCCGCGATCGAGTTGGCGTGCCGGCTGTTGCCGTCGCTGACCGGGAAACGCCCAGCCTGATCGGTCAGTTTGGCATCGTAGCGGCCGTGCGCGTCGGTGATGTCGAACGCCTGGACGAGGTGTAAACTGGCGCCCCGATTCGGGGTGTCGTTAACCCGGTAGGCTTTGATTCCGCCGCGATCGGCGACCACGATGAGTGAAGTCGGTGTCATGACCAGATAAGATCGCACACCGCGGCGATGCGCGCTCACTCTTTGCTGTAGACCCGAACCCTTGCGGGGCTGTCTCAGCAGAACCAGCGTTCCCAGCTGCCAAGCGTTTTTGAATCCGCTGAGACAGCGGACGATACGCCGCTACCCCGGCGCGCCAACCCCGTCCGCCTCTTCAGATTTCTCGGGAAGCTTTTCGGCTTGGGGTTCGCCGTTGTGGGGCGCTTCGAACTGGCGTTTTTTCCACGATTCATGACGCGCCCGGGCCGTCGAGCTGGTTGCCAGCTTGAGCAACATGGTGGCCCGGCCCTTAATCTCCAACTCATCGCCAGAGACGTGACCAGTGGGTTTGGCCAGGAATCCGTCGGGCGACGCGGTATCGAGTTCAAGGTCCCATTTGACGCGCTGCTGGCCGGGAAGAACGAATTGCAACGGTTCGTGATGCGCGTTGATCAGCAGCAGGAAGGTGTTGTCGCGGATGGGCTCGCCTTCGAAGTTCTGGACGTCGATGGTGTCGCCGCTCAAAAGCATGCCGAGGCAGCGGACGAAGGGTGAATTCCATTCTTCATCCGTCATTTCGTTTCCTCCGGGGTTGAACCACATCACATCGCGAATCTCGGAGCCGCGAATGCGACGGCCCTGGAAGAACTTGGGCCGTCGGAAGATCGGGTGATCGTGCCGGAGCTGGATCAGGCGCTTGGTGAATTCGAAGAGCGCTTTTTGTTCGTCATCGAGATTCCAGTTGAGCCAGCTAATCTCGTTGTCCTGGCAATAGGCGTTGTTGTTGCCCTGTTG
>Ga0070670_100006257_pt1 | contig 10077 bp, 7 predicted proteins | sample KBSS63metaG_FD_64665 | JGI IMG/M metagenome (GOLD analysis project Ga0070670, IMG submission 64665) | Switchgrass rhizosphere microbial communities from Kellogg Biological Station, Michigan, USA - KBS S6-3 metaG | ecosystem: Host-associated > Plants > Roots > Rhizosphere > Soil ... | reverse complement strand
GCTGGTAGCTGGTAGCTGGTAGCTGGTAGCTGGTAGCTGGTAGCTGGTAGCTCGTAGCTGGTAGCTGGTAGCCGATTCCGGCGCTCGTCGCTTGCGGCACCAGCGCGTCATTCGCATCGCGTGGGGTAGGACACGTTACGAACTGCGTGGCCGGCCCGCTCACGCCGGGCGCCGGAAATCTACCTGAAGGCACAGCAACCCGAATACCAGCGTCGATCCCGCGTAATTACGTGAAAAGATTGCAAATTCAGCGCGCCGTATTACGCCGCGCGTAACTGTGTTACGTAGACCTGTGACGAACAGACTGCGATGGGGCGTGCTGGGGGTTGCGCGAATCGCCACGAAAAAGGTGATCCCGGCGATGCAGCGCGGCGCATGGACGACGGTCGACGCGATCGCATCGCGCGATCTGTCGAAGGCGCGCGAGGCCGCTCGGGAGCTGGGGCTGGCGAAGGCGTACGGAGCGTATGACGCGCTGGTCGCCGATCCCGACATCGATGCGGTTTACATCCCGCTGCCCAATCACCTGCACGTGGAATGGGCGACGCGCGCCGCGGAGATGGGCAAGCACGTGCTGTGCGAAAAGCCGATCGGACTGACCGCCGCGGATGCCGAGCACCTGATCCGCGTGCGCGATCGCACCGGGGTACTGATCCAGGAAGCGTTCATGGTGCGCACGCATCCGCAGTGGCTGCGCGCCAGGGCGATCGCGGCGTCGGGACAGATCGGCGACGTGCGGTCGATCGTCGGCAACTTCAGCTTCTTCAACGACGATCCACACAACATCCGGCACAAGAAGGAGTACGGCGGGGGCGGGATCCTCGACATCGGCTGCTATCTCGTCAACACGGCGCGCATGATTTACGGCGCTGAGCCGCGTCGCGTGTGTGCGCTGATCGAGGAAAGCGAGAGGTTCGGCATCGATTGGCTGGCGTCGATGATGCTGGACTTTGGTGACGCGCGCCACGCGATCGGCACGTGCAGCATGCAGCTCGCCTACGGCCAGCGGATCGTCATCAGCGGATCGCTGGGGCGGGTCGAGATTGAAATTCCGTTCAACGCCCCTGCCGATCGCCCGTGCCGCATCTTCGTCGAAGACGCGCCACCCGGCGAAGTTCCCACTCGGCGCATCGTCGAGCTCGACATCTGCGACCAATACACTATCCAGGGAGATCTCTTCTCCCAAGCGGTCCGCGACGGCAAGCCCGCGCCCTACCCGCTGGAGGATTCAGTCAAGAACATGCGCGTCATCGATGCGCTGTTTCGATCGGGGGCCGCTGGAACCTGGGAACGCGTTGCAGGGCTTGAGGCGGTTTAGGGCGCTTGCGCCGGCGCGGGCGCCGTGGCCAGCACGCGCACGTACCACAGCCTGACGCCGAGATTGTCGCCCGCCTGCTCGGCGGGGACCCGAAGCGCGACGGACGCAGCTGGAACGACCACGTCGGGCACAATCGTCAATTCGTTGCTTCCGACTCGAACTTTTCCCTCCGGCAGCTGAAGGGGATAGCTGCCGACCTTGTCCGCGTTCCAGACGAAGGGAAGGATCGCGAGGAGTTGACGGTTCAGAAGGACTACGGCGCGCCGTTGACGGTCCGGAGCTACCGGATCCAGCCTCAGGACAATCTGGTACGTCCGGCGCGCGGGAAGCGGTATGCGCACCGTGGCCCTTTCTGATCGAGAGACACGGAACGTGAGACCGTCCATGTATGCGCCGGACCACCCGGCCCCAAAGAAGGTCACGTCGCGCGGGCCGGTCGCGATACTGGCGTCCGCGCCCGCAGCGATGGCCTCGCGCGCAATGAACCACGGCAGCACCATGTAGAAGGCGTACGCGAGCACGCCGGCGCCGACCACCGCCGTGAGCCGCAGCGTCCATGACCTCCAGCTGACCGTGCGCAGTCGTTTCGGCTCACGCCAAGCCCCGATTGCGCCGCGGCCCGCTGCATCCACGGCGCTCACCGCGGCTAGGAGATATAGAGGATAGGCGTGCATCGTGAATCGCCAGACGCCGCCGGTACCGATATTCCACGTAAATGCGTACGGCAGCAACGAGCCGCAGAGGATGACGAGCAGCAACCGGCCGTCCGGGAAGAACAGCCACGTGACCAGACCGACGATCGCCAGCCACGACAGCACCCGGCCGGCTCCGCGCGCCCACGCTTCGAGACCGGTCCATTTGTTCGCGAACGGGTGCACGAAGATGCCGGTAATCGCGGTGTCGATCGTGGAAATTGGTTTCTGCGTCATCTTTGACGCGATATAGGTGGCGGCGCTCATCGGCTGTTCGGACGGCACACCTTCACCGTAACGATAGAAACCGGTGTGATAGTCGATGGCGTAGAGGGGATCGCCTGTGGCCAGGGCACAACTGATGAAATACGGCGCCGCGAGCACGCCACACACGAGAACCGCAACTGCCGCCGCCGTTGCGCGCCGGCGACGGTTGGCGGCGTCGCCGTCGACGATCAGCCACGCGAACGCAGGCAGCACAAACGTGAGGGCCGTGACACGCGTCAGGCACGCGCCGGCTGTCATCACGCCAAGCACAAGCGCACGGGCAGGTGAGGGAACCTGCAGGCAGCGCACGAACGCCCAGGCGGAGAACATCACCATCGCCGTAAACACGTCGTCGCGCCACCCCTCGACCGACCACGAGATGACGTCGTACTCGACGGCCATCACGAAGGCCGCGGCCAATCCCGACGGCCGTGACCCAAGGGCGGCGCCGAGAAGATAGGTCGCGAGAATCGTGAGTACGGATCCGGTCATCGACGCGAAGCTCACCGCGGCATCCTGATCGGACAGCAGCCACAGGAAGCCCCGCGTGAGGGCGAGAAAGATCGGTTCGCGAACGTGCGCCTGGTAGAAACTGCGCATCTCGCGCGCGTATTTCAGATAGTTAATCGGATCGCCGCCGACGTACGGCTGATCGCCGACGCGGTGCCAGAGATACGCGGCTGGACGCAGAAACGCGGCGCGCGGCGCCACGTCGTGGGTGAGCACTCGGGCCCAGGATGGGCTCGCCATGGGCCCGTACGTCTGCACGAACGCGTCGAGACGGAGGATTGCGCCATACGCGATCAAGGCGATCGTGAAAAGCGCAGGAATGGCCGCGCTGCCCCGCCGGGCCATGCCGCTCATCGTATCGCAGTAAAGTTACAGTAATGAGGAACCGCGGCCGGCGCCCTGTCGTCTAACCCGCTGCCAGCCCCGCCCGCCCGGAGGCGCCGTGTATCGTTCAGCGTCAAGTCTCGCTCTTGCGCTCATCGTCCTGACCAGTTCCCCTCTCCCCACTTCGGCGCAAGCTGTAGCGGCTCCCGCACCGCCGCAGGCGAAAGCGCCCGCGCCGCGCAGCGATCTCGACGCGTTCATGGAGAAGGTGCTGGCCCGGCGCGAAGTGAACCGCAAGATGCTCAATCAGTACGTGCTCGACGAAACCGAGACGTTCGAGGTGCTCGGACCAGGACAGTGGCCGCTCTATCGCACGAAACGGGACTTCACGTGGTACGAGCGCGACGGGACGCACGTGCGAAGCCCGGTGCGGTTCAACGGCGTGACCGTCAACGAAGCGGAGCGGCGCGAGTATGAAGGCATCTGGCTGAGGCGCGAGAAGGAGCGCCAGGAGCGCCGCGCGAAAAACGAGAAAGAGAAGGGTGAAATCTCCATCGGCAGCAATGGCGTCGAGATCAGCGGTACTGCGGTCCCCACCGAGCCGCGGTTCGTGTCAGAAGCCTACTTCATGGATTTCAAGTTCGAGCCGGGGAACTACTACCTCGCCGGTCGCGAGAAGCTCGAAGAGCACGACGTGCTGCGGATCGAGTACTACCCGACGAACCTGTTCAACGATGACGACGACGAGAAGACGCCGCGCGAGATGAAGGGGAAGAAGCCGAAGGACCAGAAGAAGAACGAGGAGTTCGAGCGCGACATCAACCGCAAGATGAACAAGACGGCGATGGTGACGCTGTGGGTGGACCCGACGGAACACCAGATCGTGAAGTACACCTTCGACAACGTGTGGCTCGACTTCCTGCCGGCCGCGTGGCTGGTGCGCATCGACGACCTGCGCGCGTCGATGACCATGGGCCAGCCGTTTCCGGGCGTGTGGCTGCCGCGGAACATGAATATCCACGCGGGTCTGACCCTCGCGATGGGATCGTTCGAGGCCAGCTACGGCCGCGCGTTCGCGGATTACCGCGAAGCGGAGGTGAAGTCGACGATCAAGGTTCCGAAATTGTCGGCTTCCAGGTCCCAGCTTCCAGCTACCAGCGACCAGCGACCAGCTTCCAGCGACGAGCTGCCAGTCGCGCATGGGCCCTTCGTCGCCGACGAAGAACCGCAGACGGAAACGATCCGCGAGATCCGCGTGCACGGCAATGCCGCGGTCACCGACGCGGACGTCTTGAAGCTCGCCGGAATCGCCGTCGGCGACCCGATCACGCCGGATTCGCTGAAGATCGTCGAGAAACGCTTGAAGGATAGCGATCGGTTCGAGACGATCGAGGTGCGCAAGCGCTACCGATCGATCGACGATCCCACGGACGTTGCCCTGGTGCTGATCGTGCACGAACGCGCCGGCGTGACGTCGACAGCGATTCCTGGCGCCGGTGGCGGCATCCAGCGGATCTCGCGGCCGTGGCACCGCATCTTCACCGACCGTCTCATGTTCTTTCCGATTCTCAGCTACGAGGACGGCTACGGATTCACCTACGGAGCGCGCTTCAGCACGGTCAACCTCCTCGGCGCCGGCGAACGGCTTTCGACGCCGCTGACCTGGGGGGGCACGAAGCGCGCGGCGCTCGAGTTCGAACGGACGTTCAAGCGCGGCCCGCTCACGCGCATTTTTTCCAGCTTCGGAATCTGGAACCGGGAGAATCCGCACTACGAAATAGACGACCAGCGCGTCGAGCTGAAGGGGCGCGCCGAACGCCAGTTTGCGCACATGGTGCGGCTCGGCGTCGACGCGGCGCGAAGCTCGGTCAGCTTCGGCCAGATCGACGACGATATCTGGACGTTCGGCACGAACGCGGTCCTCGACACCCGCGGTGATCCGGCCTTCCCCGGGAACGCCGTCCTCCTCGGCGCCGGCTGGTCGCAGCTGAACGTCCGCGGCCTCGAGAGGATCAACCGCTATACCGCCGACGCGCGTGGCTACCTGCGCGTCGTCCGCCAATCGGTCGTCGCCGGGCGCGTGCAGTATTTCACCAGCGATGCGACACTGCCGCCTTACGAACGGTTGCTGCTCGGCGGCTCGTCGAGCCTGCGCGGATTCCGCACCGGCACGTTCGACGGCGATCGCATGCTCGTCACCTCGGCAGAGTTGCGCATCCCGATCACGAAGGTCATTCGCGGCGCGAAGTTCGGCATCGACGTGTTCACCGATGCCTCGAAGATCGCGGAGTTCAGCGGTCGCCTCGAGGATGCGGAGTGGCGCCGCGGCGCCGGGGCGGGAATCTTCATCATCGCGCCGCTGGTGAAGATCAACCTCGACGTCGCGCACGGCTTCGACGGCGGCGGCACGCGCGTCGCGCTGGGGACCGGGTTCAGCTTCTAGATCGGCTCAGGGCTTCACTCCGTACTGCGCGCCGCTCTTGGACACGTCGAACTCTTTCGACTTGCCGCGCGGGATGCTCAGCGTCTTCCACGTCGAGCCGGCATAGTGCTTCGCCAGCAGCACGATCTGACCGACATGCGCGGCGTAATGTGTCGTCTGACGGTTGATCGCTTCGATCACCGTATGCGGTTCGCCGCGCACGGCCACCGTTTTCGAGAGATCCGGCGGCGTCAACGATGAAACGGCGCCAAGGGTCCGAGCCCAGCCGTCTTCCCAGAGCGCGAAGATCCGTTCCCGAGTGTCCGCGGTGCTCAACTCGAATTCCGTGTCCCGCTCGCGATCCGGTTTCTCGCCGTCGCTGGTCAGGAAGTCGGTCCACCGCGACCGCATGTTCCCGGCCACGTGCTTCATGATGATCGCGATGCTGTTCGACTCGGGGTCCAGCGTCGCGAACAGGTGTTCGTCGGTCGTCTGAGCCAGCGCCGCGTCCGCCTGCGTCTTCAGCTTCTTCAGCTGCAGCACGGCATCTCGGAGATAGGGTTGTTCGATCATATGTGTCTTTTGCCGGCCCTTTAGCCCCGGCGTCCCCTCATGGGATCATCCACGGAAATACATACGCCTGCAGCATGACGATCACGCCCATGATGATCGCGAGCGCCACGCTGTGCCAGAAGACGAAGCGCAGGATCCTTCCTTCCTGCCCCACCTGCCCCGTCGACGCCGTGGCGACGACGATGCTTTGAGCGTCGATCATCTTTCCCATGACGCCGCCGGTGCTGTTGGCGGTGACGATCAGCGTGGGATTGAACCCGAGCTGCTGCGCGGTGATCTTCTGCAAGCTGCCGAAGAGCACGTTCGAGCTCGTGTCCGAACCGGTCAGCGCGACGCCGAGCCATCCCAGCATGGCGGCGAAGAACGGATACAGCATGCCGGTTCTGGTGAAGGCGAGCCCGAGCGTCGCGTCGGTGCCGCCATATCGCGTCACGAAGCCGAGCGCCATCATCAGCATAATCGTCGCCAGCGACGTGCGCATCCGGCGGAGCGTCATCAGCGCGATACGGATGAATTGCCCGACGCTCACGCGCAGGAACAAGGCGGTCGCGATCGCGGCGAGCAGGATCGCGGTGCCGGTCGCGGACACCCAGTTGAGCGTGAACTGCGCGGCTTCCGCCCGTTCGCTGCGGTACGCCCGATCGTTGATGCGGGCGCGGTCCACGGGGGCGGGGACGACGGGATAGTCGCGAAACACCGTTTGATGCAGCAGCGGCACCGGCCACGAGGGGGCGAGCACGCGGCTCACGTACAGCTTCTGTTTCGCGCGATAGGTCGCGAGGCCGCGAGGACCGCCGTTAAAAAACGCCTTGCTCGGCGCCAGCCCCCACACGATCACCGCGAGGCTCAGAAACAGCCAGGGGGTCCACGCACGGATGACCGACCCGGGATGCGGGATCCGGGATGCGGGATCCGACGGACCCACGCCCGGGCGGATTTGCGATCTCAGATCCGAGCGGATCCCGGATCCCGCGTCCCGGATCCCTGAGGCAGTTTCTTCCGGAAACGTCCAGACATCCGCCGGCTGCCACACTCTCGCGAACAGTGCGAGCGCCGCGATGGAGGCGAGACCGCCGGCGATGTCGACGAGCTCCGGTCCAACGTAGTTGCTCCATGCGAACTGGACGACCGCAAAGGTGCCACCGCACACGACGACGGCGGGCCACACGCCGCGCAGCCCGCGCCAGCCGCTCATCGTCACGACCAGCCACGCCGGAACGAGGAGCGACACGAATGGCAGCTGGCGGCCGGCCATCACGCCGAGCGTATGGGCCGGAATGCCGGTGACCGCGGCAAGCGTCAGGATCGGCGTCCCGATTGCGCCGAACGCCACCGGCGCGGTGTTCGCGATGAGCGAGAGACCCGCCGCGTACAGCGGGGTGAACCCCAGACCGATCAGGAGCGCCGAACAGATCGCGACCGGGGTCCCGAAGCCCGATGCACCCTCGATGAATGCCCCGAACGAGAAGGCGACGAGCAGTGCCTGAATCCGGCGATCCCGCGACAGCCGCCCGACCGATGACTTGACGATCTCGAACTGGCCCATCTCCACCGTCAGGTTATAGAGGAAGACCGCGTTCAGAATGATCCAGCCGATCGGCAGAAACCCGTAGGCCGCGCCGTAGAGCGCCGTCGCGCCCGCATTCGGCAGCGGCATCCCGTAGACGAACACCGAAACCGCGAGCGCCGCGAGCAGGCCGGCGAGCGCCGCCATGTGCGCGCGCCACTCGAGAACCCCCAGCGCCACGAGCAGCAACACGATGGGCAGCGCCGCCGCAGCGGTGCTGAGCCATGGCGCGCCCAGCGGGTCGTACACCTGGATCCACGACATGAGCGGGCATGATAGTGCGAAATGAGAAATGCCGAATGAATGGGGAATGGGCAATGATGAATGCCGAGGGAACGCGGTGTAATATCTTCAGCATTCAACATTCAGCATTCATGCACTCCCTCTCCAGCTCCCGCTACGTGAACATTGAAGATCTGCGTCGTGGCGCACAGCGCCGGCTGCCGCGCGCCGTCTTCGACTACATCGACGGCGGCGCCGATCGCGAGAACACGCTCGATCGCAATTCACGCGCCTACAACGACATCACCTTCCGGCCGCGATGCGCCGTCGCGGTGAAGAACTACGAGATGAAGACGACGGTGCTCGGCACCGAGATCGCGATGCCGATCATCCTCGCGCCGGTCGGCAGCTCACGCATGTTCTACCCGCGCGGCGAAGAGGTCGCCGCGAAGGTCGCCGGCGAGTTCGGGACCATCTACACGCTGTCGACGCTCTCGGGCTGCCTGCTGGAAGATGTCCGGAAAGCGACCACCGGCCCCGCGTGGTATCAGCTCTACCTCGTCGGAGGACACGACGTCGCCCGCGCGACTATCGAGCGCGCCCGCAAAGCCGGCTACTCCGCGCTGGTCGTGACCATCGATACGCCGGTCGCAGGCATGCGCGAGCGCGACCTGCGCAACGGCATGAAAGAGCTCGTCACGCGCAATCCGATCAAGATGCTGCCGTTCGTGTTCCAGTTCGCGGCGAAGCCCGGCTGGCTGATGGGATTCTGGGGGGACGGCGGACTGATGAAGTTTCCCAACGTCGTCCTGCCTGGCGAGGGTCCGATGCTCTATGCCGACGTCGGGACCGCGCTCGAGTCATCGGTCGTGACCTGGAACGATCTGAAATGGATTCGCGAGGCCTGGGGCGGCAGGATCGTCGTCAAGGGGGTGCATATCGGCGACGATGCGCGGCGCGCCATCGATGCGGGGGCCGACGCCGTGGTCGTGTCGAATCATGGCGGGCGCCAGCTCGACGACGTGCATCCGACGATCAGGGCGCTGCCTGAAGTGGTCGACGCCGTGAAAGGGCAGATCGAAGTGCTCGTCGACGGCGGCATCCGGCGCGGCAGCGACGTCGCGAAGGCCCTCTGTCTCGGCGCTCGCGCGGTGCTGATCGGCCGCGCCTACGCCTACGGGCTCGGCGCGGGGGGCGCCGCCGGCGTCACACGGGCATTGGAGATTTTGCGCGCCGATTTGCTGCGCACGATCAAGCTGCTCGGTTGTCCGTCGACGTCACAGCTCGATGCGTCGTACATCGAGCCGCCCGAGTGGCGCTAAACCAATCGCCGGAATCGCCGTGAATCAGTTATGGCAATTTCGGCGATGCGGTAGCGTTGACGAGCAGCGGCGCGCAATAAAACGACACCATCGTGTCCGCCTGGGTGGCGGCAGATTCTCCTTTACACGGCCCGGCGTCGGGCGCGATCGGAGTGGACGCGTCACGCGGCTGCGGCAGCCGCAGCACCGTCCGCACCTGCCCGTCGTAGATGCCTGAAAACTCGTAGGTCTGCGGTCCGGCCCCCGCGGTGGGGACCGGCAGATTCGTGCCGCTCAGCGCCACCACCAGCGTCGTCCGCGCCCGTTCCGCGGCGGCGAAGTCGTCCCACGTTTTGATCAGCGTGGGGGTCGTCCCCTCACCCGCACTGCCTAGAGTGATCACCAGCGACGTCCGTGTCGTTCCGTCGGCGATGCGTTCGGGGAGGGCGCCGTGGAAGTTGACGCCGCTACCTGTGACTTGACGGTTCTTGTACTCGTCAGCCTTGCCGGCCCGAAACGCCTGCGCCAGGTTGACCGCGTCAACAGCCGCTTGACGAGGCGCGGCCAGCGCAACGAGCGCCGCGAGTACGCATGCAGTCCGGATCATGAGCGACTCCTCTTCCGTGCGGGTCATTCACGGTTCGTGCCCGCCGGATCTGATGAGGTGATCACGAGTTCCACTACGACTGTTCCGCTCCGACACACGGGGCGTGGACGTGCGGAAACGACACAGGCCTAACCCTCTGGCGGATAGGCATTTAAACGATGGGTGCGGTGGAGCTCGCCTTGCTGACCAGACAGATATGTCCTCGTCACATGCCCGCGGCAGCCTTGCGAAAGCGCATCCGGAGACGCACACATCGTTGCGCATGGCGGGGCGT
>Ga0070670_100006252_pt1 | contig 10078 bp, 8 predicted proteins | sample KBSS63metaG_FD_64665 | JGI IMG/M metagenome (GOLD analysis project Ga0070670, IMG submission 64665) | Switchgrass rhizosphere microbial communities from Kellogg Biological Station, Michigan, USA - KBS S6-3 metaG | ecosystem: Host-associated > Plants > Roots > Rhizosphere > Soil ... | reverse complement strand
CTCGACATGGAAAACGACACGATCCGCGCGAGTGGGGGAAACACGCTGGTCGATATTTGGATCGACGGGCGGATGCGCTCAATCTGCGTGGCGCGCGAGGCAATCGAATATCTCTGCGACGAAGCCGCGGCGACCGAAAAGGACCGCTGCGAATTCGTGCGGACGCATCTGGCACTCGTCATCAAGGCGGCGCGCCAGCGGCTCGAGGACGGTCTTACGCCCGGCGCCACGATAGTGATCGGCGCCGGCGTGCTCGACGCGCCGCCCCGTAGCACCGGCCGCAAGGCGGAGCGGCGCAAAGGCGAGCGCCGCAGGGCGGATAATCCCGGCGCGGTCCCGCCGAGCGGCGAGCGCCGGCGCGGTGAGCGGCGAAAGAGTGAGCGCCGCAGCCGCGCGACGACGCCGCGCGGTTAACCGCGCTCCGGTGAATCCTTTAATGGCGAGCAGCCTTCCGCCTGCGGTGGTCCGAGCTGGATTCTTCGGAAAAAGAGGCGAAGCTTCCGACACTTAGAGTCGCGGGGAAGCGGCGTTCTGGCGGGGTTCTAGAAATGGTCAGCACGGTCACGGCACGGCCGAACCACTATGAGGTTTTGGGGCTGACGCCCGGCGCAACCGACGAGGAAATCCGCCAGGCCTTCGCGCGCGAAATCAGCGTGCTCCGGCCCCGTGCGTTCGGGGGCATGGGCGATGTCAGCCTTGCGTATGAGACCCTGCGCAATCCCGCCAAGCGCAAGGCCTACGACGCTTCCATCGGAATCCGGCCCGAGCCGAAGCCGATCGCACCGCTCTATTCCTTGAGCGGGCGCGCGCCCGTTGCCCAGTTTGCCGGCTCGACCATCGGGGCGCGGCTGGAACGGCTCGCTCGCGAGGAAGTGCAGCCGACACCAGCGCCTGAGGTGCGGCCCAGGACACCCGCCGAGGCGCGGACGGCATCCTTCATCGCCTCATCCCTGCGGAGCCCGGCGGACGTCCAGCCACGCCGGGATCCGCCACCGGAACAGCGCCCGGCGGTGCAATCGCCGCCGAGGCCGGAGGCGCAGACGCGCCCGGAGCCGAGGCCGGTCGAGGAGCAGGCGGTCCGTCCGGCCAGGCAGCTTGACCATTTCGACGTCGAGGAAGCGGCCTTCGAGTGGAGGCGGCCGGCGGGGATCGCCGGCGCTCTGCTTCTCGCAGTCGGAATGATCGGCGCCTGGGCGGGCTGGGAAGCGGGCAACGACATGCCGCCGGACCAGCTGCCGAAACCATCGGTCACGAACAAATTGCCGCCGCCGCCCGAGTTTCCGGTTCCTGCGCGGGAAGCGGTTGCGCCGGTCGCCAGCGCGGTCTCCCGCGTTCCCGAGGTTGCCAAGCGCGCCCCACGCGCAGCGGCGCCGGTGGAGCGTCCGTCAGCTCCACGCGACTATGTCGCGCTTGCGGAAGAGCCAGCCGAGCCCGTCCAAACGGCGACCGCTACGCCGGTCGAGGCCGTCGCGGCAGAACCCGAGGCCGCGGCGATGGTGCCTGCGGCGATGCCTTTGCCGCATAGCGTGGTCGCGCGGACGATCGGTCGGATCGGCTATTCATGCGGGCAGGTCGCCTCGGCCAGCGCCGTCGACGGGAAAGCAGGCGTGTTCAAGGTGACCTGCACGTCCGGCGATTCCTATCGCGCCGCGCCCGTGCGCGGCCGCTATCATTTCAGCCGCTGGGCCAAGAATTAGGTCATCCGTAGATAACAGAAGCGGCCCGGGGACCTTCTGCCGGACCGCTTCGTGCGTGTATGCTGCCAAGGTCGGGGCAGAACGCCACGCCAGGCCGCTTAAACCCACTGCGCCACTGGCTTGTTCCGCATCCGGCGGGCCTTAAGAGGCCGTCTTGCGAAGGTAGAGCTGGTAGAGCGGCTTCTGGATAAGGTTAAGCTTGCGCCGATAGATGTTCACAAAAGCGTCGATCGCCGGCTTGGGCATGTGAAAGAAATCCTCCTCACCCGGTTCGCCGAACGCCCAGACATAATCGTCGAAGATCATTACTCCCCCGACCTTGAGAAGCTGGAAGGCGAGCACGGCGTCGGCGAGCACATCGGGGGCCTGGTGCGATCCATCGATGTAGATGAGGTCGAAATGCTCCCGCGCTCCGCGGGTCAGCAAGCGTGCAAGTGCGTCGGAAGACATCGCCTTGTGCTTGCGGAATCGGACCTCATGAGTCGCCTTCTCGCGAGCTTTTGCGATGTTGCTGTCGAACCGCGCCTCGACCGCGCCCATGGCGCTCTTGTCGTGCTCGACGCCGCCCGCCCAGCTGTCGATGCAATGCAGCTCGATCACCGCTACGCGCGCCAGCTGATCAATCAGAAAGCAGGCTGAACGCCCTTCGTAAGAACCGATCTCCAGCAGCCGCCTGGGGCGGAATTCGTAGAGGATCTCGCCCCAGCAGGGCTCGACGTGGCTGAACCAGTCTTCGCTAAACTCATAATCCTCGGTCAATCGATTACCTGCCCCCCGTAGATTGGATCAGCCCTTAGCCGCTGCTGCCAAGCCGTGGAAGAAATAGAGCGCCGCGCAGGCAGAAAATCGGCGTACCGGTTCGGGACAGCTGGGTGCCTGCAGATTGCGCTGACGCTCTAGTCGCAGCAGTTGTGCCGCCATGATCGCCGCTTACGCATTGATTCTCCTGGCTGATGCCGCGTCGACCTGTCCGGCGCCCGGCTCGGCGCGGCTGGGCGGCGGAGCCAAGCTTGTCTTGCCCGTCGGAACCTTCGAACCCCTGCCATTCGAGCCGCTGGGCCCTGCCACGAGCATCGTCACCAAGCCGACCGAAATCCAGCACACGGGAGCGACAGCTCCTCAAGGCGATCCGCAAAGTGTGAACGAGGATGAGCCGCTGGTGCAGTGCGCGGCACCTTTTTTCCCAATCGCCTGACGCCTTACTCCTCGGTCCGAACGAGGACCGTTTCGCCGATTAACAAGAACAGCAGGAAGGGCGCCCAGGCCGCGATCAGCGGCGGGTAGGCGCCCGCATTTCCCATCGCCAGGCTGAAATTGTCGGCGACGAAATAGGCAAAGCCGAGCGCCATGCCGAGGCATGCGCGCAACAACACTTGCCCTGAGCGAGCTAGGCCGAATGCGGCGACCGCCGCCAGTAGCGGCATGAGCAAGGTCGACAAGGGACCTGAGATCTTGTGGGCTAGTCCCGCGCGCGCTTCGTCTGCAGGACGGCCTGCCGCCTCAAGCTCGCCGGCGCGCTGCCTTAGCTGCCAATAGTCAAGCTGCGCCGGGTCAACCTTGGCAAGCGTTAGCTGGCTGGGCGTGATACCCTCCATGGCGGTCAGGCTGGCCTGCCGGCGCACGATGTTCATGTTTGCATCGTAGATGGTAATATCACCCAGGGTCCAAGCATTGCCGGGCCCGGGTGTCGCGCTGGCGGCACGAAGGACGCGCTGGAGCACGCCGCCGGAGCGATCGTAAATGGTCAGCCGCTCCACGCGGAGCTTCGGCGGACTGCCAATGACCAGCCCTGCGCGCACCAGGTCTTCGCCGGAGAGGATCCAGACGTTGCTGAGAACGCCGCTATCCGGCGGCACAGGCTTATAGTCATTGTCCGACCAGGCATTCACGACGCGCGCCGACTTCACCACGACCGTCTCGTTGAACGCGAACAAGGCGATCGAGATGCCGATACTGGCGACGATGAGAGGCGCCAGGATCTGGTGCGCCGAAAGGCCGCTGGCCTTCATTGCGACCACCTCGCTGTGCTGATTGAGGCCGACGAAGGCGATCAGCGCCCCAAGCAGCACCGAAAAGGGCAGGAAGCGCGAAACCAGGAGCGGCAAGCGCAGCCCAACATAGTGCCAGAGCTGGGCATCGCCGTTGCCGGGAACCGCCAGGATCTTTCCGGACTCCCCAAGCAGGTCGAGCGTCATGAGGATGAGCACAAGGGCGATCAGCACGGCGAGGCTGCGCGTCACGAACAGCCGCACCATATATGTTGCGAGGTGGCGCGACGGGAAGAATTTGAGGTTGATCATGCGGCGCGCGCGCGTCCTTCACGCGGCTTGGGGAGGGCGGCGCGCACCGCCTTGCCCGCCTTGGCGAAGAGCCGCTCAAGCGCGCCGATAGGCTGACCGCCGGGACGATGGGCGAGGACATGGTACATCCAGACGATCAGGCACGCGAGAAGGACGAGCGGCACCCACAGGGCTAGGATGGGGTCCAGGCGTCCCTGCGCGCCAGCTTGCTGGGCGTATTGATTGACCTTGTGATACGCGACCACGATCAGGATGCCGACGAAAATGCCGAGCGCGGACGAACTTCGCTTGGGCGGAACCGCTAGCGCAACCGCAAGCAGCGGCAGCATCAGCATCATCAACACTTCGACGATCCGGAAATTGAATGCCGATTGGGCCTGCAGCCGCTGCCGCTCGCTGTGGGCGCCGCCGCCATAACCAAGTCGGAAAAGCTCGTGGAGGAACAGCTCGTCGGACTCGGCGGCGCCACGGCGGCGAAATTGCTCGATCACCGGTAAGCTGACCGGCAGGTCGTACACATCGAAGGCTAGGGTACGCGGCGTCGAGAAACGCGGTGAATCCTGAACGAGCCTTCCCTTTTCCAGGCGGAAGAGGATCGTGTCCGGATCATCGGTGGAAAGGAAATGTCCTTCCTCCGCGGTCGCGGCCACATTCGTCCCCTTGGCGTCCTCCATCTGGATGAAGATGCCGTGAAGCTGGGTGCCCTTCTTTTCGCTCCGGTCGATGCGCAAAGTCAGGTTCTTGCCCAGCCGGTTGAACTCCCCGACCTTGATCGCCGCGCCCAGCGCACCCGAATTGAGATCGAAGCGAAGGCCTTCGTATCGGTAGTGCGAATAAGGCTCCAAATAGCCGACGATGCCGAGATTGATCAGCATCAACGGAACTGCGTAGAAATAGGGTACTCGCAATAGCCGGCCATAGCCTGCGCCGATGCCGCGCAAGGCGTCCAGTTCTGAAGACAAAGCGAGCTTTCGGAATGCCAACAGGATTCCGAGCATCAATCCGATTGGTATTCCAAGGGCGAGATATTCGGGCAGCAGGTTGGCGAGCATGCGCCATACGACGCTCACCGGTCCGCCGGCATCCACTACATATTGGAAAAGCCGCAGCATCTTATCGAGCACGAGCAGCATGGCCGCCAGGACCAGTGATCCGAACAGCGGGACCGCGATTGAGCGGGCAAGGTAGCGATCAATTAAGCCGATGGGCACTTTTGGTCGTCCGAGCACCATGATTTGGCCGCAAAGGCGACCCAGATTGCGAACACGGACGGTTGCATTCGGTGGACCCGGCAGCAACCGCCCCTCGTTCTATAGCGGACTGGCTCGGGAATTCATGTTGAAATCGTCCGACAGCTTTTTTGTGGATAGCGCGGCCGAAGCGGCCCCGGCGCTGCACAAGCTGCGTCCGCGTGTCGCGTTACTGTCCAACCCGAAGTCGACCGGAAATATCGCGCAGCTTCCGCGCATCCGCGAGTTTTGCGCCAACCATCCCGACCTCTTTCACTACGAAGTCGAGCATGCGGACCAGATTGGCCAGGCCATGGTCGCAATCGCTCGGGTGAGACCGAAGGTCCTCGTCGTCAACGGCGGCGACGGGACGGTCCAGGCCGCGCTCACTGAGCTCTACAATGGCGATCATTTCGGTGATGAACGCCCGCCCGTCGCGGTCCTTCCAAGCGGTAAGACCAATCTCATCGCGCTGGATCTTGGAGCTCGCGGAGACCCGGTTAAGGCGCTCGAGCAACTGATCGAGCTCGCTCAGCATGATCTTGCTCCCTACATCGTCGCGCGCGAGCTCATCGCCCTGCGCAGGGGACTTGGGCAAGCGGGCGCTCCGGACCGTCCTGTCATTGGGATGTTCCTTGGCGGCGCGGGGCTAGCCGACACCATGCTATATTGCCGCGACAAGATTTATCCGCTGGGCCTACCCAATGGCATTGCGCACGGCCTCACAGCCTTCGCGTTGCTTGCCAAGCTGTTCCTGAAGATGAAGGCCAGCTTCTTGCCGCCGGATCCGCAGCCGCTGAACGTCTCGCTTCGGCAGGAAGAAAATATGATCAGCGGCCGTTTCTCTCTCCTCGCTGTCACGACGCTCGAAAAACTGCTGCTCTCGAGCGACGTCGGAGGGAAGGGCGAGGGCACGCTTAAGCTCCTGGCGATCGAGGAAAGGCCGATGTCCCTCATCCGAGGGCTTGCAGCGAGCATTGCCGGCAAGCTCGGGCGGACTTCGCTGCCGGGGGTTCACTACCAGCACGCGGACGAGATCACGATCGAGGGCGAGAGCTCAAATGTGATCCTCGACGGAGAGACATTCCGAGCGGAACGCGGCCAACCGATCTTCCTGAGCCCGGCGCAGCCGCTATCCTTCGTCAAGCTGGCAGCTTAATCGAAACGCATGAGTGAACTGCGCGACCTTGTCGCGGAAGAGCTGGCCTTGCCCGTAGATGCGCGGGTGAAGTCCATGGCCGCCGCAATTGCTGCAAAGCATGGCAATGCCAGCCGGGCCGTCCTGTTCTACGGCTCGTGCCTACGACAGCAGAAGTTGGACGGCCTGATGCTGGACTTCTACCTGATCGTCGCTGATTATCGCTCCGCCTACGACAAGCGATGGCTTGCAGCCGCGAACCGGCTGATCCCGCCGAACGTCTTCTATTTCCAACATGACGGACTTGCCGCCAAATATGCGGTCCTGAGCGAGCGGGACTTCCGCCGGCTCAACGGGCCCGAGACCCGCAACGTTTCAGTCTGGGCGCGCTTCGCACAACCGTCGCGGCTGGTTTGGGCCGCGAGCCCAGACGCTCGCGAAGCGGCCATAGATGCCGTCAGCCGTGCGGCGCCTACACTACTCGCTGCGGCGGGCCTCCGATCAGCCAAGAAACCACTCGACATGTGGCGCCGGGCGTTTGCGCTGACCTATTCGGCCGAGCTTCGTGCCGAGCGTAAAGGCCGCGAGGCGTCGGTGGTCGACCAGGACCGGGAGCGCTACCGGCGCTTCGCCGATCCCGCGGCCGCCGCGGCTAAAGACCTACGCATTTCGCGCGGATGGCGCCGTCGTCGGGTCGAAGGCAAAGCGCTTTCGATACTGCGCCTCGCGAAGGCGAGCGCGACCTTCGCGGGCGGTGCCGACTACATTGCGTGGAAGATCAACCGGCATGCGGGAACGCAAATCCAGCTGAAGCCATGGCAGCAGCGTCATCCGCTGCTAGCCGCCATCACCCTTTTGCCGCGGCTGCTGAAGAGCGGGGCGGTTCGCTAGCGATCCTGGCCAACGCGGACGAAACGGCACTGGCGAGTGCGCCGACCGTGAACGGCTTGCGGAGCAATTCATAGCCGCGCAGCTCGTCGCTCTCCCCTTCGCCGACATAACCAGTGACGAAAAGGACCGCGAAGTCGCGGTCGTAGCTGGCCTTCAAGTGACGAATGAGTTCCGGTCCCGTCATCTCCGGCATGATCACATCGGTGATCACGAGATCGAATTCCTGCTCATGGAAAAGCTGGACCGCCTCCGCGCCGCTTGAACATGCGATCGGATCATAATCGAGATCCTCCAGCGCCCCTACGGTAGCAGTACGCACGCGAGGGTCATCCTCGACGAGAAGGATGCGAGCGCCCGGCACCCGCGCGTCGGCGTCGGCAACGCGCTGCACGGAAGGATGCACCCGGACGGATGCCGCCACTTCGGTGCGCGGAAGGTAGATGGATACAGCGGTGCCTTGGCCGACCCTGCTTTCGATGCCGACTTCGCCGCCCGACTGGTGCGCAAAACCGAAGATCTGGCTTAAGCCCAGCCCTGTGCCCTTGCCGACCGGCTTCGTCGTGAAGAAAGGTTCGAACGCGCGCTCGATCACATCAGGTGGCATTCCGCAGCCAGTGTCCGTGACGCTGATCTTGACATAGTTGCCCGCGCGTACGTCTCCGACCTCGTTGGCGGTCAATGCGACATTTTCGCTCGCAATGCGAAGTAGACCCTGACCTTCCATTGCATCGCGCGCGTTGACGGCAAGGTTTACGATCGCATTCTCGAGCTGATGGGCATCCACATAGATCGGCCAAATGTCCCTCGGGAGATCGATCTCGATCTTGATCCGTTCACCAAGCGTCCGGTCGAGAAGATCGGACATCCCGCGGATCAGGTCCGTGCTGTCGACCCGTTCCGGCAGGAGAGGCTCCGATCGGGCGAAGGACAGCAGGCGGCGCGTCAGGGCCGCGGCACGGGTTGCGCCTTCCATTGCATTCTGCAGGTGCATCAGCACTTCGCGTCGCGGTCCGTTGAGGCGGCGCTGTGCAAGATCAATGCCGCCGACCACGACGGCGAGCATGTTGTTAAAGTCGTGGGCTATACCTCCGGTTAGCTGACCCACAGCCTCCATCTTCTGCACCTGGCGCAATTGGGCCTCGGCTGCTTCGCGTTCGGCGGCCTCGGCTTTTAAAGCCTGGTTCGCCTCCCACAGCTCCTGCGTTCGATCCCGAACGGCCCCTTCTAGCGCTTCTGCACGCTCAGCTTCACTCTCTGCTTCGCGCCGTGATTGGGCGTTTTGGCGCAGTGCCTGCACGGCGACCACGCCAAGGAACACGGCGCCCAGGCCGACGATTACGCCGAGCCAACTGAGATAATCGGTGAAACGATCAGCTTCAGCCGAAAAGATCTGGCTCTGCTCAATGCGCTGGCGCAGCGACCCTCTTTCGCTAACGATGATTTCATTGAGCTTTGAGTCCAGTTGAGTGAGCGTGCCGGAGCGGCCGGCCTGATAGAAATAGCTAATTCCGCTCTGGTCCTGGCCGGCGAGAGCCGCGCGGGCGGCCAGCGCCAGTTCCTCACCTCTTTGCCGATAGAGGGCCTGGAGCTCGCTTACCCGTCTTTCCTGCGCCTCGTTACCGCGGAGCAGCCGTGCGAGCTGAGTGATCTGGTAACCCGCGAGTTCCCAATCAGAGGAGTAAATGGCTCCCGTTTCCTTGCGCTCGTCGAGCACGAAGCGGCCCAATGCGGCTTCAGCGCGTGAGATGTTGGAGCTGACGTTTCGGACGACGAGGGCGACATCATAGGCTCGGCGCTCGGCGTTGAGGGCACGCTCGCGGTTGTCGTTGGTGAACTTTACGAGGAAGACCATCGCGAGGAGGATTAGCGCGGCAACCAGACCGAACCCGGCTGCACCTCCGCGACGCCAGTCAAACCTGACCTCTTCCCCATCCCCGATCATTGTTGCAGTCTAGCCGCGTTAACCTTTTGGCGAAAGCCAAAGGTTCCCTTGTTTTTCCTCAGCTTATGCAACCTGTGGCACGGCCTGCCGCAGCGAACATGTCAAGGATCTCTCCAACCTGTTCTTCGCTGTGTAATGCGCAGAGCGAGCAGCGGAGAAGTGTCATTCCAGCGGGCGTGGCGGGCGGCCGCGCGAGGTTCACATACAAACCCTCCTGCAGGAGGGCTTCCCACATGGCCGCGCCCGTTTCGAGGTCCGGCATGATGACCGCAATGATCGCCGATTGAGGCTCGTCCGTCCCAAGAGTGAAGCCGAGCTGGCGGAGGCCTGCGTGAAGTCGCTTGCTGTTCTCCCAAAGGTGCGCGCGCTTATCGGCACTGTCCATCAGCTTGCGGATGGACGTCGCTGCGGTGGCTACCACTGAAGGAGGCAGGGAGGCGGTGAAGACGTAAGGTCGGCATACGAGGCGCAGGATTTCAAATTTCGGATGATTGGAAACGCAAAAACCGCCGACCGTGCCGACCGACTTTGAGAACGTCCCGATGATGAAGTCGACATCTTTGATGACGCCCTGCGCTTCCGCGACGCCGCGGCCATGCTCGCCGATGAAGCCCATGGAGTGCGCTTCGTCCACGAGAACCATCGCGCCCGCGGCTTTCGAAACGGCAACCATTGCCTGAAGGGGCGCGACGTCGCCGAGCATGGAATAGACGCCTTCGAGGACGACCAGCTTTCCGGCACCTTCGGGAATTCGTCTGAGCCGCTTTTCGAGCGCTTCCACGTCGTTGTGGCGGAATGGAACGATCTGCGCGTTTCCAAGTGCACAACCATCGTAGATCGACGCGTGGCTGTCGATGTCGAGGATGATGTAATCTTCTTTG
>Ga0070670_100006250_pt1 | contig 10079 bp, 8 predicted proteins | sample KBSS63metaG_FD_64665 | JGI IMG/M metagenome (GOLD analysis project Ga0070670, IMG submission 64665) | Switchgrass rhizosphere microbial communities from Kellogg Biological Station, Michigan, USA - KBS S6-3 metaG | ecosystem: Host-associated > Plants > Roots > Rhizosphere > Soil ... | reverse complement strand
CGCTCGCCGGCATCGACCTCGCCCTCGAGGGTGTGGTGTTCGAGCAGGACGGCCAGATCGTCGCCACCCAGACCGCGGCGGAGGTGCTGGGCAACCCGCTGGTGTCGCTGGCGTGGGCCGCCAACACCCTCGGGCGCATGGGACGAGGCCTCCACGCCGGCGATCTGGTGATGACCGGATCCATCTCCAAGGTGCTGCGTCCGACCGCCGGGCAGTCCACCCGCGCCTCCTTCACGCGGCTTGGCAGCGTGTCGTGTCGCTTCGTCTGATCCGCGGATGGACCTGGAGGCCCTCCGCACACGCCTCGACGCGGCGCTGAGCCGCCGCCCGCGGGCCGTTCTCGACCGGAGCGATCTGGTCTCGGCCGCGGTCCTGGTGCCGATCACCGACCACGACGGGCCCCACGTGGTCTTCACCAAGAAGACCGCGGACGTCCCGCACCACAAGGGACAGTTCTCGTTCCCGGGCGGGGTCGTGGAGACGCGCGACGGCTCGCGGGTGGAGACCGCGCTGCGCGAGGCGTGGGAGGAGATCCGGCTCCCCGCGGAGGCGGTGGAGGTGCTGGGCCTGCTCGACGATACCCCGACGCGGGCCACCAACTTCGTGATCACGCCGGTGGTGGGCATCGTGCGCGCCGCGGTCGCCTTCGAGCCGGACGGGCGCGAGATCGAGCGCGTGATCGAGGTGCCCCTCCCCACCTTGCGAGACCCGGCCATCCTCCGTACCGAGATGTGGGAGCGGGACGGCGAGCGGCACCCGGTGCTCTTCTACCAGGTCTCCGCCGCCGACGTGGTATGGGGGGCCACCGCTCGCATCCTGAGCCAGTTCCTGGCCCTGCTCGACGAGGAGCGGCCCGGCCCGTGAGCGAGCCGGTCCTGCTCGTCGAGGTGACCGACGGGGTCGCGCGCGTCACCCTCAACCGGCCCGAGGTCCGCAACGCGCTGAACGAGGCGCTCCTGCGCGAGCTGGAGGCGGCGCTGCGCCGGCTCGAGGACGACGCGGGAGCGCGGGTCGTCGTCCTGCGCGGGGCGGGGGACCGCGCCTTCTGCGCGGGGGCGGACCTGAGGCGGGTGGGCGATCGCGGCACCACGCTAGAGGCCCGGGAGTCCTTCGGCGGCCTCGCACGGATCCTCGAGCACATGGCCCGGATGCGCACGCCGGTCATCGCCCAGGTCCACGGCTACGCCCTGGCCGGCGGCTGCGGTCTGGCCGCGGGAGCCGACATCGTGGTGGCCGCAGACGACGCGGTGTTCGGACTGCCGGAGATCAAGGTCGGCCTCCTGCCCCTGATCGTGATGGCTCCGATCCTGCGCGCGGTGGGACGCAAGCGCGGGCTCCTCATGATCCTGAGCGGCGAGCCGGTCGGGGCGCGCGAGGCGTACGAGATGGGGCTGGTGAGCCGACTGGTGCCGCGGGCGGATCTCGCGGGCGCGGTCGACGCGCTGGCCCGGACCCTCGCGGGCTACTCGCCCACCGCGCTCGGGCTCGCCAAGGAGGCGGCCGCGACGGCGCCCGACATGGAGTACGGCGCGGCGCTGCGCTACCTGCGTGAGCTGATCACGCTGGTGGCCCTCTCCGACGACGCCCGCGAGGGTATCGCCGCGTTCTTCGAGAAGCGGCCCCCGCGCTGGACCGGTCGGTAGCCATCCCGGCTCGGACGGATCCCCGCGGCGTCCCGGAGAAGGACCCGGGGCTCTGCGCGCGCTGCGCGCACGCGCGCCGCGTCGTGTCGGGGCGCGGATCGACGTTCTGGCTCTGCGCGCTGTCGAGCCGTGACCCGGCGTTTGCGAAGTATCCGCGCCTGCCCGTGCTACGCTGTCCGGGACACCAACCGAGATCCACGGAGGTCTGAGCGTGCCCAACAACGTGCGGGCGGCCGTCCTGGCTGGGGTGATCCTCCTCGTTGCCGCGACGGTGTCTTCCGCGAGCGCGCAGCCGCGCGAGCTGCCGGCCAAGCTCGTCACGCTCGGCGGCGTGGCAGAGGTCCACCGTAAGGACACGCCCGCGTGGGTGCCCGCGACCCTTCGCGCCGACATCGACGAGGGCGACAGCCTCCGCACCCAGCTGGGCGGCCGGGTCACGGTTCGCACCCCGAGCGGCCAGGCCCTGCGGCTCGGCTCCCGCTCCCAGATCGCGGTTCTGCGCGGCGAGACGGGGCCCGAGCCCGGCCCGACGCGCGTCCGGCTCGACAGCGGCTGGCTCTGGGTGGCGGTGATGCCGGGCAGCCCCGCGTCCACCCAGGTCGAGGTGCGCGCCGGGCCGGCCACCGTCACCGTGCGCGGCGCGGGCGTCGGGATCCGCCGGGGCGCGGACGGCACCCTCCTGGTACAGACGCACCACGGCAGCGTGGTGTGCACGGGGCCGAACAAGCAGTGGGAGCGCACCCTGACCGGTCCACAGCAGCTCACGGTGCCGGCGTCCGGGGCACCGGCCCCGCCGGTCGCCCTCGCGGTCGATCCGCTGGAGACGACGTGGGTGCGCTGGAACGCGGACCAGGACGTGGCCGGCGGCTACGGCGGCGCGCCCCCCAAGCCCTGAGGGCCGGTTGAGCCTCGAGGCCCTCGTCGTCGGGACCGAGCTCCCCGCGTACCACGTCGTCGCCGTTCCCACCCACGACTCGTGGGAGAACAAGATCCACGAGGACGGACTCGCCCGCGAGTTCGGCTTCCGGGGCGGGCTCGTGCCCGGGGTCACGGTCTACGCCTGGACGACGCGGCCGGTGGTGGCCGCCTTCGGCGCCGCGTGGCTCGACCACGGTCGGTTCTCGGTGCGCTTTGCCAGGCCGGTGTACTTCGGAGAGCCGACCACCATCCGGACCAGCGTGGCCGCGCATTCGAAGGACGAAGTCACCATCCAGGCGCGGGTCGAGAATCGCGAAGGCGACGTCTGCGCGACCGCGACCCTGAGCCTGCCGCGGGGCCCGTTGCTCACGCGGCCGGACGTGGGCGCGTATTCCGTCGCGCCCCTGCCCGCCGAGCGGCCGGCGGCCACCCGCGCGCATCTCGACGGGCTCCGTGTCCTGGGCACTCCGGAGCTCTCGCTCGAGCGGCCGACGGTCGACGCGTTCCTGCACCGGGTGAGCGACACCCTGCCGCTCTATCGCGACGCGGACGCTCCCGCGCATCCGGGGATGTACCTCGAGCAGGCCAACCGCGCGCTCGACCGCAACGTGCGGGTGAGCCCGTGGATCCACGTGGAGAGTCACGGCCAGCACCTGAGCGTGCCGCGGGTGGGCCAGCGCCTCGCGACGAGGGGCCGCGTGAAGAGCCTGTTCCAGGGCAAGGGCCACGAGTTCGTGGAGCTGGATCTGCTCCTGGTCGCGGACGGCGTTCGCCCGGTGGCGTCGATCCGTCATGTCGCGATCTATCAGCTGCGGGCTGGCGGGTGAGCCGGCCGTGAAGACCCGGCGATGAAGATCCGGCCGTGAAGATCCTGGTCGTCGACGACGAGGCGGAGATCCGCTCGCTCCTCGGCGCCGTGCTCCAGGCCAAGGGCTACGAGATCGCCACCGCCGAGGACGGGGCCGCCGCGGTCGCGGCGGTGTCGCGTGAGCGCCCGGCGGTGATCCTGATGGATCTCAGCATGCCGCGCATGAACGGCATGGACGCCCTGCCCGAGATCAAGCGGCTCGACCCCGAGGTCCCGGTGGTCATCTGCACCGCCCACGCCGACCTGGCCACCGCGGTGCGGGCCATGAAGCTCGGAGCCTACGACTACCTCACCAAGCCCTTCGACGTGGAGCTCCTCGTGCTCACCGTCGAGCGGGCGGCGGAGCGCCACCGGCTGCGTTCCCGCATCGAGGAGCTCAAGCGCCAGGGGCAGGGCGGCTCGCTGGGCGAGCGGATGGGGGGCAGCCCCGCGATCGCGCAGGTGATCCGGCAGGTGGGCCAGGTCGCGGAGTCCAACTTCACGGTGCTGGTGCAGGGCGAGACCGGCACCGGCAAGGAGCTGGTGGCCCGCGCCATCCACCAGCAGAGTCCGCGCCGGCAGGCGCCGTTCGTGGCGGTGGACTGCGGGGCGATCCCCGAGACCCTGGTGGAGTCCGAGCTGTTCGGCCACGAGCGCGGCGCGTTCACCGGGGCCCACTCCCGGCGCGAGGGACACTTCCAGCTCGCCAAGGGCGGCACCCTCTTCCTCGACGAGATCGGCAACGTGCCCCTCGCCACCCAGGCCAAGCTGCTCCGCGCCCTCGAGCAGCGCGAGGTGCTCCCGCTCGGGGGCACGCGCGCGGTCACGGTCGACGCGCGCATCATCGCGGCCACCAACGCCGAGCTCGAGGAGAGCGTGAAGGCGGGCCGCTTCCGCGCCGATCTCTACTATCGTCTGAGCGAGTTCACGATCTCGCTGCCCCCGCTGCGGAGCCGGCGGGAGGATATCCTGCACCTCGCCCAGCGATTCCTCGACGAGGTGAGCATGGAGCTGCGGCGCCCGGTGCGGCGCATCTCCGACGAGGCGACGCAGATGCTGCTGCACCACCACTGGCCCGGCAACGTGCGGGAGCTGCGCAACGTGATCCGCAAGGCGGCCCTGCTCGCGACCGAGGTGGTGACCCCCGAGCACGTGCCCGCCCTGACCGCCGGCGGTGCGCCGGGGCCGGTGCGGATGGCGGCCGAGACCGCGGGCGGCGAGGACCTCTCGCTGCGCGAGGTCGCGGAGCTGGCCGCGGTGCAGGCGGAGCGCGAGCTGATCCGGCACGCGCTTCATTCGACCAAGGGCAACAAGAGCCAGGCCGCGCGGCTGCTGCGGACCGACTACACGACGCTGCACGCCAAGATGAAGCGGTACGGTATCTCTGCCCGCGACTTCTCGCCGCGCTGAGCGCCCGTCGCGCCGGCGGCACCCGGTGCCTCTGGCCGGCCGTCTATGGTGACGCTGCCATGCCTATGGTGGCGGCGCGCTGTCGCGGATGCTTCACACCGGACGGGCTGCACGGTCGTCGCGCTCCGCTCCGCCTCGTAAGTAGCCGCCGGATCTGGCCGTTACCGCCTCCGGTCCACCAGCATGTCGTCCACATCCCTCGTGGCACCTCGCTTGCCCTTGAGGGAACTGTTGGCGGTCGCATTCCCGCAGGGCAGGAGGCCAGGCATGAGCACGGTGGAAGCCATCCCGATGTCGATCTCGGTCCCCGATGTCGCCGTCTCACAGCAGGCGGACATCCGCCTGCCGCGTCCGGTGGAGGCATCGTCCGCGCCTTCCGCCCCGATGCGCGTGGGACTCTTCTCGCTCCGGCAGATCGTCGACGCGGCGGTGAGCCGGGCGGAGGTCCTCGCGATTCGCCGGGCGCTCGCCAGCACCGCCGGAAACAAGAGCCACGCGGCGCGCCTGCTGCGGACGAACTACACGACCCTGCACGCGAAGATGAAGCGGTACGGCATCTCGGCCCAGGAGTTTCTGCTCGCGCGGTAGCCGTCGGCGGCTTCGCGGGACTATGAATCGTCTCCTCGATCACTTCGCCCGCGTCGGCGGTCGCGGCTCGGCCCGCGTCTCGCCATGAACGGCGGACGCAGGGGCCCGCGCCCGGCCTCGCCCGCCGGTGCGGGGGATCTGGCGACCCCCGGCGCCTGGACCGGGGGGGCCGGCCGCCACCTCCTCGACGCCCTCCCCGCGATGACCGTGGTCGTGGACGAGCAGGGCGTGATCGTGACCGCCAACGAGGCGTGGCGGCGGTTCGGGCGCGAGAACGGGGCCGGCCCCGCGGTGGCGGAGGGGGTCGGGCAGGACTACTTCGCGATCTGCCGCGACGGCGCGATGGCGGGCTGTCCCCGCGGATCGCGCGCACCGGCCGGCATCACCCGGGTGCTGCGGCGCGAGCTGCCGATCTTCACCCTGGACTACGCGAGCCACGGCTCGGACGATCCGCGGTGGTTCACCCTCATCGCGACCCCGCTCGAGGGCGGGGGCGCGGTCATCGCCCACTCCGACGTCACCGAGCGCCGGCGCACCGAGATGTCGGCCGCGGCGCTCATCGAGACCGGGCGCGAGCTGGCCGGGGGCCTGGAGCCCGCGGACGTGGCCCGGCAGATCGCCACCTCGGTGGTCCGGGTGTTCGCGGCCCGCCACGCGACGGTGTTCCGCCTGGAGCCCGAGGGCGGCCGCCTCGTGTGCATCGCGGCCGCGGGGGCGGCCGATGCGAAGAGCTGGCACGGCCGCACGGTCGGGTTGGGCGAGGGTGCGGAGGGTCGCGCGGCCGCGGAGGAGCGCAGCGTGTGGACGCCCGACGTGCTGTCGGATCCCAAGATCAGCCTGCCGGAGTGGGCCGAGGACGCGGTGCGGGCCGCCGGCTTCCGGTCGGTTCTCGCGATGCCACTCAAGTCCGGCGAGAAGGTGATCGGCGTGCTCGGGCTGGGCGACGGGCCGGACCGGACCTACACCGAGGACGAGCTCGCCCTGCTGGCCGCGTTCGTCGGGCAAGGCGCGGTGGCCCTGGAGAACTCGGCGCTGTACCGCCAGATCCGCGACGCGCGCGACTTCCTGCAGTCCATCACCGATCACTCGCCGGACGCCATCGTCACCACCGATCGCGAGGGGAAGGTCACCTACATCAGCCGGGGCGCGGAGGCCATGTTCGGCTGCCGCGCGGCGGAGATGATCGGCACCCCGGTGGCCGGCCTCTACCCCGGGGGCATCGAGGAGGCGCGATTCGTGCGGGGGCGGCTCCTCGAGGAGGGGGCGCTTCGCAGCTACGAGACCGGCTTCCTGGCCCGGGACGGGCGGCGCATCGACGTGAGCGCCTCGATCGCGATGCTGCGTGATCCGGCGGGCGCCGAGATCGGCACGCTGGGCGTGCTCAAGGACATCGGCGAGCGCCGCCGCCTCGAGGAGCAGCTGCGTCAGTCCCAGAAGATGGAGGCGGTCGGGCGGCTCGCGGGCGGCATCGCGCACGACTTCAACAACCTGCTCACCGTGATCGCGGGCCGCGCCCAGCTCATCCTCTCGCGCCTGCGCCCCGAGGAGCCGATCCACCGCGACGCCTCCCTCGTGCGCAGCACCGCGGACCGGGCCGCCGCTCTCACCCAGCAGCTGCTGGCCTTCAGCCGCAAGCAGGTGCTCCAGCCCCAGGTGCTCAACCTCAACAAGGTCGTGACCGGCATGGAGCCGATGCTGGGGCGGCTGATCGGCGAGGACATCGACCTCGCGGTGATCCCGGTGGAGCAGCCGGGACGGGTGAAGGCCGATCCGGCCCAGATCGAGCAGGTGATCGTGAACCTGGTGGTCAACGCCCGAGACGCGATGCCGGAAGGGGGGCGGCTGACCGTGGAGACCGCGGACGTGGAGCTCGACGCGGCGTCCGCCAGCCGCCACTTCTCGGTGCCGGCCGGAGCTTACGTGGTGCTCGCGGTCACCGATACCGGGACGGGCATGGATGAGGCCACCCGCACGCGGGTGTTCGAGCCGTTCTTCACCACCAAGGAGCCGGGCAAGGGGACCGGGCTCGGCCTCTCGACGGTGTACGGCATCGTCAAGCAGAGCGGCGGGGACATCCAGCTCGAGAGCGAGGTCGGCCGGGGGACCAGGTTCAAGATCTACCTGCCTCGCGTCGTCGAGCCCGCCGCCCCCGAGGAGGCGCGGCCCGTGCCGGCCACCGTGCCGCGCGGCGACGAGACGGTGCTGCTGGTGGAGGACGAGCCGGAGGTGCGCGATCTCGCCCGCGAGATCCTGGAGGCGAGCGGCTACACGGTGCTCCAGGCCTGCGATCCGCAGGACGCGCTGCTGATCGCAGAGCGCCACGGGGGGCCGATCCATCTCCTGCTCACCGACGTGATCATGCCGCGGCAGAGCGGCCGCGCCCTCGCGGAGCGGCTACGCCCCCTCCGGCCCGAGCTGCAGGTGCTGTTCATGTCGGGCTACACGAACGAGGCGATCGTGCGTCACGGGGTGCTCGAGCCGGGTACCCTCTTCATCCAGAAGCCCTTCACCCCCGAGGGGCTCGGCCGGAAGGTCCGGGAGGCGCTCGATCTGGGCCACGGCGCCTGGAGGGCGGGAAGCTAGGGCCACCAGATGTAGAGAAACCGCGGGCCGGCTCCCCCGAGCGCGGCCGCGAACTGGGCCAGCGTCGACTCCGCGGTGGCGGGCGCGGGCGCGCTCGAGTAGATGTTCGCGCGGTACTCCTTGGGCCGGTGGTACATGATCACCTTCGCGGTGTCCACCTTGGCCGCCTCGCGGGCCATCGTCACCACGTCCTCCAGGTACGCGATGCGGTCCACCAGGCCGAGCTTCAGGGCCTGCTCCGCGGTGTAGACGCGGCCGTCGGCGAGCGCGCGGACGCGGTCCTCGGGCAGGTGGCGCGACTGCACGATCAATCCCACGAAGCGGCCGTACATGTCGTCGATGATGCCCTGGAAGACGGCCAGCTCGGGGCCGGTGAGCGCCCGGAACGGGGAGCCCGCATCCTTCATGGGGCCGGACTTGATGGCGAGGGGGGCGACTCCGATCTTCTGCATCAGCCCCTGCGCGTCGAGGGTGACCATGACCACCCCGATGCTTCCGGTGATGGTGGTGGGGTTGACCACGATGGTGTCGGCGGCGAGCGCCGCGTAGTAGCCGCCGGAGGCGCCCACGTCCATGACCGCCGCGATCACCGGCACCTTCTTCCGCTGCTTGAAGGCGAGGATCTCGTGGTAGAGCACGTCGGAGGCGGTGATCGTCCCGCCCGGGCTGTTGATCCGCACGATGAGCGCCCGGACGTGCTCGTCCTTCTCGGCCTTGGCCAGCTCCTCGCGCACCCGGGCCAGCAGAGACACGCGCGGGGGCGGCGTGGTGAGCGAGAAGCTCGGCAGCTCCTCGGTGAGGACCCCCGAGAGGTCGAGCATCAAGATCTTGCTCGTGCCCTTGCCCTCGACCGTCTCCTCCTCGAGGGGGCGGATCTTGGGCTGGAAGTCGACGGTGAGCAGCGAGCAGCCGGGTAGAGCCAGAGCGAGGAGCGACGCGACGGCCAGCGAGCGGAGTCGACGCATGGATGCAGTATACGGGGCCGCGCGGGGCGGACCTAGTTCCCGCGTCAGCGGCGGTGGAATTCCGGACAGACCTCGTCGGCCACCCGGCCCAGCTGCTCCAGCATGCGCTCCGAGGGACCGAGGGGGCGCAGGATGAACTTGGAGGCCCCCGCCTTCACGTACTCCTCGATCTTCTCGACGAGGCGCCCGGCGGAACCGAAGGCGGTGCACTGCCGCACGGTCGTCTCGTCCACGCGCCCGCGCGGGATGTACGGCTGCGCCATCGCGAGGCCGGCGGCCTCGGTGTCGGCCAGCGCGTAGTTGATCAGGGTGCCGAAGTGGTCCTCCGGCACCTGCCGTCCCGCCGTCGCCGCGAGGTCCTGCACCTTCTGGACGCCGGCCCGCATCTCGTCCGGGGTGATGAACGAGGGCATCCAGCCGTCGCCGAGGCGCGCGGTCCGTCGCATGGCCGCCTCGCTCTTGCCGCCGATCCAGATGGGGGGCGGCGTCTGCCAGGGCTTGGGGAAGACCGAGATCCGGTCGAGCTTGTAGAAGTCCCCCTGGAAGGTCACCTCGTCCTGGGTCCACAGCATCCGCATCACGCGGATCGCCTCGTCGGTGCGGCGCCCGCGCTCGGAGAAGGTGACCCCCGAAGCCTCGAACTCGCGCGGCAGCTCCACGCCCACGCCCACCGCGGGGAAGAGACGGCCTTGCGAGAGCCAGTCGATGGTCGCCATCTCCTTGGCCGCCACCACGGGGGTGCGATAGGGCAGGACCACGACGCTCGGCCCGAACTTCAGCCGTGTGGTGCGCGCGGCGATGGCGGCCAGTGTGGTCATGACCTCCGGCACCGGCACCGGCGAGGACAGGCGGTCGGAGAGCCAGATCGAATCGATGTCGCTCCGCTCGAGCTGATCGCACAGCGTCCACAGGAAGGCGGCGCCGTCGCGGCCCGCCGGCCACGGTCCCGGCATGATGCCGACGCGGTACTTGATCGTCATGGTGGCGGCATCGTACGCGCCGGTCCCAAGGCCGTCAAGGTGACGCATCGACTCAAAACTTCGGTTACCGAAGGCGGGGTCGTAGATCAGAAGTCACGGTTACCAACTCCAGCCGGGAGGAGCCCGTGACACGAGCCAGCCTTCG
>Ga0070670_100006244_pt1 | contig 10083 bp, 8 predicted proteins | sample KBSS63metaG_FD_64665 | JGI IMG/M metagenome (GOLD analysis project Ga0070670, IMG submission 64665) | Switchgrass rhizosphere microbial communities from Kellogg Biological Station, Michigan, USA - KBS S6-3 metaG | ecosystem: Host-associated > Plants > Roots > Rhizosphere > Soil ... | reverse complement strand
TGACCGCTCATGTATTGTTTGAGCAGGTCGGAATGAGAGGACTGCGCAGATAGAATAACGGGCAGTAACGTAAAGAAGAATATTTTTCTCATACCAGCATGATTTTATTTCGTTTTTTCCCTAATACTAAATATAGGAATAAACAGAGGTACAACTATAATATTTACGGCATGATATTTTGTAATAGAAATGAAAGTGATTATTAAACCTAAACTTTTATTTTATGAACAAAGCATTAGTGGGTGTATTGCTGGGTGCGGCTGCGTATGGCATTTATCGGTTTTCTAAAATGACACCTGAGCAAAAAAGTAATTTAAAAAGAAGAGGAAAAGAGTTTCTTGATAAAAATATGAATGGATTAAATAATGTAATGGGCAAAAGAAGAAATTCAACAGTTAACACAGAAACCAGTCCTCCTTATTGATCTTTCTAACCCTGATGAATATTGACCACAGGTTTATTTTCCGTAGATCCCGTAACCTGTGGTCAATTTTTTTTATTCACCCGGGTGATAACTTTTTTCTACATGTTTCATTACATCTTCCCTGTAAAATAAAACATCTTTGAACTGGCCTTTGCTGTACATCAAGGCCTGGTCAGAGAAATGAGATGAATTTTCATTGCCGCTTTCACCACCTGTTAATAAGGATCTTGCTTTTATTTTCTTCCCTCCCGATGAGTTATTGCGGACGAACTCAACAGCGCAGATAAAACTATTTCCATTATACCCGTATCTTTTTTTAGTGCCCAGGTAGACGCGGCTGACAAAAGAAGGAAGCATACCCCATGTAGAAGCTGCAAAACCAACAGGAATACTGGGTTTATTATCATCAAATTTATTATCAATGTCCGGAGACATTCTTTGAAAGCGGTTGATTTCTCCCCATGGTATCTGCCACTTGCCAAATTTGGTTTCAAGATCTTTAATTGTTGCAAGCAAAGGCAGTAACAGCTCATCTGGTTTTGCATGAGCAGCAAAATATCTTGCTTTATCCACCTGGTCGGCCTCATCATCATCAATGATCTTTGTTCTGAAGATTGCGGGTAAAATTCTTTGCCCCCATTCTACTGCCAGGGTTGTAGCAATAGAATTTTCACCGCAACGGTAATCCCATTTTTCAAAAACAGTTATGGGTTCATTGAGCCTGGCATACAATGAATCAGCAGCAGGGATCATTTTGAAGGCTTTTATTAATGCCGGGATCAATGTTTCAAATGCGGCTAATCTTGTATCGTACCCTGCTTTGATCACCTTATCAATGCTGTATTTACTCTCTTCACTTAAAACTCTTACAGCATTAATGCCGCGAAAGTTTTCACCATCCGGCGCCATATACGCAGGAAAGTTTTCTTTTTTGGGACTATTATTGCCCGCAACTGTATACGGCGTGGAGTTACAATTTTGCAACCAGCCATTAGGCGGATTGATACTTTGAACGGTTTCACTGATCGAATGATATCCTTTCCATTCAGTGGCAGAAATGCTTCCGTCAACAGGCTTGCTCCAGTCAAATTTTGTATCTCTTTTGGGGATGCGGTTACCATGCCAGTAGGCAATATTTCCTTCTGCATCTGCATAAACAGTATTATTAGAAATATTTCCTTCCAGGTCCAGTGTCTTTTTAAAATCAGCGAAGCTTTTGGCTTTTGTTCGCTGCCAGCATTGTATCAGACCATTCATGATCCTGTTATCTGCTTTTACGCTCAGCATTTGTCCATTCCGTTTTGCCATGACAGGACCATGCTGTGTAAACAGGGTTGTAAACGTCTTTGCCTGCTGATAACCGGAATTGTCTTTATAGCTAATGGTTATTTTTTTTGTTATCACCGGCTTTTGTTTGCCGTCATACTCATACACGAACCCATTTCCATTTTTTGAAATTTTTTCAATGTAGGTATCAGCTGCATCCACAGCGCTGCTTGTATGCATAAATCCACAATGTTCATTGAAACCCTGGTAAACGAAAAATTGTCCCCAGGTAACGGCGCCATATACATTCAAACCTTCTTCACTTACCATATGCACTTCAGGGCGGAAGTAAAATGTAACATGCGGGTTGATATAAAGAATCGAATTACCGGATTCGGTGATCTTTGGTGAAAAAGCAAAACCATTAGAGCCGGTCAGTTCTTCTTCCTCCTGGTTTTTAACAATCGAAACAGGCGGCTCTCCTGAATAAAAATTCTTTAACTCGTTTACAGTAACATCAGCCGTACTGATAGCGCCAATACTTCCATCTGTCCATAATAAAGGATACCAGGGCTCAAAATGTTTTACCAAAGCAGGATGCACAGAAGGGTTTTTGTAGAGATAATAATTAACGCCATCAGCAAACGCATTGCACAATTTTTTTAACCACTCCGGCGCTTTTTTATAATCTTCTTTCGCATCATCCTGGTCTATTACCAGTCTTATCAGCAGGTCATCATATAATGAACCTTCGCCCTTAACTTCCGCCATTCTTCCCAGTTTTTCAATATAGTTCATCTCGACCCTTTTGAAATCATCTTCACATTGTGCATAAAGCAAACCAAATACGGCGTCCGCATCCGTTTTTCCATATACATGCGGAATGCCCCAGTTATCCCTGCTGATGGTTACATTCTTTGCTTGTTTTTCCCACCGGTTTATTTCTTCTTTGGAAAATGACTGGGAAAAAAGATGAACAGGCAGAATTAAAAAGAGTAAGCTGATTTTCATGAAGTCAAGTTATGAATATTATTATTTAAGCAAATATAATTTTATAGCAAAAGAAAAACTGCTGTTATATTTGAGAAAGAAAAAAATTGATCATGGAACAAACAACTCTTGGCATCGGTACCCGGTTACAGCATACCCAATTCGGTCCGGGTGTGATCGTGGGTTTGCGTTATGCCACTTACCTGATCTCATTTATTCATCATGGCGTAAAAGAAATTGAAAAGACAGATACACATTTAGAGAGATCATTCCCGAAAATGTAACAGAAGAAATAGAAACACATAGTGAAGTGGAAAAATCATTATTAAAAATACTTCGCTTATGGGGCGGGTTAACAGAAACTGTTCCACTGGGTGAAAAATGGATCAAAGGAATGATGCTGTTGCAGCCTTTCGATAAAACACTAAAGCCAAAAGAGATCCCCATGGAAGATTTTTTTCATAAAATTGTAATGCTGCGTGATCGCTTACGTGTACTCGAACAAAATATCAATAGCAGCAAAACACTAAATGACGAAGAAAAAGTAAATATCCAGCAATACATCACCCGTTGTTATGGCTCACTTACCACTTTCAATGTTTTATTCAAGAATAAGGAGCAATGGTTTGTTGGGGAAAAAGGCTCGAAAGAATAATATTGGGTATACCAAAATCATTTCATCATGAAAAAACTTTTCTTCTTTGTAATCGCCGTTTCGTTCTTCCAGAGCTGCACCAACGCTCCTGGAAAAAAGGACCGCCTGGCAAACTCTTCAAGAGAAAATAAAAATGGATGGATCTATGTGCATTTGGAAGGATCGCCGGCAGATATCGGTTATCAGCATGGCTTTTTGCTGGCAAATGATATCGATACAAGCTTACAAGCTGTTTCTTACCTGCTCCAACACGATACACACAGGAATTGGGAATTTTACCGGGGCGCTGCCAGAAATTTTTTATGGCCAAAGCTGGAACAGGAATATAAAGATGAGATCAATGGCATTGTAGAAGGATTGCAGGCGCAGCATAAAAATTATGACAGTCTCGATATTACCGCTTACAATGCGATGGAAGAGCTGGCTTATTATTATGTGCCGCAATTGATGGATAAAGAAAAGCCGGGCAGTGGCGATAATAAAGCTCCCGGCAATTGCAGCGCATTTATTGCTACAGGCAGCTACACCAAAGACGGCAAGATCGTAATGGGTCATAATAACTGGACATCTTATATGACCGGCCAGCATTGGAATGTAATTGCAGATATCGTTCCTGAAAAGGGCAATCATATGATCATGGACTGTATGCCGGGTTTTATTCATAGTGGTGATGATTTTGTGATCAGCAGCAATGGTATTCTTGTCACAGAAACAACCATTACCCAATTCAAGGGCTTTGATTCAACAGGCATTCCTGAATTTATGCGTGCAAGAAAAGCATCACAATACGCAAGCAGTATCGATGATGTAATAAAAATTTTTACTGCCGGCAACAATGGCGGTTATGCCAATGACTGGCTGATCGGCGATACCAAAACAAATGAAGTAGCAAAGCTTGAGCTGGGATTAAAAAATTACCGTGTATGGCGAAGCAAAGACACGGCTATCATCGGTTCTAATTTTGCAAGTGACCCGGCGCTTATTGCACAGGAAACCACATTTGATATAAATGACAGGACAAGTTCCCCCAATGGAAGAAAGGTAAGGATGGAACAACTATTATTGACAGATATGAAAGGTAAACTGGATGCCGAAACCGGCAAGCAGGTGGAAGCCGATCATGTTGATGCAACACAAAATAAAAATGCGAATAATAAATGTGTTGTTTGTGGTCATGTGGACGAAGATGCAAAGGGTTGTATGGAGTGGGATTGGCCAACTTACTATCCCGGTGGAGCGGTGCAGGGAAAAGTGACGACGGCTGACCTTGCAAAGAATATGCAGCTATGGGCGCATATGGGTCATCCCTGCGGGGAATCTTTCAGGGGTTCAGATTTTTATAAAGCACACCCCGAGTATGAATGGCAATCGAAGTATTTAAAAAATATGCTTTCATATCCGTGGACCTTATTTGAAGCAAAAAAATAAAACATTACATGTCCCGCTTATTAATTTTAGTATCCTGTTTATCATTCATTGCATTCAAAAGTCATACGCAAAACAGCAATGCTGTTGATACAGGAGCTTATTTTAAATCCTTTGATGGCACAAGAATTTATTATGAAGTAAGGGGAACTGGTGAACCTGTTTTACTTGTCCATGGTTTTATTGTAAACGGTCAATCCTGGAAACGAACCGAACTTTACAAAGGTCTGCTTGTAAAAGGATATAAGGTCATCATTCTTGATCAGCGTGGTAATGGTTTTTCCGATAAACCACATGATTCAACAGCTTATGATAATGATGCCGAAGCAAAAGACATCATGGGTTTGATGAAGCATTTGAAAATAAAAAATTACAGCGCTGTCGGCTATTCAAGAGGGTCAATCATTGTTGCAAGACTATTGGTGCTTGATAAGAATATTACAAAAGCAGTAATGGGTGGAATGGGCGCAGAGTTCACCAATCCTCAGTGGCCAAGACGAATTATGTTTTATCATGCATTGAGGGGCGATTCCGTTCCTGAATTAAAGGCAATGGTAGATAATGTAAAAAAACAAGGGCTTGATCAGCAGGCATTGGCTTATTTGCAACGTTCACAACCCTCAACAAGCAAAGAAGAGCTGGGGAAAGTGAAGCAAGCTGTATTGATCATTTGCGGGGATAAAGATTCAGACAATGGCTCTGCAAAAGAGCTGGCCGATCTTTTTAAACATTCTACTTATAAAATAACACCCGGTGATCACGGAGGTGCGAGCCGCACAAAAGAGTTTTCTGATGAAGTGGTTTCTTTTCTTAAACAATAGTTTCTCTTTTTTCAATAATTATATTTCAATACTTTTAGTAGCTGAATACAAACTAAAAGAACGCACACATGAAACCACTGCTGACATTCCTTTTTGCTTCTATTTTTCTTACCGGTTATGCTCAAAATAATTTTGATATTCTTATTCGCAATGGGAAAATTATTGATGGTACCGGGAACAGCTGGTTTTATGGCGATATCGGCGTGAAAGATGGAAAGATAGTTGCCATTGGAAAATTACCCAATGCAACGGCAACCAAAACAATTGATGCAAAAGGATTGATCGTTGCGCCCGGCTTTATTGACGTACACGCCCATATTGAAGGCGGCGTTTTTGAGAGACCCACTGCAGATAATTATATCTATGATGGTGTGACCACGGTTGTTACCGGCAACTGCGGAGGCTCTGCCGATGATCTGAAAAAATTCTTCTGGCGGATCGATAGTATAAAAACTTCTATCAACGTAGCTTCATTAGTGGGGCACAATACAGTAAGGCGGTTAGCTATGGGGTTGAATGATAAGCTTGCTTCCCCTGAAGAACAAAAGAAAATGGAAGATCTGGTAGCGCAGGCCATGAAAGATGGTGCGGTGGGATTATCAACAGGACTTATTTATTTACCCGGCATGTACAGCAATACAGAGGAAGTAGTAGGTTTGGCAAAGGTTGCTGCAAAATATAATGGAGTATATGCATCCCATATCCGCAATGAAGAAAATGGTGTGATCGATGCGATCAATGAAGCCATTAATATTGGCAAACAGGCCAACCTGCCTGTTGAAATTTCACATTTTAAAGTAAGTGGCCGTGCCAACTGGGGAAGAAGTAAGGAAACCTTGCCTTTGATAGAAGCAGCAAGAAAAGAAGGTTATGATGTCACAATAGACCAATATCCCTACACTGCCAGCAGTACGAATCTCGGTATCCGCTTACCGGATTGGTCATTATCAGGAGGAAATGACTCATTGAAAATGCGTCTTGGCGATGCTGCATTGCACCAGAAGATCATTGATGATATGCTGGCCATGCAGAAAAAGTATAAGTATAAAGATTACAGTTATGCGTATGTTGCTATGCATAGCGCAGATACTTCTTTGAATGGAAAAAATATTTCAGAGATCAATAAATTGAAAGGAAGAAAAGCTAAAATGAAAGAGGAAGCCGAAACCATATTGGATATGATGAAAGCAGGTGGGGCACAAATGGTTTATCACAGTATGAATGAAGAAGACGTAAAATATTTTATGAAGTATCCTTTTAATATGTTTGGTGCAGATGGAGGCGTTAGCAATGGAAGAGGTATGCCGCATCCAAGGACCTATGGTACTAATGCAAGAGTGCTGGCTAAATATGTTCGCGAAGAAAAGATCATTTCACTGGAAGAAGCAATACGGAGGATGACGTCGCTGCCTGCGCAAAAATTTCAATTCAAAGACCGGGGTTTAATAAAAGAAGGTATGGCTGCTGATATAGTTGTATTCGACGAAAATGAAGTAGGTGATAAAGCAACATTTGAACAACCTCACCAATTTTCCGCAGGCTTTCATTATGTAGTAGTAAATGGACAATTGGTAATTGAAAACGGCAAACATACCGGTATAAAAAGCGGAACAACTTTAAAAGGGCCCGGCTATAGTCTATAGATTTTATTTCCTGCCTCCGGCAGGCAGGCTTTCTGTATATTACAAATAAAACTTTTATGAGCCCCGAAACAAGAGGACGGATCATCCGGTTAATCATTTACATTATTGTCGGGTTTGCTGCCGCCTTCCTGTATAGTTATTTAAAAAAAGATTAAGATGAACGTTCCTTCATGCACAGACCGGTAAATATCATTTCAAATAAATTACCAGTATGAAAAAGCTGCTTGTTCTTTTCATTTTTATTGTCAATAATATTTCGGCTCAAACAATTGAAGATTATTTATCTCCTGCTTTTCCCACCGAATTAACAGCATCCAAAGATGGGAAAACGATCGCGTGGGTTTTTAATGATAAGGGCTCACGAAATATCTATATAGCTGAAGCTCCTTTATTCAATGCAAAAAAAATTACATCTTATAGCGGCGATGACGGGATCGAGATCAACAGCGTGGAGTTTACACCCGATGGAAAGCAGGTAGTATTTATAAGAGGCAATGGCAACAATAATAATGGCGAACCGGCTAATCCTGCGTTTTTACAAACGTCTACTGCAAGAAATATCTGGATCATTGGTAAGGATGGAAGTGGCTTAAGAAAGATCATCAATGCAGCCTATTATAAAATTTCACCCGATGGAGCAAAAATGGTTTATACTTCCGCCAGCCAGGTATGGACTATTTCATTTACCGATACAACTGCAAAAGCAGAAAAACTATTTCAATCAAGAGGCGGGCAATCACAGTTACGCTGGTCGCCGGATGGAACAATGCTTGTTTTTGTAAGTAACCGCGGCGATCATTCTTTTGTAGGTATCTATCATTTCACAACAAAGTCTGTTGATTTTGTTGAAACCAGTATTGATTCGGATACTTATCCTGCCTGGTCGCCTGATGGGAAACAACTCGCCTATATTCGTATTCCAAATATCAATGATCTCATTCCTTTTGTTCCTGTCAGAGAAACGAATCCCTGGAGTATTCGGCTGTTGGATCTTTCTTCCGGTAAAACCCGTGAAGTTTGGAAAGCAGATAAAGGAAGAGGGAGTGCATTTAATAATGATATACCGGTTGAAGAAAATCTTTTGTGGTGGGCCGCAGGTGATCAACTTATCTTTCCATGGGAAAAAGATGGCTGGCAACATCTGTATTCTCTTGACCTTAAAGAAGGAAAAGCAAAACTGCTTACACCGGGAGATGGAGAGATTGAAAATGTAACCCTTTCGGAAAATGGAACTACCCTTTTGTACACAACAAATACCGGCGATATCAACCGCAGGCATATTTGGGAATTAAATACCAGCAATGGAAACAGAACCCCATTAACGAAAGGAAATGAAATTGAATGGAGCCCGGTAATAATAAATGATGCCATTGCCATTCTTCATTCTTCCGCAACAAGACCTGCCTGGCCCGCAATTGTAAAAAACAATACTGTAAATGATATATCCAAAGAACTTTTCCCGGCTAACTTTCCTTCCAACCTTGCCATACCACAGTTTGTAACAATCAAGGCAACCGATGGTATGTCCGCCTATGGTGATCTTTTTCTGCCTCCCGGACATAAACCCGGTGATAAACATCCTGCATTAATTTTTATTCACGGTGGTTCAAGAAGGCAAATGGTTTTAGGATTTCATTATAGTCAATATTATTCCAATGCTTATGCATTGAATCAGTATTTCGCTAATCAAGGCTATGTTGTACTCTCCCTGAATTACCGCAGTGGTATTGGTTATGGTCTTGAATTCAGGGAAGCGTTGAACTATGGCGCAGCGGGTGCAAGTGAAGTAAAGGATTTGATTGGGGCCGGGCTCTATTTAAAAAATCGTAACGATGTTGATGCAAAGAGGATCGCATTATGGGGTGGCTCTTATGGTGGTTATCTTACTGCGCATGGCTTAGCGCAGGCCTCTTATTTGTTTGCCTGCGGAGTTGACATTCATGGTGTGCACAATTGGAATACGGAGATACCAACCTTTGCTCCCTGGTATGACTATGCAAAATATCCGGCAATTGCAAAGAAAGCATTTGAATCTTCTCCTGAATATTATGTGAAGGGCTGGAAAAATCCTGTGTTGATGATACATGGTGATGATGACCGGAATGTACCATTTAGCGAAACAGTAAATATTGCTGAAACACTGCGGAGGCAAGGCGTTCATGTTGAACAATTAGTTTTGCCGGATGAAGTACATAGCTTCCTGCTGTATAAGAATTGGGTAAAAGCGTATACAGCTACATTTGAATTTGTGAACAGGCAATTCAATAAAAAATAAAATGGAAGTTCATCATCATAGTCATACCGAAAGAAAGAAATGGACACATTATTTCTGGGAGTTCCTGATGTTGTTCCTCGCAGTGTTCTGCGGATTTTTAGCAGAAAATCAACGAGAGCATTTAGTTGAACATCAGCGGGAGAAAAAACTTATGGAAACGCTCTATTCTGACCTAAAAAGAGATACTGCCGATTATACTAATGACACTGCCTGGTGGAATGGTACTATAAAACGTATTGACACAATCCGGATGGAAATCTTAAAACCTGCCAATGAAAGAAACACATCCCTCTTGTACAGAAAGGTGGGACGTATGCGGAGCAATAATAGTTTTCAATATCATGATCGTACCATTCAACAATTAAAGAACGGCGGCAACTTTCGCTTGATCAGAAATAAAACCATTGCCGATTCGCTGATTGAGTACGATGCATTAATTCTAACCGGGTTGAAGGATCAGGAAACAATTGCAAATGGAATTTACCAACAGGTAAATTTTATGCAGGATAAGATATTCAATTCAAAATATTTTTATTTAACATTACGCCAACAGATGGTTCAACTGGATTCTGTTATTAGGATTG
>Ga0070670_100006239_pt1 | contig 10084 bp, 10 predicted proteins | sample KBSS63metaG_FD_64665 | JGI IMG/M metagenome (GOLD analysis project Ga0070670, IMG submission 64665) | Switchgrass rhizosphere microbial communities from Kellogg Biological Station, Michigan, USA - KBS S6-3 metaG | ecosystem: Host-associated > Plants > Roots > Rhizosphere > Soil ... | reverse complement strand
GGCGAGCCGCTCCTCGCGATCGGCACGCACGCGCTCGTGCAGCAGCGTACGGCGTTCGGTCGTTTGGGATTTGTGGCCGTGGACGAGCAGCACCGTTTCGGCGTGGAGCAGCGGAAGGCGCTGGGCGCGAAGGGTGACCGACCCGACGTTCTGCTGCTCAGCGCGACACCCATCCCGCGGTCGCTCGCCCTGACGCTCTACGGCGATCTCGATGTGAGCGTACTCGATGAGCGTCCCCCGGGCCGGTTGCCGGTAACCACCGCGCTCCGCCCCGAATCGGCGCGCGAACGGGTGCTGCAGTTCATCGACCACGAAGTAGAGCAGGGACGGCAGGCGTACGTGGTGTACCCCGTGATCGACGAATCGGAAAAGACCGACATGAAGGCGGCGACGACCATGTACTCGGCGCTGGCCGCGGGTCCGTTTGCCAGCCGGCGTGTTGCGCTGCTCCACGGGCGGATCCCGTCGGAGGAGCGCGACACCATCATGCGGCAGTTCAGGGATGGCGAGATCGACGTCCTGGTTGCGACGACGGTCATCGAGGTCGGCATCGACGTCGCGAACGCGACGGTGATGCTGGTGGAGCATCCCGAGCGCTTCGGCCTCTCGCAGCTCCATCAGCTCCGCGGCAGGGTTGGCCGCGGCGCCGATGCGTCGTACTGCATCTTGTTAGGCGACGTGAGCCCGGAGGCGGCCGAGCGGCTCTCGGTGTTCGTGGGCACCGATGATGGCTTCGAGATTGCGCGAGCCGACCTGCGCCTCCGCGGCATGGGCGACCTGTTCGGCGAACGCCAGAGCGGTATCGCGACGTTCCGTGTCGCGGATCCGCTGCGCGATGAACGCTTGAGCGATGTGGCGCACGAGGCGGCGACGTCCGTGCTGGAGAAGGATCCGGAGCTCCAGCAGCCGGAACACGCGGCGATGCGTCGCGTGTTAGGCGAGCGGTATGAGAGGAGCCTCGAGCTTTTTAGAGTTGGCTAGTAGAGGGATGAGGGATGAGGGATGCGGGATGGGGGAAAGCGGCTTCAACCCTCATCCCTCATCCCCCATCCCTCATCCCTCATCCCTGCCGTTACGGCTTCGCCCCCAACCTTCTCTTGATGCGGTCGAGCTCCGCCTGCGTACGCTGGAGATCATCGCGCAGCTTCTGTATCTCCTCCACCTGCGCATGATCGCGCGCTTCCGCGGCGGATCGTTGCGTGGCTTGCGCCGCGCGCAGCGAATCGGACAACTCGAGCATCTTCAGCATCACGCCCGCCTCGGTTCGCCGTCGAGGGTTCGGCGATGCGAGATACGCTTCAAGGCCGCGACGCGCCGAGTCCGGCTCGAACGCGGGGTTGCGCGGGTCCGCGCGCAGCATCGCACGCCAGAACGCACTCTCGGTGACGTCCGGCGACTCGGGATGCGAGCGATCGAACGCGGCCAGAATGCTGTCGGCCGTAGAGAACTGTCCGGAGTTCGCCGCGGCCCGGACTGCCGCGACCGTTTGCCCCCACGGTGGTTCCGGCGGCGGCGACGGCACCGGCACCGTGTCGGCGGCGGGCGGCGGTGCCGCGGGAGGACGAGGATGGTGGCAGCTCGCGAGCACGAGCAGCCCGGCGGTCAGCCGCCTAACGTTCACGACGCCGACAGCTCCGGCAGGCGTTCGACGCGCCGTTGCGCGCCGTGCTCGGGGACGGGTCGGGAGTCCAGCGCGTGGTGACGCCCTCCGCTTGCCTTGATCGGGAGCGAGATGGCGAACGTCGTCCCCGATCCCACCTTGCTCTCCACGCTGATCGACCCGCCGTGTGCGCTCACGATGCTCTTCGCGATCGCGAGCCCCAGCCCCGTTCCCTTCGTGGATGCGGCGGCCTGATTGTCCGCCTGAAAGAACTTCTCGAAGATGAACGGAACGTTCTCCGCGGGAATCCCGGCGCCGGTGTCGCGCACGCGCATCTCGACCGCATCGTTCGCCGTCGCGACCGAGAGCTCCACGGTGCCGCCTCGCTCGGTGAACTTGAACGCATTCGAGAGCAGGTTCCCGAGCACCTCGCTCATGCGGTCCTCATCCCACACGACATGATCGGGGAGACGCGATCCGCGATTGACGTGAAACCGGACGCCGCGCTGAATGGCGAGGACACGGAACGTCGACTCGAGCTCCGCGAGAAACGGAATCAGTCGGATCGGGCGGAGCTCGAGCTTGCCGCCACCCGCCTCGAACCGGCTCACATCCAGGAGCTGACGCACGAGTCGTGAGAGCGCCTGCGCCTGCGAGGCAAGCGTGAGGCAGATCTCGCGCTGCTTCGGCGTGAGCTCGCCGTACACGTTCTCCTGCAGGAGCTGCAGGTATCCGATGATGACGTTGATCGGCGTCTTGAGCTCGTGCGACGCGACCGACACGACCTCCGCCTTGAGCTGATCGAGCTGCTTGAGCTGCTGTACCATGGCCTGATAGCTCTCGGCGAGCCGGCCGAACTCGTCGTGTCGCATCGGCTCGATCGACAGATGGTACGAGAAGTCGCCATCGGCGACGGCCTGCATGCCGCTCTCCAGATCGCTCACCGGTCGGCTGATCGTAGCCGTCAGCCAGATTGCGATCAGTCCCGCGAGCACGAGGGAAAGCGCGAACGCCGTCGTCGTGAGTCGCTGGGCGCTCGCCGCTTCGACGTTGGCCAGCTCCACTTTCTCCGCCGTCCGAGACTGGAGGTAGGCCCCCGTTCGCTCGACCGTCGAGTCCACGCGGAGCATCACCGGCTGCAGCAGCTTCGAGAGGCTATCGGCGCGTACGCCCTTGCCGTGTCGAACGGCGTCAAGCTCCGCGACGAGCGCGGCATCGATGCGATCAAGGGTTCCGGCGATTTCGGACCGTGGTCCCTCGAGGCCGTACGTGACGAGCGAGTCGGACAGCGCCCGCAGGGAAGTCACCGCCGTCGTCACGCGAGCGCCGGGCGATGCGACCGTCGATGAGTCGGTGGCGTACACCAGCTGCAATTCCGCCTGGCGCAGCTCTTCGGCGGCTGCACGGATGCGCGCGAGCAGCATCGTCGCGTTCAGATCCTGCGCCTGAATGTTGCGCACGGCGGCTCGCATGCCGTTCAGCGAGTCGTACGCAATGAACAACGGCGCCACGAGAATGGCGGCCATGGTCACGAGCGCGAGTACGAGGCGGGAGCGAAGCGTCACGGATTAGCGACCGACGCGGTCACATGCATTGTTGGTAAGGTAAGTGCGGCACCTCGTGGCGTTGATGAAGAATCTCGGCGCTCATAGCTTTCCCGCCCGTCCCGCACGTCCCTCATCCTGAGCACCGTGACCGTCCCAACTTCTCGCATCGTCGATCTGCATATCCACGCAGGCACCGCCGCCACTGTGCGCGGCTGGGTGACGCACCTGCGCTCGTCCGGGAAAGTCGCCTTCATCGTCATGCGGGACGGTACGGGCACGCTTCAGGCCGTCCTCGTAAAGAGCGCCGTCACGCCGGAAACCTGGTCACGATTCGCGGAGCTGACTCAAGAAACGTCGATTGCCATTACCGGGGAAGTGCGCATGGACGCGCGCGCGCCGGGCGGCGTGGAGGTGGGCATCTCGACCCTCGAAATCCTGGGGTCCAGCCCGATCGACTACCCCATCCAGCCAAAGGAGCACGGCGTCGACTTCCTGATGGACCACCGCCATTTATGGCTGCGAAGTCCGCGCCAGCAGGCGATCCTGCGCGTGCGCCACGAGGTCGAGCAGGCGATCCACGATTTCTTCTACGAGCGCGGGTTCATCAGGGTGGACACCCCGATCCTCACCGCGGCGATCGGCGAGCGCAGTGGTCTTTTCTCGACCGAATACTTCGAGGAGGGCACTGCATATCTCGCTCAAACGGGTCAGCTGTATGGTGAGGCCGCGGCAGCGGCGCTTGGACGGATCTACACGTTCGGTCCGACGTTTCGCGCCGAGAAATCCAAGACGCGCCGTCACCTCACCGAGTTCTGGATGATCGAGCCCGAGGTCGCGTTCTTCGACTCGAACGACAACATGCGGCTGCAAGAAGACTTCGTGTCGTTCCTCGTCCGCCGCTGTCTCGATCGACGGAAAAAGGAGCTCGCAGAGCTGGAGCGCGACACGTCGAAGCTCGAGAACGTCGTGCCGCCATTCGTGCGTCTCGATTACAGCGACGCCGTCACCCTGCTGCAGCGCAAAGGCAGCGAGATCAAATGGGGCGACGACCTCGGTGCGGAAGACGAAGCGCTCATCGTCGAGGAATACGACAAGCCGGTCTTCGTCATGAACTATCCCAAAGAGGCGAAAGCCTTCTACATGAAGGAAAATCCGGCCGATCCTCGCACGGTGCTCTGCGACGACTGCCTCGCGCCCGAAGGGTACGGAGAGATCATCGGCGGATCACAGCGCGAGGATGACTACGACAAGCTGCTGGCCCGGATCAAGGAGGAAGGTCTCCCGCTCGACGCGTATGGCTGGTACCTCGACCTGCGACGCTACGGCACGTTCGAGCACTCCGGTTTCGGGCTCGGTTTGGAGCGAACGGTCGCCTGGATCTGCGGAACGCCGCACATTCGCGAAACGTCGGCCTTTCCGAGACTCATGCATCGGCTGAAGCCGTAGAGGGATGGGGGATGGGGGATGAGGGATGAGGGATGAGGGTAGACAGCGAGAACGCTCGGGATGCCGCACTCTGCGCGAATGGCATCCCGAGGGTTTCCGCACCTCATCCCGCATCCCTCATCCCTCATCCCTCATCCTCCTTCGCTCTCTTTCACCTCATCCCAAATCCGATCGAGCTCCTCGAGAGACGCTTCACCAACAACGAGCCCTCTCTCGGCAGCGATCCGCTCGACCTCCGAGAATCGTCGCGTGAACTTCGAGTTCGCGCGATCCAGTGCGAGCGACGCGTGAACGCCCGCCTTTCGACAGAGGTTCACGACCGCGAAGAGCAGATCGCCTAGCTCGGCCTCCAGGGCAGCGTGGCGCGCGTCATGGACCGGCGCCCCCTGAGGCGTTCGCTCGATGGGATGATCGCGGAGCTGGGCGCGCACCTCGCCGAGCTCCTCCTCTACCTTCGCGGCAGGACCGTCGACATCCGGCCAGTCGAAGCCCACGCCCGCCGCCCGGTCCTGCAGTCGATGCGCACGGTGCAGGGAAGGCAGATTCGGTGGGAGGCCCTCCTCGATGGACGAGCGTTTTCGCGCCTTTATTCGCTCCCATGGCTGACGCTCTCCGCCCTCGTACAGGTGAGGGTGACGGCGTTGCATCTTTGCGATCAACCCATGGGCGACATCCCCAATGTCGAACGCGCCGCGCTGCTCAGCCACGACCGAATGGAACAGCACCTGAAGCAGCACGTCGCCCAGTTCCTCGCGCATCTGTGCGTCGTTCCCGTCGCGGATCGCCTCGTCGAGCTCGTGCGCTTCCTCGATCAGGTACGGCCGGAGCGAATCGTGGGTCTGGTTCGCGTCCCACTCGCAGCGGGCGCGCAGATCGCGCATTAGAGCGAGCGTATCTTCAAGCGTTGATTTGTCTTGCATAGCCTCCTCGGGGCGGGTATCATACCCGCTCTTCGAATGTCACGTCAACCGACACGTACCTCTCCGCGCGCCTGGGTCGAAGTCGACTTGGGCGCGCTGCGACGAAATGGGGCGGCGCTCGCCGCCCGTGCCCGCGTCCCGCTCCTCGCCGTGATCAAGGCGGATGGATACGGGCTCGGCGCCGTGCGTGTGGCTGGTGCGCTCGAGCCGCTCGACCCGTGGGGATTCGGCGTCGCAACCGTTGCCGAGGGCATCGAGCTGCGCGACGCCGGGGTATCGCGCCCGATTCTCGTGTTGTCTCCCGTGCTGCCAGAAGAGTACGCGGCCGTTCGCGCAGCGAGCCTCCGACCGTCCCTCGGCGGCTCCTCGACGATTGCCGAGTGGGCTCGGACCGGCGGCGGTGCGTGGCATTTGTCGATCGACACCGGGATGAATCGCGCCGGAATCCCGTGGACCGAGATCGGCGCGCTTCACGACACGCTGCGCGACGCATCCCCCGAGGGGGCGTACACGCATTTCCACTCGGCGGACCTCAACGACGATTCCACCGGCGAGCAGCTGCGTCGCTTTCGCTGCGCGCTCGAGGCGCTGCCCGATCGCCCTCGGTACCTGCACGCCGAGAATAGCCCGGCGATCGAGCGTGGCGAGGCGTCGCCGTGGGATCTCGTGAGACCCGGTGTCTTCCTGTACGGCGTGGGCGGCGGCGACGGCGCGAGGATGTCGCCCGAGCCAGTGGCGCATTTGCGAGCGCGCGTAATAGACCTGAGAACCGTGAGCGATGGCGATACCGTGAGCTACGGAGCCACGTGGCGCGCACGCGGCACGCGTCGGGTAGCGACACTCGGTGTCGGTTACGCCGACGGCTATCGTCGTGCGTTGAGCAACCGCGGGGCCGTGCTGCTGAACGGTCAGCGTGTTCCCGTCGCGGGAATCGTCACGATGGACATGACGATGATCGACGTCACGGATGTCGCCTGCGAGATCGGTGATGTGGCAACGCTGATCGGCCGCGATGGCGACGACGTGCTCACCGTCGATGACGTGGCGGCGACCGCGCAGGTGCTGAGCTACGAGCTGTTGGTCGGCCTCAAGCTCCGCGTGCCGCGGGTCTATGTGAACACTGCCGGCGACACGGCAGCGGCAGGCGTGGGAGCCGCGCCTGCGACACAGCGATGAGTCATCCGACTCGCGCGAGCACGCACAGGCGGGCGGCGATCGTCGTCCTCGATGGGGTTGGCGCGGGGGAGGCGCCGGACGCTGCGGCGTACGGCGACGTCGGGAGCGACACGCTCGCCAACACGTCTCGCGCCGTTGGCGGCTTCGATCTCCCAGCGCTCGAATCGCTGGGCCTCGGGCGAATCAAGCGGATCGATGGCGTGAGCGATTCGCGCGAGCCCGTCGGAGCGTGGGGAATCATGGAACCCAGGTCTGCCGGGAAGGACAGCACGACCGGTCACTGGGAGATTGCGGGACTGCACCTCGCGCGACCGTTTCCAACATATCCCCACGGCTTTCCGCGCGACTTGATCGACGAATTCTCTCGGAGAACCGGTCGGACCGTCATCGGTAACGTGGTTGGCAGCGGCACGGCGATCATCGACACGTTCGGCGCGGAGCAGATGCGCTCCGGAGCATGGATCGTGTATACGTCTGCCGACTCGGTGTTTCAGATCGCGGCGCACGAAGCGGTCGTGCCGCTCCACGAGCTGTATGCCGCGTGTAACGTCGCGCGTGCGCTGTTGGTTGAGCCGCACAACGTGTCGCGCGTGATCGCGCGGCCGTTCGTCGGCGAGCCCGGTCGATTCGAACGCGTGTCCGCCCATCGTCGCGATGTGTCGATCGAGCCGCCTGGTGAAACGCTGCTCGATGCGCTGGAGTCGGCCGGCATCGCGCGCACGGGGATCGGGAAAGTCGACGACCTGTTTGCGCGTCGCGCGATACGGTCGACACACACGCCGACGAACGCGGCGGGTATCGAAGCCATAGGTGAATGGCTGCGGTCGCGGACTAGTGGGTTCCTCTTCGTCAACCTAGTAGATTTCGACCAGCTTTTTGGGCACCGAAACGACGCTGCGGGGTTCTATGGAGCACTGCGCGAGTTCGACCGGGCTCTGCCATCCATGCTCTCCACGCTGCGCGAGGACGATCTGTTTTTCATCACGGCCGATCACGGCAACGACCCCACGACGGCGTCGACCGATCACGCGCGAGAGTGCGTGCCGCTGCTCGCGGCCGGCCCTCGGGTGCGTGCTATAGATCTTGGCCGTCGATCGACGTTCTCGGATCTCGGTGCCACCGTCGCGGAGTGGTTCGGGGTTTCGTTTCGGGGCCGCGGGCGGGCCTTTCTCTCCGAGCTCGTGAATCAATGACGCGTCCCGCTCTCGCGGGCGCGCCATCGCTCGAATCCGCACGGGCGGCCGCACTCGCTGCCATGCAGCGCGCGTATGCTCCATACTCCGATTTCCGAGTGGGTGCCGCGCTGGTGGGCGTTGACGGCAGCGTCTTTGCGGGCTGCAACGTCGAGAATTCGGCGTATCCTGCTGGCATCTGTGCGGAGCGCGGGGCGCTCGCCGCCGCTGTGGCGGGAGGCGTGAGGCGTTTCGATCTCCTCGTCGTCGCGACCGAGGCCGATGAGCCGACGCCGCCCTGCGGAATGTGTCGCCAGGCGCTCGTCGAGTTCGCACCCGACCTCGCGATCGTGACCTACACCACGCATGGTGGCGAGGCGCAGTGGAGCCTGGCGACGCTGCTTCCGCATCCGTTCACTCCGGCCGCGCTGAGTCATCACCAATGAAGCTCGGACGCATCGTGGGCACCGTCGTCTCGACGCGGAAGGACCCATCCCTTGGGTCGCTCAAGCTGCTGATTGTCGAAAACCTCACGACCGATCTCGGTCGCGAGGGCGGGTACGTCGTCGCGGTGGACAGCGTCGGCGCGGGGTTGGGCGAAGTCATCCTCTACGCGACCGGCAGCTCGGCGCGCCTAACGGCGGCGACGAAGGATCGACCGGTCGACGCGGTGATCATGGGAATCGTTGACAGCTTTGACGTCGAAGGACGGAGTGTACGGCTTGCGTAATCGGTTCGTCGGGATCGCGGTGCTCGCCGCGCTGGTGAGCGGCGTCGTCGCCTGCAGCGAGGACCTGAACGGCACCGCGGGGTGCCCGTCGCTCTGTCCGGAGCAGCGCGTCGATTCGCGCGACACGGTGCTCGACGCGTTCGTCACCGTGGACACGACAATACTCGGCTATCCGGCCATCGGCACCGAGTCTCGTCTGCTCGTCGCATCGCGCGGCGACACGCTCGACGCACGGGCTGTGATGCGGTTCGACACGCTCGTGCAGCACTTCACGCGCGGTGGCAAAGACAGCGTGATCTACACCGTCGACAGCGCCGGCGTGAACGTGTTGCTCGACACGACGGGGACGAAGGCGACCCAACCGGTGACGATCGAGTTGTACGACGTCGACACCACGGCGGTGGACACCGCGGTTTCTACCGCCCTCGCGCTCTTCCGACCGGATCGGTTGCTCGGCTCGAAGACCTACGCGGTGACCGACCTGAGAGACACGCTGCGCGTGCCGCTCGACAACGACAAGGTGCTGGAGAAGCTTCGTGGCGCAGAGCCGAGGCGGTTACGCATCGGGTTCAAGGTCGCGAGCTCCGCGTCGGCGCAGATTCGCATCATCTCGCGGGAGGGCGGCGGCGCGCCGACGCTCACGTACGACCCGTCGCCGGACACGGCGGTGCATTCGGTCATCAACAGCGCCACGTCGCTCACGCCGACCGACAATCCGACGCTCAAGACCGATCTGACCGACTACCAGATCGTCGCCAACACGCTGTCGGGCAGCGCGGGGAATCTGCTTGGCGTCGGCGGCCTGCCCGCGCAGCGCACCTATTTGCGCTTCGACATTCCCGCGCGCCTGATCGACTCGGCGACCGTCGTGCGGGCGACGCTCTTGTTGACGCAGGTGCCCGCAACCTCGGTCGACGCGGGTGATACGTTGACCATCTATCCGCAAGTCGTACGTGCGGCGATCGGCGTTACGGACGTGGGGCGGTCGGCCGGCATTCTGAACAGTCCGAACCTCGAGATCGATTCGTTGCGACTCAAACCGTCGGACGGCGGGGTACGCGCGATCGAGATCGTGGGGGCGCTGCGTGAATGGAAGGCCGTCGGCATGACGACCCTGCAGCGCGCGATCGTTCTGCGTTCGTCGACGGAGGGTGCGTCGGCGCCGGCGGCGCTCTTCTACTCGAGTGACGCCGATCCGTCGCAACGGCCGCGATTGCGGCTCACGTACATCGACCAGGTTCAGTTCGGAGTTCCATGATGCGGCGATCGCTCGTCGCTCTCAGCATCGGCTGCGCGATGTCCGTCATCTCGTCGCGATCGAATGCCCAGGGCACTCTCGGCGCTCAGGGGTTCGGATATCCGCCCGGACAGCTCAGCGTCTTCTCCCGGTCGCTCGGCGGAGCGACCGGCGAAACCGACCCGCTGTCTCCGATCAATCCGGCCGCACTCGCACTGATGCGGCGCGGTGGGCTGTACCTGCAATCGGAGCAGGA
>Ga0070670_100006229_pt1 | contig 10093 bp, 9 predicted proteins | sample KBSS63metaG_FD_64665 | JGI IMG/M metagenome (GOLD analysis project Ga0070670, IMG submission 64665) | Switchgrass rhizosphere microbial communities from Kellogg Biological Station, Michigan, USA - KBS S6-3 metaG | ecosystem: Host-associated > Plants > Roots > Rhizosphere > Soil ... | reverse complement strand
TCGGCGTGAGGGCAACGTCCATGCCCCCGCCGACATCGAAGCCATAGAGCAAATCCCCGGGTCTCCCGGCGCTTCCGGGAAAGATGAAATTGCTGCACGCGCCGATGCTGGGGCATTGCTGTACTGAAACCGTTGCCGAGACGGCAACGTCGGCGCGCCCCAGCGCAAACCCGACGAACCCATAGGGCAAGAAATTGCCGAGAACCCAGCCGGCCCGCGCGCGCAGCGCCAAAAAATCGAGATTGGTCACTGAGCCGCTGCCGGTAATAGTGACGGTGTCGGTGTCGCCCCCCGCGCTCACGACTCGCGTGATCGGATTATTCGTGGCGTGGAGCGAGAACGAAGTGTGCTCGACGTTGGCCTCGAGCCCTAGGATCAAATCCTGCCATTGCGTGTTGAAGCCGGCGAATCCGCCGAAGGCCGCCGATCCGTGATCCGCGGTCCCAAGCACAGGCCACGACGACGGATTGTTCACCGTCTCGAGGGTGGTGAAGCGCAAAGAGAACGCGACGGGACCTGACGTTGAGTTGCTGAAATCAGCATTCCCGTCGCTCCAGCCGTAGGAGCCACCGACATAGAATCCGCTCCACCGAGTGAAGGTCGCGGGGCCGACGGGTTGCGAGCCGCGAAGAATGTCGTAGTCACCCGCGAAAGCACGCGGGGCGAGCGCAAGCAGGAGCGCGACACCGACTACCCAACGCATTCGCCGCCTCTTCATTCCTGTGCCGCGCAGCACGCGGCCCAACCGACGGCGATCATCAGCTATTAACCTTAATGGAGGGTTAGCTCGGCGCTGGCCGGGTCCCGGCCGCGCGGGAGAGCGCGCACTTTGCGCCGAAAGGTCGAAAGGCAAATGATTCGGGTGAGCGGTCGCTACAAACGAAAACGGCGCGGTGGTCCGCGCCGTTTTGCCCCCGACCTGGTATTTTCGTTCAGCCTTTGCTCACCACCGCTGGGAAGACAGGGGGCGGCGGCTCCGGCGTCAGCATCCAGCGCAGGCCGATCCGGAAATCCTGCGAGCTCAGGTCCCTGAGCGTGAAGAAAGCGCCCGGACATGCCGGCGTGTTCTGGCAGAAGACGACGGCACTCTGCGGCGAACCGAGCTCCAGGAAGCGCCAGTTGAAGTCCACCTTGAAATTGCGGGTGACGTTGTAGGTCAGGCCGGCCTGAACGTTCCAGGCGAGGCCCCAGGCCCCCGAATCACCGGACGTAAGACCAAAGCCCCCAGTGCCGTCGGCGTTGTGACCGACATCGGTAAGACCGGTGATGCGCTGGAACGCACCGCCGACGCCGCCGCCGATGTAGGGGGTGATGCACCACCAGGTGCCGAGGTCGATATAGGCGTTGGCCATGAACACGGCGGCGGAATGGTCGAAGTCAAAGCTGTCGAAGCAGGTGCCGCCGCCGGCACAGAATTCCTTGAAGCTGCCGGTCGCCTTGCCCACGACCTTGGTGCGGTATTCGCCGGTGATGTCGAAGCGCAACCAGCTGTTGAACTCATAGCCGACGCCGAAGCCGAGAATGGTGGCGTCCTTTATTTCCTGCTGGTTGATGGTCCAGCTGGCCGGCCAGACGAACGCGGGATTGGTCTGGTCGTGATCGAATGATTTGAAGTTCTGGAAGCCGACGCCGACGTCGCCGCGCAGATACCAGCCGCTCACCTCGCAGCACGGAGGAGGCGGCGGTTGATAAGCCACTGGCGGGGGCGGGGGTAGATCGGCGGCGAAGGTGGCAGTGCTGATTAGGGCTGCTGCCGCGGCTGGGATGAAGGATTTGACGCTGACCATAGCTCCGTCCTTTCCTCGGCGGGGCCGCACGCGCACGGCGGCCCTGCGTCGTTGAACCGGAGCAAAGAGTGTCAGCAAATGTTTAAGCGGGTCTTAACCTTAACTCTTAACCGTGACTGTTAACGATTGTTACCGGGATTCGGCGAGCGGCGCGCGCGGCGTCATCCCCGCGACGAAAACAGCTCGCAATCGGCGCCCGGCGCGGCACCCGAATACCTGCGTGCGGCTTGTTTGACGTTGCAAGGAAACGGTAGCCCGACCGGTGTCCGCGCTCAGTCGTCGTCCTCGTCGAGTTCGCCGATGTGGTGCTGAGCGTAGAGCTGGACGCCGAGCTTGGCGACGAGATCGAGCTGCGTCTCGAGGAAGTCGATGTGGTGCTCCTCGTCGTGCATCAGCTTCTCGAACAGGTCGCGCGAGACGTAGTCCTTGACCGAGTGGCAGTGCGTGGCGGCCTCCTCATAGAGGGCGCGCGCCGACATTTCGGCCGCCAGGTCGCAGTCAAGCACTTCCTTGACGTTCTGCCCGATGTGCAGCGGATCGAGCACCTGCATGTTCGGGAAGCCGTCGAGAAAGATGATGCGCTCGACGAGCTTGTCGGCGTGCTGCATCTCCTCGATCGATTCCTTGCGCCACTGCTTGGCCAGCGCCCGGTAGCCCCAGTTGTCGAGCAGACGGTAGTGAAGCCAGTACTGGTTGATCGCCGTCAGCTCATGGCGGAGCCCCTTGTTGAGAAAATCGAGGACTCCGGGCTCGCCTTTCATCATCTCGCTCCTGCGACAAGGTTGGCGCGCCACGGCCGGCGCGGGCGTGGCGATTATAGCCGTTGTCGCGGACGCGCAAAGGCGGGGCCGATGCGCGCATTCATCGAGTGGGGAAAAGATCAGGAACCGGGGGAAAGGTCAGGCTCGGCGCCGGCAAGCTGACAGCACGCCGAGCCTGCGGCATCGAGTGCTTCGTCCATGATCCGCCGGATGGTACGGGCGCACCGGCCGCACTGGGCGCTGCACCCGAGGCAACGATAGACGTCGCCGGTCGACCGTGGCGGAGCCTCAGCGCCCGACAGGGCGCCGCGCACGTCGTGGTCGGTGAATACGTTGCAGGAACAGACGATCATACGCGAAGGGCCCGGCGGCGGGATTGGTATCACCTGTAACTATTCGCATAATGTAGAGCACAAGGCCGCGCAAGAAGAAATTTCAGTTTTTAGAAGTTCTAATCTTTCGGCCTTTAAGATGATATGGCGATTGAAATTAACTATTACGGGGGCGTGCTAATAAAGCACCAGACGTCAGATAGAAACCGCCTAAGTATCAACGAATAGTATGACAATAAAAAACGCGAAGGGCCGCAAATCGTTAGTCTTGCGACCCCTCCGCCGATAGCAAGAGCGGTAAAATGGACTCGGGATTACGCTCGCGCCGACTCTTCAGCGTCGTCGGAACGTCCGCGACGACGCGGCCGCAGCCGGCACAGGCGCTCGGGAATCCGAAGGAGATCGTCGACGAAGCCGGCGACGCGCTGCCCGCGCGCGAGCGCGCGGTCGAGCGCCGCCATGGTACGCGCAAGCCCGGGGTCGTCGTCATGGACCCAGGTGCGCAGCACGGAACCGAACAGCACGGTGAGCCCTTGGGCGCTCAAGGCGCCGCGCGGACCCGACGCCTCGATGCCGGCGGCGGTGAGCATCCATTGCTGCGAGCGGGTCGCGAGCCCGTTGAGGGCGAACGCCAGCGGCGGATTGCGCCGGGCGGAGCGCAGCAGCGAGCGTACCGCCTCGCGATGTGGCGCCAGCACTTCGAGCCGGCGCATCAGCACATCGAACAGCCGCTCGCGCGGGGGCTCCTCATCCATGTCGCTCAGATCGGCCGCGAGCACGGCGCGGTCGGTCGCCTTGATATGCGCAGCCAGGATCGCGAGCGTCGACGCGAACTCGTCGCGCAATTGCGCGAGCGATACGCCGGCGCGCGCCGCGATATCGGAAAGTCCGATCTCCTCGAAAGGCCGTTCGGCCAATAGCTCAAGAAACGCAGCGACGACTTTGTCGCGGCTCCGGGCCGGCGTGGATGACGCTGATGACTCTGACGACTCTTGGGTAGCGGCGGGACGGGCCGACTTACGTGCCGGTTTACGGGCCATGGCTAAACTCCTCGACAAGCAAGTCGCGACGAGAACTCCCCATGATAACCCCAGTGTAGACCCGCGGCTCCCTGGTGCAAGGCAACGGCGCCGCGGCTTTAGCCCGCAAGCGCCCGTGAACGTTCGGTCGCCGCTCGGACAGCTTCGTTCATCAGCCGCGCGACGCCGTTCCGGCCCATCAGCACCTCAAGGGCGGCAGCAGTGGTGCCGCCGGGCGAAGTGACATTCTCGCGCAGCGCCGCCGGATCGAGTGTGGACTGATGCAACAACTCGCCCGAGCCGGCGACCGTTCCCCTCGCCAGCCGCGTCGCGAGTTCAGGCGGCAGCCCGGCCGCCGCACCCGCCTGGGCCAAAACTTCGGCGAGCAGGAAGACGTAGGCTGGCCCCGACCCCGACACCGCCGTCACCGCATCCATCAGCGCCTCGTCGTCGATCCATTCGACCGTGCCGGTGGCACGGAGCAGGCGGTCGGCGAGGTCGCGCTGCGCGCGGTCGGCGCCAAGCGGCACGGCGACGGTCACGCCGCGGCCGATCGCGGCCGGCGTGTTGGGCATGGCGCGCACCAGGGCGCACGAGGTCTGCAACGTGCCGCTCAGGGACCGCAACGTTCGCCCGGCCATGATCGAGACGACGACGGTCGAAGCAGAAATCATCGGCGCGATGCCCGGCAATACATCGTCGGCGACCTGCGGCTTGACCGCGACGACAATGGCGGCGACGTCGCGCAAAGTCGCCGTATCCGGATTGAGCCGCACGCCGCGCGCGCGGAGCGCGGAGGTCTCCGGCGATGGCGCCGGCTCGATCACCACAAGCTTCGCCGGATCGACGCCGAAGCGGAGCCATCCTTGCAGCAGAGCGCTGCCCATCTTGCCGGCGCCGACCAGCGCCAGGTGGCCGGAAAGATGGCGAAGATCCGGCGCTTCGCTGGAGGAGGCGGTGGCGGACGAGTTCATCGCAACAGTCCTTCGTCAATGGCGACGTGCATCTAAGCAAACTTCATCAATATCGTCATGGAGGCGCACCGCGCGCGCTCGCGTGCGAACGCCATGCGGGTCGAACCGGATGCGGCGCCGGCAAGACAAACAAAGGATGTGGATAAGACGCGCGTGCGCCGTTGCGCCGGAATGAGAGGCGTTTACGCCTCGCCCGACGTCTCGAACATGGCCGAATCCATCGCCTCACGGGCGGATTTGCCCGCCCAGACCACGAACTGGAACGCCGGGTAATAGCGTTCGGAGGCATCGAGCGCGCTGCCGAGAACCGCCTCGCATTGCCGGCCCGAGGCGGCGACGCCGCCGGCGAGAACGAGGGCATGGCGGAACATCACCACGCCGTTCTGCATCCAGACATCGAAATGCCCGATCCACAATTGCTCGTTGATGAGCGCGACGAGCTGTTGCACCTCGGGGAGCCGCGGCTCCGGCACCTTCATGTCGAAGGCGCAGGCGAGGTGCAGCGCTTCGATCTCCCGCATCCAGGTGAACGAGATCTGGTATTCGGTCCAGCGGCCGGCGACGATGAGCGCGATTTCGTCCTCGCCCGCCCGCTCGAACGGCCAGTTGTTCCCGCTGGCCATGTGCTCGACGACCTCGAGCGGATTGTTCCGGTGATCGCTTTCAAGTTCGATGAGGGACATGCCGCCTCCACAGCGCCGCTGAAGTGGAAATGCGCACGCCACTGGACAACACCGAGGACCGGCTGCGATTTGACGCAGGAGCAACTTCTGTCCGCGGATTGACTCAAGGTCGCGAATCAGCCGGCACACCGACTATAGATTGGCTGGATTCATTCACCAAAACCTTGCACCAAAACCTTGTTCGAGCCCGCCAAACGCGTTCGCGCTGTCACTCGTCGCCTCGCCGCGGTCACTCATGAAGTGATTTGCGTGACCGGCACAATGCAGGACGAAAGTCCGTCCACAGACCCGACTGCGACAAGTTGACTCGGGGGTTGAGGCAAGCGGCGAGCGCGGTCGCCGGTCGGTAGGTGCGGCTGCGCGTCGCCCGATCGATGTCGTTCGGCACAAAAATGCGAGCGGCGGGCAGCTTAGTCGAAGAACAGGCTCGAAACCGATTCCTCGGCCGCCGTCCGGTTGATCGCTTCCGCAATCAGGGTCGCGATCGACAGCACGCGAATATTGGCGGCGGCGCTGACCGCCTCGGTCGGCTGGATCGAATCCGTGATCACCAGTTCCTTGAGATTTGAGCCGGCAACGCGGGACACCGCGCCCTTTGAGAGCACCCCGTGACTGATATAGGCGTAGACCGCCTTGGCGCCCTTCTCCAGAAGTGCGTCGGCGGCGTTGCAGAGCGTGCCGCCGGAATCGACGATGTCGTCGACGAGGATGCAGACGTGCCCGTCGACCTCGCCGATGACGTTCGCCACCTCCGACTCGCCCGGCCGCTCGCGGCGCTTGTCGACAATGGCGAGCGGCGTGTTGATGCGTTTGGCGAGGCCGCGCGCGCGCACCACGCCGCCGACATCCGGCGAGACGACGATGACATTGTCCAGTTCGAAGCGCTGCTTGATGTCGCGCACCATCACCGGGGCGGCAAACAGATTGTCGGTCGGGATGTCGAAGAAGCCCTGGATTTGCCCGGCATGGAGATCGACGGTGAGCACGCGGTCGGCGCCGGCATTGGTGATGAGATTGGCGACGAGCTTTGCCGAAATCGGCGTGCGCGGCCCGACTTTGCGGTCCTGCCGGGCATAGCCGAAATAGGGCAGCACCGCCGTGATGCGCCGCGCCGAGGCGCGCCGCAGCGCGTCGATGATGATGAGCAACTCCATCAGGTGATCGTTCGCCGGGAACGAGGTCGACTGAATGACGAAAACGTCGGCGCCGCGAACGTTTTCCTGGATCTCGACGAAAATCTCCATGTCGGCGAAGCGGCGCACGACCGCTTTGGTCAGCGGCGTGCCGATATAGGCACCGATGCCCTCGGCCAGGGCGGGATTGGAGTTGCCGGCAACGAGCTTGATTGCTCCGTTGTTGCTCGCCATCCCGCTCTCCTACGCGCGCGCCCGGGACCTGATACAAGCCGCTTACCGGGCTGGCAACATCAATTCGGGCCTTGTGAATAGCCCGTCGCCACAGCGCAATCGCCTGATGGTGAACAGAATTGGAATGCGGGTGCCGCCAGTCCGCGGTCGGCCATTCGCCATTCGCGTGCTCAAGCCAGCACGATGGCGTTGACGTGGCGGCCGTAGTCCGCTTCGGCGCGGTGCGTCGAGCGCCGGAAACTGAAAAAGCTGTCAGTATCGGCGTAGGTGCACAGCCCCAGATCCTCCACCTGACGGATATCCGCGCGCCGGAGCCGCGCCGCGATATAGCCGGCAAGATCGAACAGCGCATGGGCTTCCCGCGCGGCGGCCCGGAAGAAGCGATCGCTCGCCGAATCCTCGGCGTGGAAGCGGGCGATGAGATCGGGGCCGACCTCGTAGTTGCCTTGACGGATCATCGGGCCCAGCACGGCGCGTATTTGGCCACGCTCGGCGCCAAGCCGCTCCATGGCATCGACCGTTGCCTCGACGACCCCGGTGAGCGCGCCGCGCCAGCCGGCATGCGCCGCCCCGATGACTCCGGCCTGCGGGTCGGCAAAGAGGACCGGCCCGCAATCGGCAGTGGTTACGCCGACGGCGAGCGCGCGTATCCGCGTGACGATAGCGTCGGCGCGCGGCCGCGTTTCCGTGGTCCACGGCGCCTCGACGGTCACGACGTGTGGCGAGTGAATCTGATAGGCCGTGAGCAACCGATCCGGCTCGACACCGAGCGCCGCCGCCATGCGGGCGCGGTTGTTGGCGACCTGGTCGGCGCTGTCGCGCGAGCCGATGCCGCCGTTGAGGCTGGCGTAGACCCCGGCGGAGACGCCGCCCTGCCGCGTAAAGAACGCATGGCGGATGCCGGGGAGCGTGAGGGTCTCGGCCTTGATGATCATGATTTCAGGGATAAAAGCCCGGAAGCTGGCCGAGGCGCGGGTCGGCGATCGCGAGCGCCTTGAACAATTCGCCCATTCCGCCTGTCCCGGTGGCGGTCAGGCGCCCGAGCGCAATGTCGATCTCGGCCTCCTTCTCGCCGGCGGCACGCGTCTTGAGTGCCGCCGCGCGCTTGTCGATGCCGAGGCGGCGGAGGAATTCGCGCTGCGAAACCGGGCCATGAATACGCGCGCCGATCGTTTCGGCGCTCACCGCGACCGCCCGGAAATCGACGTGGGCGGTAAGATCGACCTGGCCGGGGGAGCGCAACGGGTCGGCGTATTGATGGCCGGCCACGGCCTGGAGCGTCTCACCCAGCCCATACCAGGCGTGCCCATAGTCGATGACAAGTGCGGCCCCGTCGGTGCGCACGCGGCGGCCGAGCTCGAGCGTCACCCGGTCCGAGCGCCATTCGTAAATCGAGCCGTCCGGCGATTGACGCAAACCGCGCGGCAGCGTCGTGTCGAAATGCAAAAGCGGATCGCTCGCGACGCCGAAAACGAGGTCGCCCGACGGGCCGATCTCGATGACGCGCTCGTGCCAGCCGTTGGCGCGCTTGACCGCCTGATAAACCGGCAGGGCGTCGAAGAACTCATTGGCGATGATGATGCTCGGCCCGGTCGGCACGTCATCGAGCGTCGCATGCCATAAGACCGGGAGACCGATAGTGTCCATCCGCTCCTGCTGCTGACGCTGCAGCACCGGGCTGACTTCCACGAGATGCAGGACAATGGCGGCGTGGAAATCCCGGACCACCTTGGCGGCCCGCAGAGCGTCGACCATCAGCGTCCCGCGTCCGGGCCCAAGCTCGACGATGCGTACATTCTCGGGCGAGCCCATCTGCTTCCAGACGGACGCCATCCACACGCCGATCAGTTCGCCGAACATCTGGCTGATCTCCGGCGCGGTGATGAAATCGCCGGTGGTGCCGATCGGATCGCCGGTGAGGTAATAGCCGTACTCTGGATGTGTGAGGCACAGCCGCATGTAGTCGGCGACGGGCATCGGCCCGGCAGCGACGATCAATCGGCGGATTTCGTTCTCGAGCGGCGAACGTTCCTCAGCCATTTTTCGCTATCGGTTCACGCCGCAAGGCGAGAGCGAGCAGGGCGACGCCGACCAGGATGAGCGGGACGCAGAGCAGCATCCCCATGGTCAGCCCACCCCAGAGGAAGCCGAGTTGGGCATCGGGCTCGCGGAAGAGTTCGCAGATGATACGGGCGACGCCGTAACCGATGGCAAAGGCCCCGGTGACTAGGCCCGGCCGCTTGAAATCTCCGCGCCACACTAGCGCTGCCAGCACCACGAACAGGACCAGCCCTTCGAGCGTCGCCTCATAAAGTTGGCTGGGGTGGCGCGGGAGGGGGCCGCCGTTGGGAAACACCATGGCCCACCATACGTCGCTCGGGCGGCCCCAAAGCTCGCCGTTGATGAAGTTGGCGAGGCGGCCCAGAAACAGGCCGATCGGCGCAACGGCGGTGACCACATCGCTGAGCGAAAGCATCGGCACGCCGCGGCGCAGCGCGAACAGGACAATGGCGACGCCGCAACCGATGAAGCCGCCATGGAACGACATGCCGCCGTTCCACAATTCGAAGATTTCGAACGGATGCGTGGCGAAATGCCCGAAATTGTAGAACAGCACGTAGCCGATGCGGCCGCCGAGGATGATTCCCAGCGTGATCCAGATGACGAAGTCATCGAAATCGATGATGGTCAGCGGCGCCGACCCGCCCCATAGCCGCTTCGAGGCAATGAGCGTGCGCGCGTAAAACCAGCCGGCGATGATGCCGACGATATAGGCGAGCGCATACCAGCGCACGGCAAGCGGCCCGATCGAAATCAGCACCGGATCGATGGCGGGAAACGGCATGACTGGCAGAATGGCGAGAACGGGCATCGAAACGACTTCCAACGGGCGCGAGCGCCCTTGCTACGCTGCCGCTCCCCTTGCGACCGCGCCGCACCATCGCCATTGTGTGCGAGGATCGCAAGCTTGACTGGCGCGCGGCCGTCGCCAGCGGGGTTCGGAGGTAGTCATGGTCCAGACGACGAACCGGTTCTTCGACGAGGTCGCTCGGCTGATGAACGACGCCGCCGGTGTCGCCCAGGGCGTGCGCCGCGAGTTCGAGACGCTGTTCCGCAGTCAGGCCGAGCGGATACTCCGCGACCTGGATGTTGTCCAGCGTGAGGAATTC
>Ga0070670_100006224_pt1 | contig 10095 bp, 10 predicted proteins | sample KBSS63metaG_FD_64665 | JGI IMG/M metagenome (GOLD analysis project Ga0070670, IMG submission 64665) | Switchgrass rhizosphere microbial communities from Kellogg Biological Station, Michigan, USA - KBS S6-3 metaG | ecosystem: Host-associated > Plants > Roots > Rhizosphere > Soil ... | reverse complement strand
GGGGGAGGGTGTCCTTGGCTTTTTGCCGCCGGACAGTCCGGTTGGGGATCGTCGCTGTCGCGGCGCTGAGTCTTTCCGCTTGCGGACGGAATGGCGGGCTCGAAATGCCCCCCGGGCCGCTCTTGAGCACGCCACCAGACCTTAGCGAGCCGCCACCCGGGCCGGCCTTGAGCGGGCCGCCGCCCGGACTGGTTGCTTCGGGCGGATCTGACGCGCCACTGACGTCGCCGGATACCGTCGCGAGGACTGGTTTCGACGTGCACGGCAATCCGGCGGCCACGCCGGGTCAGAAAAAACCGTTTTTCCTCGACCCGCTGCTGCAGTAGCCGGTCCGTTGGCCGCGCCGCCGCCGCGCGAGGGTGAGCAGCCGGGCAGCCCGGTCCGCCATGCGCGGACCGTAGGAGCTCTGGCCGCGCTTCATGTCCGTCATCGACGGGCCACCGTAGTGGGAAATCGGCGCTGCGGCATGAGGCGGATTTACTGCTCGAACCGCGCCTCCCAGCGGTCCCGGGCGCTCATGCGAGGGTATGATCATCGTAGTTTGGCCACCGGCACCGGCCATGTAATAGGCATCCCTTGGGACCGGATACTGGCCAACTCCCCTGACCCAAAGAAGGCGCCTACTCTTCGCCGCTTTTCTCGACGGCTAGCTGGGTCAGATAGCTAATTGTGAGCTTTCAATAGGTTGTCCATCCGGTCCTGGCCGAGGAAGCTGAGAGGTATGCACATGGGGCTGGAAGGGGCTAGGAGGCCCAGGGAATGGCCTCGTCTCAGGGGGTAGCTGGTAGCACCGTAGCCCGGAAGGCGTACCAGTGGCCTTCTGTGGGCAGTATCGGCATCGGGGCGGGGGTTCTTGGCGGCGAAGGCGGAATATTCCAGCAGTTTCAGGGCATGGCTTCGGTCAGGAATTCCCGGAGCAGGTCGTCCATTTACCGGCGCCTCGTACTACACACCTTACCCGTCGGCGCCCGCACATTCGGCGCGCGCCTTCACCCACCAGCACGCGCTGCGCGTGCTTCGGCGACCAGGCTCGAAGGGCCCAGTCGATCCGCAGCGAGTGTGTTGCCAAAGGGTTTAATTTCGGTTGCGGAGAAGGAGCGCGTTACCTCTCGCCCACCGACCTCGGAAGACCGTCAGCGCGCCGTTAACACGACGGCTTCGCCCTCGGTGCCGGCGGAAAGAACGAGTCCGCAGTCCCGCGCCAGGATGCCGGCGTAGAACGGCTGGATGGCATGAGCATCCACGGCCTGCGCCGGGCTGCCGCTGACCAGTTCCGCCGTGGCGGCCGGCAAACGAGCGTTGGTGCCGGACGCCTTCACGACGAAGCCCGCTCCGGCCGCCCCGCCGTCGCCGGCCGGCATCGGGTCGGCCGTCAGCCTCCCCCCGCGAGGGATCGCGGCCGCCGCCATCATGAGCATGTTCATGAGGAGCTTCACCCGGTTCTTCGCCATCAGTTCGCGCGGCAAATTCCAGACCAGGGTGGTCTTGCCGTCCTCAAGGAGCCCGCGCGCAGCCTTTTCCGCATCGCCCAACTCGATCTGGGCACCGGCAGAACCGGCGGCACCAAAGGCCATCCGACAAAATTGCAGCTTGGCCGATGCCTGCGTCGCGCTCTTGCGGATGAGATCAAGCGCAAAAGCCTTGGTCTCCTCGTCTCGGCCTTCGTCGAGGACTTCGATGCCGTTGACGATCGCGCCCACCGGACTGATCAAGTCATGGCAGACGCGCGAGCACAGAAGGGCCGCAAGATCGAGGGCTCCAACCGCGATGGGACCGGATACGGGGGCAGACATGACGAACTCCGCTTGAACCGGATGCAGAGGCGTGGGGTGTCATAACCCGCGCGATTCGGCAATGCGCCGCTGTGCCGGCCTATGGTAAACGGCTCCTCCCTCTCGCCGCGCGTTTTTGAAATGCGCAACCTTGCAACCGCCGCCAGCCGACCGGAGCGCTCGTGCCTCGTTTCGACCTCGCCGCCTACGCCGCCCTTTTGCAGGACATGACCGGGCTCGGCATTGCCGCCGCCGAAACGATCCGCAGCGCGCGCGCGGAAAATGATGTACGGACGAAGGCGGACGGCTCGCCGGTGACGGGGGCAGACGAAGCCGCCGAAGCCGTGATCCGCGAGGGCTTGGCGCGGCTCGGGCTCCCATTACCGGTCGTCTCCGAGGAACAAGCCGACCGCGAGCGGGCGAGCCTCGCGGCGCCGAGCTTCATTCTCGTCGATCCGCTCGACGGCACCCGCGAGTTCATCGCCGGCCGCGACGAATATACGGTCAATATCGGCGTCGTCGCCGACGGTGCGCCGGTCGCTGGCGTGATCGTGGCGCCAGCGCGTGGAACCGTATGGCGCGGCATTGTCGGCCGCGGCGCCGAGCGGCTTAAATTTTCGGCAGGCGGAACTTCCGCGCCGGAGCCAATCCGGACGCGGCCCCGACCCGCGGCCGACATTCTGGTCATGGTGAGCCGATCGCACCTCGACGCGCGGACTGAGACCTATCTCAAACGCTGGCCCGACGCCCGGCGGGAGGCGTCCGGTTCTGCACTCAAATTCTGCCGGGTGGCCGAGGGCGCCGCTGATCTTTATCCGCGGCTCGGGCCGACGCATGACTGGGATGTGGCGGCAGGTCACGCCATTGTCGTGGCCGCCGGAGGATCGGTCGTGACGCCCGACGGCACACCTCTTGTCTACGGCACCCCGGACCTGAAAATTCCCGCATTCCTGGCTTGCGGCGATCCGAAGGATGTTCCCGAAGAGACCTAGCTGAAAACCCGACGAAGGTCCGTGAAACCAATCGACGGGCGTGGCAGCACGATGGCCCGCGCCAACGAGATCAAGGGCTTAATGTACGCGAGACCTCCGGCCATTTGCGGTCGGCTGCGGCGATCGCCCGCTCCGGGTCGGCGGAGAATTTTTCGCGCCGAGCCTGATCGTAGAACAGGAACAGCCGCTCGCCGCTGATGAGCCAGTGGTCCGGACTTCCCGCGACCGCCAAGCCGCGGGCGACGCCGACCGGATCGTAGCCGCCGAATTGCGGCACATAAACATCGGGCCGCGCGGCAAACGCCTCCTTGTTCCCGATGTTGCAGAAGCGCCAGACGGCGCCACCGTAGCGCAGTTCGAAATCTGGCGCCCTGCTATCGGCTTGCCGTCGGTGAAGAAGGCGACGGGGTCATAGCCGCCAATGGCGAGACCGGTATGCCAATCGACCACGATCCGCTCGGTCGTCGCGGCACTGGTAACCGGCAAACCGGTCGAGAGGGCGAGCAGCAGACCCGCAATCGCTGCGCCGCCGACGCGGTATCTCTTTCGTTGTTGCCGTGCTGGCGTCATAGTGTTGGCAAAAGATGAAATGATTCGCATTGAACTTGCGCCAAACTGAAGCGGGGGCGGAACCGAGACGTATGCGGGGCCGGTGAGCAACCGGTTAACTTGGGGGACCTGATGAACTTCGCTTTGCGCTTTGCCGCCATTGCCGCGCTCGTTGTCGGCCTCGGCGCCGCTCCGGTCGTCGCTCAAAACGACTCGCCGCCACCGGGCCCCCCCGCCAACCAGGCGCAGCCGGCGCCATCCGGCAACCAATATTCGTCGAACGAGGTCATCGACGCCGGCCACCATTTCTTCGGCGGCATCTCGCGCGGGCTCGCTTCGGTCGTCGAGAAGGCGGTGAGCCAATGGGGGCAGCCGAACGGCTACATTCTCGGCGAGGAGGCAAGCGGCGCCTTCATCGGCGGCCTGCGGTACGGCGATGGCACGCTCTACACCAAGAATGCCGGCGACGTGCGCGTCTTCTGGCAGGGGCCGTCGCTCGGCTTCGATGCCGGTGCCGACGGCGCGCGCACCATGATGCTGGTCTATAACCTGCCGCGCACCGCGGCGATCTTCGACCGGTTCGGGGGCGTCGCCGGCTCGGCCTATTTCGTCGGCGGGTTCGGCATGACGGCGCTGGCCGCCAACAACATCGTCGTCGTCCCGATCCGCTCGGGGCTCGGGCTGCGGCTGGGGGCCAACGTCGGTTACCTCAAGTTCACCACCGAGCCCACGTGGAACCCGTTCTGACGTCCGGCGACAGCGGCGAAGCGACGCGCGCCGACAAACAAGCGGTGGAAATTCTCTCTTTTGTAGCGCCGCGCCAATTCTCGGTTTAGGTTACCTCGTCGCGGGCGTCGTGCTGGCGGCGTTCGTGTGGCAGGGTGGTGCCGCTTCCCCTCCCCTCCCTCCCCCGCTTGCGGGGGAGAGAAGGGAGGGGCCTGGAGGCGTGGTGTCATGATCGAACCGATCATGTATTTCGGGATCGGCTTCCTCGTTTCGGCATTGCTTGGACTGCTCTTCGTTCCCCTCGTTCACAATCGCGCCGTGCGCCTGACGATGCGCCGCCTCGAAGCGGCCACGCCACTGTCGATCGCTGAAATCCGCGCCGACAAGGATCAATTGCGCGCCGAATTCGCCATGTCGACGCGCCGCCTCGAAATGAGCGTCGAGCAGATGAAAGCGAAGACGACGACGCAGCTCGCCGAACTCGCCAAGAAGAGCGACGCCATCAACCAGCTCAAGAAGGAACTCGGCGAGAAGACCGCGGCGGTCTTCGCGCTGGAATCGCGCGACAAGGCGCTGCGCGATCAGCTGCGCGACAGCGAGCAGGAGTTCGAACTCAAGGCAACTTCGCTGCACGATGCCGAGCGCACGCTCGCCGACAAGGAAGCCGGTCTCGAGAAGCTGATCGCCGAACTTGGCGAGCGCTCGCTTGCCGCCGACAATCAGCGCGTCGAGCTTGCCGCGGCGCAAATGCAGATCGAGGCCATGCGGCTTAACGTCGGCGACGCCGAGATCCTGGCGAAGCAAGCCGAGGACCGCTTGGCGCGGGAGCGGCGCGAAGCCGAGATCGTCACCAAGGAGTTGAACGGAGCGCGTGCCAAGCTCGACGGGCTCGCGGCGCGCACCGACGAGCTGGAGCGGCAGCTCGTGATGCAGACGTCGGAAGCGGAGGTTCTGAACCGCCGCGTGCAGGAGCTCGAAGCGCGGCTCGGCGAACAGGGCCGCCTCATCGCCGAGCGCGAATACGAGATCGACCGGCTGCGGGGCGAACTGGACGGCGCGCATACGCTGCACAGCGATCTGCGCGCCGAGCTCACCAATGCCGGCAACCGCAGCGATTCCGCGGCCAATCAGTTCCGCTCCGACATCGGGCAGCTCGAGGCGCAGCTTGCCGCCGCACTCGAGGAGCGAGCGCGGCTGCAGCGCGAGATTGCGACCATGAAGCGCGAAGCGGAAACCGCCTGGGCGGCCGAGCGTGTCGAAAATGCGCTCCTTCGCGAGCGCATCAATGACGTCGCCGCCGAGGTGGCGCGGCTCACCGCCGTGCTCGAAGGCCCGGGCTCGCCGATCGACACCATGCTCGCCGTCGAGGGCGCAACGCACGGCCAGGGGACGGCCAACGGCGCCGCGGCAACCAACGGCGAGGCCGGCGATTCCCCGAGGCAGGGCAAGGGAACGCTCGCCGACCGCATCCGCGCCCTGCAGTCGACCGCGTCGCGGGTGGCGTCGAATTAGCGTCGGCCCTGGTGCGTCTTGCACTTTCCGTCGAATTGCATCCACGCCGCAGTGCGCTTGGATGAGGCGAAGCAAGCCCGCATGCGTGCACAAATGTCGCAACGCCCTTGGCCCAAGCGGGCCGCGAGCGCCCTCGCCCTCACGCGATGAAGGTGCCGGCGTCGCTTGACACCTCTCGGAGCCGTTCCCTAAATCACTGGGCCGGTCGGCCGGGCGCTTAGCTCAGCGGGAGAGCGTTCCCTTCACACGGGAGAGGTCGTAGGTTCAATCCCTACAGCGCCCACCATTGATCCAGGGGCAGATCGAACCTGCCAAGGCGTTCGAGGACATGTCATCCACTTTGGGATAATTCCTTTCGTCGACGAACGATCTGACTGGCGATCTCAACTGCTTCTCTGGAGATTTCCCTGAGCAATCCGCTGACGGGACTTCGAAATCCGATGAAATAAAGAGATGATTCCCTCTTTTCGTTTGGCGTCCCGCTGTTGGGCGGCCTGGCGTCGTCCCGAACAAACTCGTGATAGTTAGGACGATATCCGGTCGCAAAAATTATCGCGTCGAATCTTACTTCGATTCCTCCTTCGAATACGGCCCCATGCTCGGTGATTGCAGATAGGGCGGGCACTATCTTGATGGCGCCCTGCGCGATTTTCGCAACCGTGCCAACGTCGAGCACCGGGATCTTGGACGACTCGGCAATCTCTTGCAGCATGCCTCGCTGCGGACGCCTAAGACCGAATCTGGCGGGTTTGCCGAGGGCGAGATCAAGAATGAACGGGAAAAGCACATCGTTGGCACGCATCGGCAGCACTTTGCTTGCCACCGTGGCAACGACCTGAATGGGCATGCCGAAAAGGTCACGGGGCGCAATGTGAACTCCGCTGCGTAGCGAGATGGTCGGGCGCGCGCCTCGGTTGGACAAATCGAGCGCAATCTCGGCGCCGGTGTTTCCCATACCGACGACGAGGACGGATTGGCCGACAAAGGGCTCGGCATTGAAGTAGTCTGCGCTGTGGATGACGTTACCCTGGAACTTGTCTGCCCCGGGAACGACGGGAGACACGGGTTCGGCATTCAATCCCGATGCTATCACGACATGCGAAGCAAAGATCGAACATGAGCTGCTTTCCACGATCCAACCGTTTTCAGTTGGACGCACGAAGTGCACGTTCTCGCCAAAACGAGGATGCAAATCGAAATGCTTCGCGTAGCGGTCAAAATATTCGATCAGCAGCTTTCTGGGAACGTAGCGAGGATAGTCTTTTGGGTAAGGAAGGTGAGGCAATGCCGAGTACCGCTTCACCGTGTGCAAATGCAGCCGCTCATAGTGCCGACGCCAGGACGAGGCGACCTCAAGGTTCCTTTCGAGAATGACGAAATCCAACCCGGCCCGTCTTAGACATGCAGCGACCGCCAGCCCGGCTGGGCCGGCACCAACGACGACTATTTCACGGGCCTCTGACAACCACTTCACTCCTGTATGAGCGTCTTCTACGGCTTCGCCACTTCCGACCGCGATCCGAGCGGCGGCAGCCCTCGACCAGGCTGCCTCAATCCGCTCGGCTGGAAACACCCTCCGGGGCGATCTACCAGACCCTTCAGGAACTTTCTGGTGTCGAGGATTGGTCCCCCGGGGAGGAACAACACGGAGCTTGCCATGGCCACAGAATCGCGGGCATCCATGCCATCAACAAGGCCGTTGCGTATCGGACCGTTGCTTTGAATGACCCTCCCGCAGATGGCGAATAGGGATGCTTGAACGATGCAGTGACTATTTGTCCGTCACCAGAACGATGCTGCCGATAACGACGAGAACTATTCCCGCGAGTTTCACAATGGAGAGCTGTTCACCAATCAGGAGCCCGATCACCACGGCGGTGGCGACTCCCCCCGCGATACCAATGGGAGCGCCAACAGAAATCGGCAAGCCCCGCGAATATGCTTGCAGTGTAAAGTAGTCGATCGAGAAGGCGGCAGCTCCCGCAGCTAACAAACACCACATGCCTGCTGGATTTGTGTACAACCGTGTTTTGCCCAGATGGAAGACAAGAAAGAGGGCTGCGATGGTGAGCGCAGCGGCAGACACCACCAATGCGCCGAACAGCTGGTTCACGTGGGGCGAAGCCAACCGCTGGAAATAGCTATAAAATCCAGTTGCTACAGCGGCAATCACGGCGTAAAAGACTGCGCTCATCCCTCAGGCATCCCCGTTCAGTGTCTGCGCTGAGCCGATCGTGTTGCCGGGCTCTTTGCAATCGTCATAAAACGGCGTAATACACATTACCCTGCATCGGGGGCAACCATGAGCAAGCTTTTCATTTCAATCGCACTCCTGCTCATCATTGCGGCCAATCAAGCCGCGGCCTGCGACATGGGCGCCATTGAGACCTGGGTTGCAGCGGCCTGCCAACGCGACGGCTGCGAGGCAAAATCAACTGCCGAAAATTTGACTGAAGGTTGCGACGGCAGCAATTGTACCCAGCGCTATTCTCTCGTGCGACCTGAGCCAAGCAGACGTTTTACTGCAGTCGATAGTCCTTCAAAACCTTAGTTCAATGCTGCCAAACCGCGGCGCCTAACCCTTCCCTCTTTCTCCTTCAAAGGTCGTCGGGTCGCTTCAGCGGTGCCGGCGCCCGCGCACCCTCGTTTCGCACTCAGGTCGGCCGATTGACCGCACCGCGTGATCCGTTACCGTCAAGGCGCGTCTCCCCAGCACGCACGGTGCCAAGTATTTCCGAGCGGCGGCAGCGTGAGGATTGCATGAGAGTATTGATCTCGGGAGCGGGGATAGCGGGATTGACCGCGGCTTACTGGCTGCGCTCCTACGGCTTTGCGCCGACGGTCGTCGAGCGGGCACCGTCTTTGGTGACCGGCGGCTATAAGATAGATGTCCGCGGGAGCGCCCTTGAGGTCTTAAGGCGAATGCGGATTCACGATGCCGTCGTGGCGGCAAGCACCGATATGCAGGGTGCAACGCTCGTCGATCGAGACGGCAAAGTCATAAACAAAATGAGCGGCGATGAATTCGGACATCGCGTTGGCGGGGACGTTGAGATTGTTCGCGGTACCTTGTGTCAGATACTCAAAGACAGCATTGCGGACGCGGAATTTATTTTTGGCGATTCGATAGGGGCGATCGCTCAACGATCCGGCGACGTGCAGATCGAGTTCACCCGGAATGGCAAGCGCGAATTTGACCTGGTGATCGGCGCCGACGGGCTTCATTCGAATGTGCGCGGACTCGTGTTCGGCGATGAAGCGCGGTTCGTCCGTGATCTGGGTCTGTACCTCTGTGTGTACACGGTCCCGAATTATCTCAATCTGGACCGGATGGAGATGCAATACTCCGAGCTGGGCAGAGTGGCTGCGATCTGGAGTTCTCGCGGTGACGCCAATGCCAAGGCATGCTTCGGCTTTGCGGTACCGTCCATACGGATTGATTTGCGCGACAGAGTCCAGCAGCAGCGAGTGCTCACAGATGTCTACAAGGACATCGGCTGGGAGGTTCCGCGCCTGCTGGAAATGATGCCGGATGCGGCCGACTATTACTTCGACGCAGCCGCGCAGGTGCAAATGCCCTACTGGTCGCAAGGCCGCGTCGCGCTCGCGGGAGACGCCGGCTATTGCGCTTCGCCCATGTCCGGTCAGGGCACGAGCCTGGCGATGATCGGCGCCTACGTGCTGGCCGGAGAACTGGCAGCAGCATCCGGCGCCTATCAAACCGCGTTTGATCGACATGAAAAAGAGATGCGGCCGTTTGTGACGCTCAATCAGGCGCTCGGTCTCAAGTCGGCCAACCTGATGAGGTCCAAGGAGCAGAAGAGTGTATCGGCTTGGCTGCTCGAGAAGGCGATGCAGCTTGCTCCCGGTCGGATGGTGGAGTTTTTCATCAATCGCTCCACCCGGCGCATTCACGCGGCTGCCAACTCCATTAGCCTCAAAGATTATTCCGTTCGGCGGCCGTGATTGCAGAGAGCGCGCCGCTCCGTTCGGCGATCATGCGGAAGTCGAACCTGTTAAACCCCAGCCCGGCGGATCGGGCACCTACGCTGTACTCAAGTTTCGAAGCCGCGCGAGCCGGGGACGCGGCCATCAAAACTCGGCTGGGAGGTAGCCGTTGATTTCAAGGCCGATGCACACTTCGACAAGAGTCGGAGTTGTCCATGACATGAGCGTATTTCCTTGCGTTTGTGGGGGATAGGTCCCCCGCTCCGAATGGGCTTCCCCGGGTGCAAAAGGAAACAGCGATTTGCCCGCGAAGTTTTGGGCAAATTGCCTGTCGCGGGACTGCCTCCTTCGGTCGACGGCGCGCGGAGCGGGAGCGGGCAATCGGACGGTGGTGCGACCATCGCGCAGTCGATTGTGGTAGAATGCGGCCGTAGAGCACGAAATGGCGCCCAATCTCGATCTCAAATCGTCCCTGACGCTGCGCGTTGTGGCCGTCGCTCTCGTCTGCTTCATGATCGCCGCGGCGGTTGCGTTGTTCGGAACCTACCGCGACGTCCGCCAACTCAATGAGCATGTCGCCGATATCCTCGTCCGGC
>Ga0070670_100006222_pt1 | contig 10096 bp, 4 predicted proteins | sample KBSS63metaG_FD_64665 | JGI IMG/M metagenome (GOLD analysis project Ga0070670, IMG submission 64665) | Switchgrass rhizosphere microbial communities from Kellogg Biological Station, Michigan, USA - KBS S6-3 metaG | ecosystem: Host-associated > Plants > Roots > Rhizosphere > Soil ... | reverse complement strand
AAGCACCTGCGCGACCTCGGCAACAGCGTGATCGTCGTCGAGCACGATCACGACGCGATCATGGCGGCCGACTACGTCGTCGACATGGGCCCGGGTGCCGGCGAGCATGGCGGCCAGGTCGTCGCGCAAGGGACGCCCGACGAGATTCGCCGCGCACCGCACTCGTTGACCGGACAGTACCTTGCAGGCCGCCGGCAGATCCCCATTCCTGCACGACGTAATAGTGTCGATCCGGAACGAACGCTGACGATCACGGGCGCGACCGGCAATAACCTGCGCAACGTCACACTGCAACTGCCGGTCGGCTTGTTCGTCTGCGTGACCGGCGTGTCGGGCTCGGGCAAATCGACGCTGATCAACGACACGCTGTACCACGCGGTTTCGCGGCATCTGTACGACAGCGCCGAAGAGCCCGCGCCTTATCAAAGCATCGAGGGGCTCGATCATTTCGACAAGGTGATCAGCGTCGATCAGAGTCCGATCGGCCGCACGCCGCGCTCGAATCCGGCAACGTACACCGGTTTGTTCACGCCGATTCGCGAGCTATTCGCCCAAGTGAAGGAGGCTCGGGAGCGGGGCTATGGTCCCGGTCGTTTCTCGTTCAACGTCAAGGGCGGCCGTTGCGAAGCGTGCCAGGGCGATGGGCTGATCAAGGTCGAGATGCACTTCCTGCCCGACGTTTACGTGCCGTGCGACGTATGCCACGGCCAGCGCTACAACCGCGAGACGCTCGAGATCCGCTACAAGGATCGCAACATTCACGACGTTCTGTCGATGACAGTCGAGCAGGCCTACGCGTTCTTCGAGCCCGTGCCGACGGTCGCGCGCAAGCTGCAGACGCTGCTCGACGTGGGCCTCGGCTACATCACGCTCGGCCAATCCGCCACGACGCTGTCCGGTGGCGAAGCGCAACGCGTCAAGCTGTCGCTCGAGCTATCCAAACGCGACACCGGCCGCACGCTGTACATCCTCGACGAGCCGACGACGGGCTTGCACTTTCACGACATCGAGTTGCTGCTGACGGTGCTGCATCGGCTGCGCGATCATGGCAATACGGTCGTCGTCATCGAGCACAACCTGGACGTCATCAAGACGGCGGACTGGATCGTCGATCTCGGCCCCGAGGGAGGTGCCGGAGGCGGGCAAGTGATCGCGCAGGGAACGCCCGCTGCGATCGTCGACGTGGACGCGAGCTACACCGGCCGCTATCTTCGTCCCGTACTCGGAACCGCTGCGATCGAGAGTCCGCGGGTCGAGCGACGTGCATCGATTCGCGCGACCCGCTCGCGCAAGGTATCGAGCGACCTCCTCGGCTGACGCGTTGCAGGCGCACCTCGCGCCGTCGCTGTGCATGCAGCGATTGCGCAAGGTGCGCGCGTTCGCGTGCCGTTGCCAAGATGAGACATTTAACGCCCGTGCAACGATCTGTCGCTTGCCAACCGGCGCTAACCTTGATAGCTTCTCGCGCCATCGCCAAGGGGAGGCTTGATGATGCGCGCACGTGTCATTGCGTTTGCGGTTACGTTGCTGACGTCGATGTGGGTCAACGCTGCGACGTTCAATGTCGTCAACACGAATGATTCGGGTGCAGGCAGCTTTCGTCAGGCCATCCTCGACGCGAACGCCAACCCGGGCGCCGATGTCATCGCTTTCGCGATTCCGGGTGCGGGTCTTCATACGATCACCGCAGCCAGTTTCTGGCCGCCGATTACCGAGCAGGTGACGATCGACGGGTACACGCAGCCCGGTTCATCCCCCGGCACGAACGCGTTCCCATTGCCGATCAATGCAGTGCCGCTGATCGAGCTGACAGGCGTTCAGAACCAGCTCAACGTCTCAAGCACCGCGGCGGGCACCGTCATTCGCGGGCTGATCACCAGCGGCACCGGCGACACGATCGTCGTCAACGCCAGTAACGTGAAGGTCCAGGGCAACTTCATCGGCACGAATGCCGCGGGCACGGCTCGCGCCAGCATCAGCGGATTTGGGATTCGTCACAACGTCGGCGACAACCTGACGATCGGGGGGCCGAATGCCGCCGACCGCAACCTCCTGGTGGGCGGAGGACAAGGCGGCGCCATCATCGGTTTCTCCCCTGTGTCGACCGGCCACCTGATCCAGGGCAATTTCATCGGTACCGACGTGACGGGCACGATCGCGCTGGCGGACGTCAGCGCGGTGGGTCTCGACAACGTCAACAACACGCAGGTTCTGAACAACCTGATCTCGGGCAATCCTGGCGGCGGCCTCGATACCATCAACGTAACCCCGAACTTTGGCATGATCATCCGGGGCAACCTGATCGGGACGCAGGCCAATGGCACGAGCCCGCTGCCGAATGGCAACTTCGGCGGCATCAATCTCAATATCAGCAATGCGACCGTCGGCGGCACCAGCGCGGGCCAGCCCAACGTCATCGCGTTCAATAACGGGCCAGGCGTGTGGGTGCGGCTCAACCAGAACAGCAATCCGATCTCCCAAAATTCGATCTATTCGAACACGCTACAGGGCATCACGCTGCAGCAAAGTACGCCGGGGATTCCAACGCCCAACGATCCCGGCGACGCCGACTTCGTGCCCGGCAACCGCGGTCAGAACTATCCGGTGCTGAACGTGCCGGTGATCGCGTCAGGAAATGCCACGATCAGCGGCACGCTGAACAGCCAGCCCTCGAAGACGTATCGCATCGAATTCTTCGCCAACGCCGCGTGCGGTCCGACGGGGTTTGGCCAAGGTCAGACGTTCATCGGGAGCGTCAACGTGGCGACGGATGGCAGCGGCAACGCAAACATCGGTCCGGTGACGTTGGCCGTGCCTGCCGGCCAGTCGGTGATCACGGCGACGGCGACGGACCCTGCGACGAGCGACACGTCCGAGTTCTCGCAGTGTCCGGCCGCGGTTGGAACGACCACCGCCCTCAACTCGTCGCTGAATCCTTCGGTGTTCGGACAGTCGGTCACGTTCACGGCAACGGTGTCGGGCGCTACGACGCCGACCGGCACGGTGCAGTTCTTCGATGGCGCTTCGTCGCTCGGCACCGTTGCGCTGTCCGGCGCGTCCGCGGCGCTGACGACGTCGACGCTTGCCGTGGGCACGCATCCGATCACCGCCGTCTACAGCGGCGATATCGACGATCCTGGCAGCACGTCACCCGTTGTCAGTCAGGTCGTCAACTCGGCTGCTGGCGCTGCGACGTCGACAGGACTCGTGTCGTCACTCAATCCGTCGTTGTTTGGGCAATCGGTCACGTTCACCGCGACGGTTTCCGGCGGCACGTCACCAACGGGTACCGTGCAGTTCAGCGAAGGTGCGACGATTCTCGCGACCGTCCCGCTCGCAGGCGGAACGGCCGCGTTCACGACGTCGGCGCTGTCCGTCGGTGCGCATCCAATCGTCGCGACCTACAGCGGCGACGTCGATGACGCAGGCAGCACTTCTTCCACCGTGACGCAGATCGTCACGTCCACCGGCGGGCCCTCGTCGGGTGGCGTGCAACCGGTGCCGGTGCTGCCGTGGCCGTTGCTCGCATTGCTTGCGGCGGCAATGGGCGTGTTCGGCTGGCGCCGCGGCCGCAAGTAACTAGGTCGCGCAAACAGGGCCGCCGATTGTCTTTCGGCGGCCCTTAGTTCGTCTGCGTCGCGCGTACGCCAAAAACGTCGACCGATTGCGTTTTGCCGCGCACGGTCAGCGGACCGAGTGCCTCGACATCCGCCGATTCACGCATGCCGTCACGCGTCGCGGCATCGATGATGATCAGCCGAGCCGCGGTTTTCGTATGTGCCTCGAGTCGCGATGCGAGATTGACGGTATCGCCGATGCACGTGTATGTCGCGCGCTCGTTCGTGCCGGTGTAGCCCGCGACCATTTCCCCGGATGCGATGCCAATGCCGATCCGAATGCCTGGCTTCCCGGCACGCACCTGCTCGCGGCTGAACAGGTCGACGAGCTCGATCATCTCGAGCGCCGCCTGCACGGCGGCATCGCAATGGCCGGCCATCGGAAGCGGTGCACCGAAGATCGCCATCAACCCATCGCCGGCGATCTGGCTGACGATGCCGCCGCGACCGCTGATCGCATCGAACATCAGCGTGTAATACGTGTTGAGGAGCTCGATCGTGTCCTCGGGCGGCTGCGCTTCGGCGAGCGGCGTGAAATTGCGGATGTCGGAGAACATCACCGACGCCGAGACGCGCTTGCCGCCTAATGCGAATCCTTCCCGTTGCAGATCCTGTGCGACTTCCGGCGCCGCAAATCGGCGCACGAGCTCCTTCTGCTGATCGCGCAGCCGCTTTTTTTCCAGCGTCGCGCCGAGGCGAGCCTTCAACAGCACCGGATTCACGGGCTTCGGCAGGTAATCCTCGGCCCCGAGCTCGATGCAACGGACGACGTTGTCCAGTCCTTCGAGTGACGATGTGACGATCACCGGGACATCGCGCAGCTGCAGATCGTTGCGCATCTCACGCAGCACCTCGAACCCGTCCATCTCGGGCATCTCGATGTCGAGCAGCACGACATCGAAGCTCTGTTGCCGCGCTGCGGCGAGCGCGACGCGCCCGTTTTCGGCCAGTGAAACGTGATGGCCCATCAGCTCGAGGTTTCTCGACAGCAACAGCCGGTTGACCTTGTTGTCATCGACGACGAGTAGCCGTGCACTGCCCGGGCGCGCGTCACGCATGCTTCATCGCCGTCAGCGCGGCCGCGACGCGTGAATACTCGGACGCAAGCGCGTCGAGTGGCGCAGCTCCCGCGCTGCGCACGGTATCGATGCCGCCGAGCTCGAGCTCGCGCGCCATGCCGCCGAGCGTCATGGCACCGAATGTGTGACTGTTGGATTTCAGCGAATGCGCGGCGCGCCGGAATCGGTCGGCATCACCCGCATCGAGCGAGCGGCGCAACTCGTCGAGCATGGCAGGTGCTTCGACGAGGAAAGTATCGACGAGCTCCCCAACGAACTCGGCGCCTGCCGTTTCCTTGAGCTCGTCGAACGTTGCCTGATCGATCGTCGGTTGCCCCATCTCATCCTTCTCCGCGGTGTTGCGCCACGCCGAGTGCTGCGACGAGCTCGTCGACGCGAATCGGCTTGGTCAGGTAATCGTCCATGCCGGCGGCGATGCACATCTCCCGGTCGCCCTGCATCGCATTGGCCGTCATCGCGACGATCCGCGGGCGGTCACCGGCGCTCCATCGCGCGTTGATCGCTCGCGCGGCCTCGAGGCCATCCATCTCGGGCATCTGCACGTCCATCAGCACGACGTCGTACGTTTGACGCGCGACACACTCGATCGCCTCGATGCCATTCGACGCAAGGTCGGCGCGATAACCCATCTGCTGCAACAGACGCATCGCGAGCTTCTGATTTACGACGTTGTCCTCGGCGAGCAGGATGCGCAGTGGATGCCGCTCGGCCATGCCCGCGTCGAGCATGGGCTTGGCCGCGGTTACGACTCGCGGCGCCGGTTCGTGCGCGAGCAGCGTCATCAGCGTGTCGAAGAGCTGCGATTGGCGCAGCGGCTTCGCGAGATAAGCCGCGAAGAGATCGCGCGTATCGCCGGCTTCCTTGCGGCCGAGCGAGCTGAACAGCACGAGCGGAACGCGTACGCCCGCTTCGCGAATGCGTGTGGCCAACGTCACGCCATCCATGACGGGCATGTGCATGTCGACGATCGCCACGTCGAACGCTTCCCCCTCGCGCAACCAGCGCAACGCTTCTTCGGGCGAGGCCGTGGCGCGCGGCTTCATACCCCATTTATCCATCTGCGCTACGAGGATCTTGCGATTCGTGCCGTTGTCGTCGACGACGAGCACGCGCCGGCCGGCAAGGAGCGGCTGCGTTCCGATGAACTCGCGCCGCGTGGTCGGCGGCGCCTGCGCGGGTCGCGCGCAGATCGTCACATGGAAGGTCGAGCCCTGGCCGGGTCCCGCACTCTCGGCCCACATGGTGCCACCCATCAGTTCCGCGAGCCGCTTGCTGATCGCAAGTCCGAGACCGGTGCCACCGTATTTGCGCGTCGTCGAGGAGTCGGCTTGCGAGAACGATTGGAAGAGCCGCGACAGGCCGGACTCCGATAGCCCGATGCCGGTGTCGCGAACGGTGAACTCAAGCATGACGTCGCCACCCGCAACCGGTTTGGCGCGCACCGACACGACGACCTCACCGGACTCGGTGAACTTCACGGCATTCGACAACAGATTCAGCAGGATCTGCCGCAGCCGCGTGACATCGCTCTCGACGGCTGCGGGAATCTCGCCTTCGACGACATACGCGATATCGAGATGCTTGTCGGCTGCGCGCGTACTGACGAGATCGAGCGCCGACTCGACGCACTCGCGCACGTCGAAGGGGTGGGTCTCGATGTCCATCCGACCCGCTTCGATTTTCGAGAAATCGAGGATGTCATTGATGATCGTCAGCAGCGCATCACCCGAGTCCCGGATCGTCGCGGCGTAGTCGCGCTGCTCCGCATCGAGCGGCGTATCGAGCAGGAGCCCGCTCATGCCGATGACGGCATTCATCGGCGTGCGGATCTCGTGGCTCATCGTCGCGAGAAATGCGCTCTTCGCTTCGTTCGCGCCTTCGGCGGCGGCGCGCGCTTCCTGCGCGTCGTTGAAGAGCCGCGCGTTCTGGATTGCAATCGTCGCCTGGTCGGCAAATGTGCCGAGGAGCGCGCTTTCCTTTTCGTTGAAGGGCCGCGGCGGTTGCCGGAACACGCAGATCGCGCCGATCCCGCGCCCCTCCCAGAGCATCGGACTGTAGATGGCCGAATAGTTGCCGACGGCAGCGACCGCTTGACGCGCGCTGATATGCGACTCCGCGGCGGCGTCATGGACCTGGATAGTCCGCCGCTCGCGAATGGCTTGCCCGGTGAACGTGTCGTCGAGTGCTGCTGCGCCCCGTTTTCGCAGCGCGTCGATCGCCGAGCCGCGCCAGTCGCCGACGCGAACGAGATCGTCATCATCGACGAGAAAGATGCCGAGTTGTTCGCTGTCGAAAAGCCGCTGGCAGCTATCGAGAATCTTGCCGAATACCGGCGCGGTGTTCGCGACCGAGCTGCTGATGACCTGCAACACTTCCGAAGTGGCGGTCTGGCGATCGAGCGCCTCTTTCGTTTCGTGGAAGAGCCGCGCATTCTCAATCGCGATCACCGCCTGGTCAGCGAATGTTTTCAGCAGTTCCTCGTGCACAGGGACAACCGGTCCGGGATCGGGCCATCCAACGACGATGACGCCAAGTGCCTTGCCATCGCGCAGCATCGGTACGCCGACCATCTTTCGCCAGCGCCCGATTTCCGCCATCGACCGGTCGTATTCGGCATCGGCGAACGCGTCCTCAATCGCGACAACCGACTGCGCCAGTATCACTCGTCCCGCGACTTGACTGCGGTCCGGCCGCATTGGGTAGCGCCGTTGCATCAGAGCGAGAAATTCGAGATCGGGACTGCTCGTGGCGACGAACTGCAATTGCTCGCCATCGAACTGAAGCAAATTGGCGAACGGCGCGCCGCACAGCTGCGCCGCGTTGCATACGATTGCGTCGAAAACGGGTCCCGTGTCTGCAACCGAGCTGCTGATCACCTGGAGGACCTGCGCGGATGCGGTCTGACGTGCGAGCGCTTCCTGCGTCTCGTTGAACAGGCGCACGTTCTGAATGGCGATCGCCGCCTGATCCGCGAACGTGGTCACCAGCTCCAGTTGCCGTTCGGAGAACGCCTTCACCTCCTGGCGCCAGACCACGATCACGCCGACCAGCTTGTCGGCGCGCATCATCGGCACGCCGAGCATCGTCCTGTAACCACCCATTCGTCGCGACTCAGCGTCGCGATAATCGGGATCGCTGAGCGCATCGAGGATCTGTACGGGCTGCCGCTCGAGCACGACGCGACCGATCAGGTAGCCCCGCTCGGGGCGTACCGCGATTCTCGCAATATGCGCGGCGAACTCCGGCGTTGCGCCATGCGAGACCGCGAGCCTGTAGACGTCTCCATCCGGACGGAAGATGAAGCCGTGCGTCGCGTCGGAAAGGCGGGTTGCATTCTCGATCAGCGTCTGCAGCACCGGCTGCAGGTCAAATGTCGATTGGCTGATCGCGCGGAGCACGTTAGCGGTGGCGGTTTGTTGCTCGAGTGCTTCCTTGGTTTCGCGGAACAGCCGCACGTTCTCGATCGCGATCACCGCCTGGTCGGCGAACGTCTGCAGCAGCTCGACCTGGTGCCTGGCGAACTCACCTGTCGCCGCGCGCCCGACTACGATCGCGCCGACGACACGACCTTGCAGAAGCATCGGCACGCCGAGCCCGGCGCGGAACCCGGCGCGTTGCGACGCGGGCGCGACGGTGTTGCCGGCCAGCGCCTGCAGATCGCCGACGTTCATCAGCTCGGCGCTGCCGATAACCCGCGCCGTTAACGAATGATTGCCGGGTTTCATCGGGAAATGCGCGGCAACGGCGGCAACACCTTCCGTGGACATGCCGACGCTGCAACCCATCCGGATCCATTCGCCGTCGAAGTTGAAAACGAAGCCATAGTCGGCGCCGCACAGCACCATCGCCCGCTCGGCGATCGTCTCGAACACGGGCTGAACGTCGGTTGGCGAGCGACTGATTACCTTCAGCACTTCCGCCGTCGCTGTCTGGCGATCGAGCGCTTCCTTCGTCTCGTTGAAGAGCCGCGTGTTCTCGATGGCAATAACGGCCTGGTCCGCGAACGTCTGAACCAGCGCGGTTTCCTTGTCGGCGAACTTCCCGACCGTCGCACGAAGTACGGCCAGGCAGCCGGTGGCTTCGCCGTGCCGCATCAACGGAACGAAAAGTGCGGAGCGATAGCCGAGCGCAACGGCGAGTTGCGGCATGCGCGGAAATTGCTCTGCCCCCTGGATCGTATCGGCGACGCAAATCGTGCGCGACTCCAGTATGCAGGTTCCGGCCCCGCTGCCGCGATCGAGCGGCCACGGCTTCATCACGCCGCCCTTTCCGGCATCCGTACCGTCACTCGCAAACGCCACGGTTTCGATCATGTCGCCGATGGGCATCGCGAGCGCGACCGCCTTGCCGTGGAGCAGCCTCTGGCAGCTTTGCACGATCGCATCGAACACGGGCTGCACGTTCGTCGGGGATTGGCTGATGACCTTCAGGATCTCGGCTGTCGCCGTTTGCCGCTCGAGGGCCTCCTGCGTCTCGTCGAACAGCCGCACGTTCTCGAGCGTCGTGCCCAGTGTTGCCCCAATGGTCGTCAGCGCCTGCAGGTCGGCGTCGCCGTACGCGTGCTCGCGCTCGTGGTTTTCGATGACGATGATGCCCAGTACGCGCTGCGCACCGCGGATCGGCGCACCGATGATCGACAGGCACCAATCGGTGCCCGGCGCGGCGCTTCCAAGCCCTGCCGCGATCTGCTCGTCGCGCGTGCCGAGGTAAGAGCCGATCCCCTCGTACAACAGACGTGTCAGCGGCTTGTCGGTGGCGCGTACCTTTAAGGGTGGTCCCTTCGGCAGGTGCTTGCCGTGTTCAACGGAATAGAGCTGAACGACGGTATCGGCATCGGGATCCCACCACCGGATCGACAGGTCGTCGCTGCCGAACATTTCGCGCAGCGTGTCGCCGACGAGATCGACGATGGCCCGGAAGCCGAGTTTCTTAGCCGTTGCCTCCTGGATGCGATTGATCAGCGCCAGCTCGGCAGCGAGCTGGTTCGCGCGCGAGGTCGCTCTCGATTTCGCCGCCCTTGGCTTGACGGGCGCGCTGTTCTTCTTCGGCGTTCGTTTGGCAGTCGCGCCTTTCGTCGACGCTACGGCGCGCGGCACGACTCTCGGCGATGGCGCCACCTTGCGCTTGTGAGCCCGTGTGCCGGCGCCCATTTCAGCTGTCCTGGCGAGCGGCAACGCCGTGCAGCGCCTGTACGAGCTGCTCGACGCGGATCGGCTTCGTCAGGTAATCATCCATGCCCGCAGCAAGGCACAGCTCGCGATCGCCTTGCATCGCGTTCGCAGTCATCGCGACGATACGCGGGCGTTGCGCGGCTGGCCACCGCTGCGTGATCTGTCGTGAGGCCTCGAGGCCGTCCATCTCAGGCATTTGCACGTCCATCAGCACGACATCGTAGGGCTG
>Ga0070670_100006220_pt1 | contig 10098 bp, 9 predicted proteins | sample KBSS63metaG_FD_64665 | JGI IMG/M metagenome (GOLD analysis project Ga0070670, IMG submission 64665) | Switchgrass rhizosphere microbial communities from Kellogg Biological Station, Michigan, USA - KBS S6-3 metaG | ecosystem: Host-associated > Plants > Roots > Rhizosphere > Soil ... | reverse complement strand
TGATCAAGCTCTGCGTCGGGTGCGACACCGTCGAGGAACTCGTCGCCTGGCACAGGACGGAGCGCCGCGACGCCCGGCCCTGGCTGCTGCACACCCGCCAGACCCCCAAGCGCGCCGCCGAGATGGTCGACGGCGGCTCGCTCTACCGGGTGTTCAAGGGCGTGATCCTCTGCCGCCAGGCGATCCTGGCCGTGGACACGGTCGGGGAGGGCGTCCACGCCCGCTGCCAGGTGAGCCTGGACCACGAGGTGGTGCGGGTCGCGCCGACGCCCCGGCGGGCCTTCCAGGGCTGGCGCTACCTTGCCGCCGCCGACGCGCCGCCGGACCTGGCCAGCCACGCGGACGGCGACATGCCGCCGGATCTTGCGCGGCGGTTGCGCGAAGCCGGCGCCTGGTAGCTGGTAGGGCGCTACTCGACCGCCATGTTGTCGATCAGCCGGGTCTTGCCCACGAAGGCGGCGGCGAACACCCGCAGGGGCCCGCCGCCCGGCCGCGCCAGGTCGTCGGCCCCGCGCACCTCGAAATAGTCGATCCGGGTGAAGCCGGCGCGCTCCAGCGCCGCGAGCCCTGTGGCTTCCACGTGCGCCTGGGCTTCGCCGGCCTTCAGCCGCCGCACGGCGTCGGCCAGCACCCCGTTCATGCGCCCGGCGATCTCACGCTCGGATTCCGACAGGTAGGCGTTGCGCGAAGACCGGGCGAGGCCGTCCTCCAGTCGCGCGGTGGGACCGCCGATGATCTCCACCGGGATGTCCAGGTCGCGCACGAAGCGCTTGATGACCTGGAGCTGCTGGTAGTCCTTCTCGCCGAACACCGCCACGTCGGGCCCACATTGCAGCAGCAGCTTGGTGACCACGGTGGCGACGCCGTCGAAATGGCCGGGGCGGGCGCCGCCGTCCATCGGTTCGGTGACCCCGCTCACCGTCACCTTGGTGGAAAAGCCGGGCGGGTACATCTCGGCCACCGAGGGGGCGTACAGGAGGTCGCAGTCGACGGACGCCAGCAGTTCGGCGTCGCGCGCCTCGCCGCGCGGATAGGCGTCGAAGTCCTCGTTGGGGCCGAACTGGGTTGGGTTGACGAACACGCTGGCCACCACGCGCCGCGCCCGTGTCTTGGCCAGGCGCACCAGGGACAGGTGCCCGTCGTGCAGCGCCCCCATGGTGGGCACCAGCGCTATCCCTTCCCCGGCGGCCCGCCACGCGGCCACCTGCGCGCGCAGCTCCGCGACGGTTCGGGCGACGGGCAGGGGCAGGTCTGGCATGCGGACTCTCCGAAGTCGCCGGCTTATGGCGTGGGCCGCCCGGCGCGTCCATGGGGGGCGTGGCGTCATGTAACCTTGACGCATAGGGTCCATCAGCGGTGAGTTTGCGACGTCCGAGTCGGCGATCGCCGACCGCAAGTGGAGCGTTTCATGTCCCAGGCCAACGTCATCGTGGTCGGCAACGAGAAGGGCGGCGCCGGAAAGTCGACGATCGCGATCCATCTCGTGGCCGGGCTGATGCATGCCGGCGCGAGCGTGGCGGTGCTGGATCTCGACCTTCGCCAGCGCAGCATGGGCCGCTTCTTCGGCTATCGGCGCGCCTGGCTGGACGCCGCGGGCGAGACGGCGCCGATGCCCATCGAGCCCACGATCTCGGCCGACGGGGCGGCGCTGGCCCGGGCCGGCGACGCCGAGGCCCTGGCCCGGTTCGAGGACGCCTTCGCCCAGGGTCGCGACCAGGCCGACTTCGTGGTCATCGACACCCCCGGCGGCGACACCGCCATCAGCCGCGCCGCGCACGGCCTGGCCGACGTGATCGTCACGCCGATGAACGACAGCTTCGTGGACTTCGACATGCTGGGCCAGGTGGACCCGGTGACGCTCGATCTCGTGCGGCCCAGCCTCTACTCCGAGACCGTCTGGAACAGCCGCAAGGTGCGCGCCTCGGCCGACGGCAAGACCATCGACTGGATCGTGCTGCGCAACCGCCTGGCGCCCACGGAGGCGCGCAACCGCCGCCGGGTGGACGAGCGCGTCCAGGCCCTGTCGCGGCGCGTGGGGTTCCGGATCGGTCCGGGCCTGCGCGACCGGGTGATCTATCGCGAGCTGTTTCCCTTCGGCCTGACCGTGGCCGACCTGTCGCCCACCATCCGCCCTGTCGCCATGTCGCTGCAGCACGTGGCGGCGCGCCAGGAGCTGCGCGCCCTGATGGGGTCCGTCGGCCTGACCGAGGGGGAGGGCGGCGAGCAGTACGCCGCCCAATAGCCCATGCTCTACATCGCGCTCGGCTGCGCGCTGCTGGCGTTGCTGGTCTGGGCGGGACGTGCGCGCCGGCCGGTCCTCAAGCGCCGGGAATGGCGATTCCTGTCGGCCGCCGCGGCGCTGGCCGCCTTCACCGCCGCCGCCTTCACCGGCCTGCGCGGCGCCTGGGGCAGCTCCATCGTGCTGGTGGTGCTTGGCCTGTGGCTCGTCAGTTCCACACGACCGTCCGGCGCGTCCGCCCAACCGTCCGCCGGCCGGATGAGCGAGGCCGAGGCGCGCTCCATCCTGGGGGTGGGGCCCGAGGCCGGCGCATCGGAGATCCAAACCGCCTACGCCCGCCTGATGCGTCTGGCGCACCCGGACAAGGGCGGCACCGACGGCCTCGCCGCCCAGCTCAACGCCGCCCGCGACCGGCTCCTGAAGGGCTGAGCCCAAATGAAAACGGCCGGGGCGAGCCCGGCCGTTCCCGTAGAGACATGTCCGGCGAGATCAGCCCGGCGAGATGACCTGGCAGTCCAGCCGCTTGGCCCGCATGGCGCTGCACGCGGCCTTGGCGGACTTCTCGTTGAAGCCGTTGAACCGGGTGCGCCAGGAGCCGCCCTGACGGTCGGTCACGGCGCCGTCGGCCTTGCTGAACTGCTTGTGGAACTTGCGTTGCACATAGCCGATCTGCTCGCGGGCGTCGGACTTCGACTTGAAGGCGCCGACCTGGACCGACCAGCCGCCGCGCTTGGCTTCCTTGGCGTCCCTGGCCGCTTCCTTTCGGTCGGCTTCGCGCTCGGCGCGCGAGCGGCGCAGCGTCGTCTGGTCCGGCTCGACGATCTTGACGTTTCCGAGCCGCGGCGGGGGCGGGGCGGAGGCCAGCATGATCCGCTGGCCTTCCTGGTCGCCGTCGCCCTGTTCGATCGAAGGCCGCATGATCTGGCCGGTGGGCTCAGGCTCGAACAGGTTCTGGGCCACGGTGATCTTCTCGCCGCGGGCGCGCCGTTCCAGCACGCTGAAGCCGGTAAGCAGCAGGTCCTGGGCGTTGTTGTCGCGCGCCGCGGTGGACGAGCCGCCCATGACCACGCCGATCAGGCGGCGGCCGTCGCGCACCGCCGAGACGGCGAGGTTGAAGCCGGACGCGTTGGTGAAGCCGGTCTTCAGGCCGTCGACGCCGTCCATCCGTTCCAGCAGGTGGTTGTGGTTGCCCATCACCCGGCCGCGGAAGGTGAACTGCTGCTGGCTGAACAGGCGATAGTATTGCGGGTAATCGCGCATCACCGCCCGGGACAGGATGGCGATGTCGCGCGCCGTGGTGATCTGGCGCGAGCTCGGCAGGCCCGAGGCGTTGACGAAGTGGGTGTTCTCCATCCCCAGTTCCTTGGCGCGCAAGGTCATCAGGGCGGCGAAGCGGCTCTCGGTGCCGCCCAGCTTCTCGGCCATGGCCACGGCCATGTCGTTGGCCGACTTGATCGCCATGGCCTGCATGGCCTCGCTCACCGACACGGAGTCGCCGGCCGCTACGCCCAGCTTGGTGGGCGATTGCGCCGCGGCGTGCGGCGACACGGGCACCCGGTCGTCCAGCTTCAGCCGTCCGGCGGCCAGGGCCTCGAACGTCAGGTACAGCGTCATCACTTTTGTGATCGACGCGGGATACCGGGGGCTGTCCGCGCGTTTGGCGTACAACACCTCGCCCGTCTTAGCGTCGACGATGATGGCTGCATACTTCGGCTGGTTGGCCGGCAGCTGCAGGTAGGGAATCTCTGCCTGAGCCGCTGGCGCGACCGCAGCGACCGAAGTCGCGACGGCGAGGCCAATGGAAAGCAACAGGCGGCGGGCGGGCTTGAACATGCGACGTCCGTCGAATCAATCGGTTGAGGCCACGCTAGTGCGGCCGTTGAAGACTCTAACATGGCCCATTCGTCGTTGCCCGTTGGTAAACACAGCTTGAAGGAGTCGTTTTGTCGCAAGGGCTTCGATCAACCTTCGCGTGATCGTTCGCCTCGCAGGCGAAAATGCTGCGCTGCACAAAAACTGCTTGACTGCTGCAGTGCAACATGAGATCAAGCGGACGAATTCAGCGATCAGCCCGAACCGAATTCGCCCCACATCCCGTGCGTATGGCGCAAGCCGCAGTCCCCACATCTGACCACAGGAGCCTTTCATGGCCGCCGCCGAAACCGTCAAAGCCACCGTCGATCAATATACCGCCGCCGGCGCCACTGCGTTCAAGGACGCGGTCGAAAAATCCCTGTCGGCGCTGACCGACGTCAACGGCTACTCCAAGAAGAACCTCGAGGCGGTGATCGCCTCGGTGACCGCCGCCACCAAGGGCGCCGAGACCCTGGGCGCCCAGGCGATGGCCTTCTCCAAGTCCTCCATCGAGGGCCAGGTGGCCGCCGCCAAGTCGCTGGCCGGCGCCAAGTCGATCCAGGAAGTGGTCGAGCTGCAGACCGCCTACGCCAAGTCGGCGCTGGAAACCTACATGGCCGAAGTCGGCAAGATGTCTGAAACCGTCGCGGCGTCGGTGAAGGACAGCCTGAAGCCCCTGAACGAGCGCGTCACGGCGGTCGTCGAAAAGATGCAGGCCGCCCGCTAAGGCGACCCGACGCGCCTCATAATCGAGAGCCAGCGTAAGAAGGCCCGGACCGCAAGGTCCGGGCCTTTTCTCTTTCGCGCCCTGGGGCTAGACCTTGGGGCATGCCGAGCATCGAAGCCCGCCTCGCCGAACTCGGAATCGTCCTTCCGCAGCCGGTCGCCCCGGTGGCGAACTACGTGCCCTTCGTGCGGGTGGGCGATCTGGTCCACATCTCCGGCCAGGTGTCCACGGACGCCGGCGGGGGAATTAAGGGCGTCGTCGGCGAGGACGTGGACATGGACCGCGCCAGGGCCGCCGCGCGGCTGTGCGGGATCAACCTCATCGCCCAGATGCGCGCGGCCTGCGACGGCGACCTGACCCGGGTCGCAAGGGTGGTCAAGCTCGCCGGCTTCGTGCAAGCCGGCCCCTCGTTCTTCGAAATTCCACAGGTCGTGAACGGATGTTCCGACCTCATGGTGGCGGCGTTCGGCGAGGCCGGCCGCCACGCGCGCTCGGCCGTGGGGGTCTACCGCCTGCCCATGAACTTCGCCGTCGAGGTCGACGCCGTGGTGCAGGTCCGGTGAAAGATCGATTCGGCGCAGCCTGGGAGCACCTGTTCCACCCGCCGGTGGCGCACCGCGGCCTTTGGGACAAGGACGGCGCGCCGGAGAATTCCCTTGCCGCCTTCCAGGCCGCCATCGCCCGCGGCTACGGGATCGAGCTCGACGTGCAGCTCTCCGCCGACGGCGAGGCGATGGTGTTCCACGACGACGACCTGAAGCGCCTGACCGGCGTGGACGGACGGATCTGCGACCGGACCGCCGCTGACCTCGGCGAGCTGCGGCTGGCCGGCACGGAGGAGACGATTCCCACCCTGCTCGAGGCCCTGGCGGTGATCGGCCACCGCGCCATGGTGCATGTGGAGCTGAAGACGCCCTATGGCGGCGTCGGCGCCCTGGAGCAGAGGGCGCACGAGATCCTGATCGACCACGCCGGGCCGGTCAGCGTCATCGGCTTCAATCCCTATTCGCACGCCTGGTTCGCCGAGCGGTTCCCCGGCGTCCTGCGCGGCCTGGACAGCCACCGCTACGACCAGGCGCCGCACCTCGCCGAGGAGCAGCGCCGCGCCTTCGCCCGCCTGGAGCATGTGGCGGTCGCCAAGCCGCACTTCCTGGCCCTCGGCGTCGACATGCTGCCGAGCCCGCTGGCCGCGCAGCATCGCGAGGCGGGCCTGCCCATCGTCGCCTGGACCGTGCGCAGTTCTGAGCAGTGGGATGGGCTCAAGGACTGCTGCGACAACCTGATCTTCGAAGGGTTCGCCGCGTGAGGCGGAGCTGATGGCGTCGGCCCTGAAGGCGGCGGTCAAGGTCCATCGGCGCGTCGCCGAGGTCGGCCGTGCGGCCTGGAACGCTTGCGCGACCAATCCGGACTACGCCGCGAACCCTTTCGTCCTCTACGATTTCCTGGATGCGACCGAGGAGGCCGGTTGCGCCGTCGAGCGGACCGGCTGGGGGCCGCAGCACCTGTCGGTGGAGGACGAGGCCGGCTGCGTCGCCGCGGTCGCGCCGCTCTATCTGAAATCCCACAGCCAGGGCGAATACATTTTCGACCATTCCTGGGCCGACGCCTATGAGCGGGCCGGGGGGCGCTACTATCCCAAGCTCTTGTCGGCCGCCCCGTTCACGCCGGCCACGGGGCCCCGTCTGCTGGTGCGGCCGGGCGTCGACGTCGAGGCGGCGCGCCGGACGCTGCTGTCCGGCGCCATCGCGCTCTGCAGCCGCTACGGCGCGTCCTCCCTGCACGTGAACTTCCCGCGCGAGGACGAGTGGCTGTGGATGGGCGAGCGGGGGCTCGCCCTGCGCCAGGGCCAGCAGTACCACTGGCTGAACGCGGGCTACCGCGACTTCGACGACTTCCTGGCCGCCCTGTCGTCGGGCCGGCGCAAGACCATCCGGCGCGAGCGCCGCGACGCCCAGGCGGGGCTGGAGATCGAGGCGCTCACCGGCGCGGCCATCACCGAGGCGCACTGGGACGCCTTCTACCGCTTCTACATGGACACCGGCTCGCGCAAGTGGGGCCAGCCGTACCTGAACCGCCGCTTCTTTTCGCTGCTGGGCGAGCGCATGAGCGAGCGCGTCCTGCTGGTCATGGCCCGGCGGGGCGGGCGTTGGATCGCCGGGGCCCTCAACCTGATCGGCGACGACTGCCTCTATGGCCGAAACTGGGGGTCGGTGGAGGAGGTGCCGTTCCTGCACTTCGAGCTCTGCTATTACCAGGCCATCGAATGGGCGATCGGCCGCGGGCTGGCCCGCGTCGAGGCCGGCGCGCAGGGGCAGCACAAGATCGCCCGTGGCTACCTGCCGGCGGTCGTCCGCTCGGCCCACTTCATCGCCGACCCGGCCCTGCGCAAACCCGTGGAGGATTTCGTCGCCCGGGAGCGCGCCGCCGTCGAGGGCGAGATGGAGTGGCTCACCGACGAATTCTCCCCGTTCCGGCAGGGGTAGTCGGTCCGCATCGTCGCGCGTCTGCGCCGTCCGTCGTTCCAACCCCTTCGCCGATTTGCTACGAGGCCCGCGGACACGGAGCTTCGGGAGCAGCGGCGATGAGCTTGGACGGCGCCTACGACGAGAACAACATCTTCGCCAAGATCCTGCGTGGCGAGATGCCGGCCACGCGCGTCTTCGAAGACGACCACGTGCTGGCGTTCATGGACGTCTTTCCGCAAAGCCGCGGCCACACCCTGGTGATCCCCAAGCACAGCCACGCCCGAAATCTCCTGGAGGAGGAGCCCCAGGTGCTGAGCGACCTGATGCTCGGCGTGCAGCGCGTGGCTCGCGCGGTCCGTGCGGCGTTGAAGCCCGACGGGCTGGTGGTCACCCAGTTCAACGGTTCGACCGCCGGCCAGACCGTCTTCCACCTGCACGTCCACATCATCCCGCGCTGGGACGGCGTGCCGCTCGGCCGCCACGCCGGCGGCGGCATGGCCGATCCCGCCGAGTTGAAGGTGCTGGCCGAACAGATCGCCGCGCAGATTTCCTGATTTCCTCCCCGTTCACGGGGGAGGGGGACCATTCGCCGAAGAGCGAATGGTGGAAGGGGCGGGGGGAGGGGCGCAGTCCGTTGATGCGCTCGCCCCCTCCGTCACGCCCTCTTCGGGGCGCGCCACCTTCCCCGTCCTCTGTGGGACAGGGGAGGAAAGCAAAAACCCCGGACCTTTCGGCCCGGGGTTTCGCATGTCAGCCGGCGGCGTCGATCAGTCGGCCAGTTCTTCCTCGGCCGCGTCGCGCAGCGAGGCGAACGGGTCCTGAGACGGGTTTTCGATCTCCGGCGCGCCGCGCTCGTGCTTTTCGCCCTCGATCTCGAAACCGATCTTGCCGTCCTTGAGCACCACCTTGACGTGGCCGCCCTTGATCAGCCGGCCGAACAGGATCTCGTCGGCCAGGGGCTTCTTGATGTTCTCCTGGATGACCCGGGCCAGCGGCCGGGCGCCGTAGAGCTCGTCGAAGCCGTTCTTGGCCAGCCAGTCGGCCGCGTCGTCGGAGGTCTCGATGGTCACGTGGCGGTCGGCGAGCTGGGCCTCGAGCTGCATGATGAACTTCTGCACCACCAGGCGGATGATCTCCGGCGTCAGCGCCTTGAACGCCACCACCGCGTCGAGGCGGTTGCGGAATTCCGGCGTGAACAGCCGCTTGATCGCCTCGTCCGCCTCGTCGTCCGCCTTGCCGCGGCCGAAGCCGATGGTCTGGCGCTGGGCGTCCGAGGCGCCGGCGTTGGTGGTCATGATCAGGACCACGTTGCGGAAGTCGATCTTCTTGCCGTTGGCGTCGGTCAGCACCCCGTGGTCCATGACCTGCAGGAGGATGTTGTAGACGTCCGGGTGCGCCTTCTCGATTTCGTCGAGCAGGACCACCGCATGCGGGTGCTGGTCCACCGCGTCGGTCAACAGCCCGCCCTGGTCGAAGCCCACATAGCCGGGCGGCGCGCCGATGAGGCGGCTGACGGTATGGCGCTCCATGTACTCGCTCATGTCGAAGCGCAGGAGCTCGATGCCCAGGGTGGCGGCCAACTGCCGCGCCGTTTCGGTCTTGCCGGTGCCGGTGGGGCCCGAGAACAGGTAGCAGCCGATCGGTTTGTTGGCGTCGCGCAAGCCGGCCCGGGCCATCTTCATGGCCGCGGAAAGCTGGTCGATGGCGTCGTCCTGGCCGTAGACCGCCCGCTTCAGGTCGCTCTCGAGCTGGCGCAGCGATTCGGTGTCGGACTTGGAGACCGACTTCGGCGGGATGCGGGCGATCTTGGCGACCACCGATTCCACTTCCTTGACGCCGATGATCTTCTTCCGGCGGCCTTCGGGCAGCAGCATCTGGCTGGCGCCCGCCTCGTCGATGATGTCGATCGCCTTGTCGGGCAGCTTGCGGTCGGTGATGTACTTGGCCGACAGCTCCACCGCCGCCTTGATGGCGTCGGCGGTGTAGCGGAGCTTGTGGAAGTCCTCGTAGTAGGTCTTCAGCCCTTTCAGGATCTTGATCGTGTCGTCGATGGTGGGCTCGTTGACGTCGATCTTCTGGAACCGCCGGACCAGCGCGCGGTCCTTCTCGAAGTGCTGGCGGAACTCCTTGTAGGTGGTGGAGCCCATGCAGCGCAGGGTCCCCGACGCCAGCGCCGGCTTCAGTAGGTTCGAGGCGTCCATGGCCCCGCCCGACGTGGCGCCCGCGCCGATCACCGTGTGGATCTCGTCGATGAACAGGATCGCGTCGGCGTGGTTCTCCAGCTCCTTGACGACCTGCTTCACACGCTCCTCGAAGTCGCCGCGATAGCGGGTGCCCGCGAGCAGCGAGCCCATGTCGAGGGAGAAGATCGTGGAGCCGGACAGCACTTCCGGCACCTGCTTGTTGACGATCTTGCGCGCCAAACCTTCGGCGATGGCGGTCTTGCCGACGCCGGGATCGCCCACCAGGAGCGGGTTGTTCTTGGTCCTGCGGCACAGGATCTGGATGCAGCGCTCCACCTCGCCGGCCCGGCCGATCAGCGGGTCGACCTTGCCCTGCTTGGCCTTCTCGTTGAGGTTGACGCAGTAGGCGTCCAGCGCCTCGCCGCCGGTCTTGACCACCGGCTTCTCTTCGTCGTCCGCGCCCTTGACGGGCTTGGCCTCGGTGGCGCCGGCCTTCTTGGCGATGCCGTGGGCGATGTAGTTGACCGCGTCGTAGCGGGTCATGTCCTGCTCTTGCAGGAAGTAGGCGGCGTGGCTCTCGCGCTCGGCGAAGATCGCGACCAGCACGTTGGCGCCGGTGACCTCCTCGCG
>Ga0070670_100006218_pt1 | contig 10099 bp, 8 predicted proteins | sample KBSS63metaG_FD_64665 | JGI IMG/M metagenome (GOLD analysis project Ga0070670, IMG submission 64665) | Switchgrass rhizosphere microbial communities from Kellogg Biological Station, Michigan, USA - KBS S6-3 metaG | ecosystem: Host-associated > Plants > Roots > Rhizosphere > Soil ... | reverse complement strand
GCCAGATACTGCGCGGTGCGGTTCTCGTCCGACCACACCTGGCGCATCGCGTCGGTGGCGAAGAGATTGCCGAAAATGCGTGAATCGATGATCGTTGTACCCATTGCGGCGTTACTCCAGGTGGCGTGCACTGCATCCAGCGTGTGCAGTTCGATATTCCACTGACTCACTACGACCTTTTCGGCGGCGCGATGGATGGAATGGATGCCTACCAGTTCACTTGCGCGCGCGGTCCAGGAGATTCCTGGCCTTAAGGATGACGGGGCGGTCTACCATCTTGCCGTCGAGTTGAAATGCGCCCTGGCTGCCTTCTGCCGCACCGAGGACGCGTTGCGCCCACTCGATTTCGGTTGTGGTGGGTGCCCACCAGGCATGGACGACCGCGACCTGCTTCGGATGAATGCAAAGCTTGGCGCCAAACCCGCAAGCCCGCGCGAAATCCAAGTCCGCCTTCAGCCGCTCATCGTCGCCGAGCGCGGCGGTCACACCGGCAATCGGCGTCGCCAGTCCCGCCGCCTTCGACGCAATTGCCATGCGGCTGGCGGTGTAGAGCAACCCGCGCTCGTCTCCTGGCAGGTTGAGGTCCACCGCGTAGTCGAGTGTACCGAAGGCAAGGCGATGAACGCCCTTCGTAGCGGCGATGCTGTCGCAATTGAGCGCCCCGCGAGCCGACTCGATGATCGGCACGACTGTGCCGCCCTCAGGCAGTGCCGCCAGCACCCGTTCAATCTGTCCGGGCGCTTCCGCCTTGGGCAGCATGACCGTGCGCACACCGGTCGCACTGAGGACCATGAGATCGTCTTCGAACCATGCGGTAGTCTCGTCGTTAATGCGAACCACCACCTGAGCTACGCGTTCGTGCTCCGGCACATACCAATTGCGAATGGCATCGCGGGCGGCGGGCTTGTCTTGCGGAGTGACGGCATCCTCCAAATCGAGCACCACCGCATCGGTACCGGAGTGGAGCGCGCTATCAAACCGGTCGGCCCGATTGCCTGGTACGAAGAGGTAGGTAGCCGGTAGTCTTGTCAACGCCGCCTCCGTTTTGCGATCTGGACTCAAATCGCTTTCGCCGCGCGAAGGCTCGCTATCTCGTCTTGCGAGTAGCCGAGGCCGGACAATATGGCGTCGGTGTGCTCGCCAAGCGCTGGAACAGCGTCCATACGTGGCTCTCCTTCCTCCCACGAACCGGGAGGCAGCAGGGCCGGGATCGGTCCAGCAGGTGATTCAACTTCACGCCAGCGTTTGCGAGCCTGCAGTTGCGGGTGTTTCCAGACGTCGTGCATATCATTGACACGCGCGTTCGCGATTTGCGCGTCATCGAGCCTTTGCACGACCTGCTCGGCTGTAAGTGTGGAAAAAGCGTTAACGATAAGATTTCGCAGCTCAATGCGCGCGGCACTGCGTTTTGAATTGCTGGAGAAGCGCTCGTCCGTCGAAAGCTCTGGGTCGAGCAGAACTTTTTCGCAGAACACGCTCCACTCTCGTTCGTTCTGCAATCCAAGCATGACGGTCTTGCCATCTCCCGCGGGAAACGGTCCGTATGGATAGATCGTCGCGTGGCTCGCACCCGTGCGCGGCGGAGGTGAAGCACCTTCGAACGCGTAGTAGAGTGGGTAGTTCATCCATTCGCCCAACGATTCCAACATGGAGATGTCGAGGTGCTGACCGCGTCCCGTGCTCTGTCGATGCATGAGCGCCGCCAAGATACTGGAGTAGGCATACATACCCGCGGCGATGTCGGCAATCGACGGGCCCGCTTTGGAGGGTTCCTGCTCTGTGCCGGTGATCGAAAGGAGCCCGGATTCGCTTTGGATAAGCAGGTCGTAGGCTTTTTTGTCGCGGTACGGACCATTGTCGCCGTAGCCGGAAATATCGCACACGATGATGGTGGGCTTCACCTGCGAAAGTTCAGCGAAGGAAAGCCCAAGGCGCGCCGAGGCACCAGGTGCGAGGTTTTGCACAACGACGTCTGCCTGCTCGCGTATCAGCCGTTTGAGTATCGCCTGCGCTTTCGGGTGCTTCACATCCAGCGTGAGACTTTCCTTGGAGCGGTTGGTCCAGACGAAATGCGACGCGAGGCCGCGCACACGCTCGTCGTAGCCTCGGGCGAAGTCGCCCACGCCGGGCCGCTCGATCTTGATAACCCTCGCGCCGAGATCCCCAAGTTGCCGGGTGGCGAACGGCGCGGCGATCGCGTGCTCCAGGGTGACGACGGTAATACCGCTCAGAGGTCTCATTGTCTGGTGCTCATCGAATAGTCGCCGTCGCGTCCATGGTCAACCAGCCCTCATGGTCTCGAGCCCACAGGCGGAAGGTTTTGCCGTCAGGCTGCGGTTCCCCGCACACGAAGAAACGATTGATGTCGAATACGGGGCGCACTGCGCGAAACTCGTAGCGCGCTAGCTCCACGTCGGGCAACTTGTGACGTAACAGATCGAGCAGCAGCGTAGCAATCATCGGACCGTGCACGATCAAGCCCGGATACCCCTCGACCTCGGTGACATAGCGGCGGTCGTAATGAATGCGATGACCGTTGAAGGTAAGCGCCGAATAGCGGAACAGCAGCACGTCGTCCGGCACCCACTGCTTTTCCCATGTTGCATTGGGCGGCGCAGCCTTGGGCGGCGGCACCACGTCATCGGGGTTGGGCGCCTCGCGATAGACGATGTCGTGGAATTCGGTCAGCGCGATGTCCGGTTCTTCGCCGCGATGGATTTCATGTCGCACTTTTACGAACACCAGCGTACCGGTGCGTCCGCTCTTTTCCGTCACGTCGTGGATGGTCGACACCCGCGTCAGATGGTCGCCGACGCGAAGTGGCCGATGGAATTCGAATTGGCTACCCGCCCACATTCGACGCGGCAACGGCACCGGCGGCAGAAATCCTCCGCGCTTGGCGTGGCCGTCGGGCCCAATTTCCGATTGCCGATGAAGCGGAAGAAAGTAGAGCCAGTGCCACAACGCGGGTAGCGGCGTGCCGGGGGATGGGCGTTCCGGTGTGCGGTCCAGCGTGGCCGCCAGTGCTGCATAAGGCGTCGCGGTAGCGATGTCGGAAACCGTTTCCGACTTGCCGATCCACTCCTGCAGATTCATGCTCCCTCCTCCAGTCGCTCGCGCCGGTTGTGCGTCCGCGGCGCCGCGGCCATCGCTCAGCGGTACGCTATCGCGTATCGGCAAAGACCTTCTCCCGGACAAAGACCGTACCGGTGAACAGTGGTCTGGCCGTGGTCATCACACTGGCACTTGTGATGACTGGCAATCCGTCGGCAGTGCGTCTATCGACCGGGCATTGGGCTTCCAGTTGTCCACTGGGGTGCTCGACTACGACACGATGCAAGTCGATGGCATCCGGGTTCGCGATCTGCGCGGCGACACTCCCCCGAATGTTGCAAGCGGCAGCGACGCAGACGGCTCCGGTCAGCGCGTGCGTTGTGTGGCATTTTTCGGGAGTGAAATAGCGCGACGAGATTGTGCCGCCGTCGCGCGCTGGCGCCAGGATCACTACCTTCGGCAAGCCCTTACCCACCACGTCTCCCATGTTCATCTGCTGCGCGGCGCGTATGCGCAGTGTCTCGAGTTGGGCCAGCCATGGAGCGTCCGCATCGAGTTCCGGTTTGGTCTCGTAGCCCGTCTTGCCGAGTGCTGAAGCGGCAACCATCACAATGGGATTCGCGAAATCGACGCACGAAATCGGAGTTCCGTCGACGTGATCCAGAGGATTGCCCGTTGGCAGGAATTTGCCAGTAGCACCACCGGCAGGCTCGATGAAGCGTAGAAAAATCGGCGACCCTCTGCCTGGGACGCCGTCGAGTTGCGAGTCACCTTGATAGGTTACCTTGCCCCTCGGGGTCCGCACCTCCGCTTCGACAACCCGGCCGGTATTGAGGTCGAAAATCCGCACGAGCGTGGAAGGATCATTTGGTTTAACCAAACCGCGCTCGATGGCAAAAGGGGCGACGCCGGAAAGCATGTTGCCGCTGTTCGGCATAGTGTCGACCAGGTCGCGGCTCACCGAGACTTGCGCAAACAGGTACTCGACATCAATGCCGCTGCGCTGCGACGGTCCCACTAGAATCACCTTGCTGGTTTGATCGTCGCCTCCGCCGAGGCCGTCGATCTGTCGCACGTCGGGCGAGCCCATCGTGGCCAGCAATACGCGATCGCGGCGTGCCACGTCGGATGGGAGGTCCGCCGCGAGGAAGTAAAGCCCTTTGGAAGAGCCTCCGCGCATCAGCACGCACGGGATGCCACGTTGGAGCATTGTGTGGAGCGGGTCTGGGGGTTTAGGGTTTGGCGTTCCGCGATTGAAGTGATTCTGGCCAAGATCGGCCGCCTAGAGAAATGCAAGTCGATACGCGATTCATGCACACCAATCATGAATGGGTCTTGGGCGAGCGCGTGTGGTACTGGCCCGATTGGCGCAATATGTCGGTTCAAGAGGCAATCTCCAGGTTGCTCCGAGGCCATGAAAATAGATTTCGATGGCATACAGGCTTTCGTGCTGATCGCGGAGGTTGGCGGGTTCGGCAAGGCTGCTGAACGCCTGCACCTTACGCAGACAGCGCTAACTCGGCGGATCCAAAAGCTCGAGAGCTATATCGGTGTCCGTCTCATCGATCGGACGACGCGGTCAGTTCAACTAACCGCGGTCGGCCGTGATTTTTTGCCGCATGCCGCGCGGATGGTGACGGACATGACCCTCGCGGTCAGTCGCCTGAAAGACATGTCGCGGCTCGGCCAGGGCAATATCACGATGGCGAGCATTCCTACAATGGCTCACCATGCGTTGCCCGCAGTGATCCAGAAATACGCCAGTCGTTATCCAGGCAATCGAATTCGCATCATCGAATCCGGGGCGTTCGAGGTCAATCGAACTGTGCTTCACGAAGAAGCCGAGTTCGGTCTCACCCTGGAACTCGAACGGCACGCCGAATTGCTGGAGCAGCGCGTACTGCGGGAGCCGTTCATGTTCTTCTGCCACGAGGAGCATTTACTTGGCAGTAAGAAGACTGTGAGCTGGAAGGATCTCAAAGAGGCGGAGCTGATCATGATGAGCAGCCTCAGCGGCAACCGCGTACTGCTTGATCACCAACTGGCGAGGAAGCGGCTGAGCCTGAGCGGCAAGTACGAAGTGGAACATTTGTCCACCGCGATTGGGCTGGTGGCCGCGGGTGTGGGCACCGCGATCCTGCCTTTCTCGACCATTCAGGAGGGCACCTATCCCGGAGTGCGCCGGATTCCCCTGATAGGACCGGTGGTCAGGCGTACTGTCATCCTGATTCGTCGGAAGGGCGTCACGCTGTCTCCGGCGACGCAGGCATTCTACGACCTGCTCGCAGAACAACTGGCAGCAGCGTCGCGACGGCCCCTCGCGTGAGTCTGCCTGCTTGACCCTGGCCGAATTCGAGCAGCACGATCAATCCATTAATATTGAGTCCATGAGTCGGAATCTCGCTGGACCTGTGGCGACCGGCCGGATGCTGTGGTGTTCGGCCGAAATCGATGACAATCTGAATAGCGGCAAGACTTGGACACGCGTACGCTCTAGGCACGCATTCGTTTCATCGCCTGATCGCGCGCGACCTCGCGCACGTGCGAGTTCGTTTCCGCTGCAGGAAGGCGGAAGCGAGGGACCGGTGGCACAATAAGGATCGGAGCACGCGATGGACAAAATGGCCGCAGCTTCCATTGCAGGCAAGGAACTCCCGGCGTCGGGCCGATTCTGGCCCGAAGGCTGGTGGCGGATCATGGAAATCCGCATCGGGATCATTCCATTGCCGGTGTTCGTCCTCATGGGAGTATTGATCCTGGTCTTCGTCGCGACCGGCAAGATCTCCTCTGAAATTTCGATGGCCATCGTCGTCTTTTCGTTCTTCGGCTTCCTGTGCGCCGAGATCGGCAAGCGCATTCCGGTCATCCGGAACATCGGCGCAGCCGCCATCTTCGCCACGTTCATTCCGTCGGCACTCGTGTATTACAAGGTGCTCCCGGAGCCGATCATCAAGATGACGACTGAGTTCACGAAATCGTCGAACTTTCTCTATCTGTTCATCGCGTCGATCATCGTCGGCAGCATTCTGAGCATGAATCGCAAGGTGCTGATCAAAGGGTTCATCAAGATCTTCATTCCACTCGCGGTCGGCTCGATTGCGGCGATGATCGTGGGTACGCTGGTGGGTACCGTATTGGGGCTTGGGACCTACCACACGTTCTTCTACGTTGTCGTGCCCATCATGGCCGGTGGCGTGGGGGAAGGCGCCATTCCGCTGTCGGTTGGCTATGCAGAGATCCTCCATCAGGATCCGGGCGAGCTGTTCGCGACGATATTGCCCCCGGTAATGCTGGGAAGCCTCACGGCGATCCTGTTCTCGGGGATGCTGAACTTTGTGGGCAAGCGCTATCCGCGGCTGACGGGAGAAGGCCGCTTGCAGCCGGATGAAGACGACGAGATGGATCCGAATCAGGAGGAAATCACCGGGCACATGGATGTCACGCATATCGCGGCCGCCGGTGTCACGGCCGTTACGCTCTACGCATTGGGCGTCATGTGTCAGCGTCTGTTCGGCTTGCCGGCGCCCGTGGCGATGCTCTTCCTCGCCGTCATCGTCAAGCTCACGCAGGCCGTGTCGCCGCAATTGCAGCAAGGGGCGTTCGTCGTCTACAAGTTCTTCTCCACGGCGGTAACGTATCCGCTGCTGTTTGCAATCGGCGTTGCGCTCACGCCGTGGGACAAGCTGATGGCTGCCTTCACGCTCCCGACGCTCGTCACGATCATCTCCACGGTCGCAACGCTCATGGGAACGGGATTCCTGGTCGGCCGCTTCCTCAAGATGTATCCGATCGAGACCGCAATCATCAACGCCTGCCATAGCGGACAGGGCGGGACCGGGGATGTGGCGATTCTTACCGCGGCCAATCGGATGCAGCTGATGCCCTTCGCCCAGATTGCCACGCGGATCGGCGGGGCGATCACCGTCACGCTGGTGCTGATCGCCCTCTCCCGCGTTTCCTGAGCGGGCCGCGAACCTTCGGGAACGTTCGTGATTCCCGCGGGTTGCGTCGGCGCGTGTGACGCGTCGAGTCGGGCAGGGTTGCTAACCGGGTAACAGGAGACAGTCATGGTGAGATCAACGTGGCGACGTTGGCGACGGCCCGCGCGTTGGGTTGGCGCTACGCTGGCGCGCTGTTGCATCCGCGCGTCGTTGGTCTGCGTCCTGCTCGGTGTGCTCTGCCTGCAGGCGACGGCCCAGGAGGTCATTCGCTTTCCGGCGAAGGGAGAAGTGCCTCCAGGCTATCCGGCGCAATACGGGGCAATCATCGCCGCCGCCGAACGGGAGGGGCAGCTCCTCATTCATTCGACGACGGACAGCCGCATTGCCGCCCCGCTCATCGACGACTTTCAGACGCTCTATCCCCGGATCGAGGTGCGCTATCAGGACATGAACAGCAACGATCTCCACAACGTCTACCTGGGGGACTTGCTCGCCAGTCCCACGACGGCAGATGTCCTCTGGAGCTCCGCGATGGATCTGCAGCTGCAGTTGGCGAGCGCCGGACAGGCGCAGGCATACGACTCACCCGAGATCGCCGGCATTCCGGCGTGGGCCCTGTGGAAGAACGTGGCGTTCGGCACGACGTTCGAGCCGATCGCCATCGTCTACAACAAGCGACTTGTCGCTCCGGACGAGATTCCGCAGTCGCACACCGATTTGGCACGTCTGCTCACCGACAAGCGCGACCGATTCGCCGGCAAGGTTGTGACATATGACATCGAAAGATCGGGCGTGGGCTTTCTCCTCGCGACCCAAGACGACCAGGCATCGCGAGAGTTCTGGCCGCTGATCAAGGTGCTGGGTGGCGTCGGCGCCCATCTCGTGCCGACCACCGAGGCGATCCTGACGCGCGTCGCCAAGGCCGACGAGCTCATCGGTTACAACGCCATCGGGTCCTATGCCTACATCGAGGCGAAACGAGATCCGGCGATCGGTTACGTATACCCGCGCGATTACACGCTGATCGTCACGCGCATCATGTTGATCGGCAAGAAGGCGGCCAACCCCAACGCCGCGAAGCTGTGGGTCGACTTTCTGCTGTCCAAGCGCGGCCAGACGGTTCTCGCCAATCGCGCCAACCTGTTTTCGCTGCGCACCGACGTTGAAGGTGCGAACTCGGCTGCCGCACTGGGGAAGACACTGGGGCAAAGCGCGAGACCCATTCCACTCGGTTCGGAATTGCTAGCGTCGTTTGCCGACCGCGCGAGGCGACCGGCGTTCCTCAGCCAATGGCAGAACGCTATCGGTGCGAAGCAATGAAGCCGGCGAGGTCAGTGTCGGATTCGTTCGCAAACCGTCGCCGGAACGGACGCTCACCGAGGTTCCGGCCTGTTGTAACCTATGTTTCCGGATAAGGACTCATGGCGACGATGGACCTGACCCAACAGTCCTGAGGTTGGGAAGTCTCCGGCGGCGCCACCACAACATTTTCCAACGGAGGTATCCCATGCAATCGCTCGATCAAACGTTGCCCGTCGCAGGCATCGATATCGTCGCGGGAGCAGGCGACCGTGGCCGGCGCATCAAGGCAATCGTGGGCGCCTCGTCGGGCAATCTGGTCGAGTGGTACGACTTCTACGCTTACGCCTTCACGTCGATCTATTTTGCGGCTGCGTTTTTTCCAGCCGGCGATACGACGAGCCAGCTGATGGCGACGGCGGGTATCTTTGCCGTCGGGTTTTTCATGAGACCGCTGGGTGGCTGGCTGTTCGGATGGATCGCCGACACGCACGGTCGCAAGAATTCGATGGTGATCTCGGTGCTGATGATGTGTGCCGGCTCGCTGTTGATCGCCATTCTGCCAACCTACGCGACCATTGGTGCCGCGGCGCCCGTCCTGCTGCTGGTCGCGCGCCTGGTGCAGGGACTTTCGGTCGGTGGCGAATACGGGACCGCCGCGACCTACATGAGCGAGGTCGCCGGCAAGGGCCATCGCGGCTTCTATTCGTCTTTCCAGTACGTGACACTTATCGGCGGGCAGCTTCTGGCGCTCCTGGTTCTGGTGGCATTGCAAGCGTGGCTGTCGGTGGACGAACTGAAGGCCTGGGGCTGGCGGATCCCCTTCGTCATCGGAGCGGTGACTGCCGTCGTGGCGATGTATCTGCGCCGCTCGCTCGTGGAGACAGGGTCCGAGTCTGCGATGCACAGCAAGGAAGCGGGCTCGCTGCGCGGCTTGCTGAAGTACAAGCGCTCGGTGCTGCTGGTGCTTGCTTTCACAATGGGCGGCTCTCTGTATTTCTATACGTTCACCACTTACATGCAGAAATACCTGGTCAACACCGCGCACATGGATGCCAAGACGGTGAGCTTCGTCATGACGTGCGTGCTGGTCATCTACATGCTGCTGCAGCCGGTGTTCGGCGCCCTCTCGGACCGGATCGGCCGCAGGAACAACATGCTTTTGTTCAGTGGAATCGCGACGCTCGCGTCGGTGCCGCTGCTCGGCTCCCTCGGACAGGTATCGAGTCCGTACGTGGCGTTTGCGCTCGCGCTGGCCGCCCTCGTGATTGCCTCTTTCTATACGTCGATCAGCGGCGTGGTGAAGGCGGAGCTGTTCCCGGACACGGTGCGCGCGCTGGGCGTGGGTTTCACCTATGCGGTCGGCAATGCACTGTTTGGCGGCACGGCGGAATACGTGGCGTTGTCACTGAAATCAGCGGGCCACGAAGCGTGGTTTGCCTGGTATGTGACCGTCCTCGTTGCAGTGGCATTCGTGGCGTCGATGCTGATGCCGGACACGAGGCAGAGAAGTTACCTCGACGGGACGTGGGAGTCCGGCTCCTCGCCTGCGCCAGGTCGCTAAAGGCGGCACCTGCATCGACAGCGTTTGCCGGTTACCACGCTTACTACGCAAGTCGACGCGCCTCGCCGGCGTTGATGCTGGTCGTGGAGGCGTTGCGGCCTCCAGAAAACCCGTGAATGCGTCTGGCCGTTGGAATGTTCAAGGCGGATGTTCAGAAAGGTGTCTTGGCGCAGAATCGCGTTTGAAGTAATCAGGTGAGCCCACGACGTGCACGGCGATTAGGCCGCCCAGGGGCAGCGCA
>Ga0070670_100006215_pt1 | contig 10100 bp, 9 predicted proteins | sample KBSS63metaG_FD_64665 | JGI IMG/M metagenome (GOLD analysis project Ga0070670, IMG submission 64665) | Switchgrass rhizosphere microbial communities from Kellogg Biological Station, Michigan, USA - KBS S6-3 metaG | ecosystem: Host-associated > Plants > Roots > Rhizosphere > Soil ... | reverse complement strand
CGCCGACCATTACGCGGGTGAGAGCACGCTTACGCTGACCGGCGGGGCGCAGCCCGCGACGATCCGCAGCAAGGTAACAGCCAGGCGAATCGCGCCGACGTGCGGGAAATGAGCGGATCGACATGAGTGCAACGAGCGACGACGCGCTGCTGATCGGCCTGGTGTCGATCAGCGATCGCGCTTCCGCGGGCGTCTACGAGGACAAGGGCATTCCCGCTCTGCAGGCGTGGTTCGGCGCGGCGCTGGTGTCGCCGTGGCGGATGGAGACGCGGCTCATTCCCGACGAGCGTTCCGCGATCGAGGCGACGTTGATCGAGCTCGTCGATCGCGTCGGTTGCCATCTCGTGCTCACGACGGGCGGCACCGGACCGGCGCCGCGCGACGTCACCCCGGAAGCGACGCTGGCCGTCGCCGATCGCGTGATGCCGGGCTTCGGCGAGCAGATGCGCCAGATCAGCCTCAACTTCGTGCCGACGGCGATCCTGTCGCGCCAGGTCGGGGTGATCCGCGGCCAGGCGTTGATCCTCAACCTGCCGGGCCAGCCGAAGTCGATCAAGGAAACGCTCGAAGGCGTGAAGGATGCCGAGGGCAAGCCGATCGTCTCCGGCATCTTCGCCGCCGTTCCGTATTGCATCGACCTGATCGGCGGGCCGTACGTCGAAACGAACGACGCCGTGTGCAAGGCGTTCCGTCCGAAGAGCGCGATCCGGCCGCCGCGCGGCTGAGCGAAGCGCGCTCGCCGGAGCGTGAACCAGGCGTCGGATCAACGACCGGAGGTTCGCCGCCGGCATGACGCGCGTCATGAAAACGTCACGATGCGCGGTGTACAATCCGCGCCCATCATGCCTGTCCCGTCCCGCCTTCCGCCCTTCTTCTTCCTGCGCCTCTTGCTCTGCCTGTGCGTCGTTGCGGTGCAGAGCGCGCGCAACGCGCACGCGCAGGCCTATCCGACGAAGACCATCCGGCTGATCGTGCCGTTCCCGCCCGGTGCGGGCACCGACACCGTTGCACGGCTGATTGCGCAGAAGCTTGGCGAAGCGCTCGGCGTCGCGATCGTGCCCGACAATCGAACCGGCGCCGGCGGCGCGATCGGCGCCGAGGCTGCCGCGCATGCGGACGCCGACGGCTACACGCTGCTCTTCGTCGCTTCGCCGTTCACCACGGTCGCTGCCGCCAGCGCGCATCCGAGCTACGACCCGGTGAAGCAGTTCACCGGCGTCGCGCTGATCGCGACCGGGCCGCTCGTCTTCGCGACGAACGCCGAATCGAAGTTCACGACGATGCGCGAGCTCATCGCGCACGCGAAGTCCAATCCGGGATCGCTCAATTACGGTTCGGCGGGGACGGCCGGCATCAATCACCTCGCACTCGAGCTGCTGAAGGCACGCACGGGAACGGAGATCGTGCACGTCCCGTACAAGGGCATCGGCCCGGCGACGATCGACCTCTTGTCGAACCAGATCCAGCTCCTCACCGGCACGATTCCGGCGGTGCTGCCGTATGTCCAGCAGGGGCGCCTGCGTGCGCTCGCCGTGACCGGCACGCGCCGCTCGCCGCTCCTGCCCGAGGTGCCGAGCATGCCGGAGGCCGGTGTCGCGAACTACGAGGTCTACAACTACTGGGGCATCGTCGCGCCGGCGGGAACGCCGAAGGAGATCATCGCGAAGCTGAATGCCGAAGTGCAGAAGCTCCTCGCCAATCCGGAGATTCGCGAGCGGCTGGAGAAGGATGGGGTGGATCTGACGCCGTCGGGTCCGGAGCGGATGCAATCGTTCGTGGCGTCGGATGTGTCCTCATGGCGAAAGCTGATCGCCGAGGCGAAGCTCAAGCTCGATTGATCAGCGCTGTTTGTTTGCCGATCGCTTGAGTCGTGTTGCTGGCGGCGCGGGGGTCGCCCGGCCAGCCTTAGTACCCCATGCGGCCCGCCGGGCGACCCCCGCGCCGCTTTGACTCGGCGCGATGAGCATTTGTAAGAGCGTTTGAGGTCAGTGCGTCGCTGACAGCGCTTCGCTTCGGCTGGTGGTGGCGGCGCGTCACCGCTCTCACCGATATCCGCAGCGGTCGAGCCGCTCGTGGCAGGCGCCCGCGATCCGTTCGTGGTGGGCGGTGGGGACGGGCCTTGCGCGCAGCGCATGGACTAAGCGGAGCGCAAGGCCCGTCTCCACCGCCCACCTCGACACAGGACTCGCGTTCGGGCGATGCCAGAAGCGGCCGAAATCGTCAATGCGGTGAAGGCGACGCTCCCGCCACCAATTTCTTTTCGAGCAGATCGAGGCGGTCCTGTCCCCAGAACGGCTCGCCGTCCACGAGGTAGAACGGCGAGCCGAACACCTGGCGGTCGATCGCTTCGGCGGTGTTCGCCTGGTAGCGCGCATCGATCGCTGCGTCGGCGGCGAGAGTCGACAGCGCGTTTGCATCGAAGCCCTGCTCGGTCGCGATCGCGCGCAGTGTCGGTTCGTCGGCGAGATTGCGCTCCTCGGCCCAGCACGCTTTCATGAATGCCCCGGCGAGGCGCATCGCCGCGGTCTCGGACTCCTGCTGCGCGGCGACGATCAGGCGGCAGGCCGCATCCTGCGCGACGGGGAAGTACTTCGGCTGCAGCGTCAGCGGGACTTGCAGGTGATCGCGCCACCGCGCGAGCTCGACGAGCCGATAGGCTTGGCGCTGCGGCGCTCGCTGCTTGACCGGCAGCCCACCGGAGACCGCGAAGACCTTGCCGAGGTCGATCGGCTTGACGTGAACGACGGCGTGGTGCCGTTCCGCGATCTCGGTGAATCGCTCGTGACCGAGGTAGGTGAACGGCGAAACGGGCGTGAAGTAGTAGGCGATCGTGCTCGGCATGGCGATAGCTCTCAGGGTTGGTCGACGGGCTCGTAGCGCGCGGCCGGGTCTTGCGCGTAATACTTCGCGAGCAGCTTGTAGTACTCGGGATAGCTTTCCTCGAGGATGTCGGGCGCGGCGAAGAACACTTCCGAGCAGACCGCGAAGAACTCTTCCGGCGCATCGGCCGCATAGGGATCGATCAGCGGTTCGGCATCGGGCGGCTCGCCGGCCGCCTCCCACGCCTCGACTTCGGCGACGAAGGCGGCGTAGGTCGCATCGGCGATGCGACGCCACTCCTCGATCCGCATGCCCGGTCGCAAGAGCGGCACGCCGTCGGCGGCGCCGTTCTGCATGTCCAGCTTGTGCGCGAACTCATGGATGACGAGATTCATGCCGGCCGTCGCGAAGTCGCGCGAGCGATCGACATCGGCCCACGACAGCAGCACGGGCCCGCCCTGCCAGGCCTCGCCGGCGATCTCGTGATCGCGCAGATGGACGACGCCGTGCTCGTCCTCGTATTCGATCTTCGGGCGGAATTCGTCGGGATACACGACGATGTTGCTCCAGCCATTGTACGCGTCCGGCGGCAGGTTCAGCACGAGCACGCACGCCTGGATCGCGATGACGACGCGCATCAGCGGCGTCACTTCGAACTCGTTCGCGCCGATCACGCCCTTGTCGGCGAGAAACAGCACGACCCGATCGCGCAACCGGCCGAGCTCCTGTTCGTCGTAAAGCTCGAGGAAGGGCAGCATGCCGACCGCCTCGCTCCACAGTGCGTCGGGCAGCGCGTGAGTCGCGAGCACGCGTTTGCGGCGCCACTCCCTGAAGCGCTCGAACATCGCCTTAACGCTCGCGCCGGTGCGTCGACCGGCGCATCAATCGAGCGGCAGCGCCGGCGTGCGGCCCGCGTCCGCGTCGTCGCGCCCGCGGCCTTCGCGCGGCGGACGCTCGTCGTTCGCGGCGGGCAGCGGCTCGGGCGTCGCGTCGGGACCGATGAGTCCACCCTGCGTGCTGTCGAGCTCGACGCGCTCGATCTCGCGGAAGCGATTGCTGATCTTGCGCGACGAGATCGCGACCTGGTCGACGTCGTCGTGCGCCTGCCGGATGTGCGTCGCCAGCTTCGTCATCCGGTCCTCGAAGAGAGAGAAGTCCTTCGCGAGGCGCGCGAGTTCCTGCTGGATCACATGCACCTGCAGCCGCGTCTCGACGTCCTTCAGCACGGCGCGCGCGGTGTTGAGCACCGCCATGAGGGTCGTCGGCGAGACGATCCAGACGCGCTTCGTCTGTGCGAATGCGACGAGCTCGGGATGGTAGGCGTGGATCTCGGCGAACACCGCCTCGGCCGGCAGGAACATCACCGCGCCGTCGGACGTGCGGCCCGGCACGATGTATTTCTTCGCGATGTCGTCGATGTGCTTCCGGACGTCGCCGCGGAACAGCGTCTGCACCGCGTTGCGCTCGACCGGCGACAACCCCGACTCCTGCATTCGCTGATAGTTCTCGAGCGGAAACTTCGAATCGACGGGAACGTTGCCCGTCGGCGCCGGCAATTTCAGCAGGCAGTCGACGCGCAAGCTGCCGATCGCGGCCTGGAACTCGTACGCGTCCGGCGGGAGGAGGTTGCGCACGAGCGCCTCGAGCTGGACTTCACCGAACGCGCCGCGCGAGCGCTTGTCGCCGAGGAGCTCCTGCAGGCTGACGACGTTCGTCGTGAGCCCGTCGATCTTCTTCTGCGCCTCGTCGATGGTCGCGAGGCGCGTCATCACGCTGGTGAACGTGTCGTTCGTCTTGCGGAATCCTTCCTCGAGCCGCTCGTTGACCTTGCCCGAGATCTGCTCGAGCCGGACGTCCATGCTGCGCGTCATCGCCTCGGCGCGTTCGCCCAGCTGCTGCGTGATCGTGCGCAAGGTCGACTGCAGCAACTCCTGTTCGGCGCGCGCCTGGTCGCCCATCCGGGTGAGCAGCGACTCGCGGTTCGAGCCGAGTGTCTCGGCCAGCGCGAGCTGGAGCTGGCTGATCCGGTCGCGCTGCTCGGAGAGACCGCCGGCCAGGTCGCCGAGCATGGCGCGATGGCGGTCGGCGATGTCCGCGAGCATGAGCCGGTGCTTTTCCTCGAGATCGGCCGGCGACACGGCATCGCAGGCGCGCCGCCACGTCGCGATCCCGATGCCCAGCAGGGCGACCAGTAGCATGCCGAACACGACGGCCATCCAGACGAGCGTCGTGTCGGCGCTCACGAGACGGCCTTCATCCGGCGCGAAATGAAGATCGCGACGAGCGTCAGCGCACAGGCAAACCAGCCGACGCTGCCATAGCCGGCGATCTCGCCGTTCGGCAGTTTCGAGAGGAACGCGCTGCCGATGATCGTCGCGATGCCCATGCCCAGCGACTGCAGCGACGAGCTGACCGACATGAAGCTGCCGCGCAGCCGCGGCGTCGAGCTGCCGTTGATCATCGCCATCGCGGGCACGAAGCGCCCGGAGACGAACACGAAGAACAGCGTCGAGAACGGGATCAGCCAGAGCACGCTGCCGACACGGGGGAAGTGGGTCGTGATCAGGATCGGCGCCAGCGATGCGAGGGCCATGATCGTGAACACGCGCTGCTTGCCGTGCGTGTCCGCCCAGCGGCCGATCATCCGCTGCGTGAAGAACGTCGCACCGCCGCCGACCAGGTAGATCCACGCGAGGTCGCTATCGCTGATGCCGACGTTCGCGACCTGGTACGGGCTGATGTACGGGATCACGGTAAACCCCGCCAGCACGAGCACGATGCCGAAGACGAACGAGATCTGGTGGCTGCGCACCGATAGCGTTTCGTGCAAATTGCGCAGCGGATGCGAGCGCTCGGCGCTCACGTGCGCCGTGACGTCAGGAACGACGCGCCGTGCGTACAGCCATACCGGAATGCACAGCACGGCGAGCAGCAGGAACGGATACTGCCAGTGCCCCGACGCTGCAACGACGATGCCGATCGGGACGCCGGCGATCGAGGCGAGCGAAAACGCCGATGCGACGGCGCCGGTTGCCGCGCCGCGCCGGTCGGGCGGGAAGAGGTCGCCGATGATCGACTGGACGATCGCGTTGAGCGAGCCGCCGAAGGCACCTGCGGCGGCGCGCGCAAGGAGGAGCGTCGCGAATGTCGGCGCGAGGCCGCACGCCAGCGTCGCCAGCGCGAACAGCGCGAAGAACGCGAGCAGCACGGTCTTGCGGTTCATCCGGTCGACGTAGAGCGCGTTGACGAAGCCGAAGATCGCCGCCGTGAAGCTGTACGCCGACACGAGCACGCCGAATTCACCCGGCGAAATGCCGAAGAGCCGCATCAACTGCGGTCCGAGCGGCATGATCAGCATGAAATCGACGATGTGGCTGAACTGCACCGCCGACAGCACGAGGAGCACGCCGCGTTCCTGCCAGCGGGTGAGCTGCAACGGGTGGGTTTTCGCGAGCGGCCGCCCGGCGGTCTGGTCCGACATCCCGTAATGCTACCGTGCGCTCGCGTCGAGCGCGTGGACTGCGAACGTCGCGAGCCAATGCTCGCCCATGTAGTCGCCCGAGAGCACGTGCGGCAGTCCGGCCGCGAGATGACGCCCCGCGGCAGCGTCGAGGGTTGTGCGCCGTGGATCTTCGAGCGGCAGCGCCGCGGCGATGCCCGCGAAGCACCAGGCGCGCGACAGGTTCAGGCCGTCGAGATGGACCATCTGCGGGTCGGAATGATCGCCCGCATCGACCGGCGTGAAGAGCGTAGCGGGCTCGCCGCGCGCGAGCTGCGGCAGGAAGCGCGAGAGCCACGTCGCGAAGCCGTTCGTATCGAGCACGCGCCGCATCAGGTCCGCCTCGACGAGCGCCGGCGAGAGGAAGTCGCTGCCCGAAGGCTCGAAGCGCGCGGGATAGTCGACGTCGCCCGCGAACCAGTCGAGCGCCTTCTCGCGACACACGTCGGCGAGCGCGGGCTGATTGCAGGTGGTCGCGTAGTCGAGCGCCAGCGCGAGGCCGAACGCACTGTTCGGATGGATGCCGTAACGCAAGGCGACGCGCGCCCGCGGCAGGTAGTCGAGATAGAGCTCGACGAACCGTTGCGTGAGCGGCGCGAGTGCATCGCGCCAGCGGGCGAAGGCCGCAGCATGCGCATCGGCGCGCGCGCCGAGCTCGAGCGCCTCGGCGAGCTTCAACAGCCACGCCCACCCGTACGTGCGGACGAACGAGCCGCGATTCGGTCGCGCGAGGTACGCGGCTTCACCGGCCACATTCACCCGCGTGAGCCGCGATTCGAAATGCGTGACGATTGCGGCCGCGACATCCGCTTCGGGCGAGCGCTGCAACAACCGCGCGAGCATCCAGTGCGAATGGACGCACGAGTGCCAGTCGAAGCTGCCCCAGAACACCGGATGCAGCGTCGACGGCGTCGACACGTCGTCGGCGTCGTTGATCACATGATCGAGCTTCGTCGGATATTCGCGACCGATGTTGGCGAGCGCAAGCGAGGCGAAGCGCTCGGCTACCGCGGATGTCAGCGCCGGGCGCTCGGCGCCTGCGGGCGGCTGCATCGTCACGCCGCGTGACGCAGGATCGCCGCGAGCGACGCGTCGAGCGGATCGAACGTAACCAGCTCGCAGGCGAGCGAGGCATCGGGACACGCAACGCCGTGGCGATTCAGCCACACGGCGCGAATGCCGCATCGACTCGCGCCGACGACGTCGTTCTCCCATGAGTCGCCGATCATCACGGCTTCCTCGGGCAGGACGCCGAGCCGCTCGAGGGCGTGCCGGAAGATCGCGGCATCGGGCTTCGCGACGCCGACTTCCTCGGACGTGACCAGGTGATCGACGTACGGCGCGAGGCCGAACGTCGCCAGCTTCTCGGTCTGCTCGACGACCGTGTTGTTGGTCACGATGGCGATCGGCGCGTGCGACTTCAGGGCGCGCACCAGCTCGACCGCGCCGGGAACGACGCGCCGCGTCGACATGTATTTCGCGACGTGGCGGTCGGCGATCGCGCGCACCTCGTCGTCGCTGACCGGCGCGCCGGCCCGCTCGTAGAAGTACTTGTAGCGGCGCATGCGCGAATCGTGGATCGGGACGCGGCCCAGCGCGACGTCGTCGTGCATCGCCTCGAGCAGGCGCTGCCATTCGACGACGAGCCAGTCGTACTCGAGCGAGCGCAACCGGTGATCGGTGTCGTGGAGGTGCCGCAGCGCTTCGCGGATCGCGTGCTGGTGATCGACCAGCGTGTCGTCGAGATCGATGAGGAAGCCGCGGATCACGCCGCCGTCGACTCCGTCGTCGATTCGCGCGAGGCGCGCTTGCGCTCGTGTTCCTTCAGATAGCGCTTGCGCAGCCGGATCGTCTTCGGCGTCACCTCGACGAGTTCGTCGTCGGCGATGAACTCCACGGCGCTCTCGAGCGTGAGCTGGATCGGCGGCACGAGACGCACGGCTTCGTCGGTGCCCGACGCGCGCACGTTCGTCAGCTGCTTGCCCTTGATCGGGTTCACGACGAGGTCGTTGTCGCGCGAGTGGACGCCGATGATCATGCCCTCGTACAGCTTGTCGCCCGGCGAGACGAACATCCGGCCGCGGTCCTGCAGCTTCCACAGCGCGTAGGCCACCGCCGCGCCGTCCTCGGCGCTGATCAGCACGCCGTTGCGCCGCTCGGGGATGTCGCCCTTGACCGGACCGTAGCCGTCGAAGATGTGGCTCATCAGGCCCGTGCCGCGCGTCATGTTCAGGAACTCGCCCTGGAATCCGATGAGGCCGCGCGCAGGGACCTTGTAGTCGAGACGCGTGCGGCCCTTGCCGTCGGATTCCATGTTGGTGAGCTCGGCCCGCCGGATGCCGAGCGCTTCCATGACGCCGCCCTGGTGGCCGTCCTCGACGTCGACCGACAGCGCTTCGTACGGCTCGTGCTGCACGCCGTCGACCTCGCGCATCAGCACGCGCGGCCGCGACACGGCGAGCTCGTAGCCTTCGCGGCGCATGTTCTCGATCAGGATCGTCAGGTGCAATTCGCCGCGACCGGAGACCATGAACACGTCGGTGTCGCCGGTTTCGTCGACGCGCAGCGCGACGTTGACGAGCAGCTCGCGCATCAGGCGCTCGCGGATGTTGCGCGACGTCACGTATTTGCCTTCGGTGCCGGCCAGCGGCGACGTGTTGACCTGGAAGTTCATCGTCAGCGTCGGTTCGTCGACGGCGATCAGCGGCAGCGCCTCGGGATTCTCGACGTCGCAGATCGTCGAGCCGATCGTGATGTCGTCGACGCCGGTCACCGCGACGATGTCGCCGGCCTCGGCCGTGTCGAACGGCACGCGCTCGAGGCCCTGGAAGCCGAGCACCTGAGTGATCTTCGCCGGCGCCTGCTTGTCGCCGTGCAATACCGTGACGAGCTGGCCGGGACGCAGCGATCCACGGCGGATGCGACCGATCGCGATGCGACCCACGTAGCTCGAATAGTCGAGCGCGGCGATCTGCAGTTGCAGCGGCTTGGCGAGCTCGACATCGGGCGGCGGCACGTACGAGAGGATCGTCTCGAACAGCGGCTTCATCGTGCCTTCGCGTACCGCCGGATCCAGCGATGCGTAGCCGTTCAGCGCCGACGCGTAGACGACGGGAAAGTCGAGCTGGCCGTCGGTCGCGCCGAGCTTGTCGAAGAGGTCGAACGTCTGGTTGACGACCCAGTCCGGGCGCGCGCCCGGCCGGTCGATCTTGTTGACGACGACGATGGGCCGCAGGCCGAGCGCGAGCGCCTTCTTCGTCACGAAGCGCGTCTGGGGCATCGGGCCTTCGACGGCGTCGACCAGCAGCAGCACCGAATCGACCATCGACAATACGCGCTCGACCTCGCCGCCGAAGTCAGCGTGGCCCGGGGTATCGACGATGTTGATGTGCGTGTCGCCGTACTCGATCGCGCAGTTCTTCGCGAGGATGGTGATCCCGCGCTCGCGCTCGATGTCGTTGCTGTCCATCACGCGCTCGGCGACGTGCTGGTAATTCTTGAACGTCCCGGCCTGCTGGAGCAGCTTGTCGACGAGCGTGGTCTTGCCGTGGTCGACGTGGGCGATGATGGCGATGTTGCGGAGCGGGCGGGACATGGGGACACCGAAGGCGTCGGACGGAGCCGCATCGAAATGCGCGTCCCCGCCGCGAGAGGCGAAAGCAAAGCCTTGAATTATAGCAACTTGTGCGGGTTGGCCGCTACTCTTGCGGGCGAGTGCGGCCAACGGAAGCCGCATCGGTCGCGATCCGACGAATCACCGCTTCACTGTTTTCGGCGGCGG
>Ga0070670_100006214_pt1 | contig 10102 bp, 7 predicted proteins | sample KBSS63metaG_FD_64665 | JGI IMG/M metagenome (GOLD analysis project Ga0070670, IMG submission 64665) | Switchgrass rhizosphere microbial communities from Kellogg Biological Station, Michigan, USA - KBS S6-3 metaG | ecosystem: Host-associated > Plants > Roots > Rhizosphere > Soil ... | reverse complement strand
TGTTGTACGGCGCGCCCGACTGATAGACCAATCCGTTGACCGAGAGGCGAAAGCCTCGCAGTGGCGGAAGAAAAACGTTGGCCTGCAGGCGATGCCGGATGTCTTGTGACGAGGGACCCCATTCCGCATCGGGGTGATAGCTGTCGACCGGCAGTTGCATCGCGTTGTCCGCGTGGTTCTTGAACTGCGCCAGTGTGTAGTTCACCGCCACGTTGATCTGCCGGCGTGGGATCGCGTAGGCGACATTGACGTTCAAGCTGTTGCGCGCAGACTTGCCCGTCGATTCGATTTGCGTCACGCTGCCGATTGTCGGCTCGGGCCTGAGACCGGTCAGCGGATCCGGCGTGTTGATGTCGCGCGCGCGCATCTGGTTACGCCCGCGCAGCATCTGGTAGCTGATCATCGTCCGCAGGTTTGCGCCGATCGGTCGTTCGATGCTGGCCGACGCCTGATGCACGTGTGGCATCCGCAGATCCGGGTGCGCCTGAATGCGCCCACCGGGTTGCACGACCGGCACTCCTCCAAGCGCAGCCTGGCACGACGGATCGGATGATGCGGTAAACGCATCGGGATAGCCGGGACAGTTCACGCGCAGGTCGCGTTGCGCGATGCCGTTGACGCGAAGCGTCTGATCGTAGAGGTTCGATTCGTACCAGTCGTAGAACAGCCCGTAACCGCCACGGATGATCGTTTTGCTGCTGCGCGGACTGTAGGTAACTCCCAGGCGCGGCATCAGATTCAGTTTGTCGGCGATCAGCGACTGCATCTCCTGCCGGATGCCGACGCTGATTGTCAGCGTACGTGTTGTGCGGATGTCGTCTTGCCAGTACACCGCGCCCTGATAAGCGGTAAACGATGTGTTCACCTCACCGAGCCGCTGCGTGAATTGGAGCGGCACTCCCGCGCGATAGGCATCGAGGCTGCTGAAGGTGAACGTCCCCGCGGCGTTTCGCGCGTCAAAGTACTTGTAACGTCCGCCAGACAGTTCGAAGCCGACGCGGGTCGCGTGCTTGCGGCCGATCGTGAAGTCCAGGTTGTCGGCGACGTTGAACGTGCGCTGGTTCGAGTGCGTGTTGATGCCGGAGCCTCCGGCGTTGAACGCATCGAGAACGTTGACCGCCGGTGCGGCGGACACCGACACCTGGTTGTTCCAGGTATCGCGCCACTCGAGATGGAACTCATTGAGTGTCGATCGTCCGAACAGCCCCTGCACCTGCGCCCGCAGTTGCCCGTTGCCGTTGTCGCGATTGTTCGCGCGCTCCGGGAGATTGAAGCCGCCGACGCCGCCGTTGCGCGAGACGTTCTGCTGCCGCTGGTACTCGACGCGCAATGTCTGCATATCGGTCAGCGCGTGCTCAATGCCGACGACGCCGAAGGTATTGTGCGACGGGTTCGAGACGAATCCAAGGAAGGGGCTGCCGTCCGGCTTGAGGGCATAGATGTTGGCGGCGGTGTTCGATTCGTTGCGGTCGAGATTCAGGCGCAGCGATGTCTTGCGCACGACGATCGGTCCGCGGATGCCGCCGCCGACGCGTGCGATGTTCTGCGGCGTCTTCGTCGCGGCAAACGCGTCGCGCGCGTTGAAGATGTCGTTGCGGATGTTGGCATTCAGGTTCCCGGTCCATGCCGTCACGTTTGGACGAGTGATGATCTCGACCTGCACGCGGCCCGCATCGTGGTTGTCGGCGGCGAACGAATTCGTGCGAAATCGGATCTGACGGATGTCCTCGCGGTTAGGCAGGCGGCCGCCCGTGAAGCCGTTCACGCGGAAGACCGCGCCGACACCGCCCGCCATCTGTTCCAGCACGGCCTGGAGTTCATCGGGGTCGTCCGGCAGTTGTTCGACGACACTCTCGTCGAGCACGTTGGTTGTGCTGGCGCCCCCGGACGTCTCGGCTGTTGCCGCATCGTCGACGAGGACTTGCTCCTGGAAGCCTTCGATGGTCAACGTCACGGTCTGGGTGTTGGTGCCCCGCCGCAGCGTCAGCGGCGCGTCACGCGCCACAAAGCCGGCTGCTTCGACATGGACCTGCGCGCCAGCAGCAGGAAGTCCCGGGATTGTGGCGACGCCGCGTTCATCGGCGACGGCCTTCACCGCAGCCCCTCCGGGAACGGTAACCGTGACGACTGCCCCGGGAATGCCCGCGGACGTCTGATCGAGCACCGTCACGCGCAGCTGCGCGGGCCCGTTCGCCGTCACCGGCGCTTGCGCCAGCGCCGGCGCGGCGACACACAGCACGGCGAGCGCAAGTGCGGTGCGCATCACTGACTACGAGTAAAGGTGTCGGCCTTGAAGGTCGGATTGATCTTGAAGCTCTTGACCTTGATCTCTTCCTGCGTGGTGTCTTCCGTGCCACGACTGATCAAGTGCGGCAGCTTGATGCCGTTCACCGTTTTGTACTCGCCCATGTGCAGCACGAGTGTGGCCGGTCCCTGGGCAGGAGGCGCTGGCGCGAGCGCCCCGCGACGCCGGATGTCGCCGCCGCGTGATGGCTGGCCCGACCAGGTGATCATCAGCGGGAGATGCGTCATTGGATCGAGGAAGAGACGCGTCGGGACGCCATTCACCGGTTTCACCTCGAGAACGTCGGCAGTTCCTTCGGGCGCTTGCGCCGTGCCGATCCATGTTACCGGTCCGTCCGCGGTCAGCAGCCACACGAGCGCCAGCCGTGCAAGCTCCGCCTGCCGTGTACGGCGCTGGAGTTCTCTGACGCGCTCGTCTGCCTGAGACGCGTCGGCCTGAGTGGCGTCGGCGTTCTGCGGCGGATTGCGGCCGCGATCGAAGCCGCCTCCACGGAACCCGCCACCGCCGCCACGATCGCGGCCGAAGCCCCCTCCGCCGCCAATGCCGCGCCCCGCGGCCAGTCCGCCGCCTGATTCGTCCCAGGCATCGGTGCCGTTGAGCGCCTCGGTGCGCTCGACGTTGGCGCCGGCAAATCCGGTGATCTCGTTCCTGCGGTACTTGTCCGGCAGCTCGATGAAAACCTCGACGTCACCGTCGATAACCTGATCGGGACCGGTGGAACGAAGGAAAGTTCCAGAAACCTGAAGCCGCTTAACCGCCGCGAGCTTGTCCTCGCCGCCAATCGCCTTGCGTGCTTCCCCCAGCAACAGCGTTCCCTTCGCCGCGTCCTGGGCGAGGGCAGCGTGGCGCGGAACGAGCATGGCCAACAGCGCGAGCGCTGAAAGCGCAGCCGGGTATTGCCTGACGCGCATCAACCTCATAGACGAGATTACTCTCAGAGTCCCCGCCTTGTTTACGATGCCCGGGTTCAAAAGACCCGCCCTACACGTACGCCAGCGCCTACTGGAACAGGCGAAGTCGCACCGATCGGCCCATTTCGTAATAGCCGCGCGGGCTCGGATGGATGCCGTCACCGCAGTTGAACGCGGGAAGAATCAGATCGACGTTGTTCGGATCCTGCACGACCTTGTCGAAATCGATGAGCCCGTCGAACGGGCCTTTGGTGCGGATCCACTGATTCACTTCGTGTCGAATCTGCGTCTTGGCCTGATCCCATCCCGTGTTGTTCGGTTCGGGAGGTCGGTTGTGTCGCGGAATGATCGTGACGCCTATTGTCTTCAGGCCACGGGCCTTTGCTCGCCGCGCCAGTTCCTGCATTCCCGCGATGACTTGTGCGGCAGGCGCACCACGGCGGATATCGTTGGTGCCCATGAACAAAATCACGTGCGTTACCCCGGAATGGGTCAATACGTCGCGCTCGAACCGCTCGAGGCCTGGAGGGCTGTCGGGCGGCGGCTGAAGGTTTTCGCGCGTGATGGTGTTGCCTCCGATCCCTTCGTTGACCACCGACTCGTGTGCACCGGTGTTTCCGCGGCCATCCGCATCGAGAGCCAGACGCACGGCGAGCAAGTCTTCCCATCGATCGTGCGCATCGACGGTCGAGCAGGTACCGTCCGTAATGGAATCGCCGAATGCGACGATCGATCCTGTGGCGAAGGAAGAGGACACATCGATGGCCTTCAGCCAGAACATCGAAGTGGTCGTCCCGGTAAAGGGCTTGGCGTTTTCCTCGGCCGCCATATCGCCAGCACCATTGGCCGCGAGGTAAGACGTAACCTGCGCGCCGCCGTGTTGACTGGGGCGCACGCCGTTGCCGGGGACGTGCAGGCTCACCGCCAGATCCTGCTGCGCAAATACATTCATCGCCACCCGATCGCTCGTCACGCTCCCCCCGGCGGGAATGGTCACAGTTGCAGACTTGTTGAAAGAGATTGGTCGATTCGAACCGGCTGCAACTGCTGCGCCCTGAATCCGATGTCCGACGAAGGCTTTCCCGATGACCAGCGGAGAGGTTCCAAACGTGTTGTCGACCCGAATGCGCACAGCCTCACCCGAAACGGTCACCCTTGCGATCATCCGCACCGTCGTGTTCGACACCGCATCGGTGCCGAGTCCGCTTTGCGACGTGCCCCACGCGGTGACCCATCGTTGCGATGCGGGAGCGGCTTGCTGCGCGGCGCTACCCGAATCGAGAAGCAGACTCAGGCCCACGACCACGCCCGCCAGAACAAGCGCCTTCCTCATGCGGGGAGTCTACCGCCAGATCGGATCCGGTTTGGTTAGCAGTTTCTGATTGGTGGTTTGTGGAACCGACGACTTTCACCACTAACCCCAACCACCAACTACGAGACCGTTGTTGTGTGCGAGGTACCAAAGACACCATAATCTCGGCCGGCAATGGACTCAGCGATGCCGACCTGGTTCAAAAAGGCGCTGATATTGATCGTTGCCGCTATCGTCGTCGGCTCGATCTCGGCGCAGCTGCGATCGTCGCGTCGTGCCGTCGGCTACGAACCCGCGCGCACGGCCGATGGCAAGCCGGATCTCAGCGGCGTGTGGCAGGCCCTTAACACCGCGAACTTCGACATTCAGTCGCATCCGGCTCGACCCGCATTGGCCTTGATTCAGGCGCCGCCGCGCACCGGCGTCGCGGGTCAGGTTCGCGCCACGCCTACCGACCTTCCGGCGCCAGCGGTGCGTGCCCTCGGAGCTGTCGGCGCCGTGCCCGCCGGCGAGGGTGTTGTCGACGGCGACGAGATCCCGTATCAGCCGTGGGCCGCGGCGAAGAAGAAGGAGAACTTCGAGCATTGGCTCGAGCGCGATCCGGAAATCAAATGCTTCATGCCCGGTGTTCCGCGCGCGACCTACATGCCATATCCATTTCAGATCCTTCAAGGCACCGACAAGATCCTGATCGCGTATGAATTCGCGGGGACGACGCGAACGATTCACATGGATAAGGTCGGGGACAGCCCGAGCCCGACGTGGATGGGCTGGTCACGTGGTCGCTGGGACGGAGACACGCTCGTCGTCGACGTCACCGATTTCAACGATCAGACATGGTTCGATCGCGCCGGCAACTTTCATAGCGACGCGCTGCACATCGTGGAGCGCTACACGGCCGTGAGTCCCTACCATCTGATGTACGAAGTCACCGTTGAAGATCCGAAAGTGTTTACGCGGCCGTGGACGATGCGCATGCCGCTCTATCGGCGTGCAGAGAAAGACAAGCGGATCCTGGAATACAAGTGCGTGGAGTTCGTCGAAGAGGCGATGTACGGCCATCTTGGTGTCGTCGACCCTGCGACCGGACACGCGAACAAGTGACGGAGATCTGAGATGCGCAACCGATCCGTCGCCGTGGTTCTGACTCTTGCTGCCGCCGCCGGGATTGCCGCATTCGCGCTCGCCTCAGCGGCGCGGAATTCGACGGCCGCGGCTGCATCCGACTCACCTGGCTACACGGCTGCCCGTACCGCTTGGGGTGATCCTGATTTCCAGGGCGTGTGGAGATACGAGGCGGTAATTGCGCTCGAACGACCTGCACGGTTTGCGGGACGGGAATTCCTGACCGATGCAGAGATCGCGCAGATCGAGCAAACGGAGAAAGATCAGGAAGCCCGTCGGCTCGCTGGTGTCGAAGGCGAAGCGGTCGGGCGCCAATCCGTCGCCGCGTCACCGATTCGCGGCAACGAGTACAACAGCTTCTGGCAGGACCATGGAAGACCGCGAAAGGTGTACAAGCAGACGTCGCTGATTACGGATCCGCGCGATGGGCTGATTCCGTACACGCCAGACGCGCAGAAGGCAGACGGGCGCGCGGCGGCTCGGTACGGCGTCGGCCCGTATGAATCGTATCTGGATCCCGACACCGGCGAGCGCTGCCTCACCGACGGTGTCACCGGCATGATGTGGCAGGGTCCCAACGGCGGCCACAATCAAATCGTGCAGAGTCCAGGATACGTGACGATTCTTCACGAGGAGTATCGCGATCGGCGCATCATCCCTGTCGACGGGCGTCCTCACGGCAAGATCCGTCAATGGTTCGGCGACTCGGTCGGCCATTGGGAAGGCGACACGCTGGTTGTCGACACCACGAATTTCGTCGACAAGACCCATTACGAATGGGCGAGCATCTGGACGAGGCCGTCTGAAACACTCCACCTCGTGGAACGCTTCAGGAGGACTGACGCGGACACACTCGAATACACGATCACCGTCGAAGATCCGATGACGTTCGTGAAACCCTGGACCGCTGTCATTCCCATCTCGAGAATTCCGGACGGCACGCAGATATACGAGTACGCCTGTCACGAGGGAAATTACGCGATGCCGAATCTCCTGAGCGGCGCTCGCGCCGATGCGGCGAAGAAGCCGACGGGAAGGTGAGGAGGATCTGATGCGGACCACCGTGGCTGTTCTGTGTGCCGGTTTGGCCATCCTCGTCGTGGCAATGCCGGTGCGCGCGCATCATGCGTTTGCGGCGGAGTTCGATGCGAAAAAACCAATCAAGTTGCAGGGAACCGTCGCCAGGATGGAATGGATCAATCCCCACACCTGGATCCACATCGACGTCAAGAGGCCGAACGGCAAGGTGGAGCGCTGGATGATCGAGGGCGGCCCGCCGAACGCGCTCTACAGGCGGGGATTTACGAGGGACTCGCTTCCGACTGGAATCGAAATCGTCGTGGAGGGTTTCCAGGCCAAAGACGGCTCGATGAGGGGCAACGGGAGAGACATCACGTTCCCGAACGGAAAAAAACTGTTTCTCGGCTCCTCAGGCACCGGTGCCCCTGTGGACGGTAAAGACGGGAAGGATCGATAACGACCTACGACGCCATCGTCGTCGGGACCGGAAGCATGGGGAGCGCGACCGCGTATGAGTTCGCCAAACGCGGCCGGCGGGTTTTAGCGCTCGATCAATTCGACGTGCCCAATGCCCTTGGCGCGTATGTGGGCGTAACCCGGATTATCCGTCTCGCTTACTCCGAGCATTCCAAGTATGTCCCGTTGCTGCGTCGTTCGTACGAGCTCTGGCGAGATCTCGAGAGCGTCGCCAACGAACCACTGCTCTTCATCACCGGTGGTATCGACGCCGGTGAGGAACGCAGCGACACGATCAAAGGATCGCTGCAATCGTGCCGCGAACATGCCCTCGCCCACGAAGTCATGTCGGCTTCAGATGTCAGCCGGCGATTCCCGGGTTACCGCTTGCCCCGACAGATGATTGCCGTGTACCAACCCGACGGCGGCTTCCTGATGTCCGAACGGTGTGTAGTTGCGCACGTCAACGCGGCACTCTCACATGGCGCCGAAGTTCACGCTCGCGAATGCGTGCGTGGCTGGGATGCGACGCCGGGGCATGTCGTTGTCACGACCGATCGCGGTCGGTACGAAACAGGAACTCTGGTTCTGACGGCCGGACCCTGGACGCCTAAGACCGTCACTCGCCTGGCGCCACTTGTCGTGGCTGAGCGTCAGGTACTGCTGTGGACTCAACCGCGTAAACCCGAACACTTTCAACCGGCGTCCTTCCCGATCTTCAATATGGAGGCGCCGGAGGGTCGTTTCTACGGCTTTCCTGTGCACCACGTCCCGGGTTTCAAAATCGGGAAGTACCACCACCGTCACGAGTCAGTCGAGGCTGATTCCGTTGATCGTGACTGTCACCCTGAGGACGAAGCCCTTCTTCGAGAAGGCATTCGCCGTTATTTCCCGGATGCGGATGGACCAACGCTCGCGATGAAAGTGTGCCTGTTCGCCAACACGGCTGATGGCCACTTTGTCATCGATCACCACCCCGACGCGAAGAACGTGATTGTCGCAGCCGGATTTTCCGGGCACGGCTTCAAGTTTTGTGGTGTTGTCGGCGAAATCGCCGTTGATCTGGCGATCGAGGGCAGCACCAGGTGGGACGTGGAACTATTCCGAATGGGAAGACTGACGGACGAGGGCGGGTCTAAAAGGCCCCGCCCTACACGGCACTCTTGACCACGCCGCCGTCGACGCGTAACGCCGCGCCCGTCGTTGCCGACGACAGCGGGCTGGCGACGTAGACGACGAGCGAGGCCACTTCCTCGGGCTTCGCGAATCGCTTGATGAGCGACGTCGGCCGCACCTTCTGGAAGAATTCGGTCTCGAACTGCGTGAATGTCTTGCCTTCGCGCTTTGCCAGCGCCGTGACGAACTCCTCGACGCCGCGACTTCGTGTGGGCCCCGGCAGCACGCAGTTGACCGTGATCCCGGTGCCTGCGAGCGCCTCGGCCAGACCTCGCGATACGGCGAGCTGCGCCGTCTTCGTCACGCCGTAGTGAATCATCTCCGGCGGTATCTGCACGCCGCTCTCGCTCGAGATGAAGATGATGCGCCCCCAGTTGTTCCTCCTCATCGACGGCAAATAGAGCCGCGCGAGACGAATGCCGCTCAGTACGTTGACATTGAAGTAGCGCAGCCACTCCTCGTCGCTGATCTCCTCGAAAGCCCGTGGCTCAAAGATTCCGAGATTGGCGACGACGATTTCGACGTCGGGGAACTGCCGCGCGACCCTGGCGGCGGCGTCGGGCGTACTCAAATCGGCAGTGAACGGCAGCGCACTGTCTGCCGCGATGCCATTCAGTTTGGCCACCGCCGCGTCGACTGATTCCGCCGTCCGGCCGTTGACGACGACCCGGGCGCCTTCCTTGACCAGCGCTTCAACGATCGCGTACCCGATACCTGCCGTACTTCCACTCACCAGCGCGAGCTTTCCTTTTAACCCGAGGTCCAACGACGTCCCTCCCGTACATGACGAACCACGGAGACGCGGAGGGCACGGAGCCCAAAATCGGAATCTCCGTGTTCTCTGTGCCTACGTGGCCTGTGAATCGAAACGCGCTATTTCGTAGATGCCGTTGACATCCCCTTGAACGTCAGCTTCTGCAGGCCCATCGTCGTTCCGGCGATGTAGATGTTGCCCTTCGAGTCGGTCGCGATGTGATGGCCGCCACCGATCTGTCCGGGAAGCTTGATGCTGCCCACAATCTGCATTGCCTTCCGATCGACGATGACGATGTCATTGCCATTGCCCACGTAAAGGAACTGCTGATCCGGATCTGCCGAAAACGCCAGGTCGCGCGCGAACTGCGTGTCGGTCTTGACGACCTGCTTCAGGAACTTGCCCTCAGTGGTGAATGACTGGACGCGGCGGTTCTCGCGGTCCGCGACGTAGACGATGCCGTCCTTCGACAGCCGGATGGCGTGGACGATGCTGAAATTCGCCGGACCGTCGCCGGCCGGGAAGCTTTGCGGCGTCACCACTTCGCAGTGGTCGTCATCAACCGGCTTGTTGCCGAAGGCGCCCCACATCCGCTTGAACTTGCCGCTGTCGGCGTCGAACACGACGACACGGTGGTTACCGTAGCCGTCGGCGACAAACAGCTCATTGGTCCGCGCGTTGTATTGCACATCGGCCGCGCGATGCACGTTCGTCGTGTCAGCGTTGCCTTTGCTCTGGTTGCTATGGCCGATCTGCAACACGAACTTGCCGTCCTGCGTGAACTTCAGGATCTGATCGTCAGCGACATGCTTCAGGTTGGCGATGCCGTTGGTCGGACAGTTGTTGCCGGTGATCCACACGAAGCCTTTGCTGTCGATGTTGATCCCGTGCTCGCGCTGCGGCCACTCGTAGCCTGCGCCGTCACCGCCCCAACCCTTGACGTAGTTACCCCCCGCGTCGAACACCATCACCGCCGGCGCGCGCTTCGGGACGTCTTCCGGTTTGATGAGCGTGCGCGGCCGATGCAGCGCCCAGATGCGACC